>Ga0247608_10002296_pt1 | contig 24261 bp, 18 predicted proteins | sample 176DNAGHGlowgp2_FD_193490 | JGI IMG/M metagenome (GOLD analysis project Ga0247608, IMG submission 193490) | Sheep rumen microbial communities from Palmerston North, Manawatu-Wanganui, New Zealand - 1766 DNA GHGlow gp2 | ecosystem: Host-associated > Mammals > Digestive system > Stomach > Rumen ... | reverse complement strand
ACAACTCAGACATCTGGGCGATGACAAACCCCGTAGGCGAAAAGAACGAGAACCCCATGTGGGCCAACTGGAACATGGGAGGTGCCTGGCTCGTAAACACCCTCTGGGAACGCTATCAGTTCACACAGGACAAGACATATCTGCAGACGGTGGCCTATCCGCTGATGGAGGGGGCAGCACGGTTCTGTCTGCGCTGGCTCGTAGACAACCCAAAGGTACCAGGAGAATTGATTACGGCTCCCAGCACCTCGCCCGAGAATGAGTATATCACAGACAAAGGCTATCACGGTGTCACCTGCTATGGAGGCACTGCCGACCTCGCTATCATCCGTGAACTCCTCATCAACACCATCGCTGCAGGCAAGATTCTCGGCAAGGAGAAGAAGACGGTGAGCACCGATCTTCAGGAGATGGAAAAGGCCTTAGCCCGTCTGCATCCCTATACCATCGGACACATGGGCGACCTGAACGAATGGTACTATGACTGGAACGACAGAGATCCGAGACACCGCCATCAAAGTCACCTTATCGGGCTCTATCCTGGTAACCATCTCTTAGATGACAATCTTCTCAAGGCCAGTGAGAAAACCCTTGAGATCAAAGGCGACGAGACCACCGGCTGGAGTACGGGCTGGCGCATCAACCTCTGGGCAAGGATGAAGAACGGCGAAAAAGCCTACCAAATCTATCGCAAACTGCTCACGGCTGTAGCTCCAGAGAAAAGTCGTATGCCCAACTACAGCAAGGGCGGCGGAACCTACCCCAACCTCTTCGATGCCCATCCGCCATTCCAGATCGACGGTAATTTCGGAGGTACGGCGGGTGTCTGCGAGATGCTAATCCAGTCACGTGACGGCGAGATTGAATTATTGCCCGCCCTGCCCAAGGCTTGGAGCGAAGGCAGCGTCAGCGGACTCTGTGCCCGCGGAGGTTATGAGGTATCGTTTAAGTGGAAGGGAGGATATGTGCGCGACTGCAGCATCAAGGCCCGCAAGAGCGGCACCGTCACCTTATTATATAATGGTCAGCAGAAGACCGTCAAGCTGAAAGCCGGACAAACGCAGAGTATCAAGACTTGGTAAAAGACTGAAAACGCAGAACTCTACAGTAAATTCTGAGCCTTCAGTTCCTCGACGATATCCAGCAGTTCCTGATACCACGCCTCGCCAAAACGACGGACAAGCGGCTCTTTCAGGAACTGATAGAGAGGGAGTCTCAAGGCCTTTCCCTTTTCTACGGCATCACGGCAGACATCCCATCGGTTGTAGTTAAGGCCGATGACGCCATTGCCGAAGTTCTTCTCACGAATGGGGTATAGTGCACAACTGACAGGTTTGCAGAAACGCGTCTTATCCTGACGATAAGCCTTTTCCAGTGCGCACAGACAGTTGTCGCCGTCATAACAGGTAAACACACAGTCCTTTCCTCGTACGATGCTTGTCACCAGGTCCCCCTCCTTATCCGTATAAGCCACACCCTGTTTGTCGATGACAGCCTGAGCAGAGGCAGAAAGGTCGCCCCATACCGCGTCGAGCGAATCCTCTATGCCCGCTATTTCATCGAGTGTGACAGGAGCCCCAGCATCGCCTTCCACACAGCAAATGCCCTTGCATTTCTCGTAGTCACAGCAGAAATACTCCGTCAGCAGGTCGGAAGAAATCAATACTCCACCCACATCCAAGATAGGGGGCAATTGGTTTACCATACGATAGGCGTCATTCCGTTTTGTTCTAGATAGGCGTTGCAGCGAGAGAACTGATGCTGTCCGAACCAGCCGCCACGATTGGCACTCAGGGGTGAGGGATGGACACTCTCCAACACGAGGTTCTTCGTCTTATCGATCATATAAGCCTTACCGCGGGCATAGCCGCCCCAGAGCATATAGACAAGATGGTCGCGATGGGTTGCCAGCGCCTGAATGGCAGCGTCGGTGAACTTCTGCCAGCCCAATGTAGAATGACTGTTTGCCTGATGGGCACGAACAGTCAGCGAAGCGTTCAGCAACAACACGCCCTGCTCAGCCCAGCGCGTCAGATTGCCTGAGGTGGGAATGGGTGTACCAAGGTCTGCCTGGATCTCCTTGAAGATATTCTGCAACGACGGGGGGAACATCACCCCTTCCTGCACAGAGAAGCTCAGCCCGTGAGCCTGTCCAGGCTCGTGGTAGGGATCCTGCCCGATGATTACCACCTTCACCTTGTCGAAGGGACAAAGGTTGAAGGCATTGAAGATCAGCTTGGCAGGCGGATAGCATATCGTCTGCGTATATTCCTGCCGCACGGCAGTCGTCAACTGCGTGAAATAAGGCTTCTCAAACTCTGCGCCAAGCTGCACCTTCCAAGAAGGTTCTATCTGTACGTTCATATCCAATGATGATTTTGGCTGCGAAGTTAATCATTTTATCCCAAATAATGCAACTTTTTTCCATAAAGATACAAGAAACAGCCTCTAAATGTTAATCTGCCATAAAAAATAGCACCCAAGTGAACAACTTGACAATATAATTGCTATATTTGCTACATCTAACATCATAGGAGGATTGCTTATGTCAACTAAGAACGAAGTGAAAGAAGAGAACATGAAGGTTGACCATCAGTTGGTCGAACCAAGTGCCCCCAAACAGTTACCGTCTATTTGGTACACCTAAAAACAATGGCGCGACACTTTCGGAAGTGTCGCGCCATTTGTAAAACCAATACATCTACCTAACCCCTCGCGGACGGTCTTCCTGAGAGGCCCCATAAAAGTCAGGCGATGGGGCACTGGCAGGAAGTGTAAGGATATTTCGCAAATTAGAGACAAAAGACGATGTGGCTGATAATCAGGGAGTTAGGTGACTGGGAGTTTAGGCTAAGGAAAGTGGGAGCTTCATGGCAGGAAAGTCAGAGTTTCATGGCAGGAAAGTCGGAGAAACAAGGCTTGGGACTCAGACAGGGAACAATAACGACGGAAATGTAAAAGTATTTCACAACACGACATAGATACGAGGTGGCAGCGAAGACAGGAAACGATGACAATGATGACAGATGACAGTGTCATCGGGGGGAACGGTTGGAATCGAGAATAGCTTTGAAATATTTCAATTTATATATATAATATATATAATATATATATTATATATATAAATTGACTAAAAAAGAGTTAACAGAACAATGTGATGGTCGCGGAGATGACAGCTGTCAACTGTCATCACTGTCATCGGTAACATTGTCTTTGTCTCCGTCAGCGCTGGTAAGAGAGTATGAACGAATAGCTGTGCGGCTGGTTGCCGTCAATGGTATATTGCGACAGCCAGCCGTGATTATTTCAACTGCTTAATCAGATACTCCGACACTATGTCCGTCGAGCGATAGATGTTCTGTGAGAAGCCGTGGTCGAAGTATTCCTGAATGACGAGTTCGCTCTTGGGCCAGATTTGGTGGAACCGTTCACCGTAGGTGTATGGCACCACGCGATCGGCATTCCCGTGGATGATGAGTGCCGGTCCCTGGTATTTTGCCGCCGTCTCGTAGATAGGCAGGCTGAAGGCCGTGCGGATATACTCGCCGCCGAGTTTCAGACCACCCCACAGTTCTACGTACTCGCCTGGATCAAAGGGGTCATACTGCTTTCCCATCGTGCTGCCACGTATGGCATCGTCGCGCAGCACAGCGGCAGGAGCCATCAGGGCCACAGTCTTAAAGGCAGGTTCGCCAAGTTCCTCACTCAGTTGTCCGGCCGTCATCGCAGCCACGACACCGCCCTGCGAATGTCCCACGATGGCCAGCGAACTGACGTATCTCAGGTCGCTCACATACTCCACCACCTTTTTGGCATCCTCTATCTCGTTGGGCACGGTCATATCCTTGAATTCGCCCTCGCTCTCGCCATGTCCGTTGAAGTCGAAACGGATGCTGGCGATGCCATGAGCCTGCAGGGTGTCGGCAATGAGTTCAAACATCGGACCGTCCTTCGTGCCGCTGAATCCGTGACAGAAGATGACCATCGGGCACTTCTCGCCCTGTTTCAACTCAGGTTTCTGGATGATGGCCTTCAACCGTCCGTGGTCGCCGTCGATGAATACGGCCTCGCCTCTGCCAGGACCAGTATATTTGCCCGTCGTCAGCTCCTTCAGGTATTTGTCCACCTTATATGTCAGCACCGTCGAGAGCTTCACTTCGCCGTCAGGCCCCACGACAACCATTGAGGGAATCCACTTCACTCCATAGGCCTTGGCGATATCCGTCTCCTTGAACTTCTTCAGCTCGCTCACCTGCGGATAGGTGATGCCATACTTCTCGATGGCCTTCTTCCATGCTTCCACGTCGGTATCCATCGAGATGCCGATAAACTCGATACCGTATGGACGATATTTCTCATACAAGCGTACCACCTCCGGCGCATCCTTGCGGCAGTCAGGACACCACGATGCCCAAAAGTCGAGCACCACGGTCTTGCCTTGGGCATACTTCGACAGCTGAAGAGTCTTGCCGTCAGGCGTCTTCATCTTGAAGTCAGGTGCAGCTGTACCAGCCTTCACCAGTTCCGTTGCATACTTGTCGTCAAAGTCCGGCTGTGCGGACTGCGCTTTTGCTACTGTTGCTCCCGTCAAGAGCAGTACTAACATTAAGAATGTACCCTTTTTCATATTCAAGCAATCTTAGTCTATCTTTTCTTGGAATGTGTTCTGTCCCTTTTTCAATGTAGCCACGACATACTCCGACTGGCTGCCGATACGGAATTTGCCACCCCAGATGCCAATGCCCGACGAAATATAATAACGGGTATTTCCACGCTGATGGGAGCCCCACGAACACTCATAGATGGCATCCGTAATCCATGAGATAGGCCAAACCTGGCCACGATGGGTGTGACCGCTCAGCTGGAAGTCGATGCCTGCTTCCTCTGCCTGTTCGAGATTGTAGGGCTGGTGATCGAGGAGGATGGTGTAGGGGGAGTTGAGAATTGAGAGTTGAGAGTTGAGAGTTGAGAGTTCTTGCGTCCCGTTGGTAGCAAGCGACCTTTGGCCGAGCGGACAGTTGACAGTCGACACCAGATCCTTGAGGTCTTTACGATGGCGGTCACTACGATCCTCACGCCCGATGATGACGAGCGAGCTATCGACCACAGCGGCAGAATCGCAGAGCAGACGGATGCCGGCATCGTGATAGAACTGTTTGGCCTGAGGCGCCCTGCCGAAATGCTCATGATTACCCAGACAGGCATAGACTGGAGCCTGCAGACGGTGGAACTCCTCTGCCATGTTCTCCTCAATCAACGGGCGCATGCTCATATCGATGATGTCGCCGGCGATAAGTACCAGGTCAGGATGCTCGGCATTGATCAGGTCGATCCAACGGGCCAGTTCGCTGCGGGTGTTATGATAGCCTATGTGCAGGTCGCTGACCATGACGATGGTATAGTCCTTAGCCAACGGTTTCGAGGTGGTCAGCTCCAACGGCACACGAACCTTATGCTTATAATGTATGTTGCCGTAGAGGAATACCGCCACCATCAGTCCGAGGATGGCCAGCGCCGTCACCCCGTTGTGAAAGAGCCAGGAACGGGGCACCAGATGCACCAGCCGCCCTAAGTCGAGCAGCAGGAACAGGATGACCAGATAGAGCAAAATAAAGAGCGTCGATGTGCCTATTTCATACGATGCCCTTGCCAGCGGCAGAGGCTGTCGTTCCATAAAGCCGCTGAAGTTAACGAACAGCAGGAGGAAGCAGCCGATGCCCAAAATGATAATCAGCAACTTCCACACCGTAGTCAACGGCAGTACAGCCCACACATGCCAGCACACGTAGGCAATACCCGCCAGGGGGAGAATCGTGAACAGGAGCATCCACATAGACTTCATCAATCAGGGTGCGAACTTATTTCTGCGCATACCAGTCACGAAGCACGAAGAAAGCTTTCTTCTTCTCGCCCTTATCGCTGACGAGACCCTTACGGTTGTAGTAGTCCTGAACGCCGGGAAGCACACGTCTCGGCGAACGGAAATCCTTCAGAATCCACGGCGTAGTACCCGAGAGACCGTCGATCTTGTCGAGCATGGCGAGGTTCTCGCGGTAGAGGTTCTCCTGGAACTCCTCCGTCCAGCGCTGGTTCTGAGCCCCGTGGTAGCCATACCTCGCACCACCACCAAACTCGCTGATGATGACGGGCTTGTTGTAGGGGATCTCCCACGTCATCTTCGGCGCATCGTTCACGTCACGGTACCAACCGACATACTCGTTGAACGAGACCACATCCACATACTTGTTCATGTTGTCGTTCAGACGGTTCACATAGTTCGAGGCTCCCGTCACCTCCATAGCCATCGAGATGAGGCGGGTGTCATCGAGCGTACGGGCATATTGTGCCAGCCGCCCAAGGAAGTCATCGCGCTCGGCAGAGTGAGGCGTCTCATTGGCAATACTCCAGATGATGACGTTGGCGCGATTGTGGTCGCGGCTGATCATATCGGTCAGCTGCTGCCGGGCATTGGCAAAGGTGGCGGGGTTCGTCCAGGCGATAGTCCAATAGACGGGGATCTCCGACCACACGAGGATACCCATCTTCTCTGCCTCGCGCACCATCTCCTCGTGGTGGGGGTAATGGGCCAGACGCACGAAGTTACAACCCAGCTCCTTGGCCCATGAGAGCAACGTGCGTGCATCCTCAGCGGTGTTGGCACGACCGCCTCCATTGGGCTTCTCATTATGGATGGAGATGCCTTTCAGGAAGATGGGCTGTCCGTTGAGCAGGATCTGCTTGTCGCGGGTCTCGATGGTGCGGAAGCCGATTTCGTCGGCTACTGTCGCGTTATCGAGGGTGACCTGCACCTGATAGCGCTTGGGGTTCTCTGGGCTCCACAATGTCAGTTTCTTGGCGCTGACCTTCATGGTACCGCTGACCTTTCCCTCTGCATCGGTAGTCAGTTTCTGCTCAAGTTTCAGTTCCGGGATAAAGAGCGTTACCTCATGTCCCGCCTCTGCCTTGTTCAACTTTGCAGAGAAACAGATCTCACGCATCTTGGCCTTGGCATCGGCTTTCTGCAGTTGCACATTATAATCCTCGAGATACACAGGCGTCACCTTCACCAGCTTCACGTCGCGGGTGATGCCGCCGTAGTTCCACCAGTCGAAGATCTGCGTAGGCACATCCTCAGGATGGCGCTTGTTGTCGACCTTCACGATGACCGTGTTCTCACCCTCCTTCAACAGGTCGCTGATATCGAAGTTGAAGGGTGTGAATCCGCCGACGTGATGCCCGGCCTCGTGGCCGTTCACCCAGACACGACAGTCGTAGTTCACAGCGCCGAAGTAGAGCAGCGTGCGGCATTCCTCCATGGGAACAGCCTGGAAACTGCGCTTGAACCACACCGTTCCTTCATAGAAGAACAAGCGTTCGTCCTTAGTATTCCAGTCTGACGGAATCTGCATGGTGGGCGACTTGTCGAAGTCATACTCAATGAGATCTTCGGGTTTCTGCGGCTTTGCATTTCGGAAGAATCCCCAGGGAGTGGGCTTCATGCGGTAGTCGTAGTAGCCCTCTTCCTGAACGTCGACGATATAGTTCCACTCGCCGTTGAGCGACATGGTCTCATAGGCATTGACGTTCTGGATCAATGACAGCGACGGATTGTCTGCCATTGACATCAGCAAACAACCCGTCGCAAAAATAGTGGTCAGTAGTCTTTTCATTGTTCTGTGTTATAGAGTCAACCTCTTCTTAACTTCTTTAATCTGTAATCAGGTTCTCACCCGTCATGTCGGCAGGCTGCTCCAGACCCATGATATGGAGGATAGAGGGAGCCACGTCGGCGAGACGGCCGTCCTTCACGGTAGCCGAGTTATTATTGGTCACGTAGATGAACGGCACAGGATTCAATGAATGAGCGGTATTCGGCGTACCATCGGCATTGATGGCGTTATCAGCATTACCGTGGTCAGCAATGATGATAGCCTCGTAATCGTTGGCCTTGGCAGCCTCGATGACCTCACGCACGCAGTTGTCGACGGCCCAGACAGCCTTGGCGATGGCGTTGTAGACACCCGTATGGCCCACCATATCACCATTAGCGAAGTTCACCACGATGAAGTCATACTCCTGCGTATTGATGGCACCCACCAGTTTGTCTTTCACTTCGTAGGCACTCATCTCAGGCTTCAAGTCGTAGGTAGCCACCTTCGGAGAAGGCACCAGGATACGGTCCTCACCCTCGTATGGAGCCTCACGACCACCATTGAAGAAGAAGGTGACGTGAGCGTACTTCTCAGTCTCGGCAGTATGCAACTGTTTCTTGCCCTGCTTGGACAGGTACTCGCCCAGCGTGTCCTCCACATTCTCCTTCGGGAAGAGGATGTGCACGCCCTTGAAGTTGGCGTCGTACGGTGTCATGCAGTAGTACTGCAGTCCGGGGATGGTCTTCATACCCTGCTCCGGCATATCCTCCTGCGTCAGGGCGATGGTCATCTCCTTGGCACGGTCGTTACGGAAGTTGATGAAGATAACGACATCACCCTCCTCGATAGTGCCGTTGACAGTCGAGTTGTGGATAGGCTTGATGAACTCGTCGGTCACGCCCTCGTCATAGCTCTCCTGCATGGCCTGTACCATATCCGTAGCCTGCTTACCCTTGCCGTTGACAATCAGGTCGTAGCCTTCCTTCACACGCTCCCAGCGCTTGTCGCGGTCCATCGCATAGAAACGACCAACGATTGAGGCGATGGCGGCATCATTCTCTGCGCAGACCTTCGAAACCTGCTCGATGAAGCCCTTACCGGAACGAGGATCGGTATCACGACCGTCCATATAGCAATGCACAAACACCTGGTTCTTAAGACCGTAGGCCTTACCGATCTCGATGAGCTTGAACAGATGGTCGAGGCTTGAGTGCACACCACCGTCAGAGGTCAGACCCATCAGGTGCAGCTTCTTATTGTTCTCCTTAGCATAGCTATAGGCTGCCTTCACCTGAGGGTTCTCCATGATAGAGCCGTCTTTGCAGGCGCGGTTGATCTTCACCAGATCCTGATACACGATGCGGCCGGCACCGATATTGAGGTGTCCTACTTCAGAGTTACCCATCTGACCATCGGGCAGACCGACATCCTCACCAGAGGCCTGGAGCTGGGAGTGGGCTGATGTTGCTGTTAACAGATCGAGGTAAGGTGTCGGTGTATTGAAAATCACATCACCCTTACCATGCTTACCGATTCCCCATCCGTCGAGAATCATCAATAATGCTTTCTTTGCCATAATTTTTGTATTTTTTGCGTTATTTTCTTTTCAGGCTGCAAAGTTACGGTTTTTTTTTGTATCTTTGCACACTGAACTCTATTATTTTTCAAACATGTTGAAGAGAATCACTAAAAGATTGTTGCTTACTCAGATATTACTTGGCATTTTGACAACTGGAGATGCCCAACAGGCATATCAGGTTATCAAAGATAATCCTGATATTGCAGCCAGCAACTACTATGCATATCCGATGCCAACGAAACAGCTTACTCCTCCACCTCCAGGCAAGCGACCATTCTACATCAGCCATTATGGCCGTCATGGATCACGCTACTTAGATAATCGTAAGGGCTATGATATACCCTATGGTTATTTGCATAAAGGTGATTCGTTAGGCAAACTGACGCCTTTAGGTAAGGAGATGCTACAACGTTTGACTGATATCATTAAAGATGCTGAAGGTTATTGGGGCACGCTTTCTCTGCTTGGGCAGATACAGCATCGAGACATAGCACGCCGTATGGTAGAGCGTTTCCCTGAAGTTTTTGAGGGGAATGTTGTTATGGATGCCCATAGTACAGTTGTCAACCGATGTATCATGTCAATGGCAGCAGCTCTGACACAGTTGGCGGCCATGAATCCACAGTTGGAGATTCACATGGATGCATCGCAGCACGATATGTACTACATGAATCATCAAGATAATCAGTTGCGCGACTCCATGATGACTAAGAGGGCCAAGGCTGCTTATGAAGCTTTTATTAAGAACATCAAACATAATCCTCGTGTTACAAACCTGCTTTTTAATGACACAGCCTATATCCGCGAATACGTCAGTGACTATTGGTTGCCCTATTATCTGCTAAAGACGGGTTTGATGCAACAGAATACCAAACAGCAAGGTGGCCCGCTTGTTGCCTTGTTCACGAATCAAGAGATACATCAATTTTGGCAAAACGAGAACGCTTGGTGGTATATCATGTACGGACCGTCACTGCTCAATGGCGGTTGTCAGCCTTATACACAGCGCTATCTGTTGCGTCGTATCATTGCCGACGCCGACAGTTGTCTGCAATTGGAGCATCCCGGTGCAACGCTGCGCTATGGCCATGAGACAGTGCTCCTGCCATTGGTTTGCCTGTTAGACCTTAACGGATTTGCCTTCCAGACAATGAATCTCAATGAAGTAGAACCTAATGGATGGTGGGCATGTAGGGTATTTCCCATGGGTGCTAACCTGCAGTTTGTTTTCTACCGCAAGAATCCTGAAGACAAAGATATTCTCTTTAAAGTCTTGTTGAATGAGGAAGAGGCGACATTGCCTTTACCCACGACGACACCGCCTTATTACCGTTGGCAGGACTTCCGCGAATACTATCTTAAGAAACTCGATGCCTACGGCAGAATGGATTAGCTGCTACTCTTCAAATTCGATACTAAGCTGTCCGTCACCCAACAGATTGTAACTCTTGCGGTGATAGGGGGTGATGCCGTACTGGCGGATGGCATCACGATGTTTTTTCGTGGGGTAACCCTTGTTCGAAAGCCAATCGTATTGGGGGTATTCCTTCGCCAATTCGTTCATGTAATCGTCACGATAGGTCTTGGCGAGGATCGATGCAGCGGCGATGGAGAGGTATTTGCCGTCGCCCTTGACAATCGTCGTATGAGGTATTGGTTGAGAGTTGAGCCCATAATATGGCTTGAAACGGTTACCATCGACGATAATGGCCTCGGGGCGGACCTTCAACTGATCAAGGGCCCGATGCATGGCAAGAATCGAGGCATTGAGGATATTTATCTTGTCGATCTCCTCTGGGGTGACAATGCCCACAGCCCAGGCAACGGCATCGCGCTGGATAATCTCACGAAGCTGATAGCGCTTCTTCTCCGTCAGTTGCTTGGAATCGTTCAGCAGTTCATTCTGGTAGTCCTCTGGCAATATGACGGCAGCCGCATAGACACTCCCCGCCAGACAACCACGCCCGGCCTCATCGCAACCTGCTTCAATCTTACCTTCGTAATAATGACTGGCCAGCATGACTCAGAACATTTGTGCAACGCGGTGAATGCCTGCCACAAGGATATCAATCTCTTGCTTGGTGTTGTAGAGGGCAAAAGAGGCGCGAACGGTGCCTGAGATGCCCAAGCGATCCATCAGGGGCTGGGCACAATGGTGACCAGTACGCACGGCGATACCCAGACGGTCGAGAAGGGTGCCCATGTCGAGGTGGTGGATGTTGCCCACGTTGAAAGAGACGACAGCGTCTTTGACAGTTGACAGTTGGGGGCCGTAGATGTGCATATCGGGGATGGTCATCAGCTGTTCCATGCAGTAGCGGGTGAGCTCTTGTTCATGGGCCTGGATGACATCGAAGCCGATGGAATCGATATAATCGATAGCTTTGGCCAGTCCATGAGTGGCCACGAAATCGGGTGTGCCAGCCTCGAACTTAAAGGGCAGACGCTCAAAGGTGGTCTTCTCCCACGTCACCTTGTCGATCATCTCACCCCCACCCTGATACGGCGGCAGTTTCTCCAGCCACTCCTCCTTGCCATAGAGCACACCGATGCCCGTAGGTCCGTACATCTTATGACCGCTGAAGGCGAAGAAATCGCAGTCCATCGCCTGCACGTCTACCTTGAAGTGAGGGGCACTTTGGGCACCATCCACCAAGACAAGGATGCCATGCTTGTGGGCCGTCTTGATGATCTCCTCCACAGGATTTACCGTTCCCAAGACATTGCTGACATGGGCAACGCTGATGATCTTCGTCCGCTCCGTGATGTATGTTTCGATGTCATCGCAACAAACCAAACGTCCGTCATCCGTTATCGGCAGATGCTTCACCACAATCCCCCGCTTCATCGCCTGCAGCTGCCAGGGGACGATATTTGAATGGTGCTCCATCTCTGTGACGATCACCTCATCGCCAGGCTGCATCTGACTTTCGCAGAACGAACTCGCCACGAGGTTGATAGCCTCTGTGGTACCACGGGTGAAGACAATCTCCTCAATCTTCCTGGCGTTGATAAACCCTCGCACCTTTTCGCGGGCTGCCTCATGGAGGTCCGTTGCCTGCTGCGACAGATAATGCACTCCGCGATGCACATTCGCATTCACATTCAGATACTCGTCACGCATGGCATCGAGCACACACAACGGCTTCTGGGTGGTGGCAGCATTGTCGAGATACACCAATGGCTTGCCATACACCTCACGCGACAGAATGGGAAAGTCCTCGCGAACCTTATTTATATAATCACACAATTCCATTTGGGTTGCAAAGTTACAACCTTTTCCACTATGAATTGTCGCGTTGGCGTTATAAAAAGTTAAATACGCCGTTTATGGCCTGTTAATAGGCCTGTTCATGCACGCCTTTGACGGCTCGACCACTAGGATCATTGAGGTTGCGAAAGGCAGCATCCCATTCCAGGGCGATTGCCGTAGAACAGGCGACAGAGGCCTCACTGGGCACACTACGGGCAGCAGAGTCGCTGGGGAAATGCTCAGCGAAGATGCTACGATAATAGTACTCTTCCTTGTTCTTTGGAGGATTGATGGGGAAACGCTCGGCAGCATGTGCCATCTGCTCGTCGCTGACGGCCTCAGCAGTGATCTGCTTCAACGTGTCAATCCAAGAATAACCTACACCATCGCTGAATTGTTCCTTCTGGCGCCAAGCCACCTCCTCAGGCAGGAGATCAGCAAAGGCTTCGCGTACGATTTTCTTCTCTATTGTACTTCCTGGACACATTTTTGCCTTAGGATTGGTGCGCATGGCGACATCGAGAAACTCTTTGTCTAGGAATGGCACACGACCCTCAACACCCCAGGCCGACAGGCTCTTATTGGCACGGAGGCAGTCGTAGAGATAGAGTTTGCCGAGTTTACGCACGGTCTCCTCGTGGAAGGCCTTGGCATCGGGTGCCTTGTGGAAATAGAGGTAGCCCCCGAAGATCTCATCGGCACCCTCACCCGAAAGCACCATCTTGATACCCATCGACTTGATGACACGAGCCAGCAGGTACATCGGCGTAGAGGCACGGACGGTGGTAACATCATAGGTCTCGATGAAATAGATGACATCGCGGATGGCGTCGAGACCCTCCTGGATGGTATAGTTGATTTCGTGGTGCACAGTACCAATATGATCAGCCACCAGTTTCGCCTTCGCCAGATCGGGTGCCCCTTTCAGTCCCACGGCAAACGAGTGCAGACGGGGCCAGTAGGCACGAGTCTTCGAGTCATCCTCGATACGATGCTCACTGAACCTCTCTGCGATGGCGGATATGACGCTCGAGTCGAGACCGCCACTCAGCAGCACGCCGTAGGGCACATCGGACATCAACTGACGCTTCACGGCATCCTCCAGCGCATCGTGGATAGCCTCCACCGAGGCGGGATTATCCTTCACGGCATCGTACTGCATCCAGTCACGACGGTAGTACCACTTCTGACCTGGGTCAACACTCCAATAATAGTGACCAGGCAGGAACGGCTCATAACGCTCACATTGTCCTTCGAGCGCCTTCAGCTCTGAGGCGACATAGACGGTGCCGTCGCTGTCGTAGCCAATATACAAAGGTATGACGCCAATGGGATCGCGGGCTATCAGAAACTCGTTGCGCTCCTCGTCGTAGAGCACAAAGGCAAAAATACCACTCAGGTCCTCGAGGAAGTCGATGCCCTTCTCCCGATACAACGCGAGGGTCACCTCACAATCAGAGCCCGTCTGAAACTCATACTGTCCGGCAAAACGGCGACGAATCTCCTGATGGTTATAGATCTCACCGTTCACCGCTAATACCTGTTTGCGGTCTGGACTATACAACGGCTGTCCACCACTCTCAGGGTCGACGATACTCAGTCGCTCGTGGGCAAGGATGGCGCTGCCACCACAATAGATGCCACTCCAGTCTGGTCCGCGATGACGGATCTTCTGACTCATCTTCAAGGCCTTATCACGGAGCTCATGTGTCTGCTCCTTGACGTTTAGTATTGCTACTATTCCACACATATTCTTCTGTTTTTTTAAAGGTACGACAAATACAAATAATTGGTCTGGGCGGGGTATTCCGCTGCGAGAGTGTCAATCTGGTTGACCGTGGGGACAAGGCCTAACATCTTACGCCATTTGCGAACGGTAAGACCTGCTTGTTCCATCTTCATCCGGCTCTCCAGACCTATGGCACGGGCCATCTGGAAATCGGAGAAGCCATAGACCTTGGCAGCATGCAACAACAAGGCCACTTCTGGCGACTGAAGATACTCCTTGAACTCACTCGGCTCCATAAACTCAGAAATCTCTGACAGGTGGGTGTACTCCTTAAGCTGCTGGTCGATATCGACGATATGCTTCAGCTTCTGCAGGAACCAACGGTCAATCATCGTCAGCTGATGAATCTGCTCGACGGTGTAACCTATCTTCAGGGCTTTCGACACTACGAAGATACGCATGTCGGTAGGTTCGTGGAGCGACTTCTCAATATCCTGAATCCTGATCTCGTGGTTCTCCACAAAACCGTGCATACCCTGACCTATCATCCGCAGACCTTTCTGCAAGGCCTCCTCGAAAGTACGGCCGATGGCCATTACCTCACCCACGCTCTTCATCGACGAACCCAGCTGACGCTTCACCCCGTGGAACTTCGTGAGGTCCCAACGGGGAATCTTGACGACCACATAGTCAAGGGCAGGCTCGAAGAAGGCACTCGTGGTCTTCGTCACCGAGTTCTTCAGTTCGAAGAGTCCGTAACCCAGTCCCAGTTTAGCGGCGACAAAAGCCAAGGGATAGCCCGTGGCCTTCGATGCCAGTGCCGATGAACGACTCAGACGGGCATTCACCTCAATCACACGATAGTCTTCGCTGTTGGGGTCGAGGGCGTACTGCACATTACACTCGCCTACGATGCCGATATGACGGATAATCTTGATGGCCAGTGCACGCAACTTGTGGTACTCGCTATTGGTCAGCGTCTGACTTGGTGCCACGACAATCGACTCACCAGTATGGATGCCCAACGGGTCGAAGTTCTCCATATTACAGACGGTGATACAGTTGTCGTAGCGGTCGCGCACCACCTCGTATTCAATCTCCTTCCAGCCCTTCAGTGACTTCTCCACCAGCACCTGCGGCGAGAACGAGAATGCCTCTTCGGCCTGTGCCAGCAACTCCTCCTCGTTGTCGCAGAAACCAGAACCGAGACCACCAAGGGCATAGGCAGCTCTTAAGATTACAGGGAAACCTAACTCATGGGCAGCCTTCTGCACTTCCTCCACCGTGTTGCACGCCTCGCTCTTGATGGTCTTCACACCAATCTCGTCGAGACGCTTCACAAAGAGGTCACGGTCTTCGGTGTCGATGATAGCCTGCACAGGTGTACCCAGCACCTTGACACCATATTTCTCCAACACACCCTTCTCATAGAGTTCCACACCGCAGTTCAGGGCTGTCTGTCCGCCAAAACTCAAGAGGATGCCGTCAGGCCGTTCCTTCTCGATGACGCGCTCCACGAACTCAGGCGTCACAGGCTGGAAATACACCGTATCGGCCACATCCTTCGAGGTCTGTACTGTGGCGATGTTGGGGTTGATGAGCACCGAGTGAATGCCTTCTTCCTTCAACGCCTTCAAAGCCTGCGCTCCGCTATAGTCAAACTCGCCAGCCTGTCCTATCTTCAAGGCCCCACTGCCAAGAAGGAGAACTTTCTTGATAGAAGTGAGGGGCGAGGGGTGAGAGGTGAGAGAATTGTTCTGTCGCAAAGCCGAGCGCTTACCACACACTTCTAACATCGTCACAAATTCGTCAAACAAGAACTCCGTGTCCACAGGTCCAGAGCAGGCTTCGGGATGGAACTGTGCCGACATCCAGGGATTCGTTTTATGGCGGATGCCCTCGTTCGAGCCATCGTTCATATTCACGAACAGCGGTTCCCAATCTGAGGGTAGCGTCGAGTCATCGACGGCATAGCCGTGGTTCTGCGAGGTGATGAAACACTGTGTGGTGCCCACCCGCCGCACAGGTTGGTTATGGGAACGATGACCATATTTCAGTTTATAGGTCTTCGCACCTGCCGCCTTGGCCAGCAGCTGGTTGCCCAGACAGATACCCATACACGGACGCACCTCCTTACTGTTGAGGAACGTACGGATATGCTCCACCGTCTTCTCGCAACGCTCAGGATCGCCAGGACCGTTGGCCAGGAAAAGACCGTCGAAGTCAAGCTCATTGAAATCATAGTCCCAAGGCACGCGCACCACCTCGATGCCGCGCTTGATGAGGCAGCGGATGATATTCGCCTTCACGCCGCAATCCACGAGGACCACCTTCTTAAGAGGTGAGGGGGGAGAGGTGAGGGGGGAGAAATTACTCTCTGGGCGATAAGTGATGACCTCTTTGCAGCTTACCTGATCCACCCAATTCACGGAGCCGTAGTCCTCCTTTGTTCCGTTTTTCGCTGTAGCACAGCGACAGACAGGACCGATTTCCACGCGTCCCATCATCACGCCGTGCTCACGAAGCACCTTCGTCAAGCGGCGGGTGTCGATGCCCGTGATGGCGGGTATCTGCTCCCGCTTCAGCCAGACGGCTAATGACTCCTTCGCATTCCAGTGTGAATAAGTCTTACTATAGTCGGCCACAATCAAGGCTTTGACATGAATTTTCTCGCTTTCCAAATATTTGGGTAAGTCTGCGACATCATCATTTCTCTCACCACTCACCCCAGACCTCTCACCTCTGGTATCAGGCACACCGTAGTTGCCTATCAGCGGAAAGGTTGTCACCAGGATCTGTCCTGCATAGCTGGGGTCTGTCAGACTCTCCGGATAGCCCGTCATGGCTGTGTTGAAGACCACCTCACCGACTGTATCGGCCTCGTAGCCAAACGACTTGCCACAGAATGTCGTGCCATCTTCGAGTATCAGTTTTGCTTCTCTCATTTCTTATTCTTATAACTGCATCTTTAATACTTTCTCTACATAATTCACAAAGGCCTCATTGCAGAGGCGGATACCACCAGGGGTGGGATAATGGCCTGTAAAATACCAATCGCCAGGATGGTTGGGACAGGCATGATGGAGACCCTCGATGCTCTGGAATACCAGTTCCACGGGGGCTTGCATCCCTTCCGGACGAAGCATCTCCACGATTTTGCGGTTGATCTCCTCCACGGAGAACGGTGCGTAGATATTACGCACATGGTTCAGCGAGGCAGGCGAATACTTACAGGCCTTATAGGTATCGGCTATCAGCTTCTGCATGCCGCGTTCCTTGATGAGGGCGATGGCAGCACGGAAGGCACAGAGCTCCTCGAGGTGCGACATGTCGATGCCGTAGTAGTCAGGATAACGGATCTGCGGCGAACTGCTCACCATCACGATCTTCTTGGGGTGCAGACGATCGAGGATCTTGAAGATGCTCTCTCTTAAGGTTGTACCACGCACGATGGAGTCGTCGATGATGACGAGGTTGTCTACATGGGCCGTCAGACTGCCATAACTGATGTCATAGACATGGGCAGCCAGGTCGTTACGCTCAGAGTTGTCAGCAATGAACGTGCGCAGTTTGATGTCCTTCCACACCACCTTCTCCGTCCTGACCTCACCATGCAGTTTTCTGAAACCGTCTGTCATGCCGTAGAAAGCCACCTCAGCCGTGTTGGGGATATAGGAGAACACGGTATGATCCACATCACCGTCGATGGCCTGTAGGATGGGCTGTGTCAGTTGCTCACCCAGCCGTTTGCGCTCCTGATAGATGTCGCTGTCAGAACCACGACTGAAATAGATACGCTCAAACGAACAGGCACTCAGTTGCTGGGGGAGCATAATCTGCTCCAGCCTGCTCTCGCCGTTCTTATGGATGATCAAGGCCTCGCCTGGCTGAAGCTCGCATACATCTTCCGATGAGAGGTCGAAGGTAGTCTGCAACACAGGCCGCTCACTGGCTAAGGCGATGAGCTCGTCATCGCGATAGTAGAACGCAGGACGGATGCCCCAAGGGTCTCGCACAGCGAACATCTCACCAGAGCCCGTCAGTCCGCACATCACGTAACCACCATCATAATGACTCATCGTGGTCTTCAGCACGTTCGCCATCTCCACGTGGTTGTCGATATAGTCTGTAATATCCGTTCCTTGGAGGCCTTTCTCACGAGCCTCCTGATAGAGTCGTTCCACCTCACGATCCAAACGATGACCCATCAGTTCGAGGGTGATGTATGAATCACCATAGATACGCGGCGACTGCCCCTGGGCCGTTAGGAAACGAAACACCTCTTCGATGTTAGTCATATTGAAATTGCCACACAGACAGAGGTTCTTGGCACGCCAGTTGTTACGACGCAGGAAGGGGTGCACGAATGTCAGGCCGCTCTTGCCCGTCGTCGAATAGCGCAGATGGCCCATCAGCAGTTCGCCTGCCATCTCTTGTGTCACACGGCTGAAGATTTCCGTGATGGCATCCTTGCCCTCAGCCTTTTCACGGAACATATACTCCGTGCCTGGCTCCTTGTTCAGACTGACGGAGGCGATACCAGCACCCTCCTGACCACGGTTGTGCTGTTTCTCCATCATCAGGTAGAGCTTATTGAAACCGTAGCGCCACGTGCCGTATCGTCGCTCGTAGTAACTCAGCGGCTTCAACAGGCGAACCATCGCCACACCACACTCATGCTTCAGCTCTTCCATCAGCGCAAGCTTTAATGAATGACATGAACAGTGGGTGCGGATGGAGCACCGACGATGAATATTCCGGGTGGAACTGAGTGCCGATGTACCACTTCTTCTCTGGAATCTCCACAATCTCCACAAGATTGGCAGCAGGATTGATGCCCACGCACTTCATGCCTGCAGCCTCATACTCTTCTTTATAAGCATTGTTGAACTCATAGCGATGACGATGGCGCTCCTTAATCAGCGCCTCCCCTCCATAAGCCTCGTAAACACGACTGCCTTCCACCAATTCACAATCATAGGCACCCAGTCGCATCGTGCCACCCATCTGGGTGATGCTCTTCTGCTCCTCCATGATGTCAATCACGTTGTGTGGTGTCTTCTCGTCCATCTCAGCGCTGTTGGCATCCTGATAGCCCAGCACATTCCGTGCGAACTCGATGACCATCATCTGCATACCCAGACAGATGCCGAACGTCGGAATATCGTTGGTACGACCAAATTCGGCAGCGATGATCTTACCTTCGATACCACGCTGTCCGAAACCAGGACAGACCACGATACCTGCCATGCCATCGAGCTTCTCGCTGACGTTCTGACGGGTGATCTCCTCGCTGTTGACGAAATGGATTTTGGCCTTCACATCATTATAGATGCCTGCCAAGTTCAGACTCTCGCGGATGCTCTTATAGGCATCTTGCAGATTGTACTTGCCCACCAGTCCGATGTGTACCTCACGCTTGGCGTTGCGCTGTTTGTCAAGGAAGTCGTGCCAGGGTTTCATCTCTGGCATCTCACCCACAGGGATGCCGATCTTTCGCAGGAGAGCTGCGTCGAGCCCCTGTCGCTGCATGCTCACAGGCACCTCATAGATGCTCGGCATATCCTCGCTCTGCACCACGCACTCCAAATCGACATTACAGAACGACGCCACCTTCATCCGCAGGGCGTTATCAAGGTGGCGTTCAGTTCGCAATACGAGGATGTCGGGCTGGATACCCATACTCTGCAATTCCTTCACCGAGTGTTGCGTGGGTTTCGTCTTCAGCTCTTCTGCCGCCTTCAGATAAGGTACGTAGGTCAGGTGTACACAGACTGCGTTGCGACCCAGTTGCCATCGCAACTGTCGGATAGCCTCCATAAACGGCGCACTCTCAATGTCGCCGATCGTACCACCCACCTCTGTGATGACGAAGTCGAGCGCCTCATCTTTTTCTTCCTCGCGGAGCATTCTCCGTTTGATCTCATCCGTGATATGCGGCACCACCTGAATCGTCTTTCCCAGATAGTCGCCGTGACGCTCACGATCGATGACCGTCTTATAGATACGTCCTGTGGTAATCGAGTTGTTGCGGGTGGTGTGGATGCCTGTGAACCTTTCATAATGGCCCAGGTCCAGGTCAGTCTCCATACCATCAACGGTCACGTAGCACTCCCCGTGTTCATAGGGGTTCAGCGTACCAGGATCGATGTTGATATAAGGGTCGAATTTCTGAATGGTAACCTTATAGCCGCGTGCCTGCAAAAGTTTGCCGATGCTGGCGGAAATGATGCCCTTTCCCAACGAGGAAACGACGCCGCCCGTGACGAAGATATACTTTGTATCCATAAATAACATATTTATGGGCTGCAAAGGTACTGATTTCTGGCGTAAAAGCCCCTATGCCCGCATGAATTTTGATTGTTAAAAACACACTTAACTATCATTTTGTAAAGTTTCACTGGTTCCCAACCCTCATTCCCCTTTCATTTTGCCGATAAATACAACAATTATCTTGCAATCTGTCATTTTTGAAGATTTCTCCTGCCTGACCTATTTTCTCTTCTTATTGACGGAGGATGCTGATGTATTCCTCATAAGAAATGAATCGGCCGCCCATACTACGGAGATGAGACGTCTCAAACTGGCAGTCGATGAGCAGTCCGCCAAGGGTTTTAAACATACGGGCCAGATAGATCAGGGCCAACTTCGAGGCATTGGGAACGAGCGAGAACATACTCTCACCAAAAAACGATTTTCCGAGGTTCACGCCATAGAATCCGCCCACCAGACGTTCTTCTTCCCAAACCTCAACGCTGGCAGCAAAGCCCTGACGATGCAACTCTGTATAGGCCTTGATGATATCTGGACCCAGCCACGCACCATCCTCCTCATTGCGGTTCTGGGCCGTAGCACAGCCTCGGATAACGCCCTCGAAGTCGCGGTTGAGGGTGAGCTGATAGCGATTCTTGTTGATGAGCTGATGCATGGAGTGGCTGATATGTATCTCGTTGGGGAAGATGACAAAACGCTGCAAGGGGCAGTACCACATCGGCTCATGACGGTGATGGAACGAGAACCATGGGAAGAAACCGTTGCTATAGGCCAGCAACAGCCGATCGACAGACAGGTCACCACCCACTGCTATCAGGCCGTCGTCCTCACCAAGATGAGGATCAGGGAACCACAAGTCTTTATCTAATTGAAAGACTGCCATCAGCGACCTCCACTTCTACGCTACCACCGTTTTTGAGGCTGCCAAAGAGAATCTCGCGCATCAGCAGAGGCTTCAGCCGCTGGGCGATGACACGATCCATCTCACGGGCACCGTACTCACGCGTAAAACCTTCCTTCAGCAACAGGGCGAAGGCCCCATCGCTGAGGGTCATCGTCACCTGCTTGGCTGTGAGCTTCTCCTGCAGTTCGCCCAGTTTCTTCTTCAGGATAAGTCTGGCCATCGTCTCATCCATATCGTTGAACACCACCGTTCCTGTCAGACGGTTGATAAACTCTGGCTTGAAGGTCTTCTTCACTTGTTTGAGCATGGCCTCACCACGCGACGTTTTGCCCGTGAAACCGATATTGGCCTGTGCCGCATACTGGGCTCCTGCATTCGAGGTCATGATGAGGATCACATTGCGGAAATCAGCCTTGCGACCCTTATTGTCCGTCAGACGGGCATAGTCCATCACCTGCAGCAGGATGTTGTAGATATCCTGATGGGCCTTCTCGATCTCGTCGAGCAGCAGCACACAGTTGGGCGTCTTACGAATGGCATCCGTCAGGAGTCCACCATCCTCATAGCCCACATAACCTGCCGGCGAGCCTATCAGTTTGGCAACGGTATGTTTCTCAGTATATTCGCTCATGTCGAAGCGCAACAGTTCGATGCCCAGTTCCTGAGCCAGCACACGGGCTACCTCGGTCTTACCGACGCCTGTAGGCCCCACAAAGAGCAATGAGGCCAGCGGTTTATTGTCGTCGAGCAGTCCTGCCTTCGACATCTGTACCGATTCCACCACCTGACGGATAGCCTCGTCTTGTCCGTAGATCTTGGAGGAAAGTTGAGAGTTGAGAGTTGAAAGATGAGAATTGTCATCGTCGTCCTTCATCGCCAGGGCATCCACCTTACAGGTCTTCGCCAGCACCTCGGCAATATCTGCCTTCGTCACTCTCACCTCTGACTTCTCACCTCTCATCTCTAAATTCGCTCCTGCCTCGTCGATGAGGTCAATCGCCTTATCAGGCAGGAAACGATCGTTCACATATTTATAACTGGCATCAACGGCAAAGTCGAGCGCCTCTTCGTCGTAGGTCACACCATGGAACTTCTCATACTGTTCTCGGAGCTGACGCAGGATATGCTTCGTCTCCTCTGGTGTCGGCTCTGGAATATCGATCTGCTGGAATCGTCTCACCAGTCCCTTCGAGCGAGAGAAGTGACGATTGTATTCTTCGTAGGTGGTAGAGCCGATAAAGCGGATGGTGCCAGCCTCCAGATAGGGCTTCAGCATGTTCGAGGCGTCCATCGACCCCTCGCCGATAGCTCCAGCCCCCACAAGGGTGTGAATCTCATCGATATACACGATGTTTCTGTCGCTCTCCTCCTGGATGCCGTCCATGATCTGCTTGATGCGATTCTCAAAGTCACCACGATACTGGGTACCAGCCAACAACGTGCCGATGTCGAGCTGATAGATGCGGCTACCCTTCAGACGCTCTGGCACCTGGCCTTCTGAAATCATCCGAGCCAGTCCCCAGACGAGGGCCGTCTTACCCACGCCAGACTCTCCCACATGCAACGGATTGTTCTTGTCACGTCGACAGAGCACTTGGATGGTACGCGCCAATTCCTGTTCGCGGCCAATAAGTGGATTATGGTTCTGGTACAGGTCATTCATACAGGTGACAAGCCTTCGCCAGGCAGCATCCGACTTGCGCTCACCCGTCTCTTCCTCCAGATGGTCGTCGTAGTCGCAGAAGCTGATAAACTGACTCATGAAATTGCCTTCCTTGTCGCCCAGCGCATCCTTAAGCAGAAAACAGGCCCACGACTCATTCAGTTGCAGCATGCCCATCACCAGATGGGGCGTGTCCATCGCCTGAGCACTGCTGTTAATCACCTGATGACAGGCTATCTCTATCAGCTGGCCCATCTGTGCCGAGGCCTCTGGCTCATACTCCTTGTCTTCAGGGACCGACTCTATGGCCTCCAACTGCTCCTCTAGACGTTCTCCCAAGTCCTCAACGGGATAGAACATCTCGAGGGCCTTGCTGAAGTTGAAATCATCGAGGAGCACCAGCAACAGGTGTTCAGGCATCACGAACTCATGCCTGTACTCTTTGCAGCACTTCATCGTATCTCTCAGCACCTTTGCGGCGCGTTCCGTCTGTCTGATCTCTGCCATAACGATCACCCCTCCTCTGGTTCAACCGTCAATCGCAGCGGAAAGTTCGCCTCACGAGCCATATCCGTCGCCTTGCGCACCTTCGAGAGGGCCACATCGTAACTATAGATACCCACCACAGCATGGTCGGAGTGGTGCACCTGAAGCATCAGCGTCTCAGCCTCTGCCTCACTCTTGAAAAACACCACTTTGAGGATCATCACCACAAACTCCATGGTGGTGAAGTCGTCGTTGTAGATCGTCACCTTATAGCGCTTCGGCTCCCGCAGGTTCGTACGCTGCCGTTCGCGGATACTCGTCTGTTCCTTTGCCATATCTCCTTTCCAACGGTTTTGGTGTGCAAAAATAAGAATTAACTCCCAAACTGCCAAACTTTCATTTATTTTTCTTTGGCGATTTGGGGAAAATGCCTAACTTTGCAACAGGAACCAACTAAACCTCAAAGTATTTGCAGATATGAAAGCGAAAATCATGATGATGACAACGGCCCTCATGTTAGTGATGGCGGCAAATGGTGATAATAAGAAAGTCACGCCAAGTATTAAACACGTGACGGTGTTTACCAATGGAGCCCAGGTAGAGCGCAGCCTGAGTGTGAATCTCTTGGCAGGAGAGCAGGTGATCACCTTTACAGGCCTTTCACCCTATACCGATGTGAAAAGTATGCAGATCAAAGCCCGTGGAAAACTGACGGTGCTTGG
>Ga0247608_10002293_pt1 | contig 24278 bp, 26 predicted proteins | sample 176DNAGHGlowgp2_FD_193490 | JGI IMG/M metagenome (GOLD analysis project Ga0247608, IMG submission 193490) | Sheep rumen microbial communities from Palmerston North, Manawatu-Wanganui, New Zealand - 1766 DNA GHGlow gp2 | ecosystem: Host-associated > Mammals > Digestive system > Stomach > Rumen ... | reverse complement strand
CGTCAGTGCACACCATCGGCTCGTATGCATTCTCCGAGTGCGGCCGCCGCGAGGAAACCAAGATTCCGGTTACGGTCCGGATGCTCGGACATGATGTGGCCAGTGTCTATGTTCCAGAGGAAATTGACGATGAGGACCATCTTGAAGAGGTGAAACGGGAAGAAGAATGCGATGTTGAACCGTGCGGCGGAGGAGATGAACTGCCTTTCTAATCAACAATACAAACTATCATGAAAGCAACAACAAAATATGACGTCGGGGACCTGGTCTGGTCCCTCCACGGCAATCGCGCCGTCAGGCTTGATGTGACTAGGGTCATCGTCTCCATCGAGGGGGACGGACTCTGCGAGGTGAGCTACTCGCTGCATTACGGCGGCGAGGAGATCCCCGAGAGCAAACTGTTCAAGACAAAAGAAGAACTTTTAAACACACTGTAGCATGGAAAAGGCATTCGATATCGGCCTTGGGGCCGAAGTATGGGTGATTCACCGCAACCACATCGTGAAAGGAAAGGTGAGCAAGGTTTGGTACACCAAGTTCATCAGCCCTGTGGACCTCGAGTCGGTGGTGGAATCGGAGTGGTACTTCGTCTGCGATGCTGACGGTAAAAGGATCGATTCCTTTAGGAAGGAGTCATTATTCCTGGCTAAGGAAGATTTGATAAGATCCTTGTAAGATTTTTACTTACTTTATAGACATAATTGTTGCATTTTCCTGTTTGGTGCATCGCGAGCCTCAAAAAAGAGAAGTGCCTGCGGAACTTCTGGACCTCAGGAGGGTCTTGGCGAATTACGAGGATGTTATCGGCAACATCATGGCAGATGCGGAGAAACGCTGGATAACCGACCAAATAGAAATTATTGCTAAAGAAACAAAGGAGAACGGCCATGAATCGTAGGTTTGAGATTACTAACGGCAAGTGTGTAATTCCGGATGGAGTTACTGAGATCCCTGAAGATGAGTTCTGGGAATGCAAGGATCTGAAAGAAATCGTCATCCCCGAAACGGTAACTATCATTCCTTCCGGAGCCTTTTCGTACTGCACGTCCTTGGAAAAGGTCTGTCTGCCGGCATCGGTGAAGGTAATCCAGCCTCAGGCCTTCCAGGGATGCTCCAAGCTTAAGTCCATTGAGATTCCAGAAGGCGTGCCGGAACTTACCCATAGCATCTTCTACAGGTGCGCGAGCCTGAAGAAAATCAAGATTCCGAAGTCAGTGACAAGGATTCATAATTTTGCCTTCGGCCGCTGTCTGAATTTGGAGACGATTGAAGTGGCAGAAGATAATCCGGCGTATAAAACCGAATCGAACTGCTGCCTTACAAAAGATGGCAAGACGCTTGTTTTCGGCTGCAAGTCATCCGTTATTCCCGGCAGCGTCAAGGTGATCAAGGAGTTCGCTTTCTATGGCTGCACTGGATTGAAATCCATCCGGATTCCGGACGGTGTAGAAATCATTGAGAACGGAGTATTTGCCGACTGTACGCGCCTGACGTCAATCAATATTCCGGAAAGTGTCAAACTGGTAGATATCTCGTTCATGGGGGGAGCTCCCATTAAAGAGATCTATCTTTCGTCAAAGAATCCGGACGACCGTTTGGATCTGAAGGAGGCACTAAAATGCCACCGCCTGAAAGACATTGACCTGCACGTCCCGGAGGAATCCTATTATGCGTACAAGAATCATCCGTTCTTCACACGGTTTCGGATGATCCATAGTTGGAATGGGTAACGATAGCCTAAATAACAAGTATTATAAGTAGATACAAACGTAAGCGTTTATGGAAGCCAAAACAAAATACGACATCAAAGACAATGTATGGCTTGTCAATGAGAATAAAGCAGTAAGAATGTTCGTCACGGGCCTGGTGGTTACCTTTACGGAACCTGACAGCCATGACGTGAAATACGACTTGAATTATTCGCTCTGCGAAATCCCTGAGAATAAGTTGTTTAAAACAAAGGAAGAACTTTTGGAATCTCTTTAGTATGAAAAAGACAATCACATATGCTGTCGGCGACAATGTATGGCTGATGCATGGGAACCTTGCAGTTTGCGCCACAATTACTAAGGCATCCTACAAGAAGTTTATCAGCAGCGTCAATTACGAATCGGTCATTGAGCACGAGTCATATACTCTCTCCGTCGGCGATAAACCGCTGCCCGGTTTGCATGGGAAAGATGAACTGTTCCCGACGAAGTCAGATTTGATTAATTCCTTATAGCCGATAATAAATATTGCAATGAAGAATATTGAAGAAATCACACTTGATTGTTTCACCAGTTCTCACTCTGTTTATTTTGAGGAAGGGTTTAATCCTGAATTTCATAAAAGATATAAGGGTGTTCTTGTAAATGCCCGCGGTTATGGCGGCTATGGTCACTTTGCCATCCGCAAGCCCATCACTTTCTGGTTCAAGCTTCCAAAGTTTATCAAGAAGATGTTCCCCTACAAGTGGGTTATGTGGAAGAAGGATACAGAAAAGATGGATTCACTTTTGTTCTGTGATGTCAACAAGTCTATCAACATCTTTGCAGATATGAAAAACAAGTCATATAGGACTCTTTTCTTTGACAAGGCCACATATGAAGACCTTAAGGAACACATTCCTTCTTTCCTTGAACATGTTGGTTACAAATTCACCACAGAAGTTGAAGAGGATAGTCTGACACTTGTTTTTGAATATCCTGAACTCGATGATGAGTAAGAAAAAGAAATAATTGTTAAATTTAGCACTTAAATTACGGTCACATGTTCAATCCAGAATCAAGATTTACCATTCGGACACTTGTCCCATAACGTTTGGGTTTCAAGGATTCACATTAATGAAACGGGATTTCATTTTCTAGTTGTATTTTTTTTCTCATCGTTTTTACCATGGATAAAACCGTAAAACTGGACGATTACTGGAAGAACCAGTTGGCCGAAGTCAACTGGCATATTATGCAAGACTGTGCCTCAGGTGACTATGACTGGAACCGTAAGGGTATAATTGTCGCCGATGATGAGACCGGCGAATTACTCGCTTTTGTCAAAGAAGCGCTCAAATACGACGAGCTGGTCGCAGCAGGAAAAGTCAATGAAATAACGGTGAATAAGCATTGGCCACTGGACAGCTTTGATGAGTGTTGGAAGATGCTCCTGTCTGAGGCCAGGAGGATTAATCACGGATTGCTGGTTGTCAATGTGTACGACATAAGAATCTTCAACCACTGCTGGTGCATCAAACAGCTGGCGAAACAGGAAGACCCGGCCTTGAAATTCAAGGAATACGTGCTGCTCGTAATTAAGGACATTTCCTGGGCTCAAGTGAAAGAATACGCCAAAGAGCACAACAATAAGGGACAGTTCGATGCAATGATGGACTGCTTTTACCATCGAGTCTATTTTGAAGAATAACGTATTACTTTTTAGGCATTGGGAATGAACAAAAAAGCATTTATTGATTACTACAGCAATAAGAAGAAAAAGAATTCACGCAGTTATCTAAAAAAAGATGGAGATTTCAGGGGGGAAGTTGAGTTAAATAACCGACTTGGATCTATCCCGGTAACAGCTCTTCATGGAGTTTCATCTTTCTTTGATATCAATGATTCAAATGTCATACAAGAACTCTTGAATTGGGTCAATAAAAACAAACCATTATTTGGAGTACATTCTGGCGGAACACCTGATATCGCCACTGTCCTTCGTAGGTATATCGATTTCTTACATTAGTCGAAGTCTTCTCCAAAGCTCCGCCAAAGTTGCCAAGAAAATGCAATTTTGGCGGAATTTTCGTTAAATAACGAGTAACGATAGCAAGTATTTGCGGTATTAATAAGTGAAAACATCCCAAAGCAATGGAAACTATCTGACATATCAACAAATGAGAACGGCAATGAATCGTAGGTTTGAGATTATTAACGGCAAGTGTGTGATTCCGTACGGGGTTACTGAGATTCCTGAAGATGAGTTTTTGGGATGTAAGGAACTGAAAGAAATCGTCATCCCCGAAACTGTAACCATCATTCCTAATGCGGCCTTTTTCTTCTGCAAGTCCCTGGAAAAGGTCTGTCTGCCGGCATCGGTGAAGGAAATCCAGTCTCAGGCCTTCGAAGGATGTTCCAAGCTTAAGTCAATCGAGATCCCTGACGGCGTTCCGGAACTTAATCATAGCGCCTTCTACAGGTGCGCGAGCCTGAAGAAAATCAAGATTCCGAAGTCAGTGACAAGGATTCATAATTTTGCTTTCTGCCGCTGCCTGAATTTGGATACGATTGAAGTGGCAGATGATAATCAGGCGTATAAATCCGAATCGAACTGCTGCCTTACAAAAGATGGCAAGACGCTTGTTTTCGGCTGCAAGTCATCCGTTATTCCCGGCAGCGTTAAAGTGATTAAGGAGTTCGCTTTCTATGGCTGCACTGGATTGAAATCCATCCGGATTCCGGACGGTGTTGAAATCATTGAGAACGGAGTATTTGGCGACTGCACACGCCTGACGTCGATCAATATTCCGGAGAGTGTCAAGCTGGTAGATATCTCGTTCATGGGGGGGGCACCCATTAAAGAGATCTATCTTTCGTCAAAGAATCCGGACGACCGTTTAGATTTGAAGGAGGCACTGAAATGCCACCGCCTGAAAGACATTGACCTGCACGTCCCGGAGGAGGCGCTTTATGCGTACAAGAATCATCTGTTCTTCAAGAGGTTCCGGATGATTCATCCCTGGAAAGGGTAAGGTAACGATAGTTCAGTTTGTCAAAAAACAGAAAAAGCATTATATTTACGAATAAAACTAGCCACATATGTACATCTCTAAATCTAGATTCATGAAGAAAGAAACATTATGTTCTGCGGTTTATCGCAGTTTGGATGCGCTCAAAGGCGCTAGGACGTCGGCAGACAAAGAGATTGACCATAAGAAGGTCGAAGACTTCCAGAAGAGAATTAAGGATGAACTTAATAAGTTTAAAAAGAGTCCCAAAGATTATAGGTGGGCTATAGAGCAGCAATGTCCTGGCCGCTTGGAAAAAGATTCCATAGACATTTTAGGAAGGGCTCCTCATAAACCAAAATGGATAATTGAGATTGATGCTACCCGCACTGATCAGGTATCTCAGAAGTTATTGTCAAGGTTGACGTTATGGGGTAAAAAGGATCCGATTCAGTATGTGGCAATTCTTTATCCGGACGCTCAAAATAGAGGTAAATCTGCGTGTGAGAAGTATTTGCGTTATGGTGCTGAGATCGTAAAAGAGCTTAATGCTAAGTCCAGTGTAATAGGGATATTTGTTTTTCCGGATGACGATGTCGTAGAATTGGTAGATTTCAAAGACCGCAGTCATTTTATGGTAGAAGGTAAGGAATGTGGCTCAATGAATGAGGCTGCCGCAGAAGCAATCAAAGTATTCTATACAAAACATCCTGCTTCTTACGCGGATCTTAAAAAGCACTGGGAGAAGTTTGTGGATCAAAAATACGGTGGCAGCAGATACAAAGATATTGGTCTTTCAACCACAGATGGAGTGCCAATATGGACCTATTCTCAGTTTAGAGAGCATGGAGAATGCTCCTACTGGAGTGCTTTTGAGAAACTCTGTAAGAAAAATGGTGTCAAGATCACAAAATTGAGAAAAATCTATTCTGGAAAGGATAAGAGATCTCAGTTCATTTATATTGAATAACTAAAAACGCATCCTGTTCGGGTGCGTTTTTTATCTTGCATACTAATACTTCGGTGTTCTATACACCTCAAGTTCCTCGCGGGTTATTGAAGGCGTACTTTCCTTCTTGTACATATTCATCATCGCCGCGCCGTATCTGTAATATGTCTTTTTATTGGAAATGTGGCTGTATGCCCAATCATAGAACCTTTTCTGCTTTGTCTCGTAAAGATAAAGGAGAGTTCCAAACTCGGCCATTGGCTCCTCGTCGGAATAGAAGTGCGGGAAATCAAAATGGCTATGCCGCGGACGGTCAAAGTATGCGTGCATAACTTCATGCACGAACGTTGTGACAAGGAGTTCATTCATCAAATTGTCGCACTCGGCTCTCATTACATTCGGATAAAGCTTTATGACGTGCTCCCCAATGTCATCAACTGGGAAATATTTGCCCAGAACAGTGGTTTCGCGCCATATTTTACTTTGTCTTGTGTAATAATCGACCATCATCTCGGCATCCTTGTATTCGGGATTATTCTCTTCCTCTTTCAGGCTTTCCAGTACCGCCTTCCAATGCTCCAGCTCTTCTTTGTTTCTATTGAGGGATGAATGATACCTAACCTTGGTGTCGGGGTCGATGACTATCTTTACTCCAAGATGATTAATAACATCTTCAAGGGATTTAAAAGCGCCAAGCGAGAAAGGGAGCACGGCGGACGCCTTGAGAAGGAGGACTTCTTTCGAATCCAGAACACCCTTCTCGTCAATAATTGTTATTCCATCATCAAGAAGATCAGAATGTTTCTTCACTTTGTCTAGATATTCCAAAAGATTTAATTCATCTGCATTATTGTCAAGTTGATCTTTTAATATGCCCACCAACTGATACCAGGACCGAATAAAGTCTTCTATTCTGATTGTATCTCCAGCAGCTCTGTCAAGCATGTCACCCCAAATACTCATGTTATTTAAGTCTTATAGTTTTTACTGTTTGTCCACAAATTTATAAATATTCCGGGAAAGTATACAATTATTATCACTATCTTTGTCATTATAAAACCATGAAACACTAAAACCTATATCTGCTATGGATACAGAGTACTACGAAAACATTTTTTCAACCATTTCCAACCACATCCTGAATCCTGACGGGATGGAAGAAGGAGAAGACCTCTATTACCAGGGATTGAGAAAGGGCTATATAGTTGTCGACGATGACTCAGACAAAGTGCTGAAATTCGTGAGAAAGAGCCTCCGTTATAAGGAACTTGTCAGTGCTGGCAAGCTATACGAAATCTTGATTAACGATACCTGGAACGATGCTCTTAAAAAGAAGGGGCAGATGACCGGGCGTGAGGCTTGGAACAATCTGATTGCCGCCGCGTATAGGGCAAACCACGGACTTCTGGTCATCTACATCACTAATATTGAGATTTTCGGCCAGTGCTGGAAGCTGAAACAGCTTGCAAAACAGGAATACGACTTGGAGGCCTGGCCCCCCGACACCCGAGCAGATATCACTCCTCTCGACGGCGAGTTCATCAATGATCTCATCCCGGAAAGATTCCCGTTTGACGGCAATGTCCTGCTGGTGATAGACGGCATCGGATGGGACAGCGTTAAAGAATACGCCCAACAACACAATTCTGGGGAATTCGACGCCATGATGCAATTCTATAACCGCGTCAGAATTTAGGATTAAGAGGTCTTATTAAACTATGATGTTCCGCCAAAGTTGCCTAAAATGCAACTTTGGCGGAACTTTCGGCATTAATAAAAGATAATAACCGCAAATCGTGGGTAACGTTGGCGAAAAATGGTGGTATTATATGTAGAAAAACCCAAAAACTATGGCAACAATCAGACATATCGACAAAGAAGCATACGCTGCAAAGGCGCTGGATCTCATTAAAGGCAAATGGGAGGTTTTCGTGAACTACGCACTCGGCCTTATGCGGGATAATATGTCCCCAGGGGAGGCTGGGGAACGGTTGGAGAAGAAAGTCTGCTCTGAGATGGAAAACTCTCTTTTTAATTCCCTGAAATGGAGTGGTAAGATCAGCGGAGATTACAGGTATCAGTATTATCATGTTACCGGAACCTATCGTGTTACACGGCGCGAACCACAAAAAAGAGATGTGCCCTCTGAACTTCTGGACATCAAAAAGGTCATGGTCAATTATGAAGAGGTTATAGGCAACATTATGGCCGATGCAGAGAAACGCTGGATAGAGGCCGAGGCAGAAAAGTTTGCAAAGGAAGCAAATGAGAATAAATAATGTCGGTTTTTTTCACTATATTTATAGGCATAAAACCAAGTAACACTAAAACGGCGATCCAACGCCATTAACCAATGGAAAACGTCAATTACATCTTCGGGAAAACCACGGACGGCAAGCACTTCACGCTGGACGGTTTTAGAGTGGAGTCTTTCATGATTTACGGAAAGAAAAACGGCGATACATGCATAGACATTTTTTTGAAGTCCGGCGAAGAGCTCAGCATATTTGCCTTTACCGATGAAGGTGAAAGTATTCCTGATCATCTCGTAGACTGCATGCTTGCGTTAAAAAAGAATCCGAAGATCCTGACAAAACCCTACCCTGTGAGCCTTATCGGTTGTGATACAGAAGACTGGATTGAGTACTTCTTTGACGGCAACGCCGTGGAATACTACGTCATTGGCGATCATGGCCTGGTGGAGCTGCACTTTGCTTCGGGCATTGTCATTAACGTTCAAAACGGACTCGACGAAAAGCTTTACCCGGGAGAGAATGTCGTAACCATGGTGGACGACTGCATATGCAGGTATAAGTAATAGGGAACTTTAATAACCGAAAATATGAGATTCATAGACTATGATCATGTGACAACTGTAGACGAAGTGATAAGTCTTCTGGGACCAGTTATAGATAATAATGCTGATGAAGACCACGATGAGTTATTCTTTGCCTTCGAGGACTTGGATAAATATATATCAGGAGCACGCTATTTGGATAATCTTGAGCGGCTTCTTTTGGAAACCTCCACGAACAAGGCGGATGCTATTGAAGCAAAGCTATTCATAGATAAACTCAAAATGTTTGATCCGGGACTGAACGTTGTCGTTCAAAACGGATGGATTATTAAACCCATTTCAGAATTGGAAGCCGATGATTATTGCGATAGTGAGGGCGTAATCGGGTTGACAGATTACGGCGGAGATCGAGATATTCGACTTCGTGGGATTTACGACTTGAAGGAAGAAATGGAGTTTATAGATGCCGATGAGGATCTACGGGTCGTTTGTCTGGACGAGAACGGTGATGTTTATCCGTTATCTTTTTGTGGCGAAGAAGATGGATGTATTATTTTGAATGCGCTAAAAGATAAAGATATCCGAAGTGCAATGACAGTGTCCAACTTCTCGGAGATTGAAGATGATTGCGGTATGCTTGCGATTAATTTCACGAATGATGGAGAGCACTACGTCCTTCGTGCAATGGAAGTCGGGCCGTTTGGAGAAGGGGTTTATGACGATGAATGCGGATATAGGTGTTTCATTAAAATTAGTATAGACAATAAAGTTGTCGTGGCCTGTCGTTTGGGAGATATTATTCGTGGTGAGGATCATAATTGCGTTTTAGATACTCCCGCCGCTTCTATGACAAAGGATGAGGTTATTAATTATCTAAAGAATTGGTATATCCCGTATCTGAAGAGTGAGAGAGAAGTAGAGCTGGATGAGGCCACGACGACAAATTATATAGATGATGAAAGAAGAAGTCTGGCTTGGGCGGCTGAGTACAAGGAGTTTGTGAGACTGTTAGAATCATTAATAGAGACTGAGGGAGAAGACGAGGTTATCAAAGCGCTAAAGGAGCGGCATATCCCGAAGATGAAACGTGATATTGAATCTCTGGAGACTGCTGCCGAAGAATGGGACGACGAGGAGCATGAAGATTTCCATTACGATGACGATACGACCTTATTGCATTTTATTCTGCAACTCAGACAATTCGCCTCAAATTATCCGGATTTGAAAGTTGCATGTAAGTACGATAAGTCACCCACGAGTTTTTGCTATTTCAATGATGTAGAAGTATGGGAGGCGGGTGAAGAAACAGCTGTTGTTCTTGTCCATTCAGACAAAAAAAGGAGCAGCTTCACAGTTTCGGAGCTTCTGAATATTGAAGACATTGAAGGTTATCAGAGTTTCTATCTGGTCGCTAATGAACAGATTGGTGATTGCGAGATGAGGGGAAAGCCTTTCCCCATTAGGATGCCGGCTATGGAGAAAGTTGTTTTGATAGTCGATACCCCTTATGGTTACAACTTCGTAGAAACACCTCAAAAAGGGATGTTCTTCAAGGCGAAAGATGGAGATGAGGACATCATCGCCTTCAACAGCGATGGAGATTTCGACAATGAGGGCTTCTGGGAGAATAATGAATATGATGGCATCAGTCACCTTGGCGAGTATTCTTCTGTGGAAGAATGTCAGAGTCGGGCTTCCGCCCTGCAAAGGATTGTGGATCAATTAGAAATTATCTTGAAGGGCAATCTTGGAGACGAGGATGAAGATTAAATAATGTGATATGGCAAAGATAGTAAGCAAAGGCCGAAAAACCTGGAAAGACGGGTCGGTTATGACATATACCATAACCGACGATGGCGTGCTGACAATCTCCGGCAAATTGCCGGAGGACGATTATGTCAGCATCAGATCCAAGGAGCCGTACTGGCATCTTGTCATTGATGAAGGTATAACATACGTCGGCAGCCATAATTTCGCCCATTGGGAGGAGTTGGAGGAGGTAACGCTATCATCCACCGTACGGGGCATCGGGGCCGAGGCGTTCTATAAATGCAATGGCTTGGAAAAGATAACGCTTTCAGATAGTCTTGAAACAATCAGCATACGCGCCTTTTTCGGATGTTCCGCCTTAAAGCAGATTACAATCCCTAAAAAAGTAAAATGTATTGCTTACCAGGCCTTTGCCGACTGCGACAGCCTTACTAAAGTGACCTTGAACAATGGTCTGGACTCAATCGAAGGAAAGGCCTTTCAGTGGTGTGATGCCTTGAGGTCCATCAAATTTCCAAAAACTATTTCTTACATAGGGGAACACGCTTTTGAGGACTGCGACGAACTTAATGATGTTATTCTGCCGGAAAAGGTTAGAATCGGCTACAATGCTTTTGGTTCTGATGAATGTAGTTCCGTAATAGGAGAAGACGGTAACGAGTACATCGCCAGGATTTCCAACATCAAGACCAATAAGGTAGAGGTGTCGATAGCACCGCCCTATGAAGCAAACTTCAAAGGCGACATCATTATTCCCGGGACTGTAGAGTATGAGGGGAGAATGCTACCTGTTACAGCCATCGATGAGAGTTCCTTCCTTGAATTCAATGAACTGACTTCGGTCCGGTTGCCTGATACCATCGTGAGCATAGGTGATACGGCGTTTCAGGATTGTAAGAATCTTAAGTCCATTTACCTTGGGAAGTCGCTCGAGCACATTGGTATGAGTGCATTCTATGGATGCAGCCAGTTGCGGGAGATTTCTTTCCCCGACACCCTGCGAACCCTTGGCTGCCGCGCCCTGGAATACGTCCCCGCTTATGAAGATAAGAAAGGAGCCGTCTATCTGGGAAACGTCCTCTGCGGTTACAATGGATACCTTCCGCCTCATACCTGGCTGGAGGTAAGGGAAGGAACGACGGTAATCGCAGAGAGGGCATTCACTGAAGTCCGCAATCTGGAGGCCGTCATTTTCCCGGATACGATGAGGAGTATCGGGTATTGCGCCTTTGTGGAATGTGCTGACCTCAAATATATCAAGCTGCCGAAATCGCTTGAATATGTTGGTGACGATGCATTTTCCTATACGCAGGTCCGGGAAATAGTCGCCCCGTGGAAAAAACCAATCTGCATCGATAATAAGCCTTTCCCAGCCAGCGCAGTCATCTATATTCCAAAAGGTGCGATGGCCGCCTATTCCGAGGCAGAGTATTGGAAAAAGTACAAACTGATTGAAAAGCAGTAGGATGGAAACAGACAGATATACCATTGAAGAAGGCGGAGTCCTTGTCATCAAACCTGGCGTCACCGACATCGGCCAGGATGAATTCAAAGGCTTTGATACAATAACCAAGGCTGTGCTGCCTCGTACCATCGAGTACATACGGCTCGGGGCGTTTCACGACTGTAAACGCCTGCGCTCCATCAGTATTCCCCAGGGCATGAGGTTCATCGGATCCTGGGCTTTCGCAGGATGCGAGTCGTTGACGGAAATCGACATTCCGGAAGGAATACGCCGCATAGAAACCAGAACTTTCTATAATTGCAAGAAACTCAAGAAAATCAACCTGCCGTCAACGATTGAGAGAATCGACGAAGAGGCTTTCTATGACTGCAAGAGCCTGAAACAGCTTGTGGTGCCGGATGGCGCGGAAATGATTTGCAAACGGCTGTTCGACCATGTTTGGGACCCTTTTAAGGGCTGCGACGCTCTTGAGAAGGTAATCATCCGTAACGTCAAGCCGCACAGCAGCAAGGCAGAGATAAAGAAACTGGTTCTCATTGATACTCCTCAACACCACAGGTCTGGCTGTTTGTATGGCGCCATCATCGGCGTGGAGCCAGGCGAGGATGTCATCGAATATGCCCGCCAGGTAACAGAGAAACTGCTATGGGATTCGTTCGAATGCTCCGCCCTTTATATGGATTATGAGGACTACAGTTTTCGGGATATGCCGCCGGTAAACGAGGTCCTGGAGTATGACAAGCACAGTTTCGCCGTTGTGGATATGCCGGAGGCCGCCTCTCCCAAGACCATCCAGGTTGATAGTCGCACGTACCTGGCTGATGAATTCTTTTACGAGATGATGGTGAACGGGTCTCCGATTGACTGGATTCCACTTGCAAAATAAGACACTCATGCATAAACAGTTGGGAATATGTCAGAACAACACTATACCGTAAAGAACAAGCGAGGCGCCAACATTGAGATAGGAGAAATCCGCCCCGACACGTACCACGACTGGTGCGGATGCACAGTTGACATCCAAGTCACCGTCTGGAGCGACGACTTCAAGATGAAGTATTCCTTCTGGCTGATGGACTACGATACCGGTTGGAGTGGAGAAGATTTTATGGAAGGATACTACGAATCGGAACTCGAAAACAACGAAGACTTCACCGAGGACATGGAACTCACAGACATCTACACCGAGGAGGAACTGGAGGAGATGGTCTGGGATGATATTATGTCCAATTATGAGTTCTATGTCGGGGACTGTCCAATTCTTGATTATGTCAACCGGATAGAAGACGCCCTGGAGGCGAAGGCCGATGACCAGTTTGAGTATGGTGATGTTATGGATCCGGATATCGATGCCCTGCTCGAAATACCTGCCGAGGCGTATTGGGAAGACCTTGACGAAGAGGATCTCATTGACTATGATGGGATGGCCAGGAATAATGAGCCCTTCGTGCGGACAGAATACGGGGAGCGCTATACGAGCCTTATAGATGATTTCAAGATGGAGAAGGTCGGTGAAGAGCCGGTCAAGGAAGGTGAGCAGGAACAGAACGAGAATCTGGACGGCCCCGTCACCGAATACTGCGAGCAGCATCCTGCAAATTGCCTGCTGCTTCCTTACGCCATTTGTAAAGGAATGCTGGGGACCAGTTTCGTCCAGCCTGAAGGGCTGACAGGAGAGGTGCGCCGATTACTGGATGGCACTGACTGGACGAATGCCGAGGCTGCTGAAGCCACCTTGCTGGCTACCCGCACGCTTGTGCTGACTGAACTGAAGAAATCGCGATGGGTGGATACTGAAAACTGGCACTATCGCCGTTATAAGTACTGCGACGATGCTGTTTATGAAGCGCACTCAGAGCTAGAGAGTCTGTGCCGCCTCCTCAAATCGCTTTGTCCCAAGTCGGCCCTGGACATTAAAGTCAAGTGTCCTTTTGAATTATCTGTGGACAAAACGGCAAATATCCTCCGTCTGAGGAAGGAATGCAACGTAGCCTTTCCCAGAAAACTGGCATATGACTTCCTTCTTGATGCACAGATGAAAGAGTCCTATTCCAAACAGGTCTTCCATCAGGACCTGGATTATTATCACGAGGAATATGACAAAACACGTCTATCATTCATCAGGGACGAGGTCTTTGATTTGATATACGATAAATACTTTGGCGGGAAGACTGCCTCCGGGCTTGTCGATGCGGCTATGGCCCTGAAAGAGTACCCGGGTGAATCTTTTGTCGCACAGCTCCTTGAGGCGGAATCCGAAGATGACTTTTTCAATGAAGATGGACACTGGATCACATCTCACGGTATCTGCTACTACGGCTCCGACAGTGTGAGCGTCCAATCTACGGATGATTCCTATTTTGGTTTGATCCACATACCGTCCTTCATTACTTTCAACGGGCGGCGACATAATGTTGACTCAATTGACAACGATGCTTTCGATGGTTGCGAGGAAGTAAAGAGAGTGATAATCGATGAGGGATTGACAGAGATTTCGGAGTCAGCCTTCAAAGACTGCACTAAGCTCCGCGAGATTACTCTTCCCTCCAGCCTCCGGGTACTTGGTTCAGCTTGTTTTGAGGGGTGCACCAGTCTCACCAACATATTCATTCCGGCAGGAGTTACCGACATCGATGCAAGTTGTTTCGAAGGATGCGGCCAACTCGCCCAAATACTGGTGGACGAAGCCAATCCGGTATACAAGTCCATAGACGGAGTGCTCTATGACAAGCAGAGCGGACAAAGGCTTTTTGTCCCGGATGCGAACAAGGCGATTGACGAGGATTCCCCTGCCAACCAGGGAGATGTGGTTGAAGAAGGAGATGGCGCCTTTTCCGTTGACGGTATCAGGTATCAGCTTTGCGATTCCTGTCACTATTCAGAGTCGCATAATCTCATCCATACGAAAGACCTACAGGTGCTTCCGCTGGAGAATGGCGCGTCATATGCCGGGAAAGTCATTATTCCTGCCAGAATCAAATATCACAAGCGTTGGCGCGAAGTAACGTCAATTCATTGGGAAGCATTTAAGGACTGCCCCGATTTGCTGGAGGTCGGGATTCCCGCAAGTGTCACGGATATGCGTTTGCGCGTGACCGGCAGTCCAAAACTGGCGGCCATCAATGTTGACGAGGCAAATAAGCATTTTGTTTCCATAGACGGTGTCGTGTACGACAAAGAAAAGAAGATGACAGAAATACTCTGTTATCCTTTCGGTTACGGAGATTTTTTCGAGATTCCCGGCACGGTAAAATCTATCGGTTACGAATTCAACAATTGTACACAACTGCGCAGCATTGTGATTCCCCAAAGTGTTACCTATATGCGTTTGGGCGCCTTCGAGGGTTGCACCGGCCTTCAGGAGGTATTCATTCCGGGAAGCATCAAATCTATAGAAAGAGAATGTTTCAACGGCTGCAGCAGCCTTAGGACCGTTACGTTCGGCGAGGGAGTAGAATCAATCGGACTGGCATTTTGTGACTGCATTTCGCTTCAGAAGATCGTATTTCCCGAATCGCTGAAATCGGTCAATTCGTACGGCTTTCAAAAATGCAGCAAGGTCGAATCCATCATATTCCCTGAAGGGAGGTACTTCCGTATCGACGCTATGCCAAAGCATTTTTATCCTTGGGAGCAAAAGCCGTTCATCGTGGATGGCATCTACTATGAGCCGATTTTTGACTACGATGCCACCGAAGCAATGGTACGAGTAGGGTGCCTTCCGGAAGATCAACTTGGCAAGGAAACACATCCGGGTATTGAAACCCTCTCGGTTCCCCCGTTCGTTGAGCAGCACGGCTTCACTTATTGGGTGAGGGAATTCAGTTCTTATTGCACCCAGTTCCCGGATCTTCGCCGGCTTGAACTGCCAGAAACCGTCAAAAAAATCTATATTTTGAGCCCGGCGCTGAAGGAGATTGTCGTAGATTCCGCCAATCCGGAATTTACAACAATAGACGGCCTTTTATATAGCAAAGACTTGCGTAAACTGCTTGCCGTGCCTCACGGTTCGGAACCTGTCACATTCAATGTGAGAGAGGGTGTTGAGACGATTGCGAAAAGTGTGTTCGCGGACCTGACCAGCCTGAAGGAGGTTGTTCTCCCCGACAGTGTCAAGTTAATCGAGGATCACGCCTTTGAGAATTGTCCGTCACTCTGCAAGATTCATTTCGGCAACGGCATAGAAAAGATTGATACCGCTGCATTCCTTGATGACACGGCCCTGACATCAGTTTCGCTGCCCGCCTCTATCAAGGAGGTCGGCCAGAGACCGTTTTCCGGCTACAAGCCATTTAAAGGGTGTACCAATCTGAAAGAATTCGTAATTGCCGAGGGCGGACCGCTGACGACAATCGATGGTGTTATTTATCAAAAAACCGACAGAGGCCTTAGACTTATATACTGCCCTCCGGGATATACAGGAAGACTGGTTATCCCGGGTGGAGTCGCCACCATCGGAGACGGATCTGTGCGTTCCGACAAACTGGAGTCAGTTGTGATTTCCGATAGCGTTGAGACAATCGAGGGATGGGCTTTTTCTGGCTGTAAGGGGCTTAAGGAGGTTGTCCTTGGCAAGAATGTGGCAATAATAGAAAGATGCGCCTTCAGCGAATGCCCGTCATTACAGGAACTGGACTTCACCGTATGCGAAGAGCGTTATCCCCATATTGATCCGTCCGCATTTAAGAATAACCCGCAGTTGAAACTTATCCTCCCATCAAGGCTTGAGTACAAGAGGGAAGACTTCGAAAAGGAAATGAACAATGAGTAAAGTCGAGACAGTCAAAAATAAGAATGGCGCAAATCTCGCCATTGGAGAAATCCGTAACAATACGTTCAGCTACTACAATGGATGTACCGTGGACGTGGAGATACTCATCTATAGTGACGACCAGAGCAAGATGGTCTCATTCTGGATAGAGGATTTCGACACCGGGTTCACCGGCGAAAGCTGGATGGACGGATACTATGAAGACGAGCTAGAGAACAATCCGGATTTTACCGAAGGCATGGAGCTCTCCGACATTTACACCGACGAAGAGCTCGAGGAGAGGGCAATGGACGACAGTGGGTGGCTCTTGGTTGACAGTTATGACCTAGAAGAGAACCCCATTTTTGAACAGCCCATCTTAAAATATATCAACAGGATTGAGGATGCTATGGAGCTGGCCGCTTGCCCTACCGACGGTTGCGGAGACCGACGTCCGTACACCGAAGACGAGTGGGATATGCAAAGGATCTTCGCCCTGTCCGATGAGGACAAGTTCGAACAGATGAATCTCGCGGACGTCTTTGATTTTGAAGGGATGGAGCACGATGCCGACATCGAGGTTGATGTCTACTACGGAGACGAGCGGGATTATTACGGTTTGATAAAGGATGCGAAGAAGACCTGGCTGAGGAAATGCCGTCGCAGGGACATAGCCCTCAATCCCGAAAAGTGGGAGAAAGCCCTGGAATATGCCGCCGGCCACGACACGAAGATGCTACTGCTGCCCTTGGTTGTTTGCAAAGGGCTTCAGAACACCCATTTCATTCATCGCCCCGGACTCCGCAACAAGGTTTACAAAGCGATCAACCGGACGGACTGGGCATCGGAGGACGCCGTTCAGTCGCTGTATCTGATCCGGACAATCATCCTCAGCGAGTTAAAACTCTCACGATGGATATATTTCGGCTACGACCGCTTTGAGAAGTACAACTTCCACTGTGGTACATCCGGTATGTCTGAAAAGGAAATCGACGATCTCACCGATGTTCTGGAGAAGTTATGCGCCTACACTACCGTCACAATAGATAATCCGTTCTCAGTCGATAAGTGGCATTTCCGCCACTACGACGGCGGACGCACCTGGCTGGATGGTGAGGAGATAGATGAGGCGATGGTTATACTCAGGTCTAAATATGGTCTTGTGATGGCCGGCAACGTAGCACTGCATTTTGTTATGGACGATGATCAGTTGGATGATGCCGCAAACAAAGATCTGTATAACTACACCAGCGAAGATACCGGTGAGGACTACAGCGCAGGGCTGATGAGTTCCATCTATAGCGATGTGTATGGCACCAGGGGCCTTGAGAACAGAATCAACGATATCGGTCCTGATGGAAGAAAGCCGATAGAAGGGGCGTATCGGGCCGAAGACGTCTTTGCAAAGTATGACATTGACCCGGACCTGCTTCCGAAGTTTTGGAAAGCCGATGACGAGATGGAGGTCGAGGAGATTGTAAAGAAGGAGGAGAAAAAAGAGCCGGTCAGGAGGACCCCGGTCTTCACTGCCACGAAGGATGAGGACGGCAACCTCACCTTCAATAATCTTTTCAAGATGATTCACGTTGAGGGTGGATCCTTCTTGATGGGTGCGTCTGGTAAATGTGTGGAAGAGGCGCGAGAAGACGAAACGCCGACCCATGAAGTAACGTTGAGTGATTATTATATCGGCCAGACGGCTGTTACCGTCGATCTTTGGCTAAAGGTGATGGGGGGCAGCAGTAAGGCCCGGAACAACCAGCTCCCTATCGGTGGACCCAGTTGGTTCGACTGCCATAAGTTTACCCGCAAGTTGTCAGAATTGACAGCATACGAATACCACTTCAGCCTTCCCACGGAAGCCCAGTGGGAGTTTGCCGCCAGGGGCGGAGTGAAAAGCCGGGGCTTCAAGTACTCGGGAAGCGACTGTCTTGATGAGGTCGCATGGTACGGGGAGAACAGCGGGGGCCAGAGACATCCCGTTGCCCGGAAGATGCCCAACGAGCTCGGCCTGTACGATATGAGCGGTGACATAGGAGAATGGTGCGAAGATGAATGGAATGATTATCCGGATTGTGCTCAGACGGACCCGGACCCGGAGGCCGAAGGTGGGGAAAAGGTGTTCCGCGGCGGAAGCTACACGTCTGATCCGGCACGTTGCCGCGTGTCCAACAGGAGTCACTGCAAGCCAATTGGAAAGCATTCAAACATAGGCTTCCGCCTTGCAATCAGTATCCCGAACTGGAAGAAATAGGATATGGCTGAAAAGAAACTCGTAAAGGTCCAGGATATTCCTGGCATGAAGATTTATGACGGACCGGACGGCCCCGAGATGTACGTCACCGATCCCCGGTTCCACCGAGGCGAGGAGTGGTTGGATCTTATTAGGGACGCAAAGAGGGAGTGCCGCAAGGTGAGTATAACGTACCAAGAGTCTCCTGAGGCGGAATCTCAGACTTTAGTCATTGCTCCTTATAAACTGGAGAATTCGGTCGAGGGATGGGCTGTATATGACCTTCCTCCCGAGGGCTTCAAGGGTCCCAAATATCCGCTCCAGAATATTATCGCAGCGGAACTTACGGACGAGACATTTGAAGATCCATATAAAGACCCGGCATATGTTATAGCGGAAATGATGGCCATTTCCAGGTAACGATATCCCTTTTCACCGGTATAATATTATGAACAGCAATCATAAGTATGATAAAGGATAATGTACAGTTAACAACAGCAGGCAAACTTCTCAAGGACCTGAAAAGGTTTGAGAATAATCACTGGGACCTCAGCGTCATCGCGTGGACGGATGACGACCGCACCTTCGGCGTCGTAGGCACCTGGGAGGACGAAGACGGCGACTTCCAGATCGTGGTGGAAGAGGTGGATGAGGTGCTGGAAGGCATCTGGTCCGTCGCAGATGTGATTTCTTCGCTGGAGGATATCAGCAAGGAAACAAGGGTGTACATGGCGGGGGACGGTTATTATTTCGCCATCGACGGCAATGGATCATCCATTTTCACTGAAGCCGATGACGACGATGCTGTCGGGTGCTGGGTCACCGTATTCGGAGAGTATGAGGAAGAGCCTCAGGGCGAAGAATCAGGCCGCCCGTCCTGGATAGAGATCTGGAAGGAAAAGTTCAGGAGTTGGGAGGGCATACTTGAAGGTGTCACCTTCCTCCTTTGCATTCCCCTGACCGCCTACGGGCTTTACTATAATATCGCCGCGATGGTTAAACACTCATCTCCCGTATGGGAGAGTATCCTCTGGATTATCTTCCTAGGGCTTCTCCTTTACGTGTGCATCGACAACCTTTTCTTTCCAAACCGTCACAAATGAACCCCCACGCACACTTTCGGTTAGTACGATAACCTTTTTCTTTAATATTTTGGTTATTATACTAACCTTTTGTATCTTTGCATAAAACTTAAGGGATATGGAGACTCTTTTCAGGAAGCACCGACTGCTTATTTCGCAGGTGAATACGGATATCGTACGAGACTCGATGAATACCATCAAATGGGAAAAACAGTTGGTGGCTATCAGGGGGTCCCGGGGTGTCGGCAAAACGACACTGATGCGCCAATATATCAAGCAAAATTATGGTGTACAGGCAGGTGTCGCACTGTACTGCGTCTTGGACAGTATGTACTTTACCGAGCATACGCTTCTTGAACTTGCCGAACAGTTCCATCTGCACGGTGGTGAGCATCTCTTCTTGGATGAAGTTCATAAATATCCCACTTGGAGTAAAGAAATAAAAGAAATACTGGACCTGTATCCGGAAATGAAGATTACTTTCACCGGTTCCTCGCTCCTTCAGATACTGAACGCCGATGCTGATCTATCAAGAAGGGTTTTGAGTTATGACCTCTCAGGGCTGTCCTTCCGGGAGTATCTGCGGTTTTATCACGGAATAGCGTTGCCGGTTCATAAGTTTGCCGAGTTGCTTTCGGATGCAGACTCCATATGTGACGAGGTTTGCAAAGTATGCCACCCTCAGGCCCTTTTTGAAAAATATCTCCGTGCAGGGTACTATCCTTTCTATGACGGTGATATTGATGATTATTATAGCCGAATAGAGAATATCGTGAATTTTATAATAGAGCAGGAGATGACGGCTTTTTGTGGAGTGGAACCAGCCTATACCAGAAAATTGAAAGCGATGCTGATGTTTCTTTGTAACAACTTACCTTACGAAGTGAATATCGCCAAACTGGCTTCCTATCTGGAGTTGAACAAGGCCACGGTGCTGGCCTATCTGTCCGGAATGAAGAAAGCGGAACTGCTTCATCTGCTCTACTCAAAGAATGCATCCGTAACCAAAATGCAGAAGCCGGACAAGATATACGTGCATAATACGAATATACTGTATGCTCTTGCGACAAAAGAAAACATCGGAACAATTCGTGAATGCTTTTTCGTAAATCAGATGTCAAAAGGGCACGAGGTCGAATATGGGAAATCGTCCGGAGACTTTCTTGTAGACGGAAAATACACAATCGAGGTCGGCGGAAAAGACAAGACTTTCGACCAGATAGCCGACATTCCGGATTCATATGTCTTCGCTGACGAGATGGAGTACCCCGTTGGCAAGAAACTGCCACTCTGGCTTTGTGGGTTCTTATATTAAAATCGGACTGGAAATAGCCATATGAATATTACACAGGAAAAATTCAGCAAAAGAATTCACGAAATCATTCAGGATAAGATATTCTTCTCCAACATCAGCAATAACCCTGTGGAGGTCGTGGAGAAACTCCCGGAAGACATTGTGCCCGGCAGGGTACTCTTTGATGGTCTGATGCTTTTCGACGGCATCGAGGGCATCGAAGACGACATCCAGCAGATGCACTCATTCACCAAAGACGGCGACATCGTCAACCTCGAGGACTACTACACGGACAACGGAGCCTTCGAGGATGACGGCGGGGACCGCTTTCTGGCGGCACTTGAGCGCCTTATGACAATAGACGAATTCATTCAATACTGTGATGCAGCTGGAGACGGGACGGACCTCCCGGAAAATCCGGAAGATTACAATGACATGGCGCTGTACCCGATAGACGAAAACGGCCACGCGGAGATTCCTGCCGGGACAACCCGCATCAAGGGGGAAGCGTTCATAAACTGTTCGAAACTCGTCAGCGTCACTATCCCGGATACCGTACGGGAAATTTGCGGACTGGCATTCGGGGGTTGTACGAATCTTGCCAGCCTTGATATCCCTTCTTCGGTCAGGGATATAGGCCCATCGGCGTTCAATGGCTGTAAAAGCCTTGCAAGCGTTGTGATTTCAAGTGACATCGGCCTTTTGATCGAGGAGCGCGCATTCGCCAGATGTACATCGCTCACCGAAGTGGTATTTAAGAATAATCCCTTGAAGGTTATTGCTCCCCACGCCTTCGAAGGATGCCCGTGCGAGAATGATGTCGTGAGGTTCCGGTACTATGAGTTCAAGACCGTGAAACAGATGACCAATGCCGTCAAGAATGCCATCGCAAGCGGCTCGCTTCATTTCCGGGAAGATCTTGATGGAAGGACACTCGTGTACCATACGAAAAAGTTCAAGGAGAGGATTACTTTCGAGTATCGCAACAACAAGATCTTCTATGGGCTCAAGGCACACGACACAGTATACGAGTCCTGGACAATACACGAAGAGAGGGTCTTGAAGGCTTTCAACAAGTTGTATGAATCTGCAAAAGATTAATCAAGCAAATGATGAAAGCGGAAGATTTCCTGAGCATCGACCCTTCGGATTTGTTCAGGTAACGATATCACTTTTTCGCAGTACTATTGATGGATAAACAATCATCTGTATGAAAAAGGGAAATGTAAGTTGTGTAACCGTCGGCAAACTCCTCCAGGAACTTGAGGAGTATGAGGATCAGTACTGGGACCTTTGCATCGCCTGCGGCATTTCCGATGACGAGGAGGATACTATCCTCTGCATCGCAGGATCGGAGCTGGATGATGAAGGGGATCTTTGCCTCCACCTTGCGGAGAGGGACTTCTTTGACGAGGATGACGGCTACTATGACGTGGCCGACCTGATCGCGGTCCTCCATAATCGCGCAAGGGACTCGAAGGTTTACCTGGCGGGCTGCGGCCTTCTCCTCAGTTTCGACCTCAACGGGGACGGCACCATCTTCGACGGCGTCAATAAGGACGATGACACTATCGGCTGCTGCCTCTCCGCTTTCGGAGAGTATGAGGAAACCCTCGAGGAAGAGCCGGCCCTTGTAAGGAAACGCGACGGCCTCGGGGAGGACATAGCATTGGTGATTCTCACGCTGCTGGGCCTGTCCGCCCTGGCTTACAACGTCTACGGCCTTGTAACCAGGTCGGGTTCAGCACTTTGGGAGCATGTAATCTGGATTGCCGCAGGCGCTGTCGTCGTGCTGGTCTGCGGTCTCACACTGATCAATTCGATGAAGACTAACAATTCAATACAATGAAGGACACCGATTTCTCAACCGTCGTTACCATCACGGGGTCCAAAACCAATATGGTAAAAATGCTCAACGCCGCTCTCCGCGGCCTGGGCTCGGGTATCGTCATCGACGGAGGCGAGGACGGTGAATCCATTCTCCGGAAGCTGAGTGACGACAAGATTATCTTTCAGTTGCAGGACTTTCTGAACCAGGGCAACGAGGCTCTTCCCCGCGAAGGTGTGCCTGAGGACGAGGATGGCACCGAGTTTTTTGAGGACTACGGCCTCAGGTTGGCCGACATTCAGGAGAAGGACAAAAAACTGACCGTGGTCTTTCATTTCTGGTCTGCGGAATACCCTATGGGTGAGTGGGATTTCGAGAAAGACTACGAATTTTTCTTCCAAGAACTCCTTCCCCGCTACGACTGCGAGGCATCAATCGTCAAAGGAGCGGAAGAGACACCCCAGTGGGCAGAAACTTTCCGCTTCAATCACGGCACCCTCGAGCATTATTGCGTAGAGCCCCTTGCGGCGTCTGCTTACTATCAGAAAGTCCTTGAGAAACTGGTCGAAATCAATCCGGACCGGTACCTTCCCTTCCTTGTTGACAGTATGAAGCATCAGATAGAATGCATTCAGGACCGTTTTTTGGAGTTTACCTTAGAAAGACTGAATCCGACCGAGAACGAGACTGCTGATGCCAAAGAGCATGATGATGATATTCCCTTTTAGCCCGGGGAAAAGTCCTCTCCAACATTCCGGAAGAAAATCCGTAACCATATGGATACTAACACCCAAGTGATTGAAACCACCGTCCTCCTGACGGGAGCCAGGGAGGCGATAATCCGGATTCTGAACCGTGCGTTCAGCATGGTCGCATCCGGCGAGTATAGGATTGCCGATGATGACAGCGTGGAGACCATCAACGCCAAAATCACCGCAGCCAACAAGTATGATGAGAGATTCCCGACGGGCTTCACCCTGATGGACTACCTTGACGTTATTAGCAGGATAAACAGCCCCTTCAAGGATTACATACTGTCCTATATCGACGAAGAAGAGCCCGACGGATCTGAAAACTATGATGCCAATCCTGTCGAAGTCACCGAGGAAGGCGGAGAATATACCCTCAAGATCGTATCACGTGTCCGCGAGGGCCAGCGCACCTACTACCCCGAGGACTGGCACTACTGGTGTGGGATGGTTTCCGTCCGCGACGCCTGCCTCATCCGATTCAATAAGGAGCAGCTGCTTTGAAAACAGAAAAAACCAGGCTAATTTCATTATATTTGTACCATGCAATTTAAAGAAGGACCCGGCTGGAAAGCCTGTTTCGACGAGGACAGGGGGCTGTACACGGCACAAATCGGCGGCGGAGTGAACTGCTCCTTATTTGAGATAACCAAAGAGATCTA
>Ga0247608_10002284_pt1 | contig 24366 bp, 20 predicted proteins | sample 176DNAGHGlowgp2_FD_193490 | JGI IMG/M metagenome (GOLD analysis project Ga0247608, IMG submission 193490) | Sheep rumen microbial communities from Palmerston North, Manawatu-Wanganui, New Zealand - 1766 DNA GHGlow gp2 | ecosystem: Host-associated > Mammals > Digestive system > Stomach > Rumen ... | reverse complement strand
CCATCAATTCTATTGCGTGGCAAAGGTAGTAACTTATTGTGAATAAACTAAATATAATTGGCATTTTCTAATGGCGGTCATTAGAAAATGGAATGGAATAAATCTCTAATGACCGATTTGGGGTAAAAAAGGCGACGAAGAGATTGTTTTAGCCATGAGACAATGCACAGAGACCATGATGTATTACCATCCCGATGTAGCAGCAGATTTCCTTCTGTCGCAGATTAGGAAGGGGGATGTGAAGTGGAATATGAAATGGATGCATGTGGTAAATTATAACCCTGTAGAGTCTGTCAGAGTTAAACTAATACCGCTGTATGAGGCATCGATGGGTGAGGATCCACTTCATTATTATAAATATCTGGAGAAACTGGCCAAAGAAAGGTATGATTACGTAGAACAGAAGATTTTGGACTATGTTGATACGAACCTGAAAAAACAGAAGACAGAGAATGAAGGTGGAACGTTTTCATATTGGTCGGTATATGTGGACAACTCTGCCCATACATTATTAGAACTACTGTTTAATAAGGTGAAGGAACAAGCAGTACAGACTTATTTAAAGGTGATAGCACTGGTTGATGAAGTGACCAAATATACAAGCCAAACACCTTGTGAACATCAGGAAAGCCATGCTTACAATACTTATAACAGCAGTTCGTATTATGATAATCACGACAATCTGGTACATGACTATTTGGAATATGCCCGTAAGAGAGCACAGGAACAGCCGGAAAATATCAAGCAAACAGTAAATGACTGTTTGAATAGCCATCAAAGCATTTTGTTCTATATTGGCTTGATGATAATAAGGGCCAATTTAAATGCCTTTAAAGAAGAATCTAAAAGCGTGCTTACCAATAAGGCTTATCTAGAGGAATTAGACAGTAAGTTAAATTATCAGGAAACTATGCTTCTGAAAGAAACTTTCCCTCTGTTAGATGATACTGAGCAACAGGAAGTGATTGCACAGATTATCAACGTGGCACCAGAGTGGGAGAAAACACCCATGCCAGAATTTAGGAAATATGACAGACCACTGTACCATATAGGCAGACGAAAGCAGGAACTACTTTCTGTATTACCTGAGGAATATCTAAAGAACAACTGGCCAGACGAGTGGAAATTCTTGCAAGAAAAGACAAGAGAACTGGATTCACCGTCAATTAAGGAACCCTATAAAATGCATTCAGAAAGCGGTTGGAGAGCGTTGGGCATTGACAATATGAGAAAGATGCCTATAACTGATATGCTGAACGCCTTTAGGAAGTACGACGGCAATTGGGGCTTTGATAAGCCAACCAGACAAGGAAATTGTATGAATTTTGAAGCGTTGACAGCAGAAAATCCATCGAAGTTCGACAAATATATAGCTGAAATATTGGCTGATAATAGTATAAACAGGGAATATGCGGCTTACGGCATCAGTGGTCTAAAAAAGGCTGATTACGACCTTGGTCGTTTACAAATGCTTACAGATGATCTCTGTCAACAGTTGTTGCCCCAGATTAATAACGAAGAGGCAAGCTCTGCCATCATGGATGTCTTAAGAGACATCAATTATTTCACTGAGCGTGATGCATTAACTCCAGCCATGATGGATTTCATGTTGACAATCACAAAAGACTATCAAGAAGATTTGTCGGAATTTGAAAAGCAGAAGACGGAATTAGATGCTTTTCAAACTGGTATTAATAGAGTGAGGGGAAGTGCGGCGCATCAGTTGGTGAAATGCTATAGAATGACGAAATATGAAGACCAGATATTTGACGCATTAGGTAGTTGTGCAACTGCATCGCCAGCAACAAGGTCGGCCATCATATTAGAACAGGCATTCCTTAATAATCTGAATACTGATAAAAACTTCAAGTTGTATTTAGCTTTGACGCAGGATTTGGTACCTGCGGTAGTCGGGGTACAACTTACTAGAGTACACCCGTTGCTATACTTCATCAGTCACCCTTATGATGATGAGCTGAAAGCATATTTCAAGAAGCTGTATGCAGTGCCTGAATCCCATAAAATGCTCTCTCAGATACTGTGGATAACATGGGTACGCGGCAAGGCATGGGGTGAAATTATGCTACATGAACTTTTGAATCAATCGGAAAAGGCAAAGGCTTGTACTTTGCAAATGTTCCAAAAGGATGATGTCATAAAATATTTCAAGTATGTGAAACCTGTGGCAGAATGGTGTGCGAATAGTGAAGATGCAGAAGTAGGAAGGATGTATGACTTCCTGATGAACGACTTAAAGGTTGCTGCATGGAATGATGTTGTGTCCGTAATAGATGTCTATTCGCAAGGTAAGGCTTTTATGTATGCAGGACATAACTTTCTGGAAATGATGAAAGAAATGGCCAGTGTACATGCAGAGGATGTGTTGAGGTGGATATGCATATTTGCAAAGATTATTAATAGGAACGATGAAAGGATGTTTCATATATCAAGCACCATGAGCATTTTAGTTACTGCATATAATGCAATCCGAAAATACGACAAGAACCACCAAGGAGTAGAAACAGCCCTTGATACAATGGATATGTTGATGGAACAAAAGGAAGTGAGACGGGGCATGAAAAATTTCCTCTATGAGCTAGATAATAAGTAGGTAGGTTATATTATGATATAAAGCAGAATTTAGCCATGTATGCCAACAAAGCAACAACTATAAACTCCTTAATCTTGAAAAGAAGGAGGTGCCTGTTGACATTGACAGCCTTTCACCTGAACAGATGAAGGAAATGCTGAAGAAGATGATGGGGCAACAATAGCTCTGATTTCTTGCGCTATAAAGAAGGCCTCCCAAAGACAAAAGAGTAAAAATAGAATTGAGCTGTGCTACTCATGGAATTGCTGCATAAATGAAGAAGCTTGCTCGTGAAGTGGCATGCCTCCCAACGAATATTTTCGCTTGGGGTATTAGGCTGCCCCTTCACAAAAAGAAGTGGCATGACGGGCAAGCCCGATGATACAATTGGGAATAATATGTGAGGTATCTCCATTTTGGAAACGGTTCACATTTTAATCATCACCAACGGACTTGGTATATGCCATTTTACAATCGTCTCTTGTCCGAGCCTGCTCCCAAAAGCTCTGATTTTGAAGGAACAAATTTTGAGTTAAGGAACGTTAACTCTAATTAGGCTTAGAGTTTTTTGTGAAAACACGATTTAGATGATTATGATTACTTCAAAATCCAATACGGAGAAGCAAGCTCTCAGTACAGCCGATTTTACATCTTGTTTGCCACTTTGAGGTTTGGTTGATGGGTGCTTTTATGGTTCTAATGAATGTGTCTGAGCTTGCTCATCATCTGGCGGTATTCTCTCCGACTTTACCATGGAGGGGTATTAGGCTACCCCTACTGCTAAAAATGTGGCATGGGCAAGCCCATTGCCCGAACATTGTCAAAGTGTTTGATTTTCCTTCCGTCGGAGGTATTCTTCGTGGGTGATGGCGTTCTTCTTCCACTCTTCTCGTTCACGTTCTCTTTCCCTTTGTTCCCTTTCTTCATAAGCATGACCCCTATCACGCAAGAAATCACGCAAGCTAAGAATAATGATGGAAGGGTCAAAGGTGTTATAGAAGTGACGATAGCGAGCAGAGCAGAAATAGAAGAAGAACAGTTGCACTTCATCCACGTTAAGGTAACCAAAGTTTGTTACAATGATCCGTGCCAGTTTTTCCAACTGATAAGTATCAGGTTGTTCTTTCAACCCAAAGAAAAGGCAAGCGTCTATTATTTCAGGAACAAGCCACGCTTCGGCTGCCCCTCTTCCATAACATGAAGTTAGCGTTGCCAATGTTGGCGAATCTCCGAAATAGCAAGCCTCTGGTGCGTAGCATATTTCAGTCTGCCTATCAGGGCTATAAGCAACAAGGAATTCATTTATCGATGGATAGTTCTTCTGCAATGCCACTATTGCTGGCGGCATGGCTCTCGCCAATGAACTTTGTGACGAGCATTGTTGCGTTGCGGCAGGCAAGTTCCCTTCTGCTTTCATTTGGCTGATTACTGTGCTGATTGTTGCTTCCATTGTTTAACTTTGATTGGTTTATAGGCTCTGTTTCCCATGTTCGGCACGTCAAGAAATTAGCGAAGTCTTTTCGATACTTCTTCTCTGGTCGTGCCTGTACGTACAAAGGTACATAGTTGAAGATATTTCTCTTTTCGTCGGCAGAAAGTTCGTTCCACCGCTTTCGCAAGGCTTCTACGTCGCCAACGAATTTACCATACATGTTCCAGACCTCATCGAATGGATATATCTCACTCGCTGCTACAACATCCCCATTGATGATGTGTGTGTTAACATCATCATCAATGTTGGGTTTAGGCTCTGGATTTCGATTAGGATTAGGAAGGATAACGTTTGTTGTCGGTTGACATTGTTCGTTATCGGTTGATAACGATGGGTTGTTTTCGTTACCTGTTGATGGTTCATCGGATTTCGCCAACAAATTCTTTCGCTTTCTGGAGTTCTTACGATTTTGCTCACACTTCTTCTGATATGCCTCTCGACTACGGTCTATTTGGGAGCGGACTAATGAGAATAGCGACATCATGGCACCTTCAAAGTTTGGGATAGTACCCTCGTCTGCATATGCATAGATGGCTTTTATCAGTTTTCCAGCATCCTCATCCGACAGGTAGTCAAAAGCTGCTCTCTGTTCAGTGAAGAGCAGGATTGTGTTAGAACCTTTGTCCATTTTAATGTCTTTCATGCTATTCTTCGCCATTAAGTTTCTTCAACACGTCGCTATATTTGTACATTACACGACGAGGGCCAACCTTTTTGCAGCGAAGTAGACCACTCTTGTTCCATCGCCATAGTGTGGAGAAATCTACACGCAACAATTTAGAAGCTTCCTCGCGTGAGATAAAACGGTCACCATCAGGCAGGGTTAACCACTCAGAATAATCATTCTTTTTCGTTTGGGCTGCTACCATATTTTGGGCGGCCTCATTAACAAGATTGTCGAGATCTTCTCTCGACATCACAACCAGTTGGTTGCCTAAAATACCATTGTCGTTATACATAATCTTAATCGTTTTTTTTGTTACTATAATCTTTCATTCGCATTCTGTAGCTCATCCTTATGAAAAGCACTGCAAAGTTATGCTCAATCCATGGGTCGGACGAGAAATTTTCAAATAAAGAAGGCCGTTTTAACCCGTCTTAAAAGTTGAGTATGAAATTGCAGAAGTTTTCATACTCGAAACGTGCATAAACACGCTCTAACGTTCATTTTTCTCAAAGTTTGAAGCGCACTGCAAAGTTATAGCATAATCTACCTTCTGCGAAAAAAAACATGTCACGACCAGCTATTTTTGCCCCAGCCTTTCAAGATTGGTCCTAACGAGGAGGGCAATTAGAACCAATAATTAAGAAATTTCCCAAGCGAAAAATTCGTTTTAGTGTCATTTATTGCACTTGGAATAGAGAGGCTATAGTCCAAAAGGTGAGAAAAATGATAATTTAGTGAGATTAAAAGTTAAATATAGAGTCATTTTACATTCTGTTTCAAGAAAAATGAGTACCTTTGTACTCAAACAATCAAAATACGTATCATGGACAAAGACATCAACCGCATTAAAGTAGTTCTTGCGGAGAAAAAGAAGACTAACAAATGGTTGGCAGAACAACTTGGATGTGCCCCCACTACAGTATCAAAGTGGTGTACCAACGCTTGCCAGCCTCCGATGGAGACATATATTAAGATAGCGAAGCTGCTGGAGGTGGAATTAGCAGAATTAGTGAATAGCAAATTTGCTGCTACAAATTGATAAATAACATGGAGCAAAGATATACATTTTCCGGACATGAATCATTCCCTTGCAAGACGCTATGGTTGAAGAAGGGGTATGACTTCGTTGTTCAAGGGAAGAACTTTAATAACCCTGACGCCGTTATCGATTTAGGTGTCGGAAAAAACATGGTGGCATCTATACGATACTGGCTCCGAGTCTTTGGCATTTGTGAAGGTGACAAGCCTACATCATTGGGCGATTATCTTTTCAGTGATGCTAACGGCAAAGATAAATACATAGAAGACATGGCAACCCTTTGGCTTTTGCATTTAAATCTTATATTCAATCGACATGCTTCGCTCTATCACATGATTTTCTGCGGCTATCAAAAAGGACATGCACAGTTTGACCGTGAACAGATTGCGACTTATGTAAAATTGGATATGATAGAAGCCGACAAACAGAGCGCATTCAATGAAAATACCGTTAAAAAAGACGTCTCAGTGCTTGTGCAGAACTACTCGCTGCCTCGGAAACCGCAATCAAATGAAGATTTTTCTTCGATGCTGATAGACCTTGATCTGATTAGGCAGAATTCAGAGGGGAAGGGCTATTACTTCAACATTGAAGGCAAACGAAAGGTCACGAAAGAAATATTCATGTATGCTCTTTTGAAGTTGAAAGAGCGTGAAGGTGATAACACACTATCTTACGATACCGTTCAGGATGAGATAGGTCTTGCGTTCTGTATGCAGGATTATGAGACAATAGAAATGCTGAAGCTTTTGGCTAAGGATTATTCTAAATACGTGTCGTACAATGACAATTCTGGCATACGCATCGTGCAATTTACAAAGGAATTGAGTAAGGAACAGGTGTTAAACGATTATTACAATGCGCACATATAGTTTATCTGCAAACATAGCAAACGGTTTTGCTGAAGGTGCACAATACATCGTGACACCCAATGCACAGAAAGCCATTCATAATATCGTGAATGATTTTCAGTCTGGCATACATTCATTTACCATCATAGGTTCATACGGAACGGGAAAGTCCAGTTTCCTTTTGGCCTTAGAGTCTGATTTGAAAAAAACCGGCAAGAAGCCTTTCTTGATAGATTCGAAGGTGCTGCTAAAAGCCTCCGATATAGAGATTAAAAATATCGTAGGCGATTATACTGAACTTTCAACCCTTCTTCGTCGTAGTCTGAATGTTGAGAGTACGACCAATAGTGTGCTTGACGAGCTTAAATCATATTATAACAAATGTCAGAAACAGGGAAAATTCTTGCTGATTGTCATTGACGAATTCGGCAAAGTGCTGGAACATGCTGCCAAGAATAATCCTGAGAAAGAATTGTACTTTATGCAAAAGTTGGCAGAGTTTGTGAATGTTTCCTCTCGCCAGATATTGCTTCTGACTACTCTCCATCAGAATTTCAGTGCATACGCCAAAGGGCTGACAGAAGTCCAAGTCAATGAGTGGAAAAAGGTGAAAGGAAGATTTAAGGAAGTCACCTTTGTAGAACCTATCGAACAATTATTGCATCTTGCTGCCAAGCAAATGCAAGGAAATAAGGGAACGGAAATCCCCGCTTGTGCCAGGTCGCTATATGAGTTGGCCAAAACAACAGGATTCGTATCCAGTGATTTCCCAATCGATACAGCCTTACAACTTTATCCGCTTGACCTATTCTCTGCATACGCCATCACGACTGCCATACAAAGATATGGTCAGAACGAACGTTCCTTGTTCACATTCTTGGCATCGCAGGAGAATGCTTCACGGGAAGCGTCTGTAGATAATCAGACATACAATCTCCAGAAGGTTTATGACTACATTTACTATAGTTTCTATTCCTATTTGAAGGATGCCAATGCCGACTCTATGAATTGGAGCTCTATGCAGGTGTCTATTGAAAGAGTTGAAGGGCAGAGTTGGGATAGCCAAGAGCAGATGCTTCAAGCCATCAATATCATAAAAGCAATAGGCTTAATGAATCTTTTTGGAGTAGCTGGTTTCAGGCTCTCGAAGGAATCGCTGGCAGAATATGCTAAGTTGGCAATGAACATTTCTGATGCCCAACATATCATTGAGAAACTGGAGCAAAAGAAGATTATTCGCTATGCAGCATACAAAGACCGTGTGATGCTGTTTGAAGGAACGGATGTGGACCTTGAGGCGGAAATCCGTGATGCAGGGCTGATGGTTGCGCGCCCTATTGCTTTCGTCGATGAACTTACGGTGTTTTTCAATCATCGTATTTCACCCGTGAAAGCTCACTTCTACCAGAAAGGTACACCACGATTCTTTGATTACAAGTTATATGACGCGCCAGAAGAGTTGGTTCCCAAAGGCGATACAGACGGATATATAGAACTGATATTTTCAACAAGAAAAGATGCACTTAATGAGATCAAGAAGTTTAGCGCAGAATCAGAACACGCTTTGATATTTGCCTACTTCATTGATACGGAAAATATTATAGACCATCTGTATAACATCAAGAAATATAATTATCTGACAGACAAGGTTATCAAGAAAGAAGACCTAGTTGCCGTGAAGGAGATACAAAAGCTGAAAGAATATGAGGAGAATCTACTGAACAAGGCCATCAGCGATAATCTTTTCTCTTACAAGAACCGTGTTGTATGGATATTCGGTGGCAAGGAGCAGAAAGTGGAGTCGCATCGTGACTTCAACAAATTGTTGTCACGTGTCTGCGACGAGATATACAGTGAAACACCTGTGATGAATAATGAACTGTTTAACAAACATAAGTTGAGCGGAACCATCACGGCAGCACGTAAAAGCTATTTGACATATTTGACTGAACACTATACAGAAGAGAATCTGGGATTCCCCGATGACAAGTTCCCACCAGAGAAGACCATCTATTTCTCGCTTCTGAAGAATACTGGATTGCATCGGGAAGGAGATTTCTCAGATAGACCAACAAACGATGGATTCCTTTCTGTATGGAATGCTTGTGATGGTTTCTTGAAGAGTACGGAAAACAAAGCCCGGAAGATTTCTGAGTTAATTAAACTGTTGTCTGTCCAACCCTATAAGTTGAAACAAGGATTCCTTGACTTTTGGATTCCAACGTTTCTCTTCATTCGCCGTCAGGACTATGCTCTCTACGATGCATCAAAGGGTGCATTCATGCCCAACGTAAATATGGAGTTCTTCGATTTGCTCCAGAAGCATCCTGGCGATTTCGCGATAAAGAAGTTCTCTGTAGATGGCGTGAAGTTAGGTTTCTTCAAGCAGTATTGTCGCGTGATAGGTGCTGAGATGAAGATTACTGTCAATAAGGATAGTTTTATTGAGACCATCAAGCCATTCCTGAGTTTCTATGTCCGTTTGGATGACTATACCAAGCACACCAGCAAGTTCAATCATGGCTCTACGATGAAATTTCGCGATGTGCTGGCTCAAGCAAAAGATCCGGAAAAGGCATTCTTCGAGGACTTGCCAGAGGCACTTGGTTTCAATCAAGAGAAACTAAAACAAGAGGAGTTCATCCGTGAGTACGGAAACATCGTCAATCGTGCCGTTCGTGAACTGCGCACTTGTTATTCAGGACTGATAGACCGTATTGAAGAAAGACTTATTGATGGTTTCGACCTGCAATCGGGTGATTACAACGATTATGTGACAGAAATTCGTGGTCGCCTTGCCCATGTCAAGACCTATCTGCTGACTGATAAGCAGCGAGAGTTCTACCACCATGTGATGACTGAGTATGATAATCGTACTCAGTGGTACCAGTCGATATGTTATACGATATTGGAACAGCGTCTTGATGCACTCCGCGATGAGCAAGAAGAAAAGCTCGTTGATGATCTTATCTACATGTTCCGAACCTGCGAGAAGTATTCATCCATTTCTCAGAAAACAGATGACTTAGACAAGAACGATGCCTATTCCTTCGATCTGGTTTCCAACCGAGGTACAGATGTCAGGACACAAACCTACATCCTTCAAGAAAAGGATAAGAAACGTGCAAAAGAATTGGAGATGAAAATTTCACAACTTCTCTCTGGTGACGACAATGTAGATGTCTGCACACTATTAGCAGTGCTAAACAAGAAGATGAATAAATGACAAAGGTTAGACATATATTAGGCATATCAGGCGGTAAGGATAGCGCTGCCCTCGCTATCTATCTGAAGCAGAAGTACCCATCACTGAAGATTGAGTACTACAATTCAGATACAGGTTGTGAGCTGGCTGAAACTGAAACGCTGATCAATCGCTTGGAGGCCTACTTGGGAAAGATAGAACGACTGAGGGCTGCTGAAGGTAGTCCTGAGCCTACGCCTTTCCATCACTTCCTGAAAGCGATGGGTGGTTTCCTGCCTTCGCCACAGGCCCGTTGGTGTACTAAGAAAATGAAACTCGACAAATTTGAGGAGTATGTTGGTGATGATTATGCAGTATCATACGTTGGCATTCGTGGCGATGAGGACAGAGACGGCTATATCTCTTCGAAGCCCAATATCCAGGCCATCTTCCCATTCCGCAAGAACATCTGGAGTATTGATGTCATCAACAAGTTCCTGCACAATGAGAACTTGGAGCAGATAGTGGAAATCTACGAGCGGCTTTGCCCTGAGGGATTCTTGCGCGAAGAGATATTGGAAACGGTGAGGAAGCCTATCACGAAGCAGTTCTACTACTCGAAGAAGATGAATGCGCTACTGGACTACGACATCAAGCTGTTCAATCATGCTGTGTTCGAGTTCCTGAAAACGACAGACTATCCAGTGGGTAAGCTCGATGAATTCCCACTGCTTGACAATACAGATATTTTGGTGAAGGACGACATTTTCCGTCTGCTGAGGGAAAGTGGCGTGGGTGTGCCAGCCTACTACGAGGAGATTCCTTTCGAGGTGGATGGCGAAACGGGCACCTATTGCCGCAGTCGTTCTGGCTGCTACTTCTGTTTCTTCCAGCAGAAGATAGAATGGATTTGGCTCTACGAGCAGCATCCTGACCTCTTTAGAAAAGCAATGGAGTTTGAGAAAGATGGCTATACGTGGAATCAGAATGAGAGCCTTGCAGACCTCATTAAGCCGGAACGTATTCGCCAGATAAAACTCGACATTATCCGTCGCCAGAAAGAAAGCCAAGCAAACAACAAGGGAAATACCCTTGCAGAAATCCTTGGCGATGATATAATGTGTACGAACTGTTTTATATAAACGCTTATGCTGAAGAATAACGTGCTATGGCCAGTTAGTCGACGTTTTAAGTCGAGGACGGAATGGGAACCTATTGGTTTCTTTTCAGAAGCACTATGCAATGCGACACAGTTTGATATAAAGCTTGGATTTTTCTCATCTTCAGCTATCAACATCTTGTCGGATGGTTTTGCCGCATTTCTCTATAATGGAGGACGAATGAGAATGGTTATCAATGATATTCTTTCTATAGAAGATCAACAAGCCATGATGGTAGGCGAGGCAGATATTTGGGTTCCATATTTTGATTTGCAAAATTTGCAAGAAGTTAAGCGTACATTATCAGAACGAGACAAACATTTTTTCGAGTGTCTGGCATGGCTTATAAAAAACGAAAGGTTAGAAATTAAGATTGTTGTACCTAAAGAGGGTGAAGGAATAGCCCATTCAAAGTGTGGCGTTTTCTCTGATGGGTTGAACAGGGTCGCTTTTGACGGTTCTTGCAACTTCTCGCGTACGGCATTAATAGAGAACTTGGAGAGCCTTACCGCTTTTTGTGACTGGGATGGGCAGGGAGATGTATGCAAGATAGATGACATAGCTGACGATTTTGAGAGGACTTTTGGAGGTAATGACGATTCTGTTATTTATTTGAAAGCAGATGAGGTGAAAGCAGGAATAAGTGCCAATTTCAAACATAAAGATATAGGTGAACTGATGCGTGATGAGCAGAATCTCATTACAAGGCGGCTCAACAATAACCTCCCCCATAATATTCAATCCGTATTGAATAGAGCAAAGAAGAAGGTTGAAAGCATCATCAAGAAGATAGATGGACAAAACATAGAAGTTTCAAAAAAGGAGGAACCAAGTTTTCCATTTGATGAACCGCGTGACTATCAGAAACAAGCATATGAAAACTGGAAGGTAAAGCAGAAAGGACTTTTTGCCATGGCAACAGGAACAGGTAAAACGCTTACTTCATTGAATTGTCTTCTAAACATCTGGAAGAAATTCCATTTTTACAAAGCAATTATCCTTGTTCCAACAATTACACTTGTCGACCAATGGGAAGATGAGTGCAAGAGATTTCATTTTAATCATATCACCAAGGTCAGCTCCAAAAATCCTAAGTGGAAAACAGAACTTGACAGTATCAAAACAAAGGAGAGTATCAAGATTGATGGGGAGGAATCATCGTTTATCATAATAGCGACATATGCCTCCTTTGCAAGGGAAAACATTTTCCGTGAGTTGGTTGACTTCAATAGGAACACTACGCGGCAGATGCTACTTATTGCCGATGAAGCTCACAACATGGGATCAGGAAGGATATTGGACAGGCTAGACGGTGTGAAGTTTGCTCGTCGTATAGGGCTTTCTGCAACACCGGAACGCCAGTTTGACGAAAGTGGTAATAATGCTATCTTGGGATTTTTTGGCTGCGAAAATGGCTATACCTTTGAGTTCAACATGAAAGAGGCTATAGATAAGGGATATCTTTGTCGATACAAGTATTATCCACATATAGTACATTTAAATGATAACGAAATGGCTGAATACATGCGTATATCATTACAATTGGCCAAGTTTTTTAATCATGAAAAGGAATCTTTTCCCAAAGGAGATGATATTTTAATGCGTCTGTTGCTGAAAAGAAAACGTATTGTTCACAAGGCTCAGGAGAAAGAACGTATATTCCAGCAAATTATTCAGGAAAGATACGTTGAGAAAGGAAACCTTAAATATACTTTGGTATATGTTCCAGAAGGTGCAAGACCAGATGACGAAACAGCCGATGTTTTTGACGACATAGAAACCATCAATGATGATGATTATTCAGATAATCTAATTGACACGTACACAAGGATTGTGCAGGATATTAGCAAGACAACAACGGTGAAAAAATTCGTGTCTGGAATCAAGGAACGAAATGAGATTCTAGAAAAGTATGCTTGTGGTGAGATAGAAGTTCTTACTTCTATGAAATGCCTTGATGAGGGGGTAGATGTGCCTCGCAGTGAAATGGCAATTTTCTGTGCAAGCACGGGTAATCCAAGACAATTTATTCAGCGGAGAGGCCGTATCCTGCGAAAGCACCCAGACAAGCATATAGCTATAATTCACGATTTGGTTGTGGCTCCAAAGGTTAATTCTGCGCAGGATAATTACAACATGGAGCGCAGTCTTATCAAAAGTGAGTTAAAAAGAGTTCGTGACTTTGCTGTTTTGTCAGAGAATGCGGACTTTGCCTATAATGAATTAAATGAAATATTATCATATTATAACATATCCTTATTCTGATTATGGCAAGAAATAATGACAACAAAATGCTACAAGCAGTCTTGCTTGATGAGAATCTGATGAAGTTTGGAGATTATACTCCGTCTGATATCAGTACAATAGACCAGGCACTTGATTCTGACAATTATGTAATCAATGCTGTTGCACAGATTATTAAGCGAACAGGTGAAGGGGCTTCTGAAAAAGAGCTGTGGAAAGAAATTGACAAATATTTAATTGACAACGTATGATAATCAAGGAAATCCGAATCAAGAATTTCCGTAGTTATTACGGAGACGACAACAAGTTTGAGTTTTCTGACGGTTTGACTCTCATTCTTGGTGATAATGGTGATGGAAAGACAACGTTCTTTGATGCATTACAGTGGTTGTTCAATACAACTATTGACAAAGGCAATATTGACCATATGTCAGAAATGCGTAAATCCAAAATGGAGATAGGTGAAAAAGAAGAAGTTTCCGTTACTATGCTCTTTGAACACAATGGTGAAAAGTCTGTAGAAAAGTCATTTACAATAGAACGTGTTAGTGAAGACTTCTTTAGAGTCGGTCCACTTGTTTATAGAGGTTATGAAACTTCTGGCTCAGAACGTATTCAAGTGGGTGGTAAAAACCTTATAGACAGATGCTACGATGCTTTTATTCAAAGATTTAGCATGTTTAAGGGTGAGTCAGAACTTAATGTGTTCGACAATGCTACCGCATTAAAAGATTTGGTTGACAAATTCTCTGATATAAGGAAGTTCGATGAACTCGTAGAATATACGTCGTCTTTTGAGGGAAAAGCTAATGCAGCTTATCTAAAAGAGATGAAATCTGATAGAAAAGTCGCAAACGAAGCAAAGATTTTGGAGTCACAAATCAACCGTCTTGCGGATGATATTTCAACAAAAAAGAAGGATGTAAGAGAAAAAACAACATCATTGGAAGTCTTTTCTAAGAAGCTTGGAGAACTTGAAGAGAATCAGGAAACATCTGAAAGATATAGAGACATCCAAAGTAGGTTAAAGAGCAAGGAAGAAAAATGTAGGAAGTTAAAAGCCCAGATAAGTTATATAGATTATAATCACGCACTTCTTGATCGTATGTGGGTCCTTTGTGCCTTCCCAAATGTTCTACAAGAGTTTAAACAAAAATGTTCAGCACTTAGCAGGGAAAAGAGGAAGCAAGAAAAAGATTATGAGCGTCAAAAAGCTATAGAAATAGGGAAATTAGAAGCTGTTAAAGAGATACAAGGCGCATTAGTAAATGGTGCGCCAGAACTTCCATGGTATCTGCCTAATCAGGAAACAATGGAAGAGATGCTGAACGACCATATTTGCAAAGTATGTGGTCGTCCTGCTGAAGAAGGGTCGGAGGCTTATGCTTTTATGTTGCAAAAGCTTGAAGAATATAAGAGGCATATTGCACTGGAGGCCGCAAAAAAGAGTCAGAAGGAAGCAATTGAAGAAAAGGAACTTTTCAAGTTTGGCAACATTGAGGCATTGCACAATTTGAGCATCTCACTTAGCGGTAGCAATGAGTCGCAGGTGTCAGGACTTGTTCGTGATATTAGTGACCGTATGGAACTTGTAGAGCGTCTCACTCAGGACTTAAAGGAAGTAGAACAACAGGTTCAAGACACGATAGACGAGAAATCACGTTTGTTGATTCAGGCTGGAAATGTCTCTGAGGCGATATTGGAAAAAGACTTCAATGACATCAAAGGATTGTTTGAACAAAAAGGCAGAGCAGAAGTAAGGCTTGTGGAACTTAACACTGAATTGGATTTGCTTCAGAAAAGGATGGAAGAATTACAGAAGCAAATGGATGCACTGAATCCAGATAGTTCTCAGGTGAAGGTATACCGTGATGTTCACCGGATCCTTGAAGAGATTGCCAAAGCTTTTGCTGTTGCGAAGAAAGAGAATCTTCGTCGTTTCCTTGCCGATATGGAAGAAAAGGCAAATGAGTATCTAGAGCAACTTAGCGCAAGTGATTTCCATGGTGAGATACATCTCAGGCAGACAGCAGATGACTCAACAGAAATCCGCTTGTATAGTTCCAATGGCACGGAAATAAAAAAGCCATCTGGTTCCCAGTTGACAGTGATGTATATTTCTGTGCTGTTTGCCATATCTGATTTCACACAAGAGAAGCGTGACGAGGATTATCCTCTTGTGTTTGATGCTGCAACATCATCATTTGGCGATTCAAAGGAAGAGAATTTCTACAATGTTATTGATGGTCTTAAGAAGCAATGCATTATTGTGACTAAAGATTTCATCACCAAGGGAAGGGTCCGCTTCCCAGAGATAGAGAAACTAACATGTTCTGTCTATCGTATTAAGAAGGCTGACGGTTTTGATTCAAAGAATATGGCAACGGTTCGTACAACAATTGAAAAAATTAAATAATATGGAATCTTTATATGAACTATGGGGCAAACGTAATCCCGAATGGGAAGAGCGTTACCAAGACTCCGTAATTAGCGTGTTCTCAGACTATGGTAAAGGTGTGAATCAGTATCAAGAAGTTAGAGGAAAGATATATGGCGCAGGTTATGAGGTATTTATTTTAGCCTTCTTCATTGGTCTATACAGCAACAAGACAAAGCCACTGATTGAGGATAAAGCAAAAAGGAAACATTTCGGTTGGGCTATCTCTAACTGGGGAACAGGTGAGTCTCGTCTTGGACGTACACAATATCCTCGTTTGCGTGAATATATGTTTGCGGCATTAATTGCACGCACTGATATCGATTTCATCGCTTTGGATAAAGGTGAGATAACCCAAAGAAAGGTTGTGGATGATCTCATAACAAAGATGGAGGAGTATGCCAACTTCGGCTTTGACTATATTCAGGAGAAGTTGGAGGAAAATCCTAATTACTTCTTTAAAGAGACTGCTTTCCTAAGAGTATTCCTCGAATTCTTGAATAAGGAGGATGAGGAAGAAATGGAGGATATACCAGAGTCGTTGGATTAAAAAATTGTAATACTGAAGATTATGGAATATAAGAATAAAGAATTAACGATTAAAGAATTGATAAATCTTATTGAGAGTAAATCTATCAATTTGCGTCCTCCATATCAACGTAATTTCATATGGACTCCCAAAGATCAAAGACTACTTATTGATTCAATCCACAAAGGATACCCTCTGCCCAACTTCTTTATACTAAAGAATGAGGATGGAAAGTATGAAATGGTAGATGGACAACAACGTGCGACAACTATCTATAAATACTATCATAATGAGTTTAAGGATAATCAAAAGAAGTTTTTCAAAGAATACAATCCTGATTCTTTCATGGGTTATAGACTTAATGTAGTCGAGATTGGAAACTTTGACACTTCGAGAGGAGAATCAAAAGAAGAGTTTTTTTATCTTGTAAATAAGAGAGGTATTCAACTCAACCCTGCAGAAGTTAATCAGGCATACCACCATGACTCTGACTTCCTTAATTTAGTTTATAGAGTTATGGATATTCAGCAACTCATAGAACTGGACATTTTTACTGACAAGACAAAACTTCGCATGAATGACCGAGGACTTATTGAAGAAATTGTTGCTTATTTATTCTATGGAATCACAGAAAAAAGAAATGCTGTAGAGGAACTGTTTGAGGCCAAAATTAGTGAAGAAATTGCAAATGAGAAATATGACCAGTTTTCTCTGGTGATAAACAAAATATTTGCTCTAAATGATATAAAACCAATAAATCAAACACGCTATAAACAGAAGAATGACTTTTATACTCTATTTTGTTTTGTAAACGAACATCTTGAAGAGGAGTTTGAAGTCCTTCAGTATCAATACAAAATATTAGTCTTTATTAGTGATAACGATTATATTTCTCCTTCAAATGAAGATTGCCGACCTTTTATGGATTATGCAATAAATTGTGTCAGTCAATCCAATTCGAAAAGAGCTCGTGAAATGCGTTTACAGTTCTTTGAACGGATATTATGCAATAAAGATGAGAATGGAAATGATATGATAAATGAAATAATTGATTATATATCAAAAGATTTTGGAATAGATGATATATGTTTGGTATCTGTTGGTAAGTATAATTTACTTGATTTATCCAATTTAGAATAGCATATGGCAATAATTTCTAATTTTATATGTCAAGACGATAAAATAGTTCTCGACAAAACACCTCAAAACAACCAATTAAGTATTAATAATATTGATTATTATGCTTACTCTGTCAGTCCGCAATTTAGGAGGAACAAAGGTGCGCATTCATATGTTTTGGCTTTATACCCACGCCAAGATTTTATAGACATTTACGAATCTCATCCGCAAAAGGTTATTAAAATTTCTAATAAACACGATTACTATAGAGGTGGGAAAATCGTTGAGAGTGATGCAAACGAGAGATTTCGTATAGAGATAAATGCTTTAGAAGATTGTAAGAGACTACATATCAACAATATAATAGAAATAGATCTTCACGATTATATACAATGCAATGAGTCATTTAAAACCAAAAAAGGAATCGAACAAAAGCGTAATGTCTATTTCCCTTTTTACATGATGGACTATGCTGATAGTGATCTTAAACAGTTTTTAGATGAAAACGAACTAGACAAATCTGGAAAGTTGGATCTGTGTTTAAAGTTAGCTGAAGGTTTAAAAGAATTAAATAACCTTGGATATTATCATCGTGATATTAAACCTGATAATATTCTTATCTTTAATGGGAATCAGTGGAAAATAGGAGATTTAGGATTAGTATCACGAAGGGATCTTGACTTTGATAAACAAAATGAACTTATTGGTCCCAAAGGATGGCTGTCTCCCGAAGCTATGAACAAATATTTAGCAGAAGGGAAAGGGGACAAAAGAATTGATTGCAAGATAGATAATCAATCTGATATATTTCAATTGGGCAAAGTCTTTTGGTATATTCTTCAAGGGAATGCTCCTATAGGATGTATTTGCAGAGAGGATTTTTTTGAAAGAGAAGAATCCATATATGTCTTAATTCGTACAATGATTAATCATTCGAAAAGGAAGAGAATAAAAGATATGACAGAAGTTGTAAAGGAGTTACATAGAATAATAGAAGGTAACGAATAAAAATGCAACAAATAAGCTAGCCAATTTATGAACAAAAGAATATTAATCTTAAAAGCATGCGGAAGTTCCGATGAGCCACATGAGTGCAACGGAATATGTGAGCAGGCACAATTATATGGAATTGAGTCTGTATGCAAGTGCGTTAAGGATAATGAGGACTTAGAAAGCAGTCTCTATTCTCATGGACTTTTCGACTATATCTATTTGAGTGCTCATGGTAATTCCGAAGGTTTTGCAAGCGAGGACGAAAAAGTCAACATGAGTTGGAAAAGACTGGCTATGCTGTTATGTCAAAGCAAGTGCATGAACGAAGATGGCATCCTTATGTTGTCTTGTTGCAGGGGTGGATTGATGGAAGTGGCATATGATATTTTCTTAACCTGTCAGCAGATTTGCTATGTGCTTGGGCCGAGACAAAGCTTAACCTCAGCTGATATGCATATTTGTTTCGGTATTTTCTTATATAATATGGAAATGCGCGGTGTTGATCCTGTTGTGGCATGTGAAAAGATAAAACTGGCAACAGACCAGCGATTCTCATGTTATGATAGGGAAGAGGAGAGCATAAGCCTTCAAAATTATAATGAAATGTATTATGGTTATGAATATGATTAAATCGATTGAATATTGAAGGGTGTGTTATCACTTTTTATTGACAATATGGATACAGAAAAGATTTTGGGGAATATAGGTATTGATGGGCAGATAGCCATTATGAGGAATGGCCTAGGAACCGTCTGTGATGGATTGCTCCATTTATTCTATAATTGGCATCGTAGTAAGGGTAAAAATGATATATCAGAATCTAATGCTATAGCTCAATGCATACTTCAAATCATTGTTTGCAAGATTCGCTCATTACTTGACATGAGCAATGGAATAAATGTGAGACCAGAGAAGGATACGATTAGGATTCTGGATATCCCTTCATTGATTTCTGTCCTGAGGAGTTTGTATGAAATGGCGTTCGTTTTCCACAACATCTATGCAGAACAGGAAACAAAAGAAGAGCGAGACATTGTTTTGTATATTTGGGAAATAAGAGGGCTGAATAATCGGCAGAATATGTCTATCGTTCCTTTGGCGTTTAAAGAGAAAGCAGAGAATGAAAAGAAACAAATAGAGGATTTGAAAAATAGAATTATCAGTATTGTTACGAATCTGGACATGTCTGATGAGATTAGAAAACAATTAATCAATGTCGCGTCCATGAAAACTGTAGAGATTAAAGGCTATCGATTTAGAAAAGATAGTGAGAATAACAGAATCATGGCATTTGAAGACTACCGATATGAGGAGGGAGCTGAAGCATTACTTAGAACAGATGCTCCTACATATCGCTTTTTGTCAATTCATGGTCATCCCTCATATCTTGGTGTACTTCAGTTTGGACAATTGTTCCATAGTGATACTGACAAAGGTTTTTTAAGGACTATTTTGACTTGTGCTTGTAAACTATCTTCTACCATAGCAATAGATTTCCGTGAGCATATTGATGGTGCCGATGATGTCTTTTCGCAGTTGAATGAGAAAGAGAAAGAAATTATTATAACGCTGCATAATAGCTAAAAGATGGATTTTTAGAGGACGGAAAGAGACTGGTGATTGCCTCACAAGATGGCAGCGGAGGATATTCCAGAAGGGTACGGAAATATAGCAACAGATAATACGTTATACAATATATGAGCAAGATAAGACCAAAGGAATGCCAGAACGTTGAGTTTAAGCGTATCTGGAAAGACGAGTACTTGAAGTGGATTTGCGGTTTTGCGAATGCACAAGGAGCCGTCATATATTTCGGCGTGGACGATGACCATGAGGTTATTGGTCTAAAGGACAGTAAACGACTGTTGGAAGATATTCCCAACAAGGTGGTTAACTATATGGGACTGGTGGTTGATGTAAATCTGTATGAGCGAGACGGCTTAGATTACATAGAACTGACGGTCGAGCCGAGCAATGTAGCCATCAGCTATAAAGGTAAATACTACTACCGCAGTGGTAGCACTATGCAGGAACTGAATGGCGTTGCCTTGCAGCAGTTTCTTTTGAAGAAGATGGGTCGCTCGTGGGATGACATCACTAACGAGCGTGCCACATTGGAGGACATCGACCGCAAAGCCATAGACTATTTCCTTAAGAAAGGCACAGAGGCACAGCGTATTCCAGAGAGTGAGCGAGACGTTTCCACGAAAGACGTGCTTGAAAGTCTTGGATTGCTTGATGACAATGGCAACTTGAAAAATGCAGCCGTTCTTCTGTTTGGCAAGAATCCCCAGAAGTTCTTCCCAAGTGCCGTATTCAAGATAGGTCGCTTTGGAAAGGATGAAGCTGACCTGATGTTTCAAGATGTGATAGAGGGTAACATCATTCAGATGGCCGACCGTGTGATGGAAGCTCTACAAGCTAAATACCTTGTATCACCCGTACACTTTGAAGGAATGCAGCGTTATGAGACACTGGAGATACCTAAGGAAGCCATGCGAGAAATACTATACAATGCTCTGGCACATAAGGACTACACAGGGCCAGATATTCAGATGCACGTATATAATGACCACATCGAAGTCTGGAACGAGGGAGAACTGCCTGGCGGATATGACGAGACAGTGCTGTATGGCAAACATTCTTCTAAGCCGCGAAACAGAAACATCGCTGGCACAATGTTCAAGGCAGGCTTCATCGACACATGGGGGCGTGGCTTCAAGAAAATCCGTGAAGGGTTTGAGAAGGTTGGTATGCCCATGCCCAAGGTGGAGAATTTCTGCGGTGGCGTACAGGTAACGATAGAGCGAACGAAGTTTATGCAGATGACAAATGTCGTAAGTGATGTCACTAGTAATGTCGTAAGTGATGTCACTAGTAATGTCGTAAGTGATGTCACTAGTAATGTCGTAAGTAATGTCGTAAGTTTGTCGCAAGTTCAACTAACTGACAGGCAGAAGAAAATGGCAAATCTCATAAAAGATAATCCCTTCATATCTGCACAAGAAATGTCGGTGGTTTTGTCAGTAGTACACCGTACCATTCAGCGTGACCTTGCTGCCATGCAGAAAATGGGTGTTCTGATACGCGAGGGTAACACAAGTGCTGGGCATTGGGTCATTATTCAAAAGTAGCTTACGGGTATTACAGATATTACTGAGTAATACATCTTGCGAACACCAAAAGCGTGTTCGCAAGATTTCTTTGTGTTCATGGGGTGTTTGAGATTGCACTCGGTGTTCGCATGGTGTTCGCAAACAAAAGAAAAAGCACTTGCGAAAAACTCGTAAGTGCTTGATTTTCAGTGTGGACCAGCTTGGGCTTGAACCAAGGACCTCCAGATTATGAGTCTGTTGCTCTAACCAACTGAGCTACAAGTCCGAGGCTTCCGTGGGAGAGTTTGTCCGAGTCGGAAGGGACAGGACTCCGCTCGTGGGAAACGTTGTGTGTTGGACCACCGGGACTCGAACCCAGAATGACAGAACCAAAACCTGTTGTGTTGCCAATTACACCATGGTCCAGCACCTATGAAGCATTTTGTCGAGCCAGCACCGTTTTGAACATCTTAGCGTGTACAAAGGGAGATGGCCAGAAAAATGCGGATGCAAAGATACGACAAAAAATTAGAAATTAAAAATTAAAAATTAAAAATTAAGGGTGAAAAGCAAAAATAATGAAATATGGAGCAAAAAGAGGTCTGTTGTAATAAGAGTTTTAGAGTGAATGTGATGCGTGTTTTTTGGTGAAAAAAGACAAAATGGTTCACTTTTTGTGAATTTTGCTTTGTTATTCGCGGTGTTTCCCTTAACTTTGCATGACTTAACGTATTGTGTCATGTCGAAACAGAAACCACTCATACATAACAAGCGCCGCAACAAGTTGCGTATTCACAGTGAAGGGAAGGAGACTTTGATTGTGTGCGGATGGGTGTTGGCGGCAGTCATCATCCTTTCGCTTACGTTGATTGGCTACAACTGGGTGAGTTATGTTCTCATCGGGGTGTTTGCGGTCATCTACGCAATTCTTCTGAACTTTTTCCGTTGTCCGATTCGTATGTTCCAAGGGCCGACAACCAAAACCGTTGTCGCTCCGGCAGATGGTCGTGTGGTGGTGATTGAGGAGGTGGACGAGCAAGAGTATTTCCACGATCGTCGCCTGATGATCAGCATCTTCATGAGCATTACAAACGTGCATGCCAACTGGATTCCGTGCGAGGGTCGCATCGTGAAGGTGGACCATCAGAGTGGTAATTTCCGTGCGGCTTATCTTCCTAAGGCGAGCACGGAGAACGAACGTTCGATGGTTGTGATTGAGACTCCCCATGGTCAGCAGGTGATGGCTCGTCAGATTGCCGGTGCGATGGCACGCCGCATTGTCACTTATGCCGAGGAGGGTCAAGACTGCTACATCGACGATCACATGGGCTTCATCAAGTTCGGATCGCGTGTGGATGTGTACTTACCGCTGGGCACCGAGGTTTGCGTGAAGCTGGGTCAGCACACGACTGGCGACGAGACGGTGATTGCGAAGCTGGCGTAAGGGATTGATGGGCGGCGATGGCATCGCCGCATACAAGACTTGATTTCCCATTAAAAAGACAAAGGCCCAGCCTTAAAGGATATTTCCCATTAAAAAGACAATGCCCAGCCTAAAAGGCAAATCGAAACAAAGACCTAGCCTGAAAAGCTAAAAGAAACGAACGGTGCCATACTGAGCAAGACAAAGGAAAAGGCCTGATAAAGAACAATGAAACGTAGATATATCCCCAATGCCCTGACGCTGGGCAATCTTTTGTGCGGCTGCATTGCCGCTGGTGCAGCGTTCCACCACAATTTCCAGACAGCCCTGCTGTTCATTATCCTTGGAGCCATATTTGATTTCTTCGACGGATTTGCAGCCAGATTGCTGAAGGCTCCCAGTCCGATGGGAGTTGAATTAGACTCGCTGGCCGACTGCATCACCTTTGGTTTAGCACCCTCGGCCATGCTGTTCACTCTGTTCACCGAGGTTTATTACCCTTCGTTCATGTACTCGCCGTTCTGGTTCAAGCTGATGCCCTTTACCGGTTTTCTGCTGGCAGCCTTTTCCGCCTACCGTCTGGCGAAGTTCAACCTCGACGAGCGTCAACACGAAGGATTCATCGGCATGCCCACACCGGCCTGTGCCCTGTTCTGGGCCTCACTCATTGCTGGCAGTGAGGACTATCTGCGCAGTCCGATGATGAATTCCCTGTTCCTGCTGCTCTTTGTACTGATGTTCGGTTTCTTGCTTATCAGCGAAATCCCGATGTTCTCGCTCAAGTTCAAGTCGTTCGATCTCAGCAATCGCGAGAATGTCGTACGTCTGGGCTTCCTCACGTGCAGCATCGTACTCATCGCAGTCTGCGGCATTTGTGCCCCTGCAGGCCATGTGTGGCAATATCTGTGCCGTGGCTTGGCTGCCTCGATAGGACTTTATGTATTGGTCAATATCATACGCCACATACCTCATCTTTACGGCAAACAATAAAGCCTAATTATTGTTAACGACCGACAGATTTTCACTCCCCCACCCCTCTCTCATTCTGTAAGTAGGCGGCAACGTCGCTGCCTCCATTAACCAAACAGATTGTCCTATGTTAGAATTTCTTTTTTATACCACCATCGTCATCATCGTCCTTCTTCTGTTGGCACCCTTTGTGCTGGCCAGCATGGGAATTGGCATCCTGCGCCACTTCTCGCGCGAGATGAACGATGCCAAGGAACGTAAAACCCGTAGCAGCAAGTCGGGATTCCGGTGGAACACCTCGCGCAAGTCCTCCACCGCCTCATCGTCCTCCACCACCAGCAAACCGAAGGTATTTGCCGAGGGTGAAGGTACCTACGTCGATTTCGAGGAGGTGAAAGAAGGGGGAAGATAAGGGACACCAACGAAACTATAAGAAGCAAATAGAACTATTGCTGTCCGCTAAAACTCAAATGAGCAAAAAATTATCTTCCGCAATGCCCTTAAACAGGCATTGCGTTTTTATTTTCAGAAAAGTAAGCCCCCTCTAATCGAATAATGTCTGTTCTTCAGGCGG
>Ga0247608_10002283_pt1 | contig 24376 bp, 19 predicted proteins | sample 176DNAGHGlowgp2_FD_193490 | JGI IMG/M metagenome (GOLD analysis project Ga0247608, IMG submission 193490) | Sheep rumen microbial communities from Palmerston North, Manawatu-Wanganui, New Zealand - 1766 DNA GHGlow gp2 | ecosystem: Host-associated > Mammals > Digestive system > Stomach > Rumen ... | reverse complement strand
GGGATTGCCTGCTGAGAAATTTATTTTCGAAGGCTTCCTGCCCCATAAGAAAGGTCGTCAAACCAAGCTGAAGGAAGTGGCCGAATATCCTTACACGACCATTCTCTATGAGTCGCCGTTTCGCTTACTAAAGACCTTGCAACAACTGGCCGAGGTGTGTGGAAGCGAAAGAAAAGTGAGTGTCTCGCGTGAGCTGACCAAGATCCATGAGGAAAACGCTCGTGGCACCTTGGCGGAGGTCATCGAGCATTTCTCGAAGAAAGAGATTAAAGGCGAAATCGTCATCGTGTTGGAAGGTAGAGACGGCATGGAGGCCGGTTCCACAGATGACGATTCCGAGGATTGATGAGTTATTTCTTTAGTTGTCTCTCGTAGGCTTTCAGGCGGGCAACAAGACTGTTTTTCACGCCGTTGGATGTGTATGTGGCGCCGCTTACGGCATCTACATCTTTCTCCAATGCTTCGGCGGGCGTAAGCCCGTCCCAGGCTTCATAGAGGCCGCCATCAACCACGCGCTGCGCGAAACGTGGCGTCTCTTGGTTCTCTAAGAGCACGACATCCTTGATGCGTCCTTCGGCATCCAAGGCGATCAGCAGCGGGGTGGTTCCTTTGAAACCTTGCACTTGGTCGGAATAGGGCGAGGAAAAGAGCACCGTGCCGATTTTGTTGCCTTTGGCATCCTTGATTTCATAAAAGGCCGTGTCGATGGTCTTGGTCTTGGTAGCGTCGGCGTAATACGCCTTGATTTCTTCGACGGGCAAAGCGGGCCATTTCACTTTCGGTTGGCAGGCAGTGAAGCTCAAAGCACCGATAAGCAACAGTCCACCAGCGATTTTTTGCGTTCTGTTCATTGCTTTGTGTTTAAATTTTGCGCAAAAATAGGGAAAAACTCACAACAATTGAACAGTTACGTATTCAACAAATCAACAAAACCCTTATCTTTGTGCCGAAATCAGTTAGCAGTTGGCAATGTGTAGTTGACCGACAACTGATAACAACAAACTCAAAACTTAAAACTAGACAAAATGTTAGTCATTGGAATTGCTGGCGGTTCGGGTTCAGGAAAGACCACCGTCGTGAAAGAGTTGGTCAGGCAGTTGCCAGAGAACTCAGTATCAGTCATTTCGCAGGATGCGTATTACTATGACAACGGTGACAAGTCGCCGGAGGAGAAGAAGCAGATCAACTTCGACCATCCCGACGCCATCGAGTGGGATTTGCTCATCGATCACCTCGACCGACTCAAGAGAGGCGAGACCATCCCCATGCCGATTTATACATACGTTACTTGCGCCCGCTCGAAGGAGGTGATTTATGTGCACCCTACTGAGGTCATCATCGTGGAAGGCATCATGGTGTTGACTCAAGAAGAACTGCGTAACCGTATGGATATCAAGGTGTTTGTTGATACCGATGGCGACGAGCGTCTGATGCGTATCATCCGTCGTGACATTGCTGAGCGTGGCCGCACCTGGGAGGATGTGTTGCGCCATTACCAGACCTTCGTCAAGCCCATGCACCAGCAGTTCATCGAGCCCACCAAACGCACTGCCGACATCATCCTGCCACGTGGCTCGAGCCCCGTGGTAGTCGACATTTTGGCTTCACGCATCCGAATGCATTTGGGCAAGTGATTGTAGACCAACGAAAAACAAAAAAGTCGAACGAATGTTCGACTTTTTTTTGTTGCCCAACCAGGGTTCGAACCTGGACTTTACTGATCCAGAGTCAGTCGTGTTGCCAATTACACCATTGGGCATCTTTTACGGCTGCAAAAATACGGTTTTTTTGAATGCTGCAAGAAAAATCGGGAAATTTTTTTTCGAAATTTTGGTGACGGCAAGGTTTTCCTGCCGTAAAAGGTTCAATATCAGTAGTTATTGAACCTTGAGCCCCAGTTGTACGAGAGCATGAAGGTCAGGAAAAATGGCCGATGTCGTTCCGAATCCATGATGGAGACACCTAGCGGGAAATACTCCGCGATGACGTTCACGTTGACGGCTTGTATCCTTGTGCGCGTCTTCGCGAAGTCGAAGCCCAGTCCCATCGAAGCGTGGACGCCAGGTGAGAGCTTGGTCTCGCCAAGTCCTTTGGTGAAGGCCGAACGTCCTAAAATGTCGATGCCATGCTCGAAAGTCTGTTCCACGATGGTTTCGACATAGCCTCCAGAGCCATCGGGCTCGTAAGTGACGACATGGTAATAGTAGGGCTTGAGCAAGGCCAACGAAGCTCCGAATTCATAGTTCCACTGTGTCTCGATGCCGCCCCAATAGGGCTTGCCGAAGATGCGGCGGTCCTCGCCATAGCCGAAACGCACGACGAAGGCATCGTTCAGCTTGCCGTAAACGAAGGCCCTGGCGTTGAATGACGACAAATTCAAGGTCTTGATTTCCTTGAGCGAGTGTAGCGATACCACCTCGGCACACCAATTCGTCGTGCGGTTGATGGAGCGGATGCGTCCGATCTTGAATCCCGCCCCGAAGCCTTGTGAGTGAATGGCTGCGTTGAAGGTGTTCTGGCGCTCATACACCAGTCTTTCCTCAATGGGTTTGTCGTCTTCGCTCTGGATGTCAATGTTTTGCGCAGGCAACAAAAAAGCACACGCTCCGAAAAGCGTGAGCAGCAAGATGCGCAGGAGCGGTTGTCTGAGGGCAGTCATGTCAACGCCTCCCAACCCCTTAATTAATAACGCGTCTCCTTGATGTACTTTTGCGATTCGCCGTAGGCAGGACAGCTCTTGTTGGAGCCGCACGAGGTCATGATAATGCCTGAAACAAAGGCGATTAGCAACGCGATGGCAATTCTTCTCTTCATCTTGATGAAATTTGGTTTGCAAAGAAACGCATTTTTCTCCGAAAAATTATCATCTTTGCAGAAATTTTATCCATCTTTATAGCCCCGTAGGGGCGACACGTCAGTAAGCAGGTGACGTAGGTCCCTGCGCTAAAGCAAAGAAAACTATGGAAGTCAAGAAACCCAACATCGACGAAAGCTGGTACCAAGTGCTGCGGCCGCAGTTCGAGGCACCCTACTTTGCCAACCTCAAGTCGTTCCTCGTGAGCGAGAAACGCCAATATGCCGTCTATCCTCCTGGACCGCTGATTTTCAATGCTTTCAATCTCACGCCTTTCGATAAGGTGAAGGTGGTCATCTTGGGCCAAGACCCTTATCACGGCCCTGGTCAGGCGCACGGGCTTTCGTTCTCGGTGCCCGATGGCGTGCCCTTCCCGCCCAGCCTGCAAAACATCTTCAAGGAGTTGCACGACGACCTTGGTGTTCCCATGGCGCGTTCGGGCAACCTTGAAAAGTGGGCGAGGGAAGGGGTGCTGCTGCTCAACGCCTCACTGACGGTGAGGGCTGGTCAAGCTGCCTCGCACTCGCGCCACGGTTGGGAGCAGTTCACCGACGCGGCCATCCGCGCCCTGTCGGAGCGACGGGAGCATCTCGTCTTCATCCTTTGGGGCAACTATGCCATAGCCAAACAAGCCTTGATTGACTCATCAAAACATCTGATACTGAAGTCGGTGCATCCGTCGCCGCTGTCGGCCAGCCGAGGGTTCTTTGGTTGCCATCACTTCTCGCAAACGAACAATTATTTGATACAAAACGGAATAGAACCTATTGACTGGAGTCTGTAATGGTATTGCTTCGCAAGAAATACGCAGTATTCAACGCAGTTAAATCTTTTAAAAATCGAAAAGAAAATCAATCAAAAATCTCTTAGTTTATGCTCTTTTCTATTTTACTTTGGTAAGGATTTTGAAAGATTTTAAAATTGATTTTGTCAGATTTCTTGTCCTAGGACAATTCCCAAAACAAGAGAAAAATGAAACAAATCGTATTCGCTACAAACAATAAGAACAAACTGCGCGAGATGCGCGAAATCATGGAAGGCCTCTATGAGGTCATGAGCCTTGAGGAAATCGGCTGCCATGAGGAAATCGTCGAAGATGCCGACACCATCGAAGGCAACGCCAAGATCAAGGCCGACTTCGTCACCAACAAGTTCCACGTGGACTGCTTTGCCGACGACACGGGCCTCGAAGTGGAGGCTTTGGGCGGTGCCCCGGGCGTCTATTCGGCACGTTATGCGGGCGAGCATTGCAGCTATCAAGACAACGTCGACAAGATGCTCAACGCCATGCGCGGCCAAACCAACCGCAAGGCGGCTTTCCGCACCTGCATCGCCTTGAACCTCAACGGGAAGTCGTATCTCTTCGAGGGCCGTTGCGACGGACAAATCACCGAGGAGCAGCGTGGCACTGAGGGCTTCGGCTACGACCCCATCTTCCAGCCCGACGGCTACGACCAGACCTTCGCCGAACTGGGCCATGAAGTGAAAAATGCCATCAGCCACCGTGGTCGCGCGACGCAGAAATTGATTGCGTTTTTGAAGGGACTGGACTGAGACGTTTTCAGGGATTGAAATCGATTGATGCCTTTTTTCGCATACGCTAAGCATAGTGTTCGCATACTCTTGGCATACTCTACGCATAGTGTTGGCATACTCAATCCTGCCCTTTGAGTATGGCTAGAGGGAAGGAAGGGCGAGAGAAGGGCGGGAGAAAAGCCTGGTATAAATCTGCCAAGATGCAGTTTCACCATGAGCTGTTTGGCTTGTGGGGAGGATTTTTTTTGCATCACTCTAAAACATTGCAATTACACAAAATACTTTCGGCAGGTGTATCTATTCATGAATACTTTTTCCTATATTTGCGCATTAAAACATTATCGTATGGCAAAGACAAACACAGCCGACATAGGCTTTGAAGACAAGATATGGAAAGCTGCCGACCTGCTGCGCGGCTCTATCGACGCGGCAGAGTATAAAAACGTGGTGCTCGGCCTCATCTTCCTGAAATACATATCCGACTGCTTCGATGTGAAACACCAACAGCTGATCGATGAAGGCGACGGCTTCGAAGAAGACAAGGATGAATACGTTTCCGAAAACATCTTCTATGTGCCTGCCGATGCCCGCTGGAGCGTTATCGCCGAAGCAGCTCATACCCCTGAGATTGGCAAGGTCATCGACAACGCCATGATGGAAATCGAAAAGGAGAACGACCGCCTCAAAGGCATCCTGCCTAAAAACTTCGCTCGTCCCGAGCTTGACAAGCGTCGTCTTGGCGATGTCGTCGACCTCTTCACCAATACCATTGAGTTGGGCAAACGGGAAGAGAACAAAGACCTCTTGGGCCGCACCTACGAATACTGCCTTTCCAAGTTTGCCTCGCTCGAAGGCAAGAATGCTGGCGAATTTTATACGCCCAGCTGCATCGTCCGCACCATTGTGGCTGTCTTGCAACCATTCAAAGGCCGTTGCTACGACCCCGCGATGGGAAGTGGAGGCATGTTCGTGCAGAGTGCCGACTTCGTAAAGCATCATCAGGGAGACATTAAGAATCTCAGCATCTTCGGACAGGAAATCAACGCCAACACCCGCAAGATGGCGATGATGAACCTTGCCATCCGTGGCATCGAGGCCAACCTTGGCGACAAGAACGCAGATACTTTCTTCGACGACCAACACCCCACACTGAAAGCCGATTTCGTGATGGCCAATCCGCCCTTCAACATGAGCGACTGGGGCGCCGACAAATTGCAGGAGGATGTGCGCTGGAAATATGGCATCCCGCCCGCAGGCAACGCCAACTTCGCATGGCTGGAACACATGATCAGCCACCTGTCACCCTCGGGGCGCATCGGTATGGTGTTGGCCAATGGCTCGCTGAGCAGCCAGACGGGTGGCGAGGGGGAAATCCGCAAAAACATCCTTCAAGCCGACTTGGTGGAAGGCATCGTGGCCTTGCCCAGCCAGTTGTTCTATAGCACTGGCATTCCCGTCTGCCTTTGGTTTCTGAGTCGGCAGAAGACGCAACCAGGCAAAGTGGTCTTCATCGATGCCCGCAATATGGGCACCATGGTGACCCGCAAGTTGCGTGAGCTTACCGACGATGACATCAACCGCATCGCCCAGACCTTCACTGACTACCGCAACGGCACCCTACAAGACGAAAAAGGCTACTGTGCCGTGAAGACACTCGAAGAGATAGGCGCACAAGATTTCATTCTCACGCCTGGCCGCTATGTCGGCATCGCTGAGCAAGAAGACGATGGTGAACCATTCGAGGAAAAGATGGAACGGCTCACAAGCGAATTGAGCAGTCTTTTTGCCGAGAGCCATCGATTAGAGGAGGAGATTCGTAAACAACTAGGGAATATTGGCTTTAATATTGATTGAGCTATGGACGAGATAGAAAAGAATAATCAAATTGTCTCGACAGCGTCGCAAGAATCTTTGATTCAGGACTTGCGCCAAATCATCGAGCAGACACGTGGCCATGTGGCTGCTACAGCCAACTATTCCTTGACTATGATGTACTGGCATATCGGCGAACGTATCAATCGTGAAGTACTTGGAAATCATCGTGCTGATTATGGAAAGCAAATAGTGTCGGCAGTGTCGACACAATTGCAGACAGAGTATGGCAAGAAGGGGTTTGAAACTCGTAGTATTTGGAGGATGATGCAATTTGCCCAGCTTTTCCCTGATTACAAAATAGTGTCGGCAGTGTCGACACAAATTACATGGTCTCATGTGGTGGAAATACTACCTCTGAAAGATGAATTGCAGCGAGAGTTCTACCTCACCCTTGCAGCATCAGAAAGATGGTCTATTCGCCAGCTCCGCAAGGAAATAGATGGCATGCTCTATGAGCGCACCGCCATTGCCACAAAACCTGACGAACTTATTAAGAAAGAACTCTCCACTTTGCGTGATGACAATGTGATGTCGCCTGATTTGGTCTTCAAGAGCCCATATTTCTTAGAGTTTACGGGTTTGAAGGGCATGTATAACGAGAAGAGTCTCGAAGACTGTCTGGTGGCTCATTTGGAGCAGTTTATCATCGAGTTGGGCAATGGCTTCAGTTTCGTTGCCCGACAGAAACGCATGATTATCGACGGCGAGGATTTTTATCTCGACCTGTTGTTCTATCATCGACGTCTGCACCGTCTCATCGCTATCGACCTCAAGAGAGGTCGCTTCAAGGCAGAGTACAAAGGGCAGATGGAACTCTATCTGCGTTGGCTGGAGCAGAACGAGATGGAACCAGGCGAAGAGTCGCCGTTAGGTTTGTTGCTCTGCACCGAGGGCAGCGAAGAACAGATAGAGCTGTTGCAATTGGACAAGGCGGGCATAAAAGTGGCGAAGTACCTAACCGAACTGCCGCCGCGTCATGTGTTGATGCACCAAATCCAGAAGTCGTTGGAGGCAGCCAAAGCCCGTTTTGACAACATTATTGATGAGGAAGAATCCTAAATAAAAAAAGAATTGATGGGAAAAGATAACAAGCAATAGGTAATGATTGTAGTCTCATAAACAATTGATGCTTTCTTCGTTATATTGTCAGTCTCAATAAATACGAAGAACCCATGAAAGAAAAACTGATCGTAGAAATTATCAACGAAATGGCCGAGGTACTGAATGTCGAACAAATGGCGCTCCTCAATGGTGTATTGCTGAAAGTCGTCAGCAAGTACAACATCACTGCTGACGAAGAAATGAAGCAGGCTATTGATGAGACCAACGAAGGTCTACTTCATTCATTCCTTTCAGCCAAGCAAGTGGAAGGCTGCAGTAGTCCCACCGTCCGCTATTATGGCAATACCATTCAGCAGCTCTACAAGACCATGCCCAAGCGCGTGACGGAATACACCACCGAAGACATTCGAGCCTATCTTGCTGTTTTCCAGCGTAAACGTAAGGCCAGCCGAGTCACGGTCGACAACGTCCGGCGCATCTTCTCGTCCTTCTTCGCCTGGCTCGAAGAAGAGGATTACATCATCAAGAGTCCCGTCCGCAGGATCCATAAGGTGAAGACTGGCGCACAAGTCAAAGAGGTCTTGACCGATGAGTCTTTGGAGAACCTGCGCGACACCTGTGTCCATCCCCGCGACCTCGCCATGATTGACCTCTTGGCCTCCACGGGTATGCGTGTCGGCGAGTTGGTCAAGCTCAACCGTGAGGATGTCAACTTCAACGAGCGAGAATGTATCGTTTTCGGCAAGGGCAACAAGGAACGCATCGTCTATTTCAATGCCCGCGCCAAGATTCACCTGCAGGAGTACCTCAATAGCCGCCGCGACAAAAACAAGGCTCTGTTCGTCTCATTGGCCAAGCCGCATCGTCGGCTGCAAATCTCGGGCGTCGAAGTGCGCTTGCGCAAGATTGGCAAGGAAGCCAAGGTGCCAAGGGTGCATCCCCACAAGTTCCGCCGGACATTGGCCACCATGGCCATCGACAAAGGTATGCCCGTCGAGCAGGTCCAGAAGTTGCTTGGCCACGTCAAAATCGACACCACCATGCACTATGCCATGGTGAACCAGAACAACGTGAAACTGTCTCATCGGCGTTTTTTGAGTTGAATGGGCAAAAACCAATGAAAAAAAGAGTATTTTTGCCTCCAAATAGACGAGTAAATTCTCATTTATGGAATTGTATAAGAAACATATTTCCGACCTTGGAAGGATCGTAACTGGCAAAACGCCAAGAACATCTATTCCAGAAAACTATGGAGGCTATATACCGTTTCTTACTCCATCGGATGATTTATCAGGAAAATATGCTTACAAAACATCCAAGACATTGTCAGAATTGGGGCTTAAAGAAGTGAAAAACTGTTTACTGCCTCCTAATTCTATCAGCGTTAGTTGTATCGGTTCTGATTTAGGAAAGGTAGTCATTACAAATAAACCTACTGTAACTAATCAACAGTTCAATTCAATAATTCCCAATGAAGAAAACGATGTCGACTTTGTTTACTATTTGATGTCTGTCGTAGGTAAGCATTTAAACTTCCTTAGTAAAACATCTACAGCTGTTCCGATTATCAACAAATCCTCCTTTTCAGATTTTGAGATAGAAATTCCTCCTATTGATGACCAAAAAAGAATTGCCACAATTTTATCTTCTCTAGATGAAAAGATAGAGTGCAACCGTCGGATAAATGATAATTTAGAAAAGCAAGCCCAAGCCTTATTCAAGTCATGGTTTGTTGATTTTGAGCCTTTTAAGGATGGCGAATTTGTGGAGAGTGAAATGGGGATGATACCGAAAGGATGGAGTATTCAAAAGGCTCAAGATGTTTTTGAAATAAATATTGGTAAAACGCCTCCTCGTAAGGAAAAAGAATGGTTCACAGAATCAACAGAAGATAATATCTGGGTTTCAATTGCGGATATGGGCAATTGTGGAGTATTCATTTCAGATTCTAGCGAGTACTTGACAATAGAAGCCATTCGGAAATACAATATCCTGATGGTCGAAAAAGAATCTGTATTGCTTAGTTTCAAGTTGACTATTGGAAGAGTGGCTATAGCAGACACAAAGCTAACCACAAATGAGGCTATTGCTCGCTTTATCCTTCCAGATAAATCATATAGAGAGTTTCTATACTTGTATCTCAAACGATACGAGTATGGAAGTTTAGGCAGCACATCTTCTATTGCAACAGCAGTTAATTCTAAAACGATAAAAGGGATGAAGTTGTTAATGCCTAATGTAGATATAATCAAAGAGTTTAGCCATAAAGCAAGACCTCTTTTTGAACAAATTCGAATCAACCAGCAAGAATCCCGCCGCCTCGCCCAGCTCCGCGACACCCTTCTCCCTCGCCTCATGTCGGGCGAACTGATAGTAAATGAAATAGAAAGGACTGTAGGATGACCAAGAAATCGATACGCTTCTATAACGACTACGAGGTCCGTGCTGTTTGGGACGAAGAGAACAGCAAATGGTGGTTCTCGGCTACCGACATTGTGCGGGCTATCAACGACGAAGAGGACTATACCAAAGCCCGTAACTATTGGAAATACTTGAAAGGCAAGATGGCCAAAGACGGTGTTCAACTGGTTAGTGTCACTAACCACTTCAAATTCCAGGCACCCGACGGCAAACAACGTGCCGCCGATGCCTTGGATGCCGAGTGTGTGCACCGCAGCACAACGGATGCCACACGCATCAAAGCTTTGCTGAGACAGGCGATGACCGACCAAATCGACGATCGTGAGATCTACATGAAGGGCATCGACTATTCCTATTATTATGAACAGGAGGACTAACTATGTCAGACTACAACGAAGACCATTACGAGCAAACGCTCATCGAGCTGTTCACCGAACGGCTGGATTACGACTACCTCAGCGGTTATGAAGCACAAGAGGCGTTTGAGGGCAAGGACTACTATTGTCCCGTCTATCTCGAACGGTTGCAGGTGAAACTGCGCGACCTCAACCCCCAACTGCCGCAGTCGGCCCTCGATGAAGCGGAACGAAAGTTGCTCCATATCGAAGCAGGGAATCTAGTGCAGAACAACGAGCAGTTCATGGACTACCTGCAACATGGCATTGAGGTTACCTTCCATGATGGTCATGAGCTGAAAAACGACATCGTGTATCTGGCAGACTATAAGAACGCCGCCAACAACGACTTCCTACTGGTCAACCAATGGACCTATGTGGAGAAGTCGAAGAAACGCGCCGACCTTATCCTATTCCTCAACGGCATCCCCATTGTGCTGATGGAACTGAAGTCGCCCTCACGCGAAGAGACCGACGCCAGTGCCGCCTACCGCCAGCTGAAGAACTACATGAAGGAGATTCCCACCATGTTCACCTACAACGTCTTCTGCGTGATGAGCGACATGGCCGAGTCAAAGGCAGGCACCATCACATCGAGCGAGGACCGCTACATGCAATGGAAGTCCAAGGATGGCGTGTACGAAAGCACTGAGGTCGTCGACTACGATGTTTTCTTTGAAGGCATGTTTCGCAAAGACCGCCTCATCGATATCATCAAGAACTTCGTCTGCTATTGTAAGGACGAGGGCAAAGATTATAAGATTCTGGCAGGCTATCACCAGTATTTCGCCGTCAACAAAGCCATCCAGCGCACACGCAATGCCGTCACTGGCGATGGCAAGATTGGTGTGTTTTGGCACACACAGGGCAGCGGCAAGAGCCTTTCGATGGTGTTCTATTCCCACCTGCTCCAGTCGGCCGTATCACAGCCTACCATCGTGGTCATCACCGACCGCAACGACCTCGACAACCAACTTTATGGTCAGTTCGCCAAGTGCCAGGACTTCCTGCGTCAGAAGCCTGTGCAAGCCACTACAAGGGAACATCTGCGCGAGCTGCTTGAAGGCCGCACGGCCAACGGCATCATCTTCACCACCATGCAAAAGTTCGAAGAATACGATGCGCCCCTGTCCACCCGCCGCAATATCATCGTGATGAGCGACGAGGCACATCGTGGCCAGTACGGCTTCGAAGAAAAAGTGGATCCTGTGACAGGGAAGGTGAGTGTCGGTACAGCCCGACTGATACACGACTCCTTGCCGAATGCCTCTTTCATCGGCTTCACGGGTACTCCGGTGGCACTGAAAGACCGCAACACCATCGAAGTCTTCGGTGACTGTATTGATGTTTACGACATGACCCAGAGCGTACTCGACCACGCCACCGTGCCAGTCTATTATGAGAGCCGCGTCATCAACCTGAAGCTCGACGAAGAAACATTGAAGCTCATCGATCAAGAATATGAACTTTTGGAGATGGAAGGTGCCGATGCCAGCCAAATAGAGAAGAGCAAGCACGACCTGTCCCATCTCGAAGAGCTGTTGGGTGCCGATTCCACCATTGATTCGTTGGTACAGGACATCTTCAATCACTACGAGAACTACCGCCAGCAGGAACTGACAGGCAAGGCAATGATAGTCGCCTATAGCCGACCCATTGCCATCAAGATATACAAGCGTCTGATGCAACTGCGTCCCACTTGGACCGAGAAGGTCAAATGCGTCATGACCAGCGGCAACAACGACCCCGAGGAGTGGCGGGACATCATCGGCAACAAACAGTACAAGCAAGAGCTGGCTAAGAAGTTCAAGGACGATGACGACCCGATGAAGATTGCTATCGTCGTCGATATGTGGCTCACAGGCTTCGACGTGCCGAGTTTAGCTACAATGTACGTTTTCAAGCCGATGAGCGGCCACAACCTCATGCAAGCCATTGCTCGCGTCAATCGTGTCTTCAAAGGCAAGGAAGGCGGTCTGGTGGTCGATTACATCGGTATCGCGCAAGCCTTGAAACAGGCCATGAAATTCTACACCAGCAACGACCGCCAGAAGTTCGGCGACCCCAACATCAAGACCACCGCTCTGCAGAAGTTCCAGGAAGAATTGGAAATCTGCCGCGACCTTATGCATTGCTTCGACTACTCGAAGTTCAGGGATGCTTCCGACTTGAAGCGTGCCGAGCTTATCAAGGGCGGCACCAACTTCTTGCTGGCCATCGAGCGCCAAGACAAGAAGAACGACTTCATGAAGCACGCCACCTTGCTGCATCAGTCCATCACCTTGTGCCGTAGCCTCCTGACCGACTCGCAACGGTGGGAGAGTGCCTATTTCGAGACTGTCCGTGTGATGCTCATGCGTCTGAATGGCAAGGGAAAGATAACCAAGAAGGACATCGACGAGCGTGTCCGTGAGTTGATGAAGCAGAGCGTAAAGAGCGAAGGCGTCATCAACCTCTTCCAGAATGAAGGCAAGGAATTTTCGCTCAGTGACCCAGCCTTCCTTGACGAGCTGGCCAAGATGAAAGAGAAGAACATCTCCATCCAGATTTTAGAAAACCTGCTGAAGGAAAAGGTGAAAGCCTTCCAGCATAAAAACCTGGTGCAAAGCGAGAAATTCTCCGAGCTGTTAAACAACGCCTTGAGCAACTACCTGAAAGGCATGCTCACCAACGAAGAGGTCATCCAAGAGTTGCTGAAGCTCGCCTCCCAAATCAGGGAAACCGAGCAACAAGGCAATGACCTTGGCCTCAACGATGAGGAAAAAGCCTTCTACGATGCCCTGTCGCGTCCGCAGGCCGTGAAGGATTTTTACGAGAACGACACCTTGGTTGAGATGACCAAGGAGTTGACTGAGGCATTACGCAAGAACCGCACCATCGACTGGCAGCACAAAGAGTCAGCCCGAGCCGGAATGCGCAAGATGGTCAAGCGGTTGTTGAAGAAATACAAGTACCCGCCCGAGGAAGCCGAAAGCGCCCTCGAAATTGTTCTGAAGCAATGCGAGGAATGGACGGATGACGAAGACAATGAAGTCGCTCTCCATGCTCCTGTAATATATCCCTATGCTGAAGAAGAGCAAGAAGTTCTTATGGCCGCTGAATCCTTTGAGTGCTATCAATGGAATCGCTTCGACAAAGACATCGTGGATTTCTTTGGTGGTGACAAGACGATCCTGGTAGGCTGTTATAAGAACAAGAAATACTTGGATTGGATAACCTCACATAACACATATACGGTGAGGTTAGGTATAGTCAAAGGAACCATGGACGACTATCGTGGTCTGTTTGGAAACACTACCATCTTGGTTTTGTATAATTTCGATAAACATAACAATATCTCAGTTTACGAAATTACAGGCCACAAGGAGCTATCGAAAGAGGAGTTGATAGGCATGGACTATCCTGATCCAAGACCCAGGAAGAGCCACATGGGATTCAGCATCAAACCTCTTGTAATGGATGTGAGCTATTTGGTTGAGCACAACCTCATCGGTAAACTGATAGACATCAATCCAGAGAACGAAAAAGGCAGACCTGTGTTTATTGAACCATAAAACTCTTATTAAAAACAAATAGAAAACAGAATGTCCAAATTTACTGTGGTCTTGTTCCCATTCTCTCTACAGCTTATGGCTTGGCAATTAGTGTCGAGGATGACAACATTACGCAAAAGCCTTTCAGAGATATTTGTGAAGGTCTGCGTAAAGCAGAAGAAGAGCGTCGAAAAAAGGACCACCGAACCCCATTAAGTATATATAGCTCTGATTATGAGGGCTACAACAGCTATGATGACTATGATATTGTGAAATAGGAACGCTATGTGTCCCCCCTTGCCGCTTAGGGGATTGTGGATCAAGTCCGCAATGAGGCAAGGGGCAAGGTTGTTGTCCGTTGCAGTGCTGCTTGCTGCCTTTATGCCGTGTGCGGGAACGCCAAACCTCGACCGGGTAGGGCGCGTAGGCCCGGCCGACATGGGGGAGGAGCGGTCGCCAAGTGCGGTAGGCCCTTGATGTCGGCCTTGACCCTTTGGTCCTTTCCTGTCAAGAGGAAAGGACGAAAACAAATGGCGCAGCCATAGATGCCCCGCCACCGCACATGCCAGCGTTGGCATGACATGGCTGCTGGAATATCGATAAAAAGAGAAAAAAGGCGCGTTAAGCGCCTTTGTTACTTGCAATAGGTTATTGCAATTTAGATCTTTTCCCTTAATAGCTGCATCGCCTTCGGCAATCCATCAGCATTTCGTCCACCGGCCACGCAGAGGGTCTTCTGTCCACCGCCGCCGCCTTGGATCTCTTTGGCCACCTCGCGGATGAGCTTGGTGGCATCCAAGCCTTTTTGGTCGGCAAACGATTCGGGTAGCAACAGGCAGAGCGAGGGCTTGCCTTCGGCCACGGAGCCGAGGATGGCGATGGTGCTCTCGTTCATCTGTTTGAGCATCAAGGCGATGTTGCGCAGCTGGTCGCCACCGCAAGGCAGCGTGTCCACGATGAGCTTGTAGCCCTCGTGGTCGACGGCCTTCTCGTGGAGTCGCTCGGCCATGCCTTGGGCTTTCTCCTGCATCAGATGCTCGACCTCTTTCTTCAGGGCTGAGTTCTGCTCGCTGAGCGAGGTGACGGCCTTCACTAGGTCGGGACTCTTGACGCACTCACGCAAGCGGCCGATGAGGTCGAGTTGCTCGTCCAAGTATTGCTCCACGGCCTCGCCCGTGATGGCCTCGATGCGGCGGATGCCGGCAGCGATGGCGCCTTCACTGACGATCTTGAACATGCCGATGTTGCCCGTGGCTGAGGTGTGGCAGCCGCCACAAAGCTCCATCGAGTAGTCCTTGTCGAAGACCACCACGCGCACCTTGTCGCCGTATTTCTCGCCAAACAAAGCCGTGGCGCCCATGGCCTTGGCCTCTTCAATGGGCATCTCGGCGTAGGTCACGTTGGGGATGTTCTCGCGGATCTTCTGGTTCACAAGTTTTTCCACCTGTCGGATTTCCTCAGGGGTCATCTTGGCGAAGTGGCTGAAGTCGAAGCGCAGACGCTGGTTGTCGACCAACGAGCCCTTTTGCTCGACGTGTGTGCCTAACACCTGCCTCAAGGCGGCGTGCATCAGGTGGGTCGCGCTGTGGTTGTTGGCGATGCGCTGACGACGTTGGGCATCCACCGTGGCGGTGAAGGCGACCTCAGGATTCTGCGGCAGCTGCTCGGTGATGTGGATGACCAGGTTGTTTTCCTTTACGGTATTGATGATTTTAATCGTCTCGTTTTCAGAGGTCAAAGTTCCGGTGTCGCCTACCTCACCGCCCATTTCGGCGTAGAACGGGGTCTTGTCGAGGACGATTTCGAAGTGGGTCTTTTTCTTGGCTACCACCTCGCGGAAACGGAGGATGTGGCTCTCGCAGGTCAGGTCGGTGTAGCCCACGAAATTGGTCGGCTCCTCGCTGGCGTTCACCACCACCCAGTCGCCATTGGCTTTCTCGGCTGCTTTGCGTGAGCGGTTTTTCTGCTCCTCGAGGTTGGCCTTGAAGCCTTCCATGTCGACGTTGATGCCTTTCTCGGAGGCCATCAGCTGGGTGAGGTCGATGGGGAAGCCGAAGGTGTCGAACAGCTCGAAGGCGAAGTTGCCGTCGATGTCCTGGCCTTGGTGCTGCTCCACATAGCCTTCAAAACGCTTGATGCCTTGGGCCAAGGTGCGCAGGAACGAGGCTTCCTCCTCGCGGATGACTTTGCTGACGAGTTCTTGTTGCTTCTTGATTTCTGGATAGTTGTGTTCCATCTGACTGACGAGGATGGGCAGCAGGTTGCACACAAACGGCTCTTCGAAGCCAAGGAAGGTGAAACCGTAGCGCACGGCGCGGCGCAGCACGCGGCGGATGACATAGCCCGCACCGTTGTTCGACGGCAGCTGCCCGTCGGCGATGGCGAAGCTGACGGCACGCAGGTGGTCAGCGATGACGCGCATGGCGACGTCGGTCTTCTCGGCCTTGCCGTATTCGACACCCGACATCTTGGCGATTTCTTGGATGATGGGTTGGAACACGTCGGTGTCGTAGTTCGAGGTCTTGCCTTGCAGCACGCGCACGAGACGTTCAAAACCCATGCCCGTGTCGACGTGCTTGGCGGGGAGTTCCACCAATTGGCCGTTGGCCATGCGGTTGTATTGCATGAACACGAGGTTCCAGATTTCAATCACTTGCGGGTCGTCCTTGTTGACGAGGTCGCGGCCGGCAATCTGCTTGCGGGCCTCATCATCGCGCAAGTCAATGTGGATCTCGGAGCAGGGACCGCAGGGGCCGGTCTCGCCCATCTCCCAGAAGTTGTCCTTCTTGTTGCCGTAGATGATGCGGTCTTCGTTGACGTGCTCCTTCCAGTAGTTATAAGCCTCCATATCAGCGGCTTGTCCGTCCTTCTCGTCACCGCCAAAGACGGTCACATAAAGCCTGTCCTTGTCGATTTTCACCACCTCGGTGAGGTATTCCCAGGCATAGGCGATGGCTTCTTTCTTGAAATAGTCGCCAAACGACCAGTTGCCGAGCATCTCGAACATGGTGTGGTGGTAGGTGTCGTGGCCCACTTCCTCCAAATCATTATGTTTTCCCGAAACGCGGAGGCATTTCTGCGTGTCGGCAGCGCGGTTCCACTTGGCGGGTTGGTTGCCTAAGAAGATGTCCTTGAACTGGTTCATGCCAGCGTTGGTGAACATCAAGGTCGGGTCGTTCTTGACGACGATAGGTGCCGAAGGCACAATCTCATGCCCCTTGGAACGGAAGAAATCCAAAAAGCTATTTCTAATCTCGTATGCGTTCATTTATAGTGAGTTATATTATTTTATCTCAAAAAATGCTTCAAAAAATCGTGCAAATTTACGCTAAATATTCTATTTTTGCGCAATAGAATTTGATTTGGAGCGTTATTTATGGCTCAATCAAGAAGATAATGGATCGACAAAAACACTACATATTCAACCAGTTGACCCAAAGTTTCGAGGTCCTTGAGACATCGAAATCGAAGAAGGCTTTGCGCTTGGTGTTGGTTTTGCTGGCGGTTTTGGGCATCGCTTTCCTGTTCGCCATCTTGCTGTTCACCTTCTTCAAGTCGCCCAAGGAGAAAAGTCAGGCGCGCGAGCTGGAGTTCATGAAGCTGCAATACGAGATTTTGAACGACAGGCTTGATGAGATGGAACTGCTGATGACCGACATGGAGCAGCGCGACAACAACCTTTATCGCGTGATGTTTGAGGCCGACCCTATTCCAAGTTCGGTGCGGCGCTCAGGCTTTTCGGATGCCGACCGTTACGCCGATCTTTTTGGCTATATGAATTCGAGTGTGGTGGTGAGTGCAGCCCGCAAGTTGGATGTCATTGCCAGTCAGCTTTATAACCAGTCGGTTTCCTATGATTCGCTGTTTGTCATGGCGCGCAACAAGACGGCGATGTTGACCCACATTCCAGCCATCTTCCCTTTGAAAGAGATGGAAATCAAATACATTTCTTCGTATTTTGGCTATCGTCCCGACCCGATTTACAAGGTGGAGAAATTCCACAGCGGCATGGATTTTTCGGCTGCGTTGGGAACGGAGGCTTATTCTACGGGTGATGGCGTGGTGGCCGAGGTCGAAAACGGACATTGGGGCTATGGCAACATGGTGACCATCGATCATGGCTTCGGTTACAAGACGCGTTATGCTCACCTGCAGAAGGCGGCAGTGCGCAGAGGCCAGAAGGTGAAGCGCGGACAGGTGATCGGCTATATCGGTAATACGGGAAAAACTACGGGTGTCCACCTGCACTATGAGGTGCTGAAGAACGATGTCCAGGTCGACCCGATCAACTTTTTCTACAACGACTTGACTCCTGATGAGTACGAACAAATCTTGCAGCAATCGACTTTACCTTCGCAAACGATGGACTAGCTATGGAAGAGAACAAGACCCAAGGAAAATACTATTACTCAATCGGTGAGGTGGCCGATTTGTTCGGTGTCAGCACCTCAATGATCCGCTATTGGGAAAAGGAGTTCGACGTGTTGCGCCCGCGCAAAAACAAGAAAGGCAACCGCCTCTTTACCGAGCGTGACGTGCGCTATGTGCACGTCATCTATCAGCTGCTCAAGGTGAAAGGCTACACGCTTGCCGGCGCCAAGCAAGCCCTCAAGGAGCGCTTCAGCGACTATGAAGAGCGCATCATCCTCTTGGAAACGCTCGACAAGACTCGCAGTTTCCTTCTCGATTTAGACAAGGCTTTGGCCGAGAAACAGAAAGGAACCCCGAGGGGGTGACAGCCACGTGAGGCAGGCGGTGTAACCCCCTGCCGGATAATACCGACACATGATTATATAACCCCGAAGGGGTGATAGCCCGTTATTCGTCCAACAAATTCCTGGCCTTCAGGTAGGTGCGCCATTTCTCCAACACCTGCGTCATATCGTCAGGCAACTCGGACGTGAACATCATCTGCTTGCCTGTGGTGGGGTGCACGAACCCCAACTCCTTGGCATGTAGCGCATGGCGTGGCATGATTTTGAAGCAGTTGTCGATGAACTGCTTGTATTTCGAGAAAGTTGTTCCTTTCAAAATCACGTCGCCACCATACATGGCATCGTTGAACAAAGGATGGCCAATGTATTGCGAGTGCACACGGATTTGGTGGGTGCGGCCCGTCTCAAGGCGGTATTCGTTAAGCGTCACGTAACCAAAGCGTTCCAGTACCTTCCAATGCGTGATGGCATCCTTTCCGTAGTCGCCGTTGGGATAGACGGTCATTTTGCGGCGGTCGTTCACGCTACGCCCGATATTGCCCTCGATGGTACCTTCCTCTTCTTCGAAGTCGCCCCAAACCAAGGCATAGTAGCGCCGGTGGATGGTGTGCTCGAAGAACTGGTGGGCCAATACGGCCTGTGCAGCCTCGTTTTTGGCCACAATCATCAGGCCGGTGGTGTCCTTGTCGATGCGGTGCACCAAGTAGCCGAAGCGGTTCTCGATGTTCTGGTGGGTCTGCTCGAAGTGGTAGGCTAAACCGTGCAGCAGGGTGCCGTCGAAGTTGCCGTGGCCGGGGTGCACCACCAAGCCTGCCTGCTTGTTGATGACGATGACGTCGTCGTCTTCATAGACGATGTTGAGCGGGATGGCTTCAGGCTTGATGTCGGCGTCGCGAGGCGGGTAGGTGAACACGATGGAGATGATGTCGCCAGGCTTCACCTTGTAGTTTTGCTTGACGACCTTGTCGTTCACCAAAATGTTGCCAGCCTTGGCCGCATTTTGCACGCGGTTGCGTGAGATGTTCGACAGATGGTTGGTCAAGTAGGTGTCGATGCGCTCGGGCTGCTGGCCCGGGTCGACGTTCATACGTATATGTTCGTAGAGCTCAGTGCTTTCTTCGGTCAGCTCGTTGTCAAGGACTTCGTTGAGGTCGTCGTTCATTTCTCGATGATGAATTTTTGGTTGATGATTTGTCCTTCAGAGCCGACGAGGCGGATAAAATACAATCCGTCGTTGAGTTCGCCAACGGAGATCTCTTGTTGATAGGCTCCTTGATACACCATGCGACCCATGAGGTCAAAGATACTCACTACGCCATCGTTGATGTCGCTTTCGAGATGGAGGGTGTTTCTGACGGGATTGGGATAAAGACGCAATGCGTTTTGGCTTTCTTGCTCTTCAAGGCCAATGAAATAGGAGGGACCCACAACGGGACGGATCATCAGCGAACCATGGGCACTGCTGTTTTGCCACGAGCCGTTGGTGTTGATGAAGTTGTAGTCTCTGTTGTCGATAGAGGCATCGAATCCTATGTTGATGAGGTCGTCGCTGCGTTGCTCGATGCCGATGTAGAAAGCACCGGCCACGGCCACGGTTTTGTCGAATTTGTAATAGCTGAAGCGGTACATTTGGTCTTGCCATTGGGGACGTTGGTTGGCGAAGCGATAGATCTCTTCACCAGGTTTACCGTTCTCGTCTTTCCAGACCACGATGTCGAAATACTTGTTGTTGGCATCGTTGAGCGTATGGTTGAAAAGCAACTGCACGCCTTGGATAGTGTCGTAATCGGCCAAGTCGAACCTGACGGCAAACTGCCCGCCTGCAGGACGTACGCCAAAGCCAAGCTCAGGTGTGCCGTCGTCGTAAGCGTAGTAGTTGTACATGCCAATGCGATATACCATGGAGTCGGCCAAAGAGGGCGTGGCAGTGAGGTCGGAGATGTAGTGGCTGATAAGGTAGGAAACCGAGTCGTACCACATGTTGAGTGCAAAGAGCTCGCCGACATAAGGGCAGGCCGGCGACTCACCGTATTCTGGACATTGCAGGTAACCCGACTGCTTGTAGGGATGGATGGTGACAGGGTCTAAATGGCGCTCGTATTGCTGGCTTCCACCGATTTGCTGCACCTTATAGTAATAGTTGACTTCATGGTCAATGCCGTCGAGGTTGGCGATGTCGAGCTCCAGGTTCTCACGCAAAGCGGCATTGGGGTTGACACGGTATTGGCGATAGGGGATGGATTGGTAACGGTTGAAGAACGTAGGCCGTCTGCCCGAGAAGGTCAGCATGGGATAGTCGGTGTCGGCACTCGAACGGTTGATGTTGAGATAGACGAAGTCGATGTTCCAGTTGTCTTCGTTGCTACGGTTGGCAGGCAGCGATGAACTCACGATACTGGCGTAGTTGTAGAACCTGAAATAGAAGTCGTTGCGGAAATACTTTAAGTCGCGGATGGGAATCATCACTTGCTTGAAATATTGGCCATCGTTTTCCTCCATGAAGGTCTCGAGCTTCTGGCCGGCAACGCTCCAAATATGATACCATGTGGTGTCGGTCACGGTGGTGAAGACCGAGTCGCAGGGGAGGGCAATCTCGCCTTGTACGGAAGGGGTCAGTGTGTCGGTGATGATGGTGTATAGGCCAGGTTGACAGCCCGCAAACGACCAAACCGTGTCGCCAGGAAACAGCGTGTCGACTTGCATCTCAAAGAAGATGTCGGCAATACTGACGTTTTGATAGTCGAGGAAAAGGAACTCCTGGTGCTCGGTAGTGGTACCAAATTGCAGCACGAGAGAGTCTTGTGTCTCAGGAGCGTTGCCGTTGCCTTGCGGTTGGTAGTAGAAACTCAGATAGATCGAGTCGGCAGGGGTGAGGGCGCGCGGCTCGGGTTCCATGATGGAGTCGAGACGGATGCGCACCGACGTAAGGTATTCTGCGACAAAAGCGTTGCTGATGGCATAGCTGTATACCTTGCCGTTGGCATCGAGCACGTCAAACGTGGCACCGTTGCGGTTGGGTGGACATAGAGTGAAGCCGTCGTTGACCAGCACACTGTTGTCGGTCCATTTCGTCGAGTCGGGATAGAGCGACGACCGACTGAAATCGTCGAAGAAAGGCAAAAACCGAGCTTCCGCGACGCTTCTCCTAACGGGTGCTTGTTCGCTGGTGCTGCGGAAAGGGGTCAATATCTCTTGTGCCAGGGCTTGTGTGGCGAAAAGCCCAAGACCTATGGTTAGGGCAAATACCTTAAAACTCATCTTCAGTTTCTTCATAATCGGTTGTCTCTATGGTTTCTGTAATTGTATCTATTTGAATGGTTTGCGGGATGTTGGTGATAGAGTCTTCGTGCAGCAGCTCTTTCATCTCCTTCTTGAAGTCGAGGGTGCGGCTGGAGTGATACCACACGTCGATGTAGGTGCCTGCTTTGACCGTCCCTGAACTTGGACCGGGCGACATGCGTCTGACACACATGTATTGGATGCTGTCGTAGTCTTCCGAAGTCTCCGTTCCCAGGTTGAGTCCTGCCAGGTTCAAGACCCGTTTGATCTCTTCGGCAGGCTTGCCAATGAGATTGGGGACTTTCACGTTGGTTTTGTCTTGTCCGAGTCCAACGCGCAGGGCGATTTTGCTGCCTTTCACGAGCTCGGTGCCTTGTTCGACAGGTTTGCCCTGGTACAACTGCTCGATGATGTTGTTCCTATAGGAATAGTCGACGTAATCCAAATGGTCAACCTCCAATCCACTCGACTCAAGTCGCCCAATGGCCTCACGCAAAGAAATGCCTTTCAAGTTGGGCATGATGGTCTTTTCGGGCGTGACGGCTACGATGATGGCATACACATTACGCCCTTTCTTGATCTTCGAGCCAGGTAAGGGGTCTTGTTGGTAGACGCTTCCAGGCTCTTGACCCTTGGGATAAACACTGTCGATGAGGATGAAATTGAAGTCGCGCGAATAATTTCGCTTCACCTCACGATAGTCTTGACCCACGAAATCGGGCATGGTGTAAACTTTGTCGTGTCGTGTGTATTTGTCTAACAACCTGAATGTTAGCCATAGCAATACCACGCATAGCAGCAGGATAAGCAGCAGGTTGAGATAAAATTTCTTGTCCTTGAGAAACTGAAGTCGTCCCATATTCTACTATTTTTACTAATTTAGCCGTGTTTTTTACAACTCAATTTTGAGTGCTTTTATTGTTATGAAGTTTAAACCGACAAAATTACAAAAAATATGAAAAACGTAGCAATTATTTGTGGCGGAGATTCGGGTGAGTTCGAAATTTCTGTCAAAAGTGCTCAGGTGGTGAAGCAAAACCTGAACCCTGAGCTATATAATTCGAAGATTATCGTCGTGTCGAAAAAAGGATGGTATGGGCTCTTGAAGGATGGTACCCGCGTGGATGTCGACAAGAACGACTTCTCCATTTCGGTGGGCGGCCATAGGACGAAATTCGATGTGGCCTTCAACGCGGTGCACGGCGAGCCGGGCGAGAACGGCCCGCTTTCGGGGTATCTGGAACTGATGGGCATTCCTTGCACTTCTTCACCCTTGACCACTTGCGCGCTCACGTTCCATAAGGACTTTTGCAAGCGCATTGTGGCCTCGTACGGCGTCAAGGTGGCCCCTTCGATTCTTATCAACGAAGGTGAGAAATACGATGCCGATGCCATCATCAAGAAGCTGGGACTGCCGCTGTTTGTCAAGCCGACTTGCAACGGTTCCAGTGTGGGCGTGACCAAAGTGAAGACGGCAGAAGAACTTGGACCTGCCATTTTTACGGCACGTGCCGCTGGCCGTCAGATCATGTGCGAGAAGTTTGTCGACGGACGCGAGTTTGGCTGCGGCGCCATGGAATACAAAGGCAAGATGATGGTCTTCCCCTTGACCGAGATTTGCAGCAAGAACGAATTCTTCGACTATGAGGCCAAATACACCGCTGGCAAGTGCGACGAAATCACGCCTGCCCAAGTCGACGAGGACACCGAAATCGAAATCAAGGCGACGACGGCGATGCTGTATGAAAAGCTGGAATGCAAGGGCTTTGTTCGCATGGACTACATTGTCAGCGACGAGGGCGTGTTCTTCATCGAGGCGAACATCGTCCCAGGCATGTCGGAGGCCAGCATCATCCCCAAGCAGGCGCAATGCTTCGGCCTTCCTTTGGGACGGCTGTTTGAAATGGCGATAGAAAACGTCTTATAAGAATGCTGAATTAGGAATGCTGAATGCGGAATGAAGCGAAGCATTATAGCGCATCGCGACATTCCGCATTCAAAATTCCGCATTCCGTATTACACGGTGAGGATATCTTTTGACTTCAGTTCGGTGAGGTCGTCAATCTTCTTGATGTATTTGTCCGTCAGTTTCTGGATTTCTTCCTGAAGGAGTTTCGACTCGTCTTCCGAAATCACGTCTTTCTCCAGTTTCTTGGCGTCGTCGTTGGCGTTGCGGCGGATGCCACGGATGCCCACTTTGGCTTCCTCGGCAGCGGTCTTGGTGCGTTTCACGAGGTCGCGACGGCGTTCCTCGGTCAAGGCGGGAACGGCAATACGCAAGATTTCACCGTTGTTGATGGGGTTGAAGCCCAAGTTGGCGTTCAGGATGGCCTTGGCGATGTTGCCAAGTGCGCTCTTGTCGAAAGGTTGCACCACGATCATGCGGGCGTCGGTGCAGCCGATGTTGGCGGTCTGCTCGATGGGCACCGTCGTGCCATAGTATTCAACCATTACGCCGTTCAGCATCGCTGGACTGGCTTTTCCTGCCCTGATGCCCTGAAACTCGTGCTCCAGGTGCTTGATGGTGTTGTCCATGCTTTCAGTGGCTTCGTCCAATACAAATTGAGAGTCTTCTGTCATAGTTTTCAAAATTTGAGGGCAAAAATAGGTTTTTTTTTCGTTGCGGAAGTAGTTCTGTGTGATTTTTTTGTCCTTTACCATTCAAGGCTAAAGACCAATGAGACATTTGAGATGTTGTCTTGACGG
>Ga0247608_10002281_pt1 | contig 24403 bp, 29 predicted proteins | sample 176DNAGHGlowgp2_FD_193490 | JGI IMG/M metagenome (GOLD analysis project Ga0247608, IMG submission 193490) | Sheep rumen microbial communities from Palmerston North, Manawatu-Wanganui, New Zealand - 1766 DNA GHGlow gp2 | ecosystem: Host-associated > Mammals > Digestive system > Stomach > Rumen ... | reverse complement strand
GCCAGAGTCATTTTTCGTCCCCCCATGTCCAATCAGCATGATCTTTTTCCTTCTTTTGGCGCGGTGCGCGCTCTCTTTTTTTACCCATTTCGGCTAACTGCGAAGGGCGAATAATCTGTTCCGGAAGGAGCGAATCCATGTTTTGCAGGCAACCAAGAGCACGCATAATCTCTATGACGGTTCTGAAAGAAACATCTTTTCCGGTCTCCAGATTGCTTACGGTTTTGGGAGAGACGCCAGCTTGATTAGCCAATTCCGCTTGCGATAATTCCATATCAATGCGAGTCGCTTTAGCACGGTTCCCAAGTTCCTTCTGTATTTCGTCGCTGGAGGAATAATAAGTAATTTTCATGTGGCAAACACCTCGTTGACTGTATCATAGCACAATTTCAATCAAAGAGCAATATTTGACTAATTAAAAAGCAAAAATAGATTTAATAAGTAAAATTTTGCTAAATAAATCATTATGCGAATAACAGGGACAACAAGGTGTCCCAAAAGAGAGGAGAAAAGACATAAGGAAGGGAGCGGAATTAACAAGAAAGAGGGGTGGATGTTATGGACTAGCATACCTCATTGGTCTCTACACGGAAAGCATCCCGAATTATGGAAGCTCCTCATACCGCCGGGGAGAGAAAGGAAAAGATATGAGCACCAGAATACCACGCTCAACAACTATACCTACACCTATATGTATTTTGCCATTGAAGATCCTAAGTATTGCAGGTTAATTCCTCCCGATAGTACGTTTTATCTAGCAGATGATTCGTCTCTTTTGTATAATGGCCTACAAGGTAATTTTAGTGTGCTTCTTGGTGGCAATTGGCGATTCGAACTAATTGTAGACAGCCAGACGGGGTTGTGTACACATATGCAGAGTTTTCTAAAAAAACTAGAAGTTACAGCAGCTAATTTAGATCTTCCAGATTCTACAAAAAAAGATTTGTACTTTGTTGGCGAAAAACCACTAGAGCCAGGTTGCGGGTGTCACTATCATCCATTTAACAACATGGCTTTCTGGGATGAAAAGAAGAAAATCTTGTGCTATGGAGATCCCTGTTCAAAAGGTGAAGCGGTAGAGTTTACGCCCAAAACTATTGCAATAATCAACGATACTCAACTAAAAAGCATGTATTTGGTCCTTGACTGCATTGATAGGGAGATTTCATTTTCTTGACTTGGTTTCCGCAAGCATCGCCTTTTGGGGACAAAAGGCTGTTCGTTGGGATAATCCCAAGCCCTTATGGTTTCAGGAATGATCCTGACTATTGTCGTGGTATCACAACGACGATGCTTGCCAAAACCTGTATCTCAGGAAAGCCCGTGAGATATCAAAACAAATAGACAAACAAAGCCAAAATTCACCGAGTATACCATTTTGAAATGTGGTAGACTCGGTGAACGTTTTTACTCCCATAAATTTTATCAACAGGGCGCTAGCAATACTATTTAAAAGGAGCAACATATTGCGCACCTGCTCTTATAATGAACTAGTAATCCTCGGCAATTGTTAGCGCCAGGCGAAAATACAATTATTAAGCCAGCGTTTTATCGCTATTATTTGCAGTACAATTTAACGCATATTTGATCACATTTACTACTTATGTTTTCCGCGTACTTTTTGAATGCGAGGTATAGGCCAGACAGCAATTCAGTATTTGCTGAGGTGGAATCAATTAATTCCCGGTATCGTTCGAACTCCCCTTTTATGTACTCGGCATCTTCTTTGAAGCCAAGGTTAATACTATATTTTACAAGGATTTCTATACAGTTACTCATCTTCCGATTTGTCATCTGTATTTCATTTTGAAGCATTTCTTTATCATCAAAATCTTTGAAATAATAAAATTTTTCATTTGACACGGTTGCTTGTATTTTTTCAATAATGGCTTCGGCATGTTTCTTCGCTTCACGTTGATCATTTTTTAACTGGGTGGCTAAAAACGTAAGACATACTGCGACAAGCGGAGTTAAAAGCTGTGCTATTGATGCATTCCAAAAGCCATTGCCAGGGGACCAGAACATATTATAAATGGCTATCAGAATAATAATAGCAAGCAATACATATGGGGCAATGACTATTGCTTTTTTCAAACAAAACACCTTCTAACAAAAATATCTGTTATTTGATTTCTTTTTTATATAAGGCATTTTTGTAAACAGGGTTATCATATGGTTGTTTAATATAACTTAGTATTTCATTGACCTGCGAAGGTTCGTCATGGCAAACAAATTCTAACACGTTTAGAACATCATTCGTGTTGTATTTTCTGGCAAGTCCACCAAAAGCCTCCTCTAGGAAAGAAACAGGATTGCCATATCCACCATCCAAATCTATAACAATTTTTTGGCCATTTTTCAATGCTTCATCAAATATAGGGATTAAAAAGTTATCCCTAAAATCTTCTCCAGAGTAATCGCCTTCAGAAATATATCTGGCTCCCAGAGTCTCACTATATTCTTTACTTATACAGATCTTTCTCATAAATAGCCTCCAACGCAATAATAAGTAATTTCTAATTGTTAAATACCTTTCGACGCTTCATGATAGTTCATTTATGTTTGTTGATCTGTCCAAAACCGACATGTAACTTGTTCAAGTTGTTGCAACTAATTGTAAGGAAAGCAGATCGATACGCCACCAAAACAGAGTGCCCATCAAAGGAATTTGGAGTTCTATGGGTGTTATTGTTGAACCCTCAATTGTAATATCCGCCTTATTTGAGATGATACGCATATTTTTAATTTGATTGCTTTCACAATAACTAAACACCTTCGGTAAACCCTTTCCGCGATATGGTATTCCAGTTTTAGAACGCAGTTCCCCTTTCAGTGCGGATATAACATAAGAACCATCTCCTTTCATTTTGAGAAAATCAAATTGCTCGAGGCCATGTTTTTGGACTGTTGATGGAATCCCATCTCCAGTATCCATAAAAGTAAAATCTATCATATTATTCGAAGCATCATATTCTGCGAAACAATACCACCGACTGCAAAGAATACTATCTGCTTCACCATACGCATGAGCGTAGACATTTGCCATTAATTCAATCATCATATTATAAAGGAATTTACATGCTTTCTTTGTCGTATTTCCTTTCTCTATAATAAAATCACAAACATTTTTAGCAAAAGCTGTATCGACTTTTTCTCCTGTTGTTATTGGAATACATTCTATTCTCGCATTACCCGTTTGTATTCCATTATAAAGAACATAGCGATCAAATCCCGAACAATGTATAAGTTCATTAATATTACTTAAAACTGGGTAGTTTCCTTTGAAGCTTTTATTAGCATTATAATCGTTACGCCGATTTTTCATAAGTGCTATAAGATACATGAGAGCATCAATGGTTAAGTTTTCAACAGCGGCCAAATCAATATAAAGTTTCTGCCCACTATTTTCTTTTTCACTTACAAAAGAAAATAGATCTTCAAAAAAGGACATAGTATTATCTGGCGCTTCTAAAAAGCTAAAAGTATTGGGAGCAACAAAAACTTTTTCTAGAACCGCACTTTCATTTTTTGAAGCAGATGATGTCGTACTTTTTTTCTTCGAATGAGTACTCTTTTTCTTCTTTGCTCTTCGTACAAGATTTTTTTTGTTTTGCTGAACCTTCCATATGCGGTATTCAGATGTGTTGATTCTAATATGCTACCCTTCTCTAAAGTAATTCAGAATGTAAAATTACTTCAATATCAGTATAGCATAATTCGACAAAATTGGCAAGAAATTTTAGATTGAATGCTATTATTATAAACAAACCGCAATTTATATCAATAAATGATTTTGGTATAATAGAAGTGCAATTGTGTAACTCAAGCACAGCGGTTGTAATCTTGATAATATTTACATATAGTTTAATAATCACTATAAAACAACTTTATCGTGTTATAGCATAATAAAATAGTGTTCAACTCAAGATGGAAAAGAAACGTGGTACAATATGATAGATTATTCTGTTATTATGGATTCCCAAACATAGCCGATCCTTATGCTTAATCCCAGCGGGATATAAAGCTGGTTCCGATGGATTATTTTAAGCTATTCTATCAGAAAATATAATCATCCCCAAAGGAGTGGATGATGTGAAAGATAAAAAGGCTCTTTTGCTTACGATCGGTAATAATCTTCGAGAATATCGCTTAAGCATGAAAATGACACATGATGAAATCGCGGAAAAGGCCGGACTTAGTGTGCCGTTCTATGCAAATCTTGAACGGGGCGTGAAGGGGATGAGTCTCTACACTCTGGCTGAATTGTCCAAGACGCTGGGAATAAGCGCTGATTATCTGCTGTTTAATGACTCCTGCGAGGGGCATATTAAAAATATCGAAGCGATGCTCCGGACAGAATCAGAGGATACAGTAATCCTTGCTGAAAAACTGGTCAAGTTGCTCGTTGAGAGCAGAGTTTTTCCCGATCACACGGCCTGAGCAGTCCCCATAGAGTGAAAGGAGGTCGTGGCTATGGGATTGGGCAAGGATGAGGATCAGTTTATCTCTGCATTATATGAAGATATGTTTAATAAACTCTTGATGTATGCAAACACCGCGCTATCAAATCGATCGCTTGCGGAGGAAGCCGTTCAGGAAACATTTCGAATTGCCTGTATGAAAATCGACGATGTCAAGGCCAGCGAAAATCCGCGCGGCTGGTTAGTGCTGACACTGAAAAACGTCATTCGGAACATGCAAAGAGAGCTTGCGAGTCTCAATAAATTGTTTGTTACTTCTGTTTCTATCTATGATGAGAACTTTATGGAGAAGACGGCAGACCAGATAGATGTAAACACGCGTGTCGAAAACAGTGAAGTTGATATTCTTTATTCCGATCTTCTGTCAACAGAAGAGTATCGATTACTAAAGATGATCGTCCTCTATAAGTACTCGATCAAGGAAGCGGCGGCTGAATTTGGAATACCATTGGAAACATGCAAGAAGAGAATACAGCGCATAAAAAAGAAAATGCGAAATACTCTTGAAAAAATTTAACGGACGTGTCCCCATAGAAGTTTGTTCTTACATACATGAAAAGGAGGCAAAAGGATGCTCAAATCTAAGAATAGCATTCCAAGAGACTTCTCCCGGTTTGATAAACTCAGTACAGAAGAGTTGAGGGAAATCATCCGCCAAGACTCTATGCTGGCCGAGGATGAGGAATCTGATATGGACGCTATATTATATATAATGGAGGTGCTAGCCAATAGGGAAAAAGGAGAAAATAAAGTAGATGTCAAAGCCGCATGGCAGTCCTTCAAGGAGAATTACTATCCATACGACAGCGCGGAACCTCTCTATCAGTTCGATGATGCGGATGAGCATAAGAAAGCAAAGGCTACCGTTCACAGGCGTTGGCGTAAGCCGTTAACAAAAATTGTTAGCATTGCAGCAGCCATATGTCTTATTATTTTAGCTGGGACAGTAACAGCTTATGCTCTGGGATACAATCTTTGGGGTGCAATCGCGGTGTGGACACACGATACTTTTGGGTTTTACAGTCAGGAAAAAATACAAAGTCGCAAACCATTTCCAAATCTTACCGCAGCTCTCAGCGCGTATGAAATCCAAGATCAGCTAGTTCCAACGTGGCTTCCAAATGGGTTTGAAGATGATTTGCTTAAGATAATCGAGGCACCAAAGGGCGTTACCTTTTTCTCCACTTGTAAGGCTGATGAAAGCGATTTTGTTATGCAAATTATATCATACTACCCTGGTCAGACCTCCTCTTCAATTTACGAGACAATAGGGGAAAAGGTACAGACTTACCTAGCCAACGGGATTACACATTATATTATGCCGATTAGTACGCAAACTAGGGTATTATGGGTTTGCAACAACAATGAATGCTCTATTAGATGCAGTCTTCAGAATGATGACATTTTCCGGATGATTGATTCCATCTATGAAAGGTGACAATATTTATGATACGTAAGATTACACGAGTATTCGTCTTAGTACTCGCACTTTTTACTCTTTTCCCTACGTATGCTTATGCTGCAATGCCGCATCCTAATTATGTTCAGGATAGTGATTATATATCTTACTATGATGCATACGTCTCTTCTCCGGGATATAACCAGGCAAAGATTTGGTTTAGTGTTACAGCTCTCTCAACTTCCGACGAGGTAGGTGTGTTAACAGCTATTTTACAAGAAACAGATGATTTTACTCATATTAATAACATTAAAATATTTCAATGTACTGATTACTCAAATATGATTGCGGAAAACACCAATAGGCATGATTCTTATGTCAGTGAATATGTAGAACATGGCCACTGGTATAGAGCACAATTAATTTTTTACGTTGCAAATAATGGCGGTTCAGATTCACGTTATTGCGTGACAGAGTGGGTCTATATTTAAACTAGTCGGGGATGCAGAGCTTCTGCATCCCCGATTTAGATGGAAACAGGAATTGTTAGATAAGGGAAGTCTGCTGTCGGATCAATTCGAAAGTCTTTTGGATCTTCGTCCCACGGATAAAAGTATAGCAGCTTATAAACGGTCGTGCTTAATCGTTTCGAGGAAACCTGAAATGGTTTTCCGAGTTCAAATCCCATGTGAAACCAATGATTATCCGGATTGACTATAGAGAAATGAACTCCCGTATCTGTTTCTTTCTGAATGATCTGGCTTTGTTCAATATGAAAGAAATGCGCTGTATGTTTTAAGCATTTTAATACGGACTGGTCAATATAAATATTAGCACCTTCAAGCCCATACTTTGAGCCAAGGCCATCCAGAATGTAGCTCTTTGAAAAACCTGTATTCATTTGAAATGCCGCAGGGCTATACATGACGATCCTGTCTCGCATCTCCTGATGGAGTGAACTTTCACCCTCAGGATCTTTTTTTGTGTAGTTGAAAATAAAGTCTTCAAATCGCGCGTCATCAAAGCTATGTAAAAGCCGCTCGCCGCCTGCAACAACTGTACGCATACCGGGATATCCATGTCGTTTCTCCCATGTCTTGACTGCCATATGAAAATAAATCAAGCTGCGAAACCACCTGCTGATTAATTCAATGTGATTAATATTTTCAAAGTTGAGGTTTCGCATTATTGCGTCATTGGAAACTATTACATTCTCCTCCATGGCTACAAGGTTCCTAGCGCAAATAATCTGCATACTGCGAAGTCTTTCCGCAATTTTTCTGTACTCTGTTTCACACGGCTCCCAGTTTGACTTAACATATGGCTCTGCAAAACCGAGAAGATCAGACCATGAGCAAATTGTAGGTATTGTATGCACTTCTTGTATTTCGCTTATCTTCTTATCAAGATTTGTGTAAAACATAATCCAGTTACCTCATTAATTGCTTAGAATAAGAATTGCAAGTGAATAGTTCTCGCAGGGTTCGACTTAATGTGTCTTCACAAGTGTAGTATAGTATAGCCGGATATTAAATAATTTGAAAATAAATCATTATTCCTATTATCATGATAACAGGAATTGTATCATAAAAACATGTTAAAGCAAAGCAAAACGCCATCTCAACTCTATTGAGGTTGAAAATAGCGTTTCACTCAGTAGATTCAGTTTTACGTAAGATTTCTTTCACGGCAATCATCGTCTCTGTTATGATGATACGCTCACGATGAGAACAATCAGATAAAACTTCTGTCGCAATTCTATCGTACGGAGCAGTTGCTGATTCCAAGCTATCGCATAAGAAATTATCAACCGTTACATCCAGAGCGTTTGCAATACTGACGATTGTCGGCAGACTGAGTTTGGTTGCTCCACGCTCAATATGAGAGATGTTGGAAGGGTCTTGATCAGACATCTCGGCAAGTTTTTGCTGCGTCAGTCCCTTTTCTTTCCGAAGTCTTTGAATTCTAATGCCAATAGCTTCGTAATTTAACTCCATCTTTACATCCCTCTCTTCTTAAATGTTATTGTAAATCCGAAAAGGATATGTTAGAATAGTCTCGGTATCCTAATAGGATATATACTCAATTAATTTGTTTGTTTTACAGTTTTAATTACCTTCTTTATTAAAGGAAAAGAAATTTTTGAAAACAATTTAGTTAGGATACCACTATGGAGTAAAGATTATATGAACTATTACATGACAAAATGTGAACTTGAGATAATGACTGTTTTATGGAATGCAGGTATGCCGCTTTCCCGATCTGGCATTCTTGAACGGTCTACTGAGAAGAGCTGGAAAGACAACTCTATCCATATTCTCCTTAACGGTATGCTAAAGAAAGGACTTATTGAGGGAGAAGGCTTTGTTCGCTCAGGAAAAGTATGGGCCAGGTTATACTCGCCCACGATCACAGTAGAAGACTATTATCTTGATCAATTCAAGGATAGTATTACCCCCAACCTCGCAATCATTTTGAATACACTTATTGAAAGCGACGCAATTAGCAGAGATATTTTGCAAGAGATGAGGAACATATTACGGGAAATCGGCGAGACGCTGCCGGACACCTACGGCATGATCGTAAAGAGCCCCGCGGAGATCGACCGGCTGTACGGCATGTATGCCTCCGGCGACAAAAGCGTTTACGCCATCATGAGCAAAGAAAAGGCGCGGGACGGGTATATGCGCTATCCCGCCGTCACCTGGAACAGCCGCAGGAAGGGCTTTCTCTGCCCAGACTGCCTGGAGCCTGTTCAGATGGAGATCAGCGACGACGGTACCAAGTATCTTGTCAACGCGGATCAGTTTTTCTTCCTCAACGAGAACCGAAAAAACCACAAGTGCTCATACTGCGGCGCGGTCCTCTGGGCACCAGTCGGCAACACGCGAAAACTGCCCTGGATCAAGATCAGCAAATACGGCTGGGTGTACCGCTATGGCGCGGCACAGCATCTGGACCGTACAAAAAACGAGACCGTGCGGGATCAGCTTCTGGCGATTATCGACCAGCCGGAGGCGATCTATCCGACCAGAGGCGCGCAGCGGCGCTTTCCCCTCAGTACCTACGTCAAAAAGCGGTATCGGGGGCGCGTCAACGCGCTGCTCTGCGACGAGCTGCACGAGTATAACAACGACAGCGGGCAGGGCGACGCGATGGCCGAGCTCTACGGCGCGGCCGACAAGTTCATCGGCATGACCGCCACGCTCATCAACGGGTACAGCTCCGGTATCTTTCATCTGCTCTACCGGATTGTCCCCGGCCTCATGCAGAAGGACGGCAAGCCCTACAACAAGCCCCGTCAGTTCGACGACGAGTACGGCGTGGTGGAGACGGTCTATACTATCGAAGACCCCGACTACAACTCTAATCGCCGCGCCTCGAGGACGAACACGAAAACGCGACAGCTCCCCGGCGTCTCTCCGCTGGTGTTCTCGCGCTTCCTGCTGGAGCACACCGCCTTTCTTGGCCTGGAGGACATGGGCAAGGATCTGCCGGACTATGAGGAGATCCCCGTCCCTTTAGAAATGGAGGAGGATGTGAAGGACGCCTACAAGGAGATGGAAAAGCAGCTCACGCGGGTGCTTCGGACAGATCGCCGCGTGGCGAGAAAGATCCTGTCGGCCTATCTGAACCTGCTGACCGTCTATCCCGATCAGCCCTATCATCAGCCGCCCGTACTGCACCCGATCGATGGCATGCCCATTGTGACCCCGCCCGATCTCGCCGACTTTGACACGAGCTTTGCCAAGGAGGAGAAAACCCTTGAGATCGTAAAGGACAAGGTCGCAAAGGGCGGGCGCGTGATCATATATACCAGCTGGACAAGGACGGACTCACAGGACAAACTGCTGAAGCTGCTGCGGGAGGAGGGCATCAGGACTGACGTATCTTCTCGTGAGAATCCGCAGTGCTATGCATGACCGAGATCAAAACCATATGCTGCAAGGCATCATCGAAATGGATGAAGCCTATTTGGGCGCGTCTAAACATGGTAAAAAACGTGGCCGCGGCACAGATCGTCAGAAAATGGCTGTTGCCGTATCAAAGGATGCAAATGAGCATCCTCTTTTCCTGAAGCTTCAGATTATTCCCGATGTGAAGACATCGACACTTCAAAACGTTGTCAATTCCTGCGTTACGCCTGGTTCTACGATAGAATGTGATGGGTACAAGAGTTATCCAAAGTTGGAAAATGTATCGGTCGATGCCACAAAATACGAAATCGGTGATCTCAAATGGGTTCACGTTGCGATTGGTAACTTCAAGTCCTTCTTATTAGGAACTTATCACGGAAGCTGTGGCGATTATCAGCCCTATCTGGATGAGTTCTGCTTTCGATTCAATCGCAGATTTCAGCCTGGTCTGCTATTTACCAGGCTCTCACGCGCTGTCGCTACATCTTGTACCTTGCTGAGTCAAGCCGATACCCATATTATATAATATAAATGCTAGTTGATATGCAGTTGGGTTTTTACTTCTGGCCTTGTTAAATTAATAAGATGACTTGTATGAATGATGAGCTTTTTCCATTCATGCTTCTACTTGTGGTTACCGTCCACAGATTGTGTTAGTAGGAAATTGTTTGGAAATAAGCTGCGGTCAAGATAGCTGAGAGAAGTTTATTAAGGGATTAAAGGCAAACACATGTATAATGATGTCTGATGGGGAAATACATTCCATCCCATTTCCTCTGTTATATCAGATTCTTTTCATAGAGAATCCTGCACCGTCCATATTGAGTTTGGATGATATTAAGCGTAAAGAAAAAAGACTGGCAGAGGCGGTAAAAATTTACAAAACAAAAGTAGCCCAATCTTGAATCTTCTTTCAAAATTCGGTGCAAGCCATATATTTACAACGAACCATTCGTATTACCTAGAAGCTTTATTCCAAGTCTGGATTATGGGGTTGGTTCTGTTCGAAAACGATACTACTTTAGTTATCACCCTGCCGAAATCGATGATTTTCTTTGGTTTTCCACGGTTTCCTGCACTTTTCCTCTACTACGATATGGAGGGAAAACAAAACAAAAGGCAGGCAAGTAGCGCGTTGCCAGAGCGAAATCATCTACATTTTGCTCAGAGACTCCTGCTTCCCAGTTCATGGCCTTACGCGAGATTTTTTTCAGACATGTTTTCATGCCGTGTGCCGCATAACAGTGCCGCATGAATATCCATAAAATAATTGTTGAAAAGACATTTACTTTATGATACTATTGTGATATAATAATAAAAAACTCGCATATACGGAGGGAGCACAAAGGGCAGCAGGGTAAAACAGACGGGGCGTAAGACCTGCGCCTACCACTAACGAGAAAACGCTGACGATTCACGTTAACTATACATTATTCTACTTTTGTGAAATAGTGGTGATAACATGGCAAACAGTGACACACTATATCTTGCTTGTGATAGTGAAGCCCTTAGGTTCAATCCTTATCCAGATGATGTAAAGCAAAAACTATTGGATAAGCATTTTATCTACAGTGTTCTGTTATCAAACACTGTCACAATACCAGTTGGTTGCTATTTTGAATCCAGATTGGTTCAGAATCTTGTTGAAAAATATAAAGGTATCTTTTTACCACAACACGATGATTATCCTATAGCTGGCCTAGGGTTAGGCAATGATAGAGAATCGTTTCTTGATGATGTTAAGATAAAAGAAAGTTGGTTCCCAGAAAAATATGGATATAGGGATAGAATTAAAACGGAAGAGCTTTTTAAAAGAATCCGTGATATACCCCCTACAATTCGATATGGAAAAATGCGAACAAAACTAACCGAAAGTATACTGTCCGACATTGGACCAAATGGTGCTTCTTTTCAATTACTAAACAAACAAGCCGATGTATCCATTTCAATATCTGAGGTTTTTAAGCCACTTGAAAAAGTTGTAACCTTTCAAGAATATGCATTGCTTCCTCCATATATAGAAATAGAGATGGAGCGCCATGGAGCATCAGGAAACCGTCAACAAAAACAGTGGCTCGACTTTATACTTTTCAAAAATTACGCATTAAGCTGTGAGTCAACTTATGCTGCATATTGCAACAATCCACTCGTTATTAAATATTCACCTGCTTTTCGGCAAATTTATTCTTTTAGAGTTGACTTTCGAGACACGTTATTATTTGAACAGTTTATTAGTATTTTCCCATTTCGTGGTGCAGAAAAAATACCCCTTATGGATAGCAGTGAAGTTCTTGCATTAAAAATGTCGGAGTATTTTCAACACTATCTGCGTTGCTACAAAATAATTGTCGCTCGCATCACAGACAGCCTGATGTTGTACATCCCAAAACTTGAATACGATGCCGTTCAGGACCAATTTCGGTTATATGAACGCAATGAACGGGCTACTCTGAAAAACCATATTGTAACGAATGTCAACGAAGCAATAGTGTTGTATAAAACTTTGCGTAAGCCATCTTTGCTAAGATATAGCAAACAAATTGCATTTAATAGGTGGATGAAAACACGCAGTGAAGAGTTTCCACTTATTAGTATTCTCGCTGAAATTGATGACAAAGAAAGCGGGTTTCTTCCACAGTACATCGATGAGTTATACTATCAGGCACAACAAAGCTATCAGCAATCAAAAAAACAAGGGAGAGTTCCGCTAATGAGTAACAGTATTATTAATGTCCTTTTTCCTGGAGCAATTGGGAACAAAGTTAAAAATAAAATCGTTATTTCTTCGGATGGTGATGCTTCAAAGGAAAGCGACGAAAAAAAAGTGCAACACGCGACGAGAGCTATGGACCATACTAAATGTAAAGAGTCTAACGAAGATAATGGAGGAAATCCATCTATGCGTTTTGCTGTTGCACTATCTTTCCCCAGCGAGTTCCGGTCCATTGTGGCTCCAGTTGCAGATCTATTACGTAATGATTTGGGAGAAGGACGAGTATTCTACGACGCGTTTTTTGAAGCTGAGTGTGCCAGAAGGAATTTGGATGTGTATCTCCAAAACCTGTATAAAAACGAGTCGGAACTCGTAGTAGTCTTTTTTGGCAATCAATACTATGAAAAAACGTGGTGCGAAACGGAAGGGCGAGCCATAAGAGCGATGCAAAGCGATAAAGAGGCAGCTAGTCGAGTTATGTATATTAGGTGCGGAGAAGGCGAAATAGATGGCTTCTTTGGTACAATCGATGGTTCTTTGGACGCATATCGCAAGAATCGAACCCCGCAAGATCTTGCTTCTGCAATCATTACTCGCTTAGATCTTGAGCGCAAGGAAAGGAGCATGGATTAAAATGGACCCTGATTATTGCCAGGGAGGCAGAACACGCTATGTAAAGAATGACAAAATTAGAATAAAAACAACAGATCGGTGCAATATGAACTGTTGGTTTTGCCACGCTGAAGGTGCCCCAAGATGCTCGGATATTTTGATAGACAAAACTCTTGACGCTGCTTTACATACCTTTCGGACAGTCTTTAGTAAGGCACATTTAACGGGCGGAGAACCATTTTTATATCCCCATTTAGAAGATTTGCTCGGACTTTTGGAGGAAAATGGATATGCAGTCTCAATTACTACAAATGGTTGTTTTGAATTGTCTCAGAGAATAACAGCAAATATAAAGCGTTTTCAATACATTAACTTCTCTTTTCATTCTTTGGAACCGGATTATTATTTAAAACTATCACATGGAAGCAATGGCGCTCAGATAGTTGACAGGATTTCATCGAATATACGCGCTTTAAAAAGTATTATACCAGTACGCATAAACACGGTTGTTTCAGGTAATGGAGCCGAACAACGCTTGGAAAAAATGATTGAATTTGCTGAAGATGTGGGCTGCGAATTGAAATTTGTTCCAGAGCTTCGAACCAAAGAAACGGCTACTTATGCAATTGAGTCTTTGCTTGAAAAAGAAGAGTACCACTTATTTGAACGTTTGATTATTTCGCCTAGTTCAAACTTGCGCGAAAGATTTATAAATTCACGGGGCTCCATAATCGAGATAAAGAAATTGGTTGCATGTTTCCCGTTTTTTTGTTGCAATAACTGCGAATCCATTGATAAGTGCCAAGAAGGTTTTTCTTTCGTTCGTATAGGCGGAAACCCTTTATACACTCAAATTTGTATAAAAAAGCAGCCGGTTCTATTTGATGAATTTCTATTGTCTCGATGGAGTGAACTAAAGAAGGCATTTGAGAATGAGATTGTATTGTTGTAAAACTGGCGTCAAATGTAGCTGGGAGAATAACCAGCTTATTGAGAATCCCCGCGGAGAAACTCGTGGTGGTGCCATTTTTATTACTGGGAAAAGCGGCTTCATAATTTCCAACGCACTGTTTCTATTCAATCACGTTGAAATGGATGGAGGCGGTATATATCTTTTTGACTGCACAGACGTAGTAATAAAGAATAATGTTTTCCTTTTGAACAAAGCAAAATGGGGCGGCGCTATTTATTTAGAAAACTGCTCAAGAGTATCTCTACTTAACAATCTGTTTGTTGGAAATAGCGTAGCTCGAGATGGCGGAGCTATATCACTAAGCTATTGCTCTGATATCAGGATCCATCAAAATCATTATTTAGTCAACCATGCAATAAGATCGGGGAAAAACATTGACTCACATCATTCAATGAAGGTGTATTATGAGAACTGAACAGATTTATGAATGATAAACTTGGGTTTGGGACTATGAGGCTTCCTGTTAGCGATTCTTCATGTGACCAAAGCATTGATACAGAAATCTTTACAGAAATGATAGACCGATTTATCAATGCAGGTTTTTTCTATTTTGATACAGCCCTATTTTACTGTGGTGGAAACAGTGAGATTGCCTTAAGGAAATGCCTTGTCGAACGGTATCAAAGACATAAGTTTTGGATTACCGACAAGCTTCCGTCTTCGTCACTCCTTTCTAGTATGTCATGTGAAAATATATTCCAGACACAATTGCAAAAACTTGGCCTCCGTTTTTTCGATTGTTATATGCTTCATAATGTAAATAGTAGCACTCTTTCGACTTTTAATGCTTTTGACGCATTTTCCTTTGTTGCCGAGAAAAAGAAAAGTGGCGAAGCCAAGACAATAGGTTTTTCTTTTCATGATAGCCCAGAGTTGCTAGACACAATACTAACAGAACATCCTGAGATAGATTTTGTTCAGTTACAGATCAATTATTTGGACTGGGAGGATCCTGTTATACAATCAAAAAACTGCTATAATGTCGCAACAAAGCACGAAAAACCTGTAATAGTAATGGAGCCGATAAAAGGAGGATCTTTAGCTCAGCTGCCATCTGATGTTTTCGAAAAGCTACATATAATAAATCCGGCTGCATCTTCTGCATCATGGGCGCTAAGGTTTGCAGCGAGTTTAAGTAATGTACGAATTGTTTTGTCTGGGATGAGTAATGCTTTCCAAGTCAATGATAACATAATTACTTTTACAAAACTCCCATGCTTATCGATAGAAGAGAAGCAGCTACTCTCACAGGTAGCAAGAGAGATATCTGGTAAAAAAGCAATTCCTTGTTCAAATTGTGCATATTGTGTCCAAGTTTGCAAAACCGGAATACCTATTCCCCAGTTTTTTGCTCTTTATAATGCAGACTGTTTAGAACACCCCAGCAAGAAAAGGCGGCCACAACGTCGGTATTATAAAAACCTATCACTAAAGTATTGTTCCGCGACTCGATGCATTCTGTGTAAACGATGTGAACAGGTTTGTCCTCAAAAGCTTCCAATTGTCGACCTGTTAGTTTCTGTAGCATCGAGGTTTGAAGACTGACACAAATAGGAGCTCATTGGAAATGCCAAATTCTGTTGTTCACGATATTTTTTCCTCTAAAGTATTCGATAGATTGTCACACGATATTCAATCAAAAATAAATATCCCTGTGTTCAAACATGCTTCGTTTGGACCGGACATTTGGTTTTCAGCGCTATATACCAATCGAAAGCATAAATCTCTTGTCGAGCGATGTAGTTATATGCACAAAAACAAGTGTGGTATATTTCTTGTATCATTAGCAGGTGCCGTAAACAAGCAGGAAGAGCCTTCGCTATTATTCGCTTATCTTTGTGGCTTTCTCTGCCATTACTATCTCGACTATATTACGCACCCCTATATCCTATATAAGACCGGGAACACGTTTGATCATGTTCGTTTTGAGTTGGCTTTGGATTGCCTCTTCATACACGATGTATACGGTTGTGAATCTGCGGATTTTAACTTTAGTCAAATCCTCCCCGATAAAGCGTTGCCTTCTGGTTTGAAAGACCCTATTGATCAAATCTACTATGATGTATTTGGCTGGACAAACGCTTTCTCAGAACTATCTCTGTGCACCTTGGGACTTCATAAGTTTTTCGGCCGAATTCGTGACCCCTATGGTCTTTATGCGTTATTCCTGAAAACTAAATCTAGTATAATTCAACACGATATCAAAATACAAACCTACCACAAAAAAGATGATTTGAGCATGACTGCAGATTTCTTAAATAATTCACATCAAATATGGAGAAATCCTTTTGCGCCGGAATTCATATCGTCAGAAAGTTTTGTTGAATTAATGCAAGTTGCGCTTGGAAGATGTGCTGAGTGCATTCAATCATGTTATCAGCACATCTTTTTTTCGGAAGATAGAGACTTGCTTGAGATAATTGGCGATAAAAGCTATAAATCAGGGCTTGAATGCTCTGACATAAGAAACGATCAGATATGTTGCTTTGAGAATGTGTTTAATAAGAAGAATTGATACAGTTAGATTAGGGCTTGTTTGAAAAAAGGTGATTCTATATATCACAGCGTTCCCAATGAATGGAACCATACAAAAACGACGAAAGCATCTACTTAGAGGCCGAAAGTATTGCCTGTGAAAACGCAATTTTTTGTTCAAACTGCCGAGATTGCTTATTAATAGTTTTTTAATGAAGGAAAATGTAGTTATGATTCGTGATATACCACTAATTGCTTTTGATGGCACGCTTTCAAGTGGTAAAACTACTTTGATATATGCGGTTGCTTCTGAATTAAAGGCAAATGGAATGAATTGTGTAGTATTATCTGAACCCGCCAGAGAGAGTCCTCTTATGGAAGATATTGTATTACACAATAATGGCACATTTGATTTGCCTTTAGAGACAGATTTGTTTGCTTTACACATGATCCAGTGTGTTCGAGCTACTAGAGTTGGGCGGCTTATTATCGCAGATCGTACCCCTGTAAGTACAATGGCGTATACGCGTCTTCTGATTCATCCTTCAAATGAAATGGAACAAGATTGGTTTTTGTCGATGGAGCAATTCGCATTACATTGGTCACGGTTGTATGATATAGTTTTCTATTGTTGTGATCATTTTAATATTGATCTTGAGCAAGATCCCACGAGATCTAAGTATGTCAGTATGCAGCAACAGGTAGATGATATGACACGGAAAGAATATCTTAAGTCAGGAATAGAGCTTATAGATATTCCAGCTGGATTAACTCTTGACGAACGAAAAAGATTTGTGCTGGACGCATTAAAGTCTGGATTAAAACTTGGAGCTAATGAGCTTTTTTAACTATTATGTAAGCGAATATCAGATTTCCTTATTTAGAGTTTACTGAAAAACGCGGGAATAATGAAATGCGATCAATTAATAACGCAAGAATGGCTTAGAAATTGAAGCGAAATGTACCAAAAACAGAGGAAATGTAGTATAATAAAGGCAAGCAAAACTGGCTAAGTAACAGCAAAAGCCTGGAATATGGGGTGCCTTATGTACTACAAAGACGATTCCGATCAGCTTGGAATAGATGAGTTCTTCCTTCCGTTCGGCGGAAAGCTGAAGAAGGACAACCGTTGGGTAAAGGCTGCCGAGATCATGCCATGGAGCTACATTGAAGAAGTGTATCTGCGGAGCATGAATCAGGAAATTGGACGCGCAGCATTTCCGGCACGGATCGCGTATGGTGCGATCTATGTGAAACAGCAAGAACAACTGACGGATGAAGAGACCGTCACGGCGATAGCCGAAAATCCATACATTCAGTACTTCCTCGGCCTGAAGGAATTCCGGGATGAGCCGCTGTTCGATGCCTCCATGATGGTACATTTCCGTAAGCGTTTCCCCTTCGAGGAATTGGCAAAGATCAATGAGTACATCTGCACCGGAAAGCGCCCAGAGGAAGAACAGAAAGATGATGACGGCAGCAATGATCCACCATCGGGAGCATCGCATGAGGAAAAGCAATCTCAGGCAGGCAAGCCCAATAAGAATACATCCAAGAAGAAGCAGAAACGGCAGAAGCAGAACCGCGGCAAATTGTTGATGGATGCGACGGTTGCGCCCGCTGACATCAAATATCCTACGGACATTGATCTCTTGAACAAATCCCGCGAGCATCTGGAAACCGCCATTGACATTCTCTGGGACAAATTGCCGATAAGCTGCCGTACTCTGCAAAGAAAGCTCGAAAAGCCTATCTTGCTCTGGCAAAATGCAAAAAATGGACAAAAGCGAAGTGCAGGAAAGCAATCTCGGAACAGCTCCGCTATATTGAGTTGGCAACAGCGCAGTTAAAGAAGTATGAAGCACAGGTTCCGGAGCATGAAAAACTCTACCCTTATTGGTTAAAGGATCGTCTGGATGTTATTCCAAAGGTCTACGCACAGCAGAAGGAAATGCACGAAAACGGAACGCACAAATGCGAGGAGCGGATCGTCAGCTTGCAGCAGCCTCATGTACGCCCCATCAATCGTGGAAAACGTCCCAACCCTACGGAATTTGGACAGAAGCTGCATTTATCTGTGGTTGACGGCTTCACCTACTTGGAAAAGACCAGTTGGAACAGTTTCAATGAGGGCAAGGAACTGATTGATGTAGCAGAAGATTACAGGCGAAAATTTGGCTGCTACCCCGAAGCCATCCTGGCCGACAGAATCTACCAGACCCGCGAAAACCGCGCTTTCTGCAAGGCTCACGACATCCGCCTCTCCGGCCCTCCGCTTGGGCGAAGGAAGGCCGATTCCACGGATGAGAAGATTCAAGGACAGCTCTACCGTGATGCCTGTGAGCGCAATGCCGTCGAAGGCAGAAACGGAAACGCCAAGCGTCGCTGGGGTCTGGATTTCATCATGTCCAAATTGGAAGAAACTGCGAAAACCGAGGCTGCTCTCAGCATCATAGCCATGAACGTCGCCCATCGTCTGGCGCTCTGGTTTTTGCGCTTCTTTGCCTTCAACCGCTTCGTTCTCGTTTTTCAGTAAACCCTATTTACGATAATGGTAAAAGCATTGTAAGCGTCATTATGTTTGAGCCAGGCAAGAAGGCCACGCCATAGCTGAGCGAAAAGGGGCAATTTCAACCGAACAGAAAGAGACAATTTTAGCGTCGGGTGATTTTAACCAATGTGCGTCGGGTGATTTCAACCAAAATCGATTCGGGCAATTTCAACCAATGGTCTTCATAGCGGTATACTTGAGCCATAAACGGCCCAGGGAAAGGAAGTGCTATGCAAGACCTGTATAACAAGCAGGAGAATGAGAGAATTACCCAAGCTCTTGAAGAGATGAAAGCTGAGGCGGGAGATGAATACAACCTCGAAAAGGTAAATCTGGCAGAACTGGAGCGGCGCTGCGGCGTGTCTCGGCAGCGCCTCCGGCGGCTGAAAAAGAACCACTTTGAGTTTCTCCCGCATGGGAATACCGGCAAAATTTCATCCCGAAGAGGGCTTGAAGGCTTCACCGGAATTCTCGACACGCTGCTCAGAAGCGGCGTCACGAATTCTACGGTATGTTTGGAGCGTCTCCAGGCAGTGGTGGAGCAACCGCAATTAAGGTCTATATTGCCGCCCACAAGGATCTTGTCCCGGCAAAGCGGCATCAGGTAGATCCGCAGGGCAGCCGTGGGCAGCGGTATGAGACGAAACCGGGGGAAGCTTTCCAGATGGACTGGGGCTTTGTCGAGGCCCTAGATGAGGCCGGCAACGAATACCGGGTCTCTTGTTTTGCTCTCAGCTGCCACCACTGCGGCAGTATGTTCATCGAGTTCTTTCCCAATGCCAAGCAGGAAAACCTGTTCATCGGCATGATCAACGCCTTTCAATACATGGGAATCCCGGAATAAATCCTGACGGACAACATGAAAAGCGTCGTGGATCAACGGGACATGAGCGGCAAGCCTGTCTGGAACCGGGAATATGAGACGTTCATGAACACTCTTGGCTTCAAGACGAAGCTATGTAAGCCCCGTCATCCGTACACCAAGGGCAAGGTTGAGCGCCTGGTCCGCTTTGTGAAGGGCAACTTCCTTGCCGGACGTACCTTCTGGAATGTGACGGATCTGAATATGCAGGCGTTGGAATGGTGCAGCAAGCAGAATAACCTGTTTCATAAGAGACTCTACGGTCTCCCGTGGGAAACCCATCTCCTGGCCTGCGCCGAGCATCTGTTGCAGATTCAGGATGCGCCGGAGGTCAGACGGTATCTCTGCCCGGTTCGGAAGATTTCCTTTGACGGTTTCGTGAACTATGAGGGCCAACGCTTTGGCGTTCCGTACCAGTGCATCGGCAAATTTGCCCGTATTTTCCGGCAGGGCACGAAGTTGTATATCTACTCTGAAGATATGCGCTTCCTGCTCGCAACGCATGAGGTAACCTGGAGCAGATGGGACAGCTACTGCTGTGACGACCAGTATGCCGTCCTTCCTCAGCCGGAAGAGTTCCCGACTATGCCCGTCCGAACGCAGATCAAGCAGTTGGCGGAGTCTGCTGCCCATGACGCTTTCGAGAAGTTCAACTTCTCCAAGGGGGTGTCGTGGGATGACTGAATCCTTTGGAGGCATCATTGACCAATGCTGCAGCGTCCTGAAACTGGACTTTTCCTCCGCGGAGTTGGCTCAGCTTACACTGGAGAAGAGTTTTTCGCAGGACACGCTGAACGGCATGGTCGTGCTCTTTGAATATCTGCGCGAGAAGAAAGAGCAGACGACGATCCAGACGATCCTCCGCATGAGCAGACTGCCGCAGAAGGTTCCCAAGACTTTTGAAAACTTCGACTTCAGCGTGCTGCGGGGCAAAAGTCTTACTGACCTGGAGAAGCTCCAGAGTATCCGCACCCTCGCTCCCGTCTACACCCACCGGAATCTGGCATTCATCGGTCCGGTCGGAACCGGAAAGACGCATTTGGCTCAGGCCTTTGGCTACGAGTGCTACAAGCGTGGGCTGAAAACCTATTTCATAAAGGCATCGGAACTTCGGGACAAGTTCACCGGCGCCCGGCGGGCAGAGAAAACGGCCTCCATACTCACCAGCCTCGTTCGCCCCTCCTGCCTCATCATTGACGAGATCGGCCACTGTGAATTTGACAAAGAGAATACCAGGCTCTTCTTCGACCTGATCGACCGCCGCTACAACAAGGAAGGCGCTTACAACATCGTCTTTACCAGCAACCAGAGCCCATCGTTGTGGAGAGAAAACTTCAACGAAGAAGATTCCCTGCTGTGCGCCCTTGACCGGATCTTCGACGACGCGGCAGTCTTCAACATCATGGGCGAGAGCTTCCGGGGAAAGCGGCTTGAAACCTATGCCTTGCAGGCGGGAAAAGCTCCATCGGCGAAAACCTGACTGAACGCAATTTTTGTATTCTGGGCCGTTATATTGGGATAGTTGATCCCTTCCTCTTTAACCCGGGCTTTCAACGCACCTCTGGGGGGGGAGGGACAGTCCAAAGAGCGGCCGCCGCAGCCTTAAAGAGAAAGCCACCTTTCCCTCCCCCAGGCTCCCTGCTCTTTCCGGCTTTCTCGCTGTTGAGAGAGGGTGATAGAATAATTCTTGAAGGGCGTGGATAGCCCAGTGGTTGAATTCACCCGACGCTAACAACAATACTTAGGACACCACTGCGAAGCCAGTTGCTTAAAACACAGCTTTTTTGACGTGGCGCTGAATCCGATCCTGCTTTGTCCATTGTGCTCTGCATCTTGGAAACTGGCGTTGCCAAACACGCCGGAATAAGAGAAATATGAAAAACAACGAGTCAGCAACCACCACTTCAAGTGGTGGTTTGCAAAGAGCCCTATAAGGGCTGAATACATGCGCCGCCTAAAGGCGGGTGTTGCAAGCATTCTTGCTTTTTCCGCTTAAAGCGGCCTATAGGATTTCTTCTCTTCGTTCATGGATTCTTCGGTCTGACGCCAGATGTATTCTTTCACAGTTTCTTCGTTCACATTTCCGACCGTCGCTACATAGTACCCCCGCGCCCCAGAAACTTCTATCCCATTTGCTTCCCAGTTCCGGGTGCTTGTCGAAGATCATCAGCGCCGACTTCCCCTTGAGATACCCCACAAAATCCGAGATGCTCATTTTCGGCGGAATGCTTACGCACATATGCACATGATCTGCACAAACCACCCCTGCTGTGATTTCTACTTTCTTGTATCCGCACAGCATCTTGATGATTTCTCTCACATCATCCTTCACCATGCCGTACAGCTTCTTCCTTCGAAACTTCGGGATAAACACAATATGGTACTGGCATTCCCATTTGCAATGTGCTAAACTTGAATTGTCCATTGGACGCCTCCTGTGATTTTGCGTTTGGCTTGCAACACCTCTCTCATTCTATCACAGGAGGCTTTTATTTCCGCACACCCGATACGTCTTCTTCCAGTCGCCCCAGCTTAGCTGGGGGATTGAGTTTATCAGTAAGCGCCTAATAACCGCCCGCCTGTGAAACGACTCCCATCTATGAGAGAATAACCGGAGAACTTGAAAAACTGCAGGTGAGTTTTTCAAGAAAACTGGAGAAGGTGGGATAAAGATGGCAGACATATTGGCAATACGAGACGAATACCGGCTGCAAAGCTGGACAGAAATTATACGCGAGTGTCAGGCAAGCGGACTTACGAACAAGGAATTTTGCGCGCAGCGAGGGATCGCGGAGAAGACGTATTACTATTGGCTGCGAAAAGTACGGACAACGGCGACAACGGTCATGGAGCCGCAGCTTGTGCGATTGGAAGAAGGGAGTGTAAACGGGAAAGATCAAATAATCGAGATCCGGTATGGCAGGACGGAGCTCAGACTGCCGGAGGATGTGGACCTGAAAGCCCTTGCGGCTTTTCTGAATGCGCTTCGACGCCATGATTGATCTGAGCCGGGTAAAGAATTACTACGTTGCGTGTGGCTATACGGATATACGGCGCGGTATAGACGGTCTGGCGGAGATCGTAATGCGGCAGTACGGAACGGAGTTGGATGAGGAAAGTCTGTTCCTGTTTTGCGGAAGGCGAACGGATCGGATCAAGGCGCTGTACTATTCCGGAGACGGATACGTACTACTGTACAAAAGGCTGAATAACGGCAGGTTTCAATGGCCGAGGAGCGCTGCAGAACTGCGGAAGTTGGATGCGCAAGCGTTCCGCTGGCTGATGGAAGGCTTGCAGATCGAGCAGCCGAAAGCGATACGGAAAGTGAAGAGAAAATCGCTGTTTTGACAAGAAAACGGTATAAAATGCTGTACATTTCGCCGCTTTTGTGGTATAATTTATGCCATAAAGGCGGTGAGATATATGTCCGAACAAGAGATACAGGAACTTCTGAATACGGTGCAGGAACTTACCGTATCCGTGAAGGAACTCACTGCCGCAAACGAAACGCTCACCGCAGAAAACACGCGTTTGAGAAACAAGTTGGAGCGCATGAACGAGTTGCTGCTCCTGGCTCAGCAGGCCTGGTTTGGTCAATCCAGCGAAAAGCGGGAATATGTCCTGAAGGGCGGAGAGCAGATGCGACTGTTCAATGAGGCGGAACAGCTTCAGGACCCGAAAGCGCCGGAGCCCACGCAGGAAACCATCGTGTCCACCCATACGCGAAAGCCGAAGCGTCCGCTGGATGAACTGGTGAAGGATTTGCCGGTAAAGAAGATCGTACTGGAGTTGGGCGAGGATCAGCGCCGCTGCGACGCCTGCGGAAGTGAGTTGACGCCCATCGGGGAGAAGTTTCTCCGGCGGGAGCTGAACGTCATCCTCCGGCAGGTGGAGGTACTTGAATATTACACCCGCACCTATGCGTGCAAGCCTTGTGAGGATAAAACGGGGTACGCGAGCTTCTATACGGTGGAAACCGTCCCGCCGCTGCTGAAGCACTCTCTGGCGTCGCCCTCTTCTATTGTGAATATTCCGGCGATCTGGTGCGGTTAGACCGCTGATGGTGGTGCAAGCATTCCGCGGAGATGGTGCATCTTCGCCGTGCGGATGGTGCGCCAGCCTTTCTGCCTCCGATGCACGTCCTAGCCACCAAAATTGAGCAGGGCGGCCGCTGGGATTGCGCACCGCCCCGCCGATGCTTAGTCGGTGACCGCGTTGAGCTTCCTCATGGAATCGCCCTTGACGGTGATGATGTGCGAGTTGTGTATGATTCGGTCGCAAATTGCATCTGCAAGCGTCGGATCGTAAAGATATTCGTGCCAGCCGGGGATGTCGAACTGAGAGCAGAAGATCGTGGAAGCCGCTTGGTTTCTCGCCTCGATGATCTCCAGGAGATCCCGCGCCTCTGTCTCCTTTAACG
>Ga0247608_10002280_pt1 | contig 24416 bp, 30 predicted proteins | sample 176DNAGHGlowgp2_FD_193490 | JGI IMG/M metagenome (GOLD analysis project Ga0247608, IMG submission 193490) | Sheep rumen microbial communities from Palmerston North, Manawatu-Wanganui, New Zealand - 1766 DNA GHGlow gp2 | ecosystem: Host-associated > Mammals > Digestive system > Stomach > Rumen ... | reverse complement strand
AGCGTACAAGGTTGCCACTCCCACAACCTCACTCGTCACCCCCACCAACCTCCCCATCAAATCTCTTAATGGGTATAACCACATAGAGAGCAGTACAGGAGATATGGAGATTGAGTATATAGCAAAGGGGTATCAGCCGTTGGTGGATTTGATACAGAGTAGCAAGCACGTTTACAGTACAGCAGAACAGATTGTGGGGACGTGGGTGGATGGACGTGACTTGTATGAGAAAACTATTCAATTTGGTGCGCTACCAAATAATGCAGAGAAAACGGTTGCACACAACATCTCCAATGTTGATATCATAATGATTTATACAGGATATGTTACAACGGGAACAAACTACTATAATTTGTCCCATGCATCGAATAGTTTTCCAAATCAATGGGATTTTTGGGTGGATGCCACAAATATAACTTGTGCCACATTTTCAGACAGGAGCTCATTTAGCGCAACTCTTACACTCAGATACACCAAATCCACCGACACACGCTCATTAAATGCCCCCGTGACCTCGCAGAAAGCCCAAATAGAGCCTTTAACCGATAAGACAGAAGAAGTACCCACCGAAGAAGAAAAAGCCGTAAATGAGGAGGAAAGATAAATGGATGTTATAACTTTAGGTTTAATTAATAACAAAGCTAATTTAACTAATCCTCATTTTCATGGCGCTCCTACCGCACCAAATCCAAAAATAATAAATAACTCAAAACGTATTGCAACAACAAATTTTGTTCATAATGTAGTTGAAAAAGATATAATGGATTCAAGAAATTATGGTTATAATATTAAACCTAATAGTCAAATAACTATTTCACCAACTCAATGTTTGATAATAATCGGGCGAGAAACCGCCTCTGCGAGTGGTGTGGCTTGTTTAGTGGATCAATGGGGCGGAATTACTTATTTTAATAGAAATGATAATCTCGCCACTGTTGAAATTAATAATAATAAATTAGTTATAACTAACAATTCTGAACAAAATATAACAGCAGTATGCTTTTTATATAGTGTGTATATTCCACTTGATAAAAATGAATAAATAATAAAAGCCCAATGTATTTAATTACATTGGGCCTTTAAGTAAAAGCATCTCTAACTCGATCCGCAAGATACCGGCTTTTCCGGAACAGACACGTATATATCAGCTAGAGGTGCTTTTACTTAAAGGAGAATAAAGGAAAGGAAAGGAGATTTAACATATGCCTACAATAGATGAAAAACAAGAGTTAGCTAAAAAGGCGGATCTTGCTACTAAACAAAACATCCTTACTCCAGGTACAGGTATTACAATAGTCAATGATGTAATATCTTCAACAGGCGGGAGCACAGTTAGTGTATCCCCAACCTTGTCCAGTGGCACACCGATCGCCGCCATTACGGTAGATGGGAACATCAATACGCTTTTTGCTCCAACCCAGCCAACTATATCAGTAACTCAAACACAGCTTACCGGAGATGAATTGGCAACTATCACTGTTAACGGGACTCCATTTACAATATACGCTCCCGAGGGTACGGTGGTATTAAGCGGCACCTCCGCACCAACATCCGCGCAAGGTTCAAACGGCGATCTTTATGTGCAATACACCGTGACTAGTGGTGTCTATACTGTTGATATGACATATGTTAAACTCAGTGGAGAATGGGTAAAATTATCAGCGGGCGGAGGTGGCGGAGGAAACGTTGATGATGTATATGTCAATGGAATTTCTGTACTTGACGCAAATAAAATTGCACAAGTTGTAAGTTACAAAGAAGTAACTCAAGCAGAATATGATGCGCTCCCCGCAAGCAAATTAACGGATAATATATTATATTGCATTAAAGATCAAGTTACTGCAGACACTACTGTTGCTCCTGTTATATATAGTACGGATGAGAGAGAGATTGGGGTATGGACTAATGGAAAACCGTTATATCAAAAGACACTTGAGTTTTCTTCTACATTTATTATGAATAATGGAAATCAATGGTATAATACAAGTTTTTCAAAAGGTGATATAGATCAATTAGTTGAAATTATTGGTGTGCAAACTACTGGAGCAATTTATAATGGTCTAATAGGAGGATTTGATAATGATTTAATAAGTTTACTTACTTATAGATACACAGCTCTTGATGCTATTACCCTCCAATATACCAAAACCACTGATACCCCAGGATCAGGAAAATGGGCCCCAAGCGGAGTTCCAGCGGTGCATTATAGTGAAAACGAGCAAATAATAGGAACATGGATTGATGGGAGTACACTGTACGAAAAGACGATCAAAAAGCAAAACATTTCCAGTGTGTCAAGCTCGACTGTGCTTATCCCGAGTTCCGAATTAACAGGGATGAACATCATTGAAATCGGCGGTAGTTATGTGAGCAGAACGTCAAATTCCGCCTACGTTATTAATACCTATATCAATTCCAGCACAATAAGTGCTACATGGCTTGCGGAAGATAATATATATTACTGGCTCTACTGGGGGGCGGCTGATACCTACGATGCATATATCACTATCCGCTACACCAAACAAACGAGCTAAAAGGAGGCATTTAAACATGGGAATTTTTAAACTAAATGGCGTCGACTATATGGGTGGCAGTGGAGGCGGTGGTAACCCTCAACCTGGTTTAGGATACAAAGAAACAGTATTATGGGAAAACACAAGTGGAACAACTTCATCTTCTACTATAACTTTATCAAGTGCATTAGATAATTATGATGCTATATATATAATCACTGCATCAAATGCCGAACCTAATTATAAAAGTACTCAAATAATTCCTGTATCTGCTATTGATACTACAGGCACTACTAATTTTGGTATATTTGATACTGGTGGAGATAATTATTACTACGTAGTATTAAATTATGTTGATAGTACACATATTACTCTTAGTAGTTGGGGTAGTAGTTATCTAATAAAATATTATAAAGTTGTCGGTATTAATTATGGAGCAGGCGGCACTCCGATACAACCAATTATATATAGTGAAGAGGAACGAGAAGTTGGGGTATGGACAGATGGGAAGCCGTTATATGAAAAGACGTTTTATTACTCAACTTTGAATGTCTCAAGAACTGATTGGACTATATTAGAAGCTTTTACTTTAGATAAATTTATAGATGTGTCGGTATCATTTACTAATAGTAACCGTTATCTAGATGAAACATATATGAAAATATCATATTATAATGGAAACTTATATTACCATACGCCTGAAATTAACGGTACATGTGATGATGCATATATTACAATTCAATACACCAAAACAACCGACACTCCCGGCAGCGGAATATGGACTCCGAGCGGTGTTCCTGCTGTACATTACAGTACAGATGAGCATGTGGTGGGAACTTGGATTGATGGAAGTACACTTTATGAGAAAAGTTATCACGTTCCTACAGTTACAAGCACATATATAACCATAGATAGTACAATAAGCGCATCAACTATTAAACTACGGGATGTGTCAATGGGTTCTATAGTAATCGGCGGAGCTTACAATAATGCACAGTATGTGGATGGACGTCTAAGTTACAATTCGTTCATAAGAGTTGTTTTGCATGTAGGGTTAAGTGTTGGGATGGAAGCTCCACCATCTGAGCCTATAACTGATTTCGATTTCACCATCCGCTACACCAAAACCACATCCTAAAATTTAAGCAAAAATTTTTTACCACTTGCTTAAATTTTTAGGACAAACTGCTTAAATTAAGTAGCAACCATTTTAATATATAATAGGCAAAGCAATACTAAAGAAAATTTTTAGGCGCGCTATTTAGTATTACTTTGCGGATTCAATTTGTGAATCCGCATTTTTTTATTTTGGAGGGCTAAAAAGATGATGCAACAACCTTATTATAATACAATGTACCCGCAACCTTCTATCTATCCAACAAAGACAATAGATACAAACAACAATATTCTTTGGGTAGATGGCGAAGTTGGGGCAAAAGCTTATCCGCTTTACGGAATTAATAATGGCGTTATCTTGATGGATCGCGAAGAAGAAGATGTGATCTATATAAAAACTACGGATTCACAAGGTCGACCAAGCACACAAAGATACAAAATAATTCCGGAACAAAAGCAGGAAATGCAACCTTTGAAACTTGAAGAATATGTAAGAAAAGACGAGTTGCAAGATATGTTGAAACAAATTCTGCAACCCGCACAGGAGGGCGTAACAAAAGATGAACAGACTATACCAACAACTCAATCAACAACAATCGTCAAGCGCACCGTTGTCTGAGGCGGCAGAGCTTAACAGAACAGTTCAAAATGCGAGTAATCCCAACGTATTAATGAACAAACTGATACAGTCAAATCCAAGATTGAAGATGGCATATAACATGGTTCAGCAAAACGGCGGGAATGCAAAACAACTTTTCTATCAACTCGCGCAGCAAAAAGGAATAGATCCAAACACTATTCTTAATCAACTTCGATAAAAAGCCTTTAAGGTTTTAATATAATATATTTTAGGAGGGCAACTAAAATGGAGGGTACAGGAACAGGCTTATCAGCTTCTGATGTAGCATTATTAAACGATGGCGGGTTAGGTAATAACTCATTCATCTGGCTTTTCGCAATCTTAGCTCTTATGGGCGGCGGATTTAGCTGGGGAAATAATGGATTTACTAATGCTATTGGTTATGAGAATCTTTCTACTTCTAATGAAGTTCAGAGAGGGTTTGATAATCAGAACACAATGGCTAATCAGAGAGAAATCCTTGCCGCAGTAAATGCGGGAACCGCACAAAGTGTAGCAGCTACAAATCAGACATTCCATGACACAGTAAACGCACTTTCAGATAAGTATTCTGAACTGGCAAGAGATATTGCAGGAGTTCAGGTAGCACAGCAACAGACAATCGCTAATCAAAATGAGTGTTGCTGCGCAACTAAGCAAATGATCTTAGAAACAAGTGCAGGAATTAATGCGGGAATTGCTCAGAATCGTTATGATGCAGCTATGAATACTGCAGCGATCAACGCAAACACAACCGCACAGACACAGAAAATCCTTGATGCTATTTCACAGAATAAGATTGAAGCACTTCAAGGTCAAATTAATCAGCTTCAGCTTGCACAGGCAGTATCTGGTGTCGTAAGATATCCAATGGCAACTACTTATACAAGCGGAGTTAATCCATTTTGCAATGGTGGATGTTGCGGAAGCTATCCAATAGCTTAATGAGCGTATTAGTACGCCTTTAATTTATAACCAATGGGGCGTGTAGAAAATACACGCCCCTTATTTTTATTTTAGGAGGGCAAACCTATGTTAGATGCATATAGTGTAAATATTGATGTTACAGCAGATTCACCAATTCCTTTTAACAATGTTAAAATTCAAAAAGGATGTACAGCAGTTTTATCTGCTCCTTCAACCATTCAATTAAATAAAGCTGGAGTCTATGAAGTTACAGTTGATGCAAGCGCAACGGGTACAGCTGCGGGAGACCTCACTATAGAACTCATTAAAGCTGGTATCGTTCAGCCACAGGGTCAGGCAACCGCAACTTTAGCCGCAGGATCAACCGTACCTCTATCATTCACTTCTCTTGTCCAAGTATCACAAAACAACACCTGCCGCTGCTGCGATAGTCCAACTATCTTACAAGTAATGAGTAATGATGTAGATGTAACATATCCTATTGTAGATATCACAGTTACTAAAATCTGTTAAAGGAGTGTTGCTTTATGACTCAAGAAGAAATCTTTTCCGGCTTATTAAATCATATGGTTAAAGGATTAATGGTACATGATCAAATGGCAAATTATTATGACTTTCTCGGTATGGAAGATTACAAAAACAGCCACGAAAAACACTATCTTAAAGAAAATAAAGCATATCGTAAATTATATCATTACTACATAGTAAGATATAACAAACTAATTCCCGATTTTCGTTTTGAAAATCCAAACATTATTCCTTCCTCATGGCTTAACTATACTCGTCAAGATGTAGACATGAAGACTCGTCAACAAGCAATAGAAGAAGGATTGAATAAATGGGTTAAATGGGAAAAGAAAACATTAACCTTATACCAAAGCATGAGCGTTGAATTATTAAACTTAGGTGATATCGCGGGATATACTGAAGTTGAAAAACTTGTTAAAGATGTAGAAAAAGAACTACAACAAGCAGAACAATATCAATTATATAAAAAGGCTATGAATTATGACATGCCTACTATTGTACAGGAACAACAGAGATAACTAAGTAAGGAGGATTGCCCATGTATTCTATTTTATTAAAATTAACCAATACAACTAATGACAGATGGAAATTTTTAGCAGATAGTGAGGGCGAGGTTTATACCGCGGATACTATTGAAGAAGTAGAAGCAAAAATAGCCGAACTGCTTCAAACTACTCCGCTTAATCAAATTAAAGCCGTACGTAATTGTACTATTACAAATGAAGTAACTGTAGAAGAAGTTATCTCTGAATAATGTGCCAAGCGGGAGTTGCTTAAAATCTAGCAACTCCCGCTCTTTTTATTTGGACAAAAATGTGTAAGACTTATACATACATTTCTATATATAATATATTTTGAGGAAGGGAGAAAAAGGATGAGTGATTTTACTACAAATGACTATGATCTATACGGTCAACAAGGTTCGACTGAACCAATTCCTGGTTCTCCAAGTATAGATAACAGTGGGCAATTAGTAATCCCACCTAATAATGACGATTACTATTTCCCCTCTTGGACATTAGAGAACTCAACTATGGATCCAGATCCGCGTAACACTGGACCTATGATGGATTTCTGGACATCATTCCCTATTATGATTGATACTAATGGACAAGTTTTCTATTATGGTAAAGATACACGGATTAATACACGCGGACCTGCTGGTTCAATAACCGTGCGTTTTGATGAATTAACCCCTGAACAACTCGCACAAATCACTGGTCCCGCAGGTCAGAATGGTATCAATGGTATGAATGGAACCAATGGTACTGACGGCGTAAACGGCCTTTCCGCATATGAACTCTGGCTTAAAGAAAATGGATGGCTTGACGAGCCAGATTTACACCCTATTGAAGATTTCTTTGCATATTTAGCCAATATGGAAGATGCTTTAATTAAAGTAGGTACAGGAATAGGCTCTTTAATAGTTAATGATAAAGGTGTTAATAACACAGCATCAGGTAATGCTTCTTTTGCTTCAGGACGTTATACCGCAGCAAATGGACATTACTCATCTACTTTTGGAAATAATACAATAGCCAATAATGATTACAGTGCGGCTTTTGGTAAATATAATATAGGTAAAACTTCATCTGTTTTTGAAGTAGGATTTGGTACTTCAACTATTCGGAAAAATGTATTTGAGATTAATGAAGTTGGTAATGTAACCGCAAGCGGTGATATTATTGATGGAGACGGGAACACGCTTAGTAATAAGGTGGACAAGGTCATCGGAAAAGGACTCTCAACTAATGATTTCTTGGATGAGTATAAAGATTTCTTAGACCAGTATCATATGGATACACAACTTAATGCAAGTTCAACTAATCCTGTTACTAATTCAGCTATTACTATTGCTATTAATAATATGGCTACAACTAATGGTAAACCAAGTATTACTCAAGCTTCAAATAATGCGGATCTTGCCTTTGGTTTCATAGGCGACACCACCACAGAAACCCTAACCACAATCAAATACACCACAGGACTCCGCTGGAATCCGAATAAAAATATACTTAAAAACAATGATATATCAACTTCAACATTTAGTAATATCTTTTCTTTTGGCACAACTGGTTTAACCGCGGCGGCTAATGACCAAATTATCCTTGGTAAATATAATTCAGCTAAAGCTGGCGATTTTTTAGAAATAGGCTACGGAACCCAGGCAATACCAAAAAATATTATAGAAATAAGCAAAACAGGTAACTTAGTGGTTGCAGGATCAATCACAGATGGTAGCGGGAATGTGTTAAGTGCAAAACAGAACATTCTCACATTCGATAGCTTACCAACACAAAATAGCACTAATCCAGTTACATCAGGTGGATTATATAACCTATTCACCTCTTTTGGTGTTAATGTAAGTCAAGGTACACTTAACATTCCTGGGTTAGCAAATCTACAAAACCAGGTTACCGCACTTACAGCAAGGGTTGTTGCTCTTGAGGCAGCTGTTGCCGCATTAGGAGATCCACGTCGTATTCCTGATGATGATTATCCTGCACATATCTACACATATGGTATTAAAAACGATCAATTCTACATTAAGCTTATTGATGATGGAGAAGATCATAGCGATGATGATGATGACGAAGAGGAAGAGGAGGTAAATGAATAATGGCTATGACACCTAACCCTACTCTTCCTCAAGAGTGGGATCCAGCACATAGATACAATTATGGCGATCAATGTTACTTCAGAAATGTAATCTTCAAAAGTCTTTCAAATAATAATATCAATCACAATCCATGGTTAGCTGAAAATAAAGACTTTTGGAAAGCAAGTGACATTTATAAAAAAGATTTAACTGTTATGCCACATGGTGAATATAGCGGTGACCAATCTTTATGGGATAGAGACCAACTATACATTGACAATAACGGAGATGTATATATTAATGGTCTTAAGTCAGGTATCAATACCCGAGGTCCCGCAGGTTCTGTAACAATCGACTTTTCATCCTTAACACCAGAACAGGTTGAACAAATTCGTGGTCCTCAAGGTGTACAAGGACCTCAAGGTATCCAAGGTATACAGGGACCTCAAGGTCCAATGGGTGAAGTCGTACTCACCCCTGAACAGACCGCCGCGTTAAAAGGTGATGATGGTAAATCCGCATATGATATATGGATTGAACAAGGTTACACCGGAACAGAAGATGATTTCCTTAACTGGCTTCGTACAGGTATTATTACTCTTGATGAAGAAATGTCAACTACATCAACTAATGCATTAATGAATAAGACTATAACAAATGCGTTTAATTCATTCACTAATCAAACAACAGCATTAGTTAATGCCTTAACTGCACGTGTAGCAGATCTTGAAAATAGGCTTAAATCAACTTATCAAGGTGATGATATTTACTTTAAATTTGGTGTTACTTCTGAAGGTAGATATGGATATTATACAAGTGGGACTGATACAATTAACCCATTTAATACAAAAGATACGGATGCAGTTTCATCTCAATGGGCAGAACGTAATGACCTTAGCGTATTTCAAAAACAATTTGGATATGGTAATGTGAACGTAGCCATGACTACTATTAAATCACAACTTACAGAAGAAGCCAGCTTAACCAATAACCCAAGTGGAACTGAGGAAGATCCTACTATTCTGTATGCAAATACTGAAATGCGTTCTCTTGCGGAAGCACTTCCTCCTACCTATTTATATCAAAATGGACATTATAATCCAGATTTTGGATATGGTTTATGTGGTGTTGATAATAGCACTTTCATATCTAATGGAGAAGAAAATGTAGAAGGTATTTATTTTGCTCCAGGTGGAGTTAGTCAGGCGGGAGGTACGTTATATATTACTGTGGCTCCTGTTAATGAAGGTGATACTATATATTATCAAATTGGTAATTATAGTGATAATAGAGGTAAACTGCCTGAACTCGTAACTACTGGAGCTTATAGAACGAGTTATGTGGAAGGTAGTTTTGATGAAGAAACTACTTTAAGTGTTGATATTACTGATGGCAAAGGTGCTTATTTTGCATCTACTATTGTTGGTGATTTTGAGATTGTTGAGATTTATACGAGATAAAAGGAGGTGGATGAATGAAGATATTTAGACATTATTATACAGCAGCAGATTTAGATACATTATCCTTTCATAATCAACATTTAAATAATTTCGGATTTTGTAATTTAGATGGAAGTAAGATAAATTATGATTGGGGAAACAATACTTCATTAAATTTTAGATATTCATTAGATGCAAAAAAACAAAGTTATTTTGTTCAAAGTGTACCAAGTTATAGCACTAGTAGAATAAGAACACTAAATATGATAGGATTTCATCGCAGTGATAATAATATTGCATATGGTGGATTGAGTTCTGCTGTCGGACCTTATAATAATACAACATCTGCTACAGTTGTTTTTTTACCTTTAAAGAATAATGGATTTCTTTTAAATATTAGAGCTGAAGCAGCTCTTAATGTTGCTAAATATAATATTGATCAAACTAATGCTAATGATCAACGAGATTATTTTTATAATATAAATACTCCAACACCAAGTTTAAATACTAAAGTTTATAGTACAAATGATATAGGATATTCTTATCAAGCCTATCCAAGTACCGTTAATTTTATTGGAATTCCTCCTTGTAAAGGGAATTTAAATTGGACTTATATATTTTATTCCACCAGTACTTATACTTCAAGTAGCGGAGGTGTTTATAATCATATTATTGATTTTGGTGATGGGAAAGTTATAGATTTGCCATTTCTTTCTAATTTTATTAGAACACATAATGGCTCAACCGCATACAATGAACCTACTTATACTAATATTAATAATAATATCTGCTCTATGATCAAACTCCCCTACGACAATAGCTACATTGATGGCGTTTACCTTCTGACTACCGCCCCTCAACAACTTGAAGATGCAACTTTCTTCAGCTTCGATGGACGTAATTTCCTCAATGCTTTTGATAATTATATATTTGAACTTCCCCCATCTACAACTTAAGAAAGGAGATAAAACATGAGCGGTTTATATAAACGAGTGTTAAACTCATGGGCAGATCTCCAAACTTTCTTAATAGCAAGGGGATTTACAATAGCAAATAATAAAATTACATATGATCAAACACCAAATAACTCATTATGCTATTGGTCATATGATTCATCAGGCACTATTAACTTTAAAAATTCTCAAGGTGAAAATACTTTTCAACATAATTTAACAGATTTTACTAATGGTAAAAAATGTGGGTGCATCTTTGTTGAATTAGCAGATAATGGATTTGCTTTATATCTATCACCTGTTGCAAGTGACTTTTCTGTAACGGATTTAACATTCTGTTGTGAAAATAACTATATTGAAGAAGATCACGTTCTTCCAACAGAACACGTTGAAATAGTAGATGGAGAAAATCCACTTGAAAATGGATTAGTAATAGCAACTCCAACAGACGAAGATGAATATTGGCATTTTATTTGGAGAGATAAAAAAGCAGCAACACAAGTTATTTATAAACTTGATCCAAATGATGATACACAAGAAATTATAGATAAAACTATTACTGATAATTATTATTTTGATGTTGACAACACTCAAGGTGATATTAGTGTCGGTGTCGAAATTCCTCACACTAAAATGATGGTTGCTCCTTTAACAGTAACATTACAAAAGACGTATCTGAATTACGGTGTATGGAGTAAATATATCTATATACAAGTGCTTGGACAAGTTGATCCTCCAGGTAATATATTTAAAATAAATGGACAAAAATTCATTAGCTTCTCTGATACAACAGAATGGCGATGCCCAGTGTTTAAGTTACCACCAACAGAAGTAACTCCGAATGACTCTAATTCAACAGAACAATACTCACCTATTAAAACATATAAAATTGGTGATTATTGTATAAACGAAGGTTTATTATGGAGATGTGTAATTGCAGTAACTACACCATGTCCTTTTGACCAAACAAATTGGGTAGTAACTACTGTACCATATGAGTTAGCTCATAGTTAAATAAGCGGGAAAGTGCAAGAAATTAAGCACTTTCCCGCATTTTTTATTGCTATTTTTAAAAAATTTTGATATAATATAAATAGAAATGAGGTGAAAAATATGGGTAAAGTATATTTAATTGGCGATCTTCATGGTTCATTTAAGCCAATTCGTGATTTTGATGAATGGAATCAAGGTAAACAAACCATCAATGATACAATGATAGTATTAGGTGATTTTGGCGGAAATTTTTGTTTCGATTACCACGACCGCAATTTTAAAGAAAAACTTGGCAAATATCATATAACATATTTCGTTATCCGTGGGAACCATGATGCAAGACCTACTGACTGTATGAATAATGATAGTGTAAATTGGCACGTTGAATCATATTTCGACAATACCGTTTATGTAGAAAATAAATATCCATATATAAAGTATGCTATGGATAAAGTTTTCTTTTATAAAATATTAGGACAAACTACTCTTATAATACCAGGTGCATATTCCGTTGATAAATATTGGCGTATTAAAAACAAATTACCTTGGTTCGAGAATGAGCAATTAAGTGAAAATGAACGTGAAAGAGGGGAGCATTTAATTTCTACTCATAACCCTCCTGATATCGTCCTTTCACACACTTGTCCAAAAGTCTATGTCCCAACCGATCTCTTCCTTAAAGACATTGACCAATCCATGGTAGATACTTCAATGGAAGAATATCTTGGTAAAATTGAATATCAACTCCCGCCATATAAACTTTGGGCTTGGGGACATTACCATGAAACAAGAGTCTATCCTAAATGGGAAGGGCGGCAACCGCTTATGTTATTTAATGATGCAGTATTAAATTTAAACCATTTCCTTGCAAGTAATGATATATATAAAGGATTAAAATATATAAGGCAAGATTAATAATCTTGCTTTATTTTTTTGAAAAATTTTGTTATAATAATTATAGAAAATATGAAAGGAGCAAAGAAATGGGAGATTTTGCACTTATTGAAGAAGAAACTTTTCAGGCTCTTGTTAATGCATATGCCACTCTTGAAACCTTGCGACAGCAGAATCCTGATTTTGAAGCGAATTTAAATTTTGATGAAAAAGCTTGTGAGATGATTAAACAGGCATTTCAAGATGATTTCATACAGGTGCCTATTGATTTATCGGAACAGGCACTTGAAAAACTTGAAGAAAAATTTGGAGGTGATTAAATCATGTTAAACTCAAAGAACGAGCGCGAGCTTGCTTACTTAATCATAGTTGATGCAATCGAGCCTATCCCAGGCAAGGATCGTGTTGAATGTGCGGTAGTAGGCGGATGGCGCACAATGGTAAAGAAGGATGTGTTTAAGCCAGGTTCTATCGGTATCTACATTGAGATCGACTCTAAGACACCTGAGAAGGAGCCTTTTGATTTCCTTGAGAAGTACCATTATAAGGTAAAGACACAGAAGTTTAAGACATTTTACTCTCAGGGTCTGCTTATGGCACCGGAGGATTTTGGCTGGAATGTTGCGGGAGAACTAGTTAAGGACGACAAGGGCGAGATCCACTCCGTAAAGGACGACTCCCGCTTCCTTACATCTCAACTTGGTATCACATATGCAACCGCAGAGGATAACAAGCGTAAGGCTTCTTCACCTGATAAGTATAAGAAGATGGCTCAGCGTCATCCTGAGCTTTTCAAGAAGAAGTGGGCGCGCTGGATGATGAAGAGAACTTGGGGTAAGAAGGTAATGTTCTTCTTCTTCGGTAAGAAGAAGGATAAGAGAACATGGCCGGCATGGGTAAAAAAGACTGACGAAGAGAGAATTCAATGCATGCCTTGGGTATTCGAGGCAGCTGATTGGCATGATGCACGCTGGATCGCAACTGAGAAGATCGATGGAACATCCACTACATTTACGATGAAGCGTCTTGGTAAGAAGAAGTTTGACTTCTATGTATGTTCTCGTAATGTATGTTTTGATACTCCTGAGAAGGAAGATAAGTGCTTCTACGAGTCTAATGTATATCTTGAAATGGCACAGAAGTATGATGTAAAGACAGTGCTTCAGGATATGCTTGAGAAAGATCCAGGTCTTGAATTTGTAACTCTTCAGGGCGAGACTTATGGAGAAGGTATTCAGAAGAGAGATTACTCTATAAAGGGGCATGATTTTATGGCGTTCAATCTCATCTACGGACGTAGAAACGGAATTGTGTATCGTTTAAATCCAACTCTAATGAAAGCAACTCTTTTTGGATATGCAATCCCTTGTGTTCCTATCGTAAACGCTGACTTTAAGATGCCTGCTACTTGCGACGAACTACTTGCTATTGCAACAGATAAGTCTATGGTAGATGGAAAGGAACGCGAAGGTCTTGTATTCCGTGACGTAAACGGAGAGAGATCTTTTAAGGCGGTATCTAATGAATTTCTTGCAAAGTATCATGGAGGTGACTAAATGAATAACAAAACTAATGTAAGTATCGAACTTGGTGGACCGGCTTTTCTGCTTTTCCTTGTATTTCTCATCCTTAAGCTTTGCAAGGTTATTACTTGGTCTTGGTGGTGGGTAACAGCCCCACTTTGGATTCCGATTGGAATTGTACTCGTAATTATACTTGTCGCACTTACAATTTATGGCTTTGGGCAGCTGTTTGAAAAGATGAGTGATAGAAGATGGCGAAGAGAATACAATAGACGACATAGAAATGACTAATTTTTAAATAAAGCAAGACTTATTGTCTTGCTTTATTTTTTTGAAAAAATTTGATATAATATATTTAGAAAATAAAGTTTTAGAAAGGATGTGGTATAATCAATGGCAAGACAAAATAACAAAAGTCACATGGCAACTTCGGAGATGTATTGTACTGAATGCGGGAAAAAGAATATCCCAATTAGTCGCAATATAGGACAGACGCGGGAACCTGGTCATCTTAAGCGAATGTATTGCATACATTGTAGAAAAGAAACAAATATGGCAGAAATTAGACCTTATGGAGCAAGATACAATCTGGGATGGTTTAAATTAGAATTTGAAATGGGTAACTTTAAAGATGGGGAAAGAGTAATTCCTTTAAGCGATTTTAAACAAAAGATACATAATATGAGAAGTGCGGGGGTGATTGATTATGAAGAAGAATGAAAAGATTAAGATTGGTACTTTAGCTATGTTAGTGGGTATTCCTGGCAGCGGGAAGAGCACATATGCTAAGAAAGTACTCGAGATGAATCCTACATGGGGATATGTTTCAAGAGATGCAGTTAGATATGAATATGTATCAGATCAGGCACATTATTTTGATCACGAAGATGAAGTATTTAAGGAGTTCTGCAAGAGAGTAGAAAAGTATCTGCGGGCGGGAAGAACTGTTATCGCGGATGCAACTTTCATCAATAAGAAGAGTCGCGAATGGTTTATTCAGAATCTTGAAGTTCAGCCGGAGAATTGTTACGCTATTGTAATAGATACTCCTTTTGAGGTATGTATGGAGCGTAATGCGGCAAGAGAAGGAATAACTCGTGTACCTGATCAGAGTATGTATAACATGAAGCATCGTTATCATGCTCCTAATGTTGGCGTAGAAGAATATCTTGACAGAGTTTATACAGTAAAGGGTGTGTAAATGAAAGTTGCGGTGATTGGCGGGAGCGGAGATAATCCTGCTCATTTTGAAGCACTTGATAAAGAATTTAATGAACTCATTACGACCAGCGGGAGGTACCTCTTTACGGTCATAGGCGGGCATTGTGGCGTCATGAAGCCACCTTTCCCGCTGTCCTATATATGGTCGCAAGAAAGAGGCCTTCCCTATTCTACAAAGCAATATAAGGATATAGGTAAAGCGATACAAGGAATCTGTATCGAAGCAGATTATGCTATCTTTTTAAATGATGGTTCGGAATTTATAGATAGATTTATAAAAGCATTTAAAAATACAGGAAAACATGGGAGTGTAATAAATATATGACAAATATGTTTCATAAATGTGATGGTTTTCAATGTGATAAATGCGGATCGCATAATACAATAACGATATTAGTATATACTTATGACGATAAACATGCACATAATGCATATGATATATTATGCAAAGATTGTGATAATGTTTTTACAATAAAAGATAGAGGTTAAATAAAATGAATAAAATTTGGCTAAGTTCAGATCTTCATTTCATGCATGATCGCCAGTTTATCTACGGTCCACGAGGGTTTAAATCTGTTCACGAAATGAATGACGCAATAATTAAAAACTTTAACGACACAGTAGCTTGGGATGATGATCTCTTTATTCTTGGAGATTGCTTCCTTAATAACAACGAAGAGGGAATGAAGTTGATGCGGCGGCTGCCGGGTCAGAAGCACATAATCTGGGGTAATCACGACACGGACGCCCGCCAGATGATGATGATATGTGAGTTTGATTGTGCAGGATACGCAAGTGTACTCAAGTACAAAGGCTATCACTTCTACCTTAGTCACTACCCAACACTTACATCAAACCTTGACGAGAACAAAGACCTTAAACGTCGTGTGCTTAATCTGTTTGGACATACACATAGCAAGACTAAGTTCTACGAAGGACGTCCCTATATGTATAACGTAGCTCTTGATGCACACGACAATTTCCCTGTTGATCTTGATACTATCATCAAAGATATTCAAAAAGAAGTGAACGACTGTTTTAAGGCAGTATGACGGCAACATTGACTTTTGGAAAAATTTTTGAGATAATATTTAAAAGGGTTTGAAAAAAATCAAAAACAAAAGGAAATCAAAATATGAAAAATGTAAAAAAAGAATTTATCTTTAATTTATTAGGTGGAGATGGAAATACTGATTGTATCATTAAAACTAATATTGGTCAATTTGAAGGTGATTCTTATTTTAATCACGAAGCAGATAAGGGAGAACCTTCTGAATGGATTGGATGTAGTATTGCTGAAGATCGAGCAATGATTAAATACACTAATAGAAAAATTGCATTAAAAAGAGCAGAAATTAAAGGATTAATGCGATTCATTAAGTCTTATTACAAGGATCCAAAGACTCAAGCGAAAGCAAAGAACCTTCTTAATGCTATGAATAGAGAACTTGAAGAATTACTTTATGAAAGAGAAGAATATCGCAAGAATATTAAAGCTGCCATCAAATCCCGCGAAACCTATAACCGCCTAAAAAACATCGATCGAGGTGCTCGTGATGCTCAGATGAAATTCATTCAGGAAGGTATCGCCGCTTTAAAATCCGTTCCATCTGAAAAGGACAAAATTGATTAAAAATATTCGCTTCTTTTTGATATATATTATAATATATATCAGGAAGGAGCGTTTTTTAATGATCTTTTATGATACATGCAGTCTATTGAACAATTCTCAAATAATAGGAAAAGAAGAATTTGTCATAAGTAATATCACATTAAAAGAATTAGAAGAAATAAAAACTTCAAAAGTAAAAGATGAAAATATTAAACACAAAGCAAAAGAAGTAATACGATTATTAAATTTATTTGACAATTATACAATAGTAAACTATCAAAAGGATTGGGATGACGCTTATATTAAACCCAATCCTATTTTAATTGATAATAATGATACAAAAATTATTATTTCCGCTTTCGTTTATTCAGAAACACATCCAGATTTAGTCTTTGCAACAGACGATTTAAGTTGCAGAAATATAGCGAAAAGCATTGGACTTACTGTTAAAATTCCCATAGTTAAAAATCAAGGAAATTATACAGGATATATAGTTCAAGATTGTCATACAACAGAAGAAGTAGATTTAGTATATGACAAAATTTTCACTAAAGACTTTTCATCCGTATTAGAAAACGAATATGTTATAATTCAACAAGATGACAAATACATTGATGCTTTTGTAAGGCGGGAAGGTGAATTTAAACAAATACAATACGGCACTTGTAAATCAAAAATGTTTGGTGAAGTTAAACCTTTAGATATATTTCAGAAACTTGCATTAGAGAGTCTAAAGCATAATCAAATTACTGTTCTACGTGGTAAGGCGGGAACAGGTAAAAGTTACTTAGCATTAGGTTATCTTTTTAATCAATTAGAAAATGGTAATATTAACAAAATTATCATTTTCTGTAATACAGTGGCTACTGCGGGAAGTGCTAAATTAGGATTTTATCCCGGCTCCCGCACCGAAAAACTACTTGATTCTCAAATAGGAAATTTTCTTATCTCAAAGCTAGGTGATCGTATTCAAATTGAACGTATGATTGCTGAAGGTACTCTTATTCTATTGCCGATGTCTGATATAAGAGGTTTTGATACAACAGGAATGAATGCAGGTATATATATTACTGAAGCTCAAAATCTCAACATAGATCTAATGAAACTTGCTTTACAACGTATTGGAGATGATTCAATTTGTATATTAGATGGTGACGATAACACTCAAGTTGACCTTCCCATCTATGCAAATGACTCCAATGGACTCCGTAGGGTTTCAGAAGTATTTAGAGGTTCATCGTTATATGGTGAAGTAACTTTACCAATTTGTCATAGATCAAAAATTGCTGAATTAGCAGAAAAAATGTAAAGGAGTGAAGCGATATGGCATTTTTTACTTTCTTAGCTACCTATTGGTACCTAGTAGTGGCAGCTATTGCAATTATCGCAGTAGCATCAATCAAAATCTACATCTGGATTAAGACTCCAGGTAAAGATCAGCTTAATAAAATTCAAGAGTGGCTTGTATGGGCGGTTGCTCAAGCAGAGAAGGAACTTGGTTCTGGTACAGGTCAGATGAAGATTAGATATGTATATGATCTATTTGTATCTAAATTCCCTGCTGTTGCAATATTCATAAAATACGACGCCTTTTCCGCAATGGTAGATAAAGCTCTTGATGAATTTAAGGATTTACTTGACAACAACAGAAGAATTAGTGAGGAGTTCGGTCCAGAACCTACCGCATATGAAGAAGACCAATCAGGTGAAATGGCGGCGACCGCAGATCCACAGGTAGGAGGCCCAAGCGAAGATGAATAAGAAGTGGAGTCCATATATATGTATGATGACAAATTCCACTTGCTATAAGAATACTCGCAGAATGAAGATCAAAGGCGTACTTTGGCATGATACAGGCTGCGATAATGTATGGTTAAGCCGCTATGTTCAGCCTCTTGCAACTGATGCAAACTATAAAGAAGCTATTGCTAAGTTAGGGAAGAATAGATATGGCAACGACTGGAACCATATTACAAAGCAAGCTGGACTAAATTGTTGGGTAGGTAAATTTGCAGATGGTTCTGTTGGAACTGTTCAATCAATGCCCTGGGATTTCCGTCCTTGGGGATGCGGGGCTGGTAGGAAAGGTTCATGTAATGATGGATGGATTCAATTTGAAATCTGCGAAGATGCAAAGAAAAATAAACAATATGCTCAAGATGTATGGGATGAGGCGGTAGCACTTACCGCTTACTTATGCGAAACATATAACATTGATCCAAATGGTAAAACAACTCTAAATGGTATCACAGTACCTACTATTATCTGCCACTGGGATTCATATCTTCTTGGTCTTGGTAGTGGTCATGGTGATATCTATGATTGGTTCCCAAAGATTTTAGGGAAAAGCATGGATGACATTCGTAAAGAAGTAACTGAATTACTTGAGAATCAGAAAGGTTGGGTACTTAAGAATGGTATCTGGTATTACTATGATGACAATGGTAATAAAGTAACTGAATGGCAAAAGATTGATAATGTATGGTATTACTTTAATCAAAGAGGGGAAATGCAAAAAGGTTGGATTGATTTAAAAGGTAAAAGATATTATCTTAAATCAAGCGGCGGTATGAAAACTGGATGGTTAAAGTATGAAGATTTATGGTATTATCTTGATCCAGATACAGGAGAAATGAAAACTGGATGGGTTAAAGTTGATGGTATTTGGTATTTCTTATTTGAAGATGGTATTATGGCTCAAAAAGAGTGGATTACTACTTCAGAAGGAACTGAATATTATTGGCTAAGTGCAAATGGTAAATGGACTTATAAATATAAAGGATATTGGGTAACCTTAGGAGAAGGAAAAAAGAAATTCCAAGATGAAAAAGGCTGGTATCCAAAAGATGAAACTGTATTAATCGACAGATACTATTGTACATTTGATCAAGATGGATATCTTATTAAGAAACAAAAGAAAGAAATCATCGAGCCAACCTTTAAGGTTCGTATAATTGCAGATGTAGTTAATGTAAGATCTGGTCCAAGTACAGATTATGATGTTAAGGATTCTGTGAAGAAGGGTGGCATTTATACTATCATCGATCAGGAAGATAATTGGGGTAAATTAAAATCTGGTATTGGATGGATTTGTCTTGATTATACCGAGAGAATTAATTAATTTTTAGGAGTTCTGCTTATGCAGAACTCCTATTTTTTTGTCTATATTGACTTACTTAAAAAATTATGATATAATATAAAAAATGAGAAAATAGGTGAAAAAATATGGAGTTAGTAAGATTAAATTTTTATACAGATGGTTCAACTCGCGGAAATCCTGGTCCTGGCGGGTATGGTGTCATATGCCTCATGGACCAAGATATATTATGCACACACTCTAAACAATTTGAATATACTACCAATAACCGTATGGAATTAGAGGCAATTATTTATGTTCTTGAACATTATAAAGAAGGAAATATGAACATTTATTCTGATTCTGCTTATTGTGTTAATATGATTAATGACTGGATGTGGAATTGGGCTTTAAATGGATGGTGTAATAGTAAAGGTAAAGAAGTAGAAAATTTAGATTTAGTACAAAAAGTATATGAATTAATGCAAACTGCACATAAAGTAAGTGTAATTCATGTTAAAGGGCATAATGGATTACTTGGAAATGAACTAGCTGATGCTCTTGCTACTAATAACATCACTAAATACAAAACTCTCATGAAAAGATATTCTTTGAACGACATATATAATTTTGCAAGCGATAGAGAAGTATAATTGCTTCTCTTTTGACTTTTTTAGAAAATTTTGGTATAATTATAATATATGAAAAAAATCGAAGGAGAAATTGCTAAATGGAAGAAAAATTTCCTGTTTTGTATTATGATTTAGGAAATATAGATCTTGATACACTTATGGAACTATCTAAATCATTAGAAGAGTATTTTAATAGAGAAAACATTCCATTCATTTTACTCCCTAAGCAAATGGATATGAAATGGATGACAAAGAAAGAAGCACTTGAACAAGTAGATAAAATAAAGGAGTATGTAGAAACATGGCCGGAGTAAAATTTCTCAAGAGAAATTTTGGGTAACATTATTTAATATTGTTATTATATTTTTCATATATTATAGTAAATAATAAAGGAGTATGGAAAATAATGCAATATATCTTATCAAACGGAAAAGAAATTGAATCTATCCCTATTGGAAAATCACCCATGAAAAAAGGTGAAAATTTTAATTACTTGACAGTTTTGGATAGAGGCCCAAATACATCAGGAAGAAAAGCAATGGCAATATGTCAATGCAGATGTGGCAATATAGTTTTAATACCTTATTCTAATGTAAAGTCTGGTCATACTAAAAGTTGTGGATGTTACAATAAAGAAATCCATCAAAAATTATGTAAAGAAATTGGCTCAAAAAGTTATTATAAAGATTATACTAAAACAAATAACCCATATTATAATTTCTTATATGCCACTAATGAAAAAGATAATACAAATTCTTTATATTGGATTATAGAATGTAAGAATTGTAAAAAACAATATAAAGAAATACCTGCCTATCTCATTTCTGATACTAGAAGGAGAGGTAATAATCCTTGTTCTTGTTGGAAGAATATTAGTAAAGGAATATTAAAAATACAACATTTACTTTCTGATAATAATATCAAATATGAACAAGAAAAGAAATTTGAATCATGTGTTTCTTCAAAAGGCAATATGATGAAATTTGATTTTTATGTAAATAATGAATATTTAATAGAATATGATGGAGAACAGCATTTTGAACCTATGTCATTTGGAGATAAACAAATAACAGGTCAAGAAAAATTGAAATCTCAAAAAATTTATGATAATATAAAAAATGAGTGGTGTAAAAATAATCATATTATTTTGATAAGAATTCCATATACTCAATATAATAATTTAAATCTTCAAGATTTAATTCCTAGTACAAGTAAATTTATAGTAAAAGAGGAGAATAATAATGAATAATTATGATGCTTCAAGTATTGAATCATTAGATTATTTTGAACATATACGAAAATATCCTGGAATGTATATTGGTTCAAAAGATATTAATGGGTTGCATCACTGTATAAAAGAAATTATTTCTAATAGTATTGATGAATATTTAAATGGAGCTGGCGATACAATTATTATAGAGCTTAAAGATGACGGTGGCATTTATATTCAAGATAATGGTAGAGGAATTCCTCACGGAAAACATGAGTCAGGATGTAGTATATTACAAGCTTGTTTTGGAATACAAAATACAGGTGGTAAATTCAATAATGCTACTGGTGAAACAGGATATAATACTTCAGGTGGAGAACATGGTACTGGTGGTAAAGCTGTCAATGCATTATCAACAAAGATGGTTGTAACTACCGCAAGAGAAGGTGTTAAAGAAATAGTTGAATTTAGTAAAGGTTCTTTTATTTCTTATAAAGAAGAAAAAAGTAAAGAGCATGGAACTTCAGTATTATTTTATCCTGATGCAGAAATTTTTGAAACAATTAAAGTAGATGTTGAAAAATTAAGAACTTTAATTAGAGAATTTAGTTATCTTTGTAAAGGATTAACTTTCATATATAAAGTACATAATAAAGAGGATATATATTTATCACAAAATGGTCTTTTTGATTATATTGAATATTTAAGTAATGGAAAGACAATGCTATGTGACCCTATTTACTTTTCTGAACAAGAAGGTAATTTTCAAGTTGAAGTAGCAATAGGATATGTTTCAAGTTATAATGGGTTAATTAAATTATATACAAATAATATTCCTCAAGAAAAAGGAACTCATTTAACTGGATTTAAAACTGCATGGACTTCTTGTTTAAATCAATTCGCAAGAGAGAAAAAATGGTTAAAAGATAAAGATGAAAACTTAACAGGATCAGACTTTGAAGAAGGACAAATTTTAATCCTTAATTTTAAAATGATTGATCCAGTTTTTAAAGGTCAAAATAAAGAAGAATTAAGTTCTTCTGAAGGTAGAACTTATGTACAAAAATTATCTACTATTGCATTAAAAAATTATTTTAACACAAATGAAAAAAATATTAAAATAATTTTTGATAAAGCTATTAATGCTAAAAAAGCGCGGGAAGCAGCTAAAAAAGCACGAGAAACTGCCCGCGGGATGAATAAGAAGAAAGAGAAAGCATTAAAGTTTGATAGTAAACTTGCGGATTGCTACTCTAAAGATAGAAGTAAATGTGAAATTTATATCACAGAGGGTGATAGTGCATCTGGTAATTTAAAGATGGCACGTAACAACGAGTTCCAGGCAGTTATGCCGGTAAGAGGTAAGATTCTGAATACTCAGAAAGCAACTCTTGATAAGATTAGAAAAAATGCAGAGATTATGACAATGATTGATGCGTTTGGATTAAAGGTTGATCCTAAAACAATGAAGCTGACTTATGATGTAGATGATCTTCGTTATGGTAAGATTATTATTATGAGTGATGCCGATGTTGATGGTGCGCATATTAAGAATCTGTTTTATACATTTATCTGGAACTTCTGTCCTCAGTTAATAGAGGAAGGCTATGTATACGCAGGCGTCCCCCCGCTTTACAGAATCACAGAAGGAAAAGATAACTACATCTATCTGAAGAATGACCAAGCTCTTGAAGAATATCGTAAAGCTCATGCGGGAAAGAAGTATGTAGTTGGACGTATGAAGGGTCTTGGTGAATTGGACGAAGATGAAACTGATATTCTTACTAATCCTGATGTGAGAATTATTAAGCAGGTGACGGTAAGTGATATTAAGAAGGCGGATAAACTGTTTGAGGAACTGATGGGAACCGCAGTAATCCCGCGTAAGGAATATATTAAGAATCATAGTGAGGAGGCAACATATAATGCAGAATGACGTTATAAAAGAATTAGGTACTAACTTCATAGAGTATGCGGTTGCCGTAAACACAGATCGTGCTATTCCTGATACTAAGTCTGGTCTTAAGCCTGTTGCAAAACGTATCCTTTATGGAGCATATAACTCAGGTTATTTGTCTTCAAAGCAACACGTTAAGTGTGCTAAGCTCGTGGGTGATGTTATGGGAAGCTTCCATCCGCACGGTGATAGTTCTATCTACGGTGCGCTGGTAAGATTGTCCCAGTGGTGGGTAATGCGTTATCCGCTGCTTGATTTTCATGGTAACGGTGGTAATATCACAGGTGACGGTCCCGCGTCTATGCGTTATACAGAGATCCGTCTAAATAAGCTTTCTGAAGATGGATTACTTGCAGGATTGAAGAAAGGTAATGTTGACTTCATTCCTAACTATGATGAAACACTTGATGAACCTGTCACCCTTCCCGCAATCTTCCCTAACCTTCTTTGCAATCCGAATGAAGGTATTGGTGTTGCGATGGCTTGTAAATGGGCACCGCATAATCTTCGTGAAGTAGCTCAGGCTATTGAGGATTATCTGGCGGGGAAGGAGCCTATGTTGCCAGGACCCGACTTCCCCACAGGTGGTAGGGTAATTAATAAG
>Ga0247608_10002278_pt1 | contig 24442 bp, 24 predicted proteins | sample 176DNAGHGlowgp2_FD_193490 | JGI IMG/M metagenome (GOLD analysis project Ga0247608, IMG submission 193490) | Sheep rumen microbial communities from Palmerston North, Manawatu-Wanganui, New Zealand - 1766 DNA GHGlow gp2 | ecosystem: Host-associated > Mammals > Digestive system > Stomach > Rumen ... | reverse complement strand
TGATAGTCAAGAAATTCAGCATAGTCTTTCTTCTTTTTTGGATGAGAAGAATTATGGTAAAACTACTGTTCATGTAAATACGACAGAAGAAGATACTCAGATAAAAATTAATGCTGATTTGAAAAATGATGATGTGGTTGCACAGCTTTCTACAGATATTTCGAATTTCTTAGTTGATAAATGATATGTAGAGAGTACAGAAGATATAGTTTGACAAACTTTAACATGACCAAGTGTATGAGACTACATGAAGACTACAGCAGTGCAGGCATTGATTATTGGTATAGTCTTGATGATTATATATATGCTTTTGGCATTTAAGGAAATTAGGAAATATATTTCTCCGGCTGTTTTGTCTGGGGTAGTCCTTTGTGTAATGTTGTTTGATGTGCTGGCTACTATTTGATCTTATGGTGTGTGGATGCTTTTTAACGATACATTGCAAGTAGATACAATATTTATTATATCTGTTCTTACTGTTGTGGCATATTGAATTAATGATGTAATCGTTATTTTTGATAGAATTAGAGAAAATATGAGTAAAAATAAAGATAAAAATGTTGTTTATTGAAAGCTATTTGAAGATAGTATATGGCAGTCTATTAGAAGGTCTATTTGAACTTCAATTTCTACATTAATTGTACTTGCAGCAATGTTCTTCTTGTGAAATAGTGCTGTACTACAACAGTTCTCATTTACAGTTGGAATGTGAATAGTGTTTGCTACATTATCATCTATATTCTTATGAGCTCCTTTGGCTTACTTATTGATATGAAAGTTTAATAAAGAAAAGTGAAAGTTCTAAATAATGTATTGAGATAAAAATTTTCAGTTTGTATATTATCAAGATAAAAATTTTTATTATTTTTGGAAGCCGGCAGGTTTAGCATCGTCACGATGAAAATCTGTCAGCTTTTTGGATTTGATGTGTGATGAAAAATATAATGGAATGATTAAAAATATTGTTCAATCCCAGTTAGAATTTTTTGGTAAGGAGAAAGAACTCTGACTTTTAAATAGATTGGATTGAGCGACTACAGGATTACTTTATTTTGCAAAAAATCCTAAAGTTTATAATAAGTTTCGTGAAATACAAAAAGAATGAATGATAGATAAATTTTATGTAGCGGAAGTTTATGGAGATATTCAAAAACGAATAGATGAAAATTGAAATGTAATAAATTATTCTATTATGCACCATAAATTTAATGATGATCGTATGGTGGTAATTCGTTGAGAAAAAGATAAAGCTAAGTGAAAATGAAATATTCATAATGTGCAGACGGAAATCTGTGAAATGGAATATAATGAGAAAAAGAATTGTTCTATAATTGTAGTAAAAATTCATAAATGAATTCGTCATCAAATTCGTGCACATTTATCAAGTATTTGATATCCAATTTGTGGGGATAGTCTTTATTGTAAGAGTAAAAATCAAGATTTTGATAAACTTCAGCTATTTTCAGTTTGAATGAGAACTGTTGAGTGTTTGTTATAAAAATCTTGCATTCAGATATAATATGTATACCATCTCGTTGAGATTTTATTCTTTATTCATTTTTAAGATGAAAAATAAAATTCAGATTTTGGTTTTATATTTAGTTGCTATTATTTGATTTGTTTGAATTTCAAACGCATCTTATACATTATCAGGAGATGAGTTAAAACAATTTAATTCTCAAAAGGCTACAATTAGTAAGGCTTCAAATTATGGATTGTGGAGTTATTACACACAGTTATGAAAGTGGTATGATCTTTTAAAAAATGATGAGAGGTTAGCTACAATTTCTAGTGGTCTTAGGGATTATACATATTCGCTTTTTGATTCAAAAAAGAAATTAGCAAAGCAACAATATGTTTGAGAGAAATCTAAATTTTTGGATGAATATGAATGAGATATTTCAATCAACAGTGAATTTCCCATGGATAATTGTGTTTGACGATATAATACATTAGATAATATTAGTTTTGCGAATGATTTTCCAACAGCTCTTACTATAGCAGTTTGGTATAAAGAAAGCAATTGTGGATATTATTTGCCAGCCAATGGAGATGGACCATTCCAGATTGTGAGTAAAAATTATGGAAATGGTGAAATAACGGAAGAAATTTTTAAACAAACTGTTCAAGATTTTATAGATTTTTCTAAATCAAAGATAGATAGTTACAATAAAAAAGCTGATGAAGATTTTCCAGAAATAAAAATTAGTTATACTTGATTTGATTATACAGGTGTGGTTAGTTTCGCGGCACTTTATAATTGATGAACTAGAACTGGTGGAATGGTGCAACCAAATGCTCCTAAATATGTATTTGACGGATATGGAGAGAATTATTCAAATGCGAAAAAATATGGACTATTCCCAGCTTTGTTAAAAGTATTAGATTGGGAAGTGGATAATATATAATTTAATTAAATAAGTAATTTATGAAAATATTATCTTGGAATGTAAACTGAATTCGTGCGGTAATTCAAAAATGATTTTTTGATTGGGTGAAAGAGAATGATGCAGATGTAATTTGTTTGCAAGAAGTGAAGGCTTTTGAAAATCAGATTCCAGCAGAACTTAGATTCCATTTATCTGAATATGATTATTTGTGGCATAAGTGAACTAGGCCATGATATGCTTGAACAGCAATATTTTTTAAAAAATGAGTAGAAATAGTAGAAAAAAAATCAGAATTTCTTTTTCATGAGTTTAGTGATGAGGGTAGAGTGACTGAAATAGGTTTTAAGTATTGAGAAAACGTAGTTAATTTGTTGAATGTATATTTTCCAAATGGATGAGAGCGTGCAGATGGAACTGAAATGTTGTCATATAAATTAGATTTTTATGAAAAGATGAGGCAATATGTTCAGTGAATTCGTGATAAATGAGATGAGATTATAATTTGTGGAGACTTTAATATTTGTCATACGGAGATTGATATTGCGAGACCTAAAGAAAATGAGAATTCAATTTGATTCCTTCCAATTGAACGTGCAGAAATGGATAAACTAGAGAAAGATGGGTTGATAGATGTATTTCGTAAATTAAATCCTGATTTAAGAGATCAATATACTTGGTGGAGTTATCGTGGATGAGCAAGACAAAGAAATGTTGGCCGGAGGTTAGATTATTTTTGGATTAGTTCAAATGTGTTTAACGATATACAGTCAATGAAGCATCAAACTAATATTTTATGATCAGATCATTGTCCAATAGAATTGAATATGAAATAATAAAAGCATAAAATCTAGTGTATATGTAAGTTTCTTTCTAGAAAGAATTGATTTTTTTGTGTAAATGTTTATAATTTACTCTTGCTTAATATTAATTAATAACCAATAAAAATAAAATGTTATATGGTAGAGTTGATTTTTGAATTTAATGGAGATGAACATTCAATATGTGCATTTCTTGTGGTTATTCTTGTAGGAAACGTTGATTTTAGTGTAAATACATTGGGATGCCCTGTAATTACACCATTGGATGGAGAATCAAAAGTATATGTCGATCGTGAATGCTCAGATTCTAGGTGGTATAACTATTTTTCATTCAGAATTGATGATAAACGTAGAGCCGTGGTATCGCCATTAAAAGGTCACCTTTCTCTTGTTAAAGCTAATGGAATTTCACATAATAGATTTCTTGCTATGCAGAGTCTTATTACTGCATGATGTTTTGTTGGCGAAAAGAAGCGAACAGAATTTCTGTTCGCTTTATAATTATCTTAAAAAATCAATTTAATTATTTGTTTTGTTTGAAAATTTAAGTTTTTTTATATAAAAAAAGTGGAATTGTTTTGTTTATCCCACTTTTTTAGAAGTTTTTATATTATTCTGCATTTACCTCTTCATCTTCTAATTTATATCAGTGATTTTTTGAGAATTCTTCTTGTATTGCTGTAAGATTTTGACTGGCTTCTGATAATTCTTTATCTAGAACTTCAACTTCAGCGAAGATTTTATCATATATTCATTTTTCGTCTTCTGTAAGTTCTTCCTTCTGTAGGTAAGGAAGTACTTCACTAAACTTAGAATAGTATGCAATTTCTTTTTCAATAACTGCTATAACTCAATCTTTGAGAGATGAGTCTCATTCCCAGTCCCCAAGATTTTTGATACTTTCTCATACATTAGTACATTCATTGATAATGTCACTTATAGATGATTGGATATCCTCAAGGGAAGATTCGCTATCATAGGCATCTCGTATATTGTCTTCTGACATGACACATTTGGAAGCTAATTCTACTAATGTATCATTGTAATTTATTATAGCATCAGTTTCTCAACTAATATCCTCAATTACAACATCTGATGTATCAGTGTTTTCTTGCTTGTTTCAACATCATGCTAGTGTTCAAAAGATTAAAATGACTCATAATAGAGATAGAACTCAGAATTTTTTCATGGTTTGTATAAAGTATATAAAATGTACTATATTTAGTATGTTTATATTTTTGAGGAGTGTATGCAAGTTTTTTTCTATTTATTTTTTGTCTTCATATTCTACTTCTAATTGGATTTTATCAGGGACTAAAGCTTTAGGGACAATTATTTGAAGAGTGTTATCTAATGTTAGTTTACTATGAATCTTATCGAAATACACCTGAGGAGGAATGTCGATTTCTAGTTCGATTGGACCTCGATAACATTCTTCTTGGATAGGAATGCAAGATTCTTTGAGCTGCGGAGCTAATCTAAATCAGCGAATCTGAATTCTATAATTTTCAATTTTCACTTCTACAGATTCTTTTTTTACTCATCAAAGTGGAATTATTATCACAACTTCTTGAGGTGATTCGTACATATCGTATGGAATGCTTGGTGTGTTTAGTTCTGCCATAATAAAATATTTTAAATAAATCTGACATTAAAATATAGTTCTTCTAAGAAAATGCAATTATTCCTTTCACATTTCTATTACGTATTGCTGGAATAAGTCTCATTTTTCTTCAAAGTTTTTCCAGCATGAGAATGAAGGAGATGCCGTAGAAAGTAGACAAACTTTTCATTTACTTGTGTGTTCATAGGCAAATTTTACAGCTTCTTTCATGTCACGAGTGTGTAATGTAGTATATCATTCTTCTCATAGCATTTCTGCGATTTTTTCTCATGAGTCTGGGAAAAATACAATATTCTTAATCTGACTTTTTTTGATTCTTTCTACTAGAGCAGGAAAATCAAACCAAAATCATTCGATTCATCATAAAAATATTGTTTCAAGTTTATCTCAAATTGCATTCATAGCAGCCATTGTGGAATCTGGAGTAGTAGCGATAGCATCGTCGTAAAAATCTATTCACTTGAAGTTTCCAACTAACTGTAATCTATGGCGAACTGCTTCGAAAGTTTGGATAGCTTTTTGTAGTGTTGTAGCAGGAATCTGAAGTAAATCAGCCAAAGCTACAATTGCAGAAATATTTTGTAGATTGTGTTCTCAGATTAGATTTATATCAGATAATGGAAATACAGGTCTTCATTTGCTGTAGAAACAAACTCAATCTCGAGTGAAATCGGATTCTGCTCAATATGGAATAAGCTGTGAATTTGGGAATCTTTCTCTTAAATTATAGTCATTTAGAGTTTTTTCGTAAACGATTGTATGTTCACTTCAGTTGATAATATTAAATTTAGCTTTGGTATAATTTTCCATATTTCAGTGCCAATCAAGATGGACTGGAAAAATGGCTCATAGAATTGAGCAGAAATTTTTCTTTTTCAATGTCTCTAGCATAAAACTGGAAAGTTCGATTACTACGAAATCATGTTTAGTCTCAAAATCTATTTCATCCAAAACTGCAGTTCCGATATTTCATACAAGTTTTGTGTCGTATCACGCAGTTTGTAGTAAATGATTTGTCAAAGCAGTCATAGTAGTTTTTCATTTTGATGCAGTTAATGCAATAACTTTTCATTCGTAATGGTCGAAGAAGAATTGAACTTGTGTTACGGTTTTATCTTGAACTGCTTGGATTTCTGGATAGTAAGGAATTCCGGCGGATTTGAAGATTAAGTCAAAATCGTTCAGATTTTTTAGATAGTTTTCTCATGTTTGAGATTGAATTCATTCTGGAAGCTTGTCGATAGTTTTTCAATCTAAGACTGTGATATTTTCAGGTTTTATGTTATGACGTAGTAGAAAATTTAGAGTTGATTTTCATTCTTTTCAAAATCAGAGAATTCAGATTTTTTTATTTAGTAGAATTGAGAAATCCATATCATTATTTTATTTTATAAAAATAGTTTTGTAAATAATATGCAAAACTATTTTTTTTTCAAGGATTCTCTGTTAAACATTTATATTTCCGTTTGAATCTGGCTGAAAGTAATCAGATTTTTTGAAATAGTCTTTAGTTCTTGCGAAAGCAAAAAGTACTGATCATCATTTTAATTTGTTCATAATTTCGTGAGCTATACTTTTTGGTAATGTAAAGCATCATAAGCTTCATGCTTCTGTTCATGGGTGCATATAGATTCAACGATCGCTAGCATTATTGTTTATTCCATTTTCTTGTCATTTCATTTTGAGTCATGACCATGGTTTAGTTGAAGATTTTCTTATTTCATCTGGTGTTATATATCATCAAAGAGATGATTGATTGGTATTAGGTGTATTTGAAAATTTTGTAGCAATAGTTCATCCTGATCATTTTCCATGTCAAACTACTGTTGAGTATTCTACCGTATTTGTATCCATATTTATAACAAAAAAACGGTTTGTTCATCTTTTCTTAGAAAAATCTACAACTGTTAAATATTTGGTATTCTTTACTTTTCAAGATGATTTTAATGATTCATATACTTTTAATCCACAGGCGAATGGTTCTAGGGCTGGTTTTTCTTTTCATTTTAAATTTTCCCAAATGTTCTTTTTTTCAGTGGATACTGTAATATTAAAATGGTCAATTTCGTGACTTTCTCCTTGACTCTCTTTTGATTTTTCATTTGTTGATAAATCTTCGTTTTTGTCAGATTTATCTGTTTTTGTTGTATTTGTTTTGTGAGAGTTTTTAGATTCTTCTGCTGGTTTACTACTAGATTTTTCAGTTGGTTTATTGTCAGATTTTTCTGGTTCGTTATTATGCTCTCAGGTTTTGTCTGTTGTATTTGATGATGCGCTTTGTCCTGTGGGTGTTGGGGAGTTTGTTGATTCTTGAGATTCAGAAGGTGTTTGTTTTACTCAGTCTATTTTATTAAAAATTTTTGTTTTTATGTTCTCAAAATCACTTTTCCTATGAATTTCATTAAGCAACCCTCTGCAGTCTTTAAGAGTTTTGCTTATTAATCATATTTCTTCTCAAAGACTTCCAAACAGCTCATCAAATAACATATCTCCCAAAGATCCATCCTCAACTAAGTAATTTGTTAACATTGGTTTTTTTAAGAGAAATCAGAATAAGCTTGAATCTTTTTGCAATAATTTATCAACAATTTCTTCTGCTAACTCTTTTTTTAGTTCTAATAATTCATCAGACGTCATGTTATCTGATTCTGAAATTTGTTTATTTTCAATTTTTGCTTTATTTGTATCATTTGCCATGGCTATGTTTATTATAATCATAAATAATTATAAAACTGCATTTATTATAAATAAAATAGTCAATTTTGTCAAATTTTTGAGAACTTTTTTGATTAAAAAAAGTATAAAAATTTTGTGATAATTCTGATTGAATTTTACGTAGGAATTCTTATTTTGGACTTGCGATATGGAAGGTTGGCCGAGCGGTTGAAGGCGCACGTTTGGAGTACGTGTTTGCACTCTGTGTAACCAGGGTTCGAATCCCTGACCTTCCGAGGTTATTTTTTTTAATTAGATTAATAGAATAAATATGGATAAACTTGAAAATGAGGTTCCTGTATTAATTCCTTCTAAAACAACAATTTCTCCTAAAGATTTTGATGTTATTTATAGCCTGTCGGAGGATAAAATGTTAGAAGTGATTATTAATAAAGAATTGGATAAAGTTGGAATATCAGATAGTTTATCATTAGTTCCTGAATATATTATAAAAAGGAAAAATGTTATGATTTCTATTTTTTCTATTTTGGTTTTTGCTTTTGTTTCTTCAATTTTTTTTCATTTCTCAATTAATGTCTATATTATAGAATTTGTTGTTTTGTTTGTATATATTTTGGTGTATGCTTTTTTTACGAAATTTAGCTTTATGAAATATTTAATAAAAAAAGTAAAAGAAAGCCCTAAAGAGAAAATATCAAGTATAGTAATGACTGCCAAAAATGATATTAATTCTAAATATAATAATTCAAAAACGTGGTTGTATATAATAATTCCTATTGTGCTGGCTCTAGTTATCTTTATAAAACCAAGAATATTTTATGAAGAAGTCGATGGATGATATGGTGTTAGATTGTATACATTTTGAGCGTTGAATTTTAGAACAGCAGAAATCCCTGAATATCATGATGGTAAAAAAGTTGTAACTTTGAGATGAAATGCTTTTTCGGATATGCCATTTTTGAAAAGTGTTAAATTACCGGATACAATTACAGAAATAAGGGGGCAGGCTTTTAAAAATTGTATAAGTTTATCGGAAATAAACATTCCAAAAAATCTTGAATATCTGGGAGGATGAGCTTTTTATAATGCAACTTCGATTAAAAGTATAGAATTACCTGATACATTAACATATTTGGGTTGAGAATCTTTTTATTGAGCGTCTTCTTTGGAAAATATTGTTTTATCAAAAAACTTAACGGAAATAAGGTGAAATACTTTTTGAAATTGTTCTTCTTTAAAGAGAATTGAAATTCCGGATAGTGTGATAAGAATTTGATGAAATGCTTTTAATGGTGCTACTAGATTATCTGAAGTTGTTTTTGGAGAGGATAGTAAGTTAGAGGAAATAGGTTGATGAGCTTTTTATAATGCAATTTCGCTTAAAAGTATAGTATTGCCAGATACTATAAATCGTTTAGGTTGAGAGTCTTTTTATTGAGCTAGTTCATTAGAGAATGTTATTTTGCCAGCGAATTTACCAGAAATAAGATGAGATAGTTTTGAATATTGTTCTTCTTTAAAGAGAATTGAAATTCCGGATAGTGTGACAAGAATTTGAGGTCATGCTTTTTATGGTGATAGTAATTTGTCAGAAGTTATTATAGGAGAAAATAGTCAATTAAAAGAAATATGATCTTCGGCATTTAGGCAGTGTTCTAGTTTATATACTATTACTATTCCTCGTTCGACGAGTGTGAATGAAAGGGCGTTTAAGGAAAGTCCAACAGTGGTTAATAGATATTAATTTGAATAAAAACAGCTTTATATCGTTTCTTAGAGTTGGATATAATGGATTATAGATATATACATTTATTATATGTACCTACAATGGCATGCAATATGTGCTGTAAGTACTGTTATTTGGAAGATAATACTGTTGCAGATAAAACAGATAAAAAAGTTTTGGATACACTAGATTTTGCTGTAAAAAAATTAAGAAAAGAAAAGGTAATATCATTTAATATTTCTTTGCATTGAGGTGAGGTAACAACATTATCAAAAGATGATTTTCATGATTTAATTAAGTATATTTTTGATTATTATAAAAAAAATAAAAAGATTATTTTAGATGGTGGTTTTAAATTAGGAGCTCCACATATTAAGACAAATTTGTATAATTTGGAGAATCATATTGAGACAATAAAGGAATATAATGTTTCTATATCTGGAAGTTTGGATTTGCCACTGTTTTTACATGATGAATATAGAGTAGCAAGGTGAAATAATAAAACATTAGATAAAATTCTAAAAAATATTGAATTATTAAGAGATATACCGAACAAAAAGAAGGTTTCTGCGACGATATTTAAAGAACATTTTGAATATATAGATAATATAGTAGAGGATATAAAATATTTGCATAAAAATACGTGTCTTGATATGAATGATTTTAATTTTATGATAGGTTTTGATTATAATTCGAATGGGATTTTGCATCATATTTCTGAGGAAGAACAGCTTAAACTTTATGATGTTATGCATAAAGAATTTGATGGTACAGATTTAGATGCTGGTGTTAATGGGGCATGGTTTGCTGAATTTGGTCCAGAATATTGTAGCAATTGTGATAATTGTTGAGAAAAATTCTTTTTATTAGAAAGAAATGGAGATATTTATTCTTGTGTAAGATGACAAAAAAATCCGGATTATTATTATGGAAATATCTATACAAATTCTGTAGATGAAATATTACAGGAAGCAAGAAATAAAATTTTCCTAAATCATAATAAAAAGCCTTTAAATGAAGAATGTACGAAGTGTGGTTACTTGTATTTGTGTAAAACTGGTTGTCCTTTTGTAAAAAATGTTTATAAGAGTGATAAGAGTTATACATGTAAATTACAGCAAAAAATATATCAAGATAGAAATTTTCAGAAAGATCAGTTTAATGATAACTTTGTTTATGAATATGTAAATAAGATGAGGTTAGAAGATAATGAAGATTATATTCCAAAAGATAATTCTTCGGATAATTCATCATTAGTTGAAATCATAAATCAAGATGAGAATTTAAAATACATTTATGACTCTAATAGTTTTTTATTAAAAGTTGATAAAACAAAGATTCAATTAAAATCTCAAATATTAAAATATAAAAGAGATATAATTTATATTACCCCTGAAAGTAAAGTTCAAATTTATATGAAAAAAAATATTATTAATGAACTTTGTGATTATCCGGAAAATAATTCTTTGTATATTATGTTATTAAGTGGTAATTTGGTTACGTATGGAGATGAAAAGAGAACAAAGCAGAGACATATAGCGACGCATCAAGTTTATAAATGAGTATTGGATAATTGTAAAAATAATAAAGATTATTACATATATGATATAACAAATATGATAAAACAGTATGTTGATGAATATTCTACTGATAAACCGAATAATATACTTTTTACGACGAGTTCATTAAGAGATTATCATTATTTGAAGCAAAAAAATAATGCTTATTATCATATTCAGGCAATAAATTTGCCCTTTCAAAATATTGAGTTTTATTATTTAAAATAAATGAATTAAAATGATGAAAAATCCAGAGACATATGAAGAACTAATTAGATTTAAAAAATGTGTCGATTTAACGAAATATTATGAATTATCACAAGATGAAATAGATAAAATTTTTAATTTTTTATCTTCTTATCAAGGGGCTAATATTGTAGGTAATAAAACTGGATTGGTTTTAGAAGAAATAGATCAATCAGTACCAAAAGAAATAATTAATGCTAATTGTATAGATAAAAGTATTGATTGAATAAAATTATCTAATGACATTTTTAGTATAATTCCTCATTATGTTCCAAGGAGTAGTTCTAGATTTGGAAGATGATCTGGATTTAGTAGGAGCAGTAATAATAACAACAATAATAACAATAACAACAATAACAATAATAATAACAACAGGTAAAATTGGACTATTGTTTAGTGATGAAATGTATTTTCATTTTCTAACGATAATTATTCATTCATTATATGTGATTTATGTATGGGGCGATTAACTGTAACTTTTCAAGAATCCATAATGTTTATAGATATTACTCTATATGTTCAGTAATATACTAAAACTCATAAAAATAGAATGCTAAGTAATATTAGATATCGGTATCTCTTCATAGTTAATGACATGATTGTATATTCATTTAATAAATGGTTTTCTATATTTGTTCCCCCCTTTTTAAAGGGGGATACGGCGAAGCCGAGAGGGATTTTAACCCCTTTGTCGCAAGCGACATTTCCCCTTAAAAGGGGCAAACAAATGGATCTATAAATCAGTTGTATTATACCCTGTAATCAATGTTACATTTAGATTATCATTCAGCTTTTTAATCTCTCATAAGAATTCTTGTTTTTTATTAGGATTTTTCATATCTACATTATAAACCAATTCGGTCAAAGCTCATCCACGAACTGAATCAATACTGATTAAATCTGAAACATTAGTGAATTTTACAAAAGCATCATCAAACATATGGTCAAAATCTACTGTGTTTTTTACCTGAATTTTCAAAATCTGACTAGTAGCTTCACGCTTGAACCAATCAAAACGATTCATAATGAAGATAACTAATGCTAATGCAAGTGTGAAGATAATGGCTAATACATAGAATTTAGTTCATGTAGCTATTCATATTGCCATAGCTGCGAACATAAATCCAATATCACGAGTTTCTTTCATAGCATTTCTAAATCTGATAATTGATAATGCTCAAACTAATGAAAAAGCACGGGCGATATTAGATCATACTATAAGCATGATTACACACACAGTCATTCACATCATAACCAAAGTAAATACATAACTTTGGGTATAGGATGTTCCACGATGAGTTTTTTTATAAACTCGTCATAAGAATGCAGTAAGAATAAAACTTAATAACATTCACATGGTAAGATCCATTACAGAGAATGTTCATGTAAGATCTTGGATAGATCATAAAGAATCTGTAAATTGTTGAATAAAGGCTTCCATTGTTATTTATATTTAAAGAATAAAAAGGACTTTATTTCTGTGCCCCTTTACTGAAGGGGGCTCCCCGACTTGTCGGGGTGGGGATTTTTATACATTTCGCTTAAAAATCCTCCACCGCAAGCGGTTCCCCTCCTTTCAAAAAGGAGGACAATATTTTACACCACTACATCATCAGCGATATAGAATATGCTGCGAAGTACCGCATCTGAAGTTTCTAATCACTGACAATATTTACTTACACGAATTAAACGAAAGTTATAACTCGCTATCATTTCAGTTAGCCAGTAAGGCACACGTTCATTAGCTTTCACTTCCATAATCACCTTATCAGGAGAGATCATGAATTCTCATATTTCTTTATCTGCTAAATTCAGATTTTTCTTCCTGTAGCGAATATTCGTATCAAATGTTACACGAAGTCATGTATCATAATCTGTTCCGAAATAAGCATTTCTCATGTAGCTAGTTATACAGCTTGGCTTTAAGTTATTCTGTTTTATGAATTGGTATAACTCAAATATCACAGGTTCATCTCTTTTTTCATGAGGTGGAATGATGCCGTTATTACACAAATCCATTGCTTCTTTATAAGTCATAGGAACTCTTCTTTTTTGAGTTACACGGTCAACTCTTTGCTTAATTTCTACATACACTATCGAATCATCAGTTAATGGTTTGTCTGTCTCATACTGTCTAACTCTAAGTTTGCGGCGATATTTTAGTCAATCTACTTTTTCTCGATAGAAACGGTAATCATCAGTATCATAGTAAAGGCTTGAAAGAGTGTATAATCCATTTTCTGATTTGCTATACGAATCGGGGATTACATACTTTTTCAAATCCTGCTGAAGTCTTTGTGATGTATCGTATGATATCAAATATTTCAATTCAAAACGATTGAATTTCCTAATCGCTGATAGCTTTTCATTTCATGACATTTTGAATTTTAGCTATATAAAAACGATGGGGAGTATAATTATACACCTTAAATTAATCTTAAATTTTGAAAAAGGCTGAATTTTTTTGTCTTAAAATAAAAAAGTCTGAATAGTAGTTGTTCAGACTTATTGACTAGTTATCGTTGTCAAATGATTTTAAGAATAAGTATAAGTAATCAAAATATAATATATGGAGATAGAAGAGCACAAATAATAATTATCCAATCTCTTTTTCTTTTTTTCTTTATCTTGTCTTTTTCTTCTTGTGGTAATGCTTCATATTCAGCTTTTTGCTTCTTAATTCTTTCAATTCTTTCAACTTCTTCATCGCTTATGTTGGCTCAATATTTATTGATTTTAGTTTGTTTCTTTTTTTCTTCTTTTTCTCTCTCTTTTGCGGTCTTCATTAGAAAATAACAATCCTTAGAAATTTTAGCATTCTTGTCCCCTTTAGCTAGAGCTGCTTGATATTCTTTTTCTCTTTCTTCTTCTCTTTTTTTATTTCTTGCTTCTCTTTGAGCTTCAGTGGTTCATGTTAAGTACCTAATAGGCCAAGTAATAAATTTGATTATTCATTCAATAGGAGCTGTTATTATTTCGGGATTGTGATATATGGTTAATCCTAAAGCTACTCCAATAGCTACAGCAATGATTGTTCATAACATGAAATAAAAATTAGAAAGATAAATTTTAATATATATTTCTATTAATCGTAATAAAATATGCAAGGAATTTTAGCTGTAATAGATTAAAAATCCCCCTGCCTTCGGCATCCCCCTTTAAAAAGGGGGAATAAACAAAAAGAATTGTTATGTGAATTTTATTAGATATAATCCGTTATTTCAGATTTAAGATTATTTTAAGATTGATATGTATAATGCTCATCGTCCAAATGAATAACATTTATATCTTAATCTATATAACCATGAAAAAATTAATTCTAAAAAGATTATTAATGTGTACAGTGTTTACTTTTTGATTTGCTTCAATTATTGCATGATGCACAAATAGTAAAACATCTCAGCAATATGTAGCGATGGAAAATCAAAATCCTGTGCAAATGAACAATTCTACTTCAAACACTGTTTCAGCAATTACCACAGATTCAAAAAAAGTTATTTTCTCTCAGTCAGATTTGTTTACTGATAGGGATTTAGAGCAAACTGCAGATTTAACTAATGCTGAATATTACACAGTCTCAGATTGAGAAGATATTACTATAACGAGTGAATGAGTTTATGTGCTTCAATGAACAGCTAAAGATGTAACAGTACATGTAGAAGCATGAGATCAAGATAAAGTTCAGATTGTACTTGATGGTGTAAGTATTACTAACACTGATTCACCATGTATATATGTAAAGACTGCTGATAAAGTTTTTGTGACTACTACTGATAGTGAAAATACATTAGAAGTGACTGATGAATTTGTGGATGATGGAGAAACTAACACGAATGGTGTAATCTTTTCCAAAGAAGATATCACTCTAAACGGAGTAGGATCTCTGAAAATCAATTCTACAAAAAACTGAATAGTATCAAAAGATGATTTAAAAATCACAGGTGGAACTTACAATATCACAGCTTCTAAAAAGACAATAGATGCAAATGATTCAATCAGAATTTTAGATGGAACTTTTGTACTTAATGCATGAACTGACTGATTACATGCAGAAAATAATGATGACGATAGTCTATGATATATTTATATTTGATGATGAGATTTTACAATAGATGCATTAGATGATGCGATTCATGGAACAAGTGTAGTTCAGATTGATGATGGAAATATTGTTATAAATTGAGCTGAATGAATTGAATGAACTATGATTCAAGTGAATGGATGAAATATTGATATTACAGCATCTGATGACTGAATAAATGCAGCAAATAAGTCAGATTCTTATGAAGTTTCTTTTACAATGAATGATGGATATATCAAAATTGTAATGTGAGCATGAGATACTGACGGAATAGATTCAAATGGAAACTTATATATTTACTGATGAACTTTGGATATAGAGGCAAGATCACCAACTGACTATGATGGAGTGGTAGTATTTGAGTGATGAAAATTAATCATAGATGGTGAAGAATATGATACCGTTCCAAATCAAATGATGTGATGAGGTAGAATGTGATGAATGGGTGGATGAATGTGACCAAGATGATGAGAGATGTGAGAAATGCCACAGGGAATGTGAAGCTGAGATATGAGAGAATTTCCAAATTGAGAAATGAGAGGAGGTAGATGAAGAATGAGATGAGATTCAAGCATTCAAGAAACACAAGTAACCAACTAAAAAATTAAGTTTAAGTTTATTTTAAGGTCAATGATTATAATGCCATCGTTTCCATGAGGAAACATTCTCTAAGAGAATATTTTAATCTCTAATATTACAAACATGAACACAAAATGAACAAGATTAGCTGCGATTTTATGACTTTCAACTGTAGTATTAGCTACATGAGTAGGAGTAAATGCAGCCAAAAATGAATCCGCTTTATCTGGAGCAGTAGACACAAGTAGACCACAAATGGTTATGCAACAACAAATTGGATCTGGAGAAGTAATGAAACATCCAAAAAGAGACTGATTTGGTTCTGGTAATCAGATTCAAAAAGAATGAAAGTGATGACGATTCTGATTTGCTTTCATTGATGAAGAATCTCTAACAGATGCTCAGAAATCTGAAATTGAAAAGCTTCAAGAAGAAAGGGATGAAGCTATCAAAAAGATTAACGATGAATTCTTTGATAAATTAGAAAAATTTATTTCAGAGGAGAAATTGGAAGATTATGAGAATTTCGTTGCCAACCATGAAAACATGAAATGAATGAAGCAGTGAAAATGAAATCATAAAATGAGATGAATGAATCCTACAAAGGACATTCAAAAGCCTAAAACTACTTCAGATGAAGAATAAAAAATATTAAATTAACCAAAGATGGAGCGGAGGCTGTTATTGAGTCTTTCGCTCTTTAATTAACTTTGCAAAAATATGGAAAATTTATAATTTAATATAGCTTTATTTTAAAAATGGGAATGTTTAAAAATCTGAAAACTTCATCAAAGATTAGTTTAAAATTCACACTATTTACTATTGTGATAGTTCTGATTTTTGGAGTACTTGCAAATTTATTATTCTTTAGAATGTGGTGGAGAACTTTGAATATTGAAGTTCAATGAGATAAAATGATGACGAAAGAAAGAATGATGAAAGAGCCTAGGCAAAATCCTCCACAATGACAAGCTGAACCTGAATTTAAAAAGAGATTTATAAATCATCTTTCAATAACTTTAAATTCAGAGGAATATCAGGAGCTACAAGATAATGAAATCTTGAAATGATATGGGATAAGCAAACTTTGAGATTCATATTTTTACTATCATAGAGTAAATGATACCGTTATCGTAAGAGATATCACTCCTCAAATCTTATCTCAAAAAAATCTGCTTACAACTTCAATATATTTACTGATATTTTCAGCGATTTTAGCATATATTCTTTCACTATATTTCGTAAAAAGTTCACTACGAAAACTAAACGATTTGGTAGATTATGTGAAATGATTAGATTTAAATAATTTGGAAAAGAAATATGAAATAATCTGACCTGAAAATGATGAAATCAATGTTTTAGCTATGAAAATCAATTCTGCTACAGATAAGATTAATAAGCAGACTTTGGCTTTGAAAGATTTTATTTCTAATGCATCTCATGAATTAAGGACTCCTTTGATGAGTATAAATTCAGAGATAGATTATTCATTAAAATCTAAGGAATATAAAGAGTGAATGGAAAATATAAAGTGAGAAATTTTAAATCTGAATAATTTGTTGGATGAGTTGGTTTTGATTAGTAAACTAGATGCAGATTCAGAATTTAAGAAATCTAATAAAAATATTTCAGAAGTCGTTTCGTCAGTATCAAAAATGATAGAAAAGAAATATAACGATAAATGATTAAAATTAGAATTAAAATGTGATGATAATGTAGAAAAGATGGTTTATAATAGTAGTTTTGAAATTATTGCAAAAAATCTGATTGAAAATGCTTTTAAATATACAGATGAATGAAAAATAGAAATTACATTAAATAATAAAGAATTTAGTGTAAAAGATACATGAAAATGAATCAAAAAAGAGAATTTAGAGAAAATTTGGGATAGATTTTGGCAGGAAGATAGTTCAAAAACTGATGTTACAAGCTTTGGATTATGATTATATTTAGTGAAATTATTAGTAAAAAAGCACTGATGGAACATCGAAGTAAAATCAGATTCTTGAAAATGAAGTGAATTTAAGATTACACGATAGTCATTCTGAGGTATAGCCGAAGAATCTTGTGTGTATCGTCATTTCGAGGCATTAGCCGAGAAATCCACTTTACAGTACACCTATGGATTTCTCACATTCGTTCGAAATGACAAACTAATACCTAAGATCCTTCACATTCGTTCAGGATGACACAAAATATACATTTACTACATAACAAAAAAGTATGAAAGTTCTACTTATAGAAGATAATAAAACTATAGCAAATAATATAAAAAAATATTTGGAACTAAGTGATTTTGAAGTGTCAATTTGTGAAAATGGATTATTCTGACTGGAAGTAGCTAGACACAATGATTTTGATATAATTTTGCTTGATCTCATGCTTCCATGAATGAGCGGAGAAGAAATATGCAAAAAGATTAAAACTGAAAAAGATATTCCGATTATCATGACTACTGCAAAATGACAATTGGAAGATAAGCTAGAATGATTTGAATTATGAGCTGATGATTATCTTGTTAAACCTTTTGATTTAGAAGAATTAGAAGCAAGAATTAAGGCATTAACAAGAAGAAAGCAAAATGAAAGTAAACCTATTAAAAAGTGAAATATCTCTATTGATATTCAGAATAGAAAAATTATGAAATGAGATAAAGAAATTAAACTAACTGTGAAAGAATACAATATTCTGGAATGTTTGGTAAAAAATATATGAATTCCATTATCCAGAACAGATATTATTCAAGAAGTTTGGTGAGGAGATTCGTTATTTGATGATGATGGTAAATTGGATGTCTATATTTCCACTATTAGAAGTAAACTAGGTAAAGATATAATAGAAACGGTTAAATGATTTGGGTATAGAATGAATAAGTAAGGATTTATATTATTGTAATTATTATGAAATATTCTATCGAAAAAATTGCATGAATTGATTGTATATTCGCTCCAATGAACGATATCCATTCAGTTACAATCCAAATTATGTGTAAGGCATGAAGTACTTATGAAATTGTTGAACAAAGTGGGATAGCCCATTGTTTGGAGCATATGTTTTTCAAATGATGAGATCGTTATAAAAATCAAAAAGAGGTTTCGGAGACTTTGGATTCAATATGAGCGAGTTATAATGCATCTACGTGAGGTGATACGGTTGAATATTATGTGAAATGTGCACCAGAATTTGTGGAGACCGCAATCGATGTATTAGCAGATATGCTGATGAATGCAAAATTTGATGAAAAAGAATTAGAGAAGGAAAAGTGAGTAATTATTCAGGAAATGAAAATGCGTGATGACAATCCTAGACTTTTATTATCGAATAAGTGGAAAAATTGGTATTTTTGAGATAATAGTTTTGGTCGTCCAACTATTTGAAATGAGAAGACAGTTAATTCGTTCACACCATCAGATTTGAGAAATTATAAAGATTCCTTATATACAAAGGATAATTTGATAATTGTGGTTGCTGGTAAGTGAGCAGAAAAAGAAAAATTAAAAAAGCTGATTGAAAAATATTTTGGTTGAATGAAAGAGAAAAAAACTATTAATCAGCCGGATTTCCCTAATTCTTTTCCTAAAAAACATGAATCACTTTTTAAAAAATGAACAGAGCAAAATCATTTAATTATCTGTGCTGATTGAATTTTATGAACAGATGATAGAAAGTATGCAGCTAAGGTTTTAGCTGGGGTCTTGTGATGAAATATGTCATCTCGCTTATTTCAAAATATTAGGACAAAGGAAGGACTTTGTTATTATATTTGAGCTTATCATTGAGCTAGTCCATATAACTGAGTTTTTATGATTAGGGCATGAATGGATAAGACTAGATTTGATTTTTGATTGAAAAGGATAAGGGAAGAAATTGAAAATATTGCGAAGAATTGAATATCTAAAGATGAATTTAGTAAGATGATAGGTTATTTGCAATGAAACATTCAGATGTGAATAGAAACTTCTGATGAAATGGCTTCATTTTTATGAGATCAATATTTAATATATGATAAAATAGAAACTTTAGAAGAAATATTAGAAAAATATAAAAAGCTGACTTTAAATGATGTAAATCAGCTTTCTGGTATGTTGAGTTTAGATAATTGCTATACTTATCATATCGAATAGTATTTTCTCGTTAGCTCTTTGAAGAAAGAATTACATATTGAGTGAAAGTGATATTTCTATCGTGAAGTTTAGTAGCTAATCAAGTTCATAAATATCTTCGATGTCGTGGTTCTATATAATATCCATCAAACTCTCTTCAATTTTGGTAGCTTTGATGAAATCAGTAAAGATGTGCATTATCGTGTAATCGGTCGTAATATTTTTGATATTTAGATAAAAATTTCTGTTCATTTGTAGCTTCCCACAAATCTACAGCCAATCAAAGTTGGTGTTCAGATTCTCATTCTCTAGCGCATCGTCCACTTTTTTTACAACTTTCTGATATTGAATTTTTTTGATATTCATAACTCCTATATGCACTTGCAATGACTATATTTTTTCAAAATTTTGCATAGAAGGCATTAGCCATTTTTTCAAGATTATCTGCAGCTTCTTTTCTTAGTGTGTGTCTAGTTTGTGCTGAAATATGTGAACGTCATTGTAATGGAACTAAGTCTGATGGTTCATAACTTATATTATGAAATGGTTTATTTACTCCGACAAATTTTTGGATATCATTATCTGGAAGTTTTGAGTGATCAATTTTTGCTAAAAATGATGATAAATCGAATTTTGAAACTCTATAAAATTTGTATCAGCTTTTTTGATTTTGAGCAAAAGAAAAAGATGCTGTAAATATTATCAATGTTAGTGTAAAAATTCATATAATCTTTTTCATTTTTCAAGTTAGTTTAATTTTGAAATCAATTCATTTTGAATTTCTTCGATGCTTTGGTCTGCATTGATTGTAATGACTTTTCATTCTGATTCAAATGCTTGAATTACAGGCAAAGTTTCAGAGTAGAAAGTTTCCAATCTTTTGTTGATGACTTCTTCTTTTGCATCGTCTGCACGTCATTGGTCAATTGCTCTTTTTTGGATTCTTTCAATAGCTTTTTCACGAGATAAGTCAAAGTTTACACAAACATAATCTCTTCAAATTTTAGCTCGATGCTGAGTGAAATAATTCTTTTGATCTAAGTTACGAGGAAATCCATCCAAAAGCATATATTCTCATTCATTTAGTAAATTAGTTCCACAGTCGAAAAGTCAGAATACTAATTTATCCTCTACCAATAATCATGCTTGTATGCGAGATGAGACATAGTCTGAAAAGATATTTTTATTTGAGCTTAAGGCTCTGAAAATATTTCAGGCTTCAAAGTATTTATAGTCTGGGTTGTTTCCTAAGAAAAAGTTTGCTTGAGTTCATTTTCAGCATCATTGCACTCAGAAAAATAAAATGTCTTTTTTCATGTTTTTTGAAAATATAATTTAAAAATTATTTATTATATATGTTTGATAAGAAACTTAATGATTTAGGAATACAATCTGATTTTATGTTTTTTTCCTTGATTTTGTTTATTATATCAAGTTTCTCTTCTTTTGTCTTTTTGTCTATCATGGATAGTATCATTGAAAATTCTTTATTACATTTTGAAGATAGGAAAATATTTTCTCATTCAACTGTGAACTTATTTAAGTGGAACAATGAACTCAAGATATTGTCTAATTTTTTTTCAGAGAAAGCTTCTAATTCTTGGAATCAACCATAAACTTTATGGTCATCTAAATTAACTAATGCTCGATCAGCTTCTCATATTATCTTAAAGCTTAGGCCATGAGTATAGTCTGTATTGAAATATATAGCTGCCGTGATTTCAGGGTGATTTACCAAAAATTCCCGTAATTGGTGTATCCAATGGTCTTTACGTTCATCATGGTTTAGGTATTCACTTCTGGATTTTTCAAAACTATAATTTCATTCATATCGAACACTTGTTGTAGCTACTTCATCTATGATTATTGGCTTGTTGAAAGCTTTTATACGTTCATATGTATTCCAATTTGGGTCATAAAGAATTTGTTCAGGAGAGAGTCGAAGACGATTTGAGTTAGCTTTTCATCGGTTGTAAAATGTAAATCATACGACATCTACAAACTCGTCTCATGGGTAATAGTCTTCCAAATGGTAGCAATCTGTTCTTGATTGATTACATTGGATTAGTGGTGCGGTTTGAGAAGGAGTTCAATTTGTTGGCATGTCTCGATGATTCACTGAAAAATCAAATAATATATTTTCTTCGTTTAATCATGCTAATCTTGATAATGTCCAAACATGAATCCAAGCAGCTTTAAATTTTTCTGGATTACTTCACCAGGGATATCGTCCTCCGTTCATTTCGTGCATAGTACGAAAAATTACATGTATATCTTTTTCTTTGATTTTTTTGAAAAATGCGGAATATTGAGCGTCAAATTTTCATAGAACAACCTCATTGGCAGAATATTTGTCTGGAGAAAGTGTAAAATGATATATTCTATCAGTTCAGAGCTTTTCAACTATATTATCAATTGAATTCAAAACATTGTTTTCACTTCGTGGATCAAATATAAATGATACTACAGGTAGGTTTACACCTAATGATTTTTCGATAGTTTCAATGTTTTCTGGGGTATTGTCAGATGATTTTAATCAGAAATAATATGATTCGCTGGTGTTTATTAATAGTGAAAAAATTCAAATCAATAATATTGGTAAAATTGTCTTCAGTTGTTTATAACTATGAAATAATGCCATTTGTTTAAGTGAGAGAAGAATTTAAAATTGTGAAATGGTTGTAGCAACCTATACAGAAATATATGAATAATATTATACTGACTACGAATTTCAACACAATTCATGATACAAAACCTATAAAAGCTCAAAAAGCTGGTTTTGTAGATTTCTGTATATCTAATTTATGTATATATTCTCCAATTAAAGCTCAGACAAAAGGTCATAAAATTAATCCAAAAGGTCAAAAAAATATTCATATAATCATTCCTAAGATACATCATCGATTTCATCGTTTAGTTCATCAGAATTTTTTAGTTCATAGTATTGGTAAATAGTAATCAGCTAATATTAATAAAATCATTAAAATTCATCGGATTATCACGAATCACCAAGAAAATGGTTTGTTCATAAAGAACTGTGCTAACAATATAGCTATATATCACAGTTGTGGTCATGGAAGTCATGGTAAAATTGAACCAGCAATAGCAACTAAACATAATATTATTCAAATCACACAACAAGCTATGTCCATTTAATTTTTTATTATCACTAAATATTATTCATGAGAATAATTATCAAAATATCATTGTATGAATATTACAGGAGTTCATTTATCTCCAGATCCAGAAGTTAAATCGCAAAGAGATCAGATTAAATCCGTGTATCTTCTAGGAGTTGTTCATTGTGTCTCGATTTTTCATTTCAAATTAGATTCTTTAGTCTTGATTTCACTTCTAATTGCATTATTTAATTCACTTCATTTTAAGTGAGAAAATTTATTATCTGATAAATATTTTAATTTTAGTTCATTGGGGCTTCATTCTAATCATGATGTATATGCTGGAGAAACTACAGGGTCTGCTAATTCTCGAATTTTTCATACAGGATCTTTGAAAGCTCAATCTCAATAAATCATCACTTCGATAGTTTTTCCGGTAAGTTCCTTTAGTTTTTCCTGAATTTTATTGACCAACTCTTCTCAGTTTTCTGGAAATAATTTTACTTTTTCTTCTGTAGCTCTATTTGATCAGAGAAGTCAGTATTTACTATTAAATCCGCTTCAGTCGACTGATGAAGTCATGATTTCATCCATTCATATAATTTTTCATTGACTAGCGGATTTTAGGATTTCTTTGGTTTCAAATCTAGTGTGAATATCACAAACTAAAACGTCTTGAATGTAGTTTAGTATAGCTTTTGGATCATTGGCTAAAATTATTTCAGCTTCACAATTTTCTTTTTCTATCAAATCTTTGTAAAAATCTACCATATTTACTCATGTAAAAATGTGTTTCCAGTCTCCAAACTTTTCGTGGTATATTTCTTCAGTTATAATGTCTGTATATGGGTTAATTCAACTTTGTTTTAATTTTTCTCTATCCATTATGTCATTACCAACTTCGTCTGAAGGGAAACTAATTTGTAATGTGATTTTATCCATAGCTCTAGCCATGGCTGATAAAAGCACGGCAAAACGATTACGTGATAAGATGGGGAACAGCACTCAAATGTGTTTAGTCTGAAATTTGTTTTGTATATCTTGTGCGATTTGGTCGACTGTGGCGTAATTTCCGCTAGAAATTCACACAACAGCTTCAGTGATGGCTACGATATCGTGGTCATGGAATGTGAAATTCTCACTCTCTTTAACTCTCATTAAACTTTCAATAACGATGTTAGTTAAATCATCTCATTGTTTGATGATAGGAGTTCTAATGCCTCTTACGACAGTTCATACATTTCTCATTCTAAATTTTGGTACGAAATAAAAGACATTGCTTTTATGTAGGAAAAAAATGAAAAAATTCAAGATAGAATTGTATAGAAAATATGTTTTTTGAAAAAGACTTGATTTTATGGATTGAATATTTATAAGGGATTTTGCAAGAAAGTTTTTCTTGTATATGGGTGTGTAGCTCAGCTGGTTAGAGCGCACCTCTGATAAGGGTGAGGTCGATGGTTCGAGTCCATCCACGCCCACCATATGCCAAGGTAGCTCAGTGGTAGAGCAGGAGACTGA
>Ga0247608_10002273_pt1 | contig 24493 bp, 22 predicted proteins | sample 176DNAGHGlowgp2_FD_193490 | JGI IMG/M metagenome (GOLD analysis project Ga0247608, IMG submission 193490) | Sheep rumen microbial communities from Palmerston North, Manawatu-Wanganui, New Zealand - 1766 DNA GHGlow gp2 | ecosystem: Host-associated > Mammals > Digestive system > Stomach > Rumen ... | reverse complement strand
CTGCCTGCATGGAGACTTCCATATCGGCAATATCATCACCAACGGGGAGAAAGATTACTGGATAGACCTGGGAGACTTCTCTTATGGCGCTCCGGAATGGGACTTGTCCATGAATTTTTACCTGGCCCATTATATCCCCTCCGAGTATATGGACCAGCTGTTCCATCTTGACAGCGAGACGTTCCGGAAACACTGGAATCTCTTGCTAAAGTCCTATTGCGGCATTCAGACCCCGGAGGAGCAGCGCGTCTTTGAGAAGAAACTGCTTAAGTTCACCGCTCTCAAATATGCCTTTGCCGTCTGCAAACGCCACAATGGACAAGGGGATCCCAACCCCAGGACGGAAGGGCTGGTCCAGGCTTTCCTGGACGGGAAGGCCCCCGGATTTTTCTAGTTTTGGCGTTGAAATGGTTTCAAGCGAGTATATCTGGGATCCGCTGCGGCGCAAAAGCGTACGCAATACCCCCGAGGAGGCCGTGAGGCAGTGGTTCATCTCCGTCCTGCACGAGGGGATGAAGGTGCCGGAGCACATGATGGGCTCCGAAGTGGCCCTGAAACTGGGCCGGAAGGATTACCGGGCCGACATTGTGGTGTACGACCGCCAGGCGCATCCCGTGATGGTGGTGGAGTGCAAGCGGCCGGAGGTGACGCTGGACCAGGATGTGGTGGACCAGGCCCTGCGGTACAACCAGCAGCTGGACGTGAAGTATATCGCCATAACCAACGGCCCCAAGACCTTTATCTTCCAGAGGCAGGCCGATGGCTGGCAGTTCATGGAAAAGGCCCCTTTGTGGGAAGAGATGATATGACGAAAGTAGAAGAGTATCTGGATCATCCGGTCTTCAGACTGGTGAGTGAGACGGCCGGGGAACTGGGCGTCAGGGCTTTTGTGATAGGTGGATATGTGCGGGACTGCTTCCTGGGCTGTCCCAACAAGGATATCGACATTGTGGTGGAGAGCACCCCGGGTACGGAGCACGCCGGCATTGCGTTGGCGGAAGCCGTGGCCGCCAAGTGCCATTCCAAGGTGAGCGTGTTCAAAAACTTCGGCACCGCCATGCTCAAGTATCATGGGATAGAGGTGGAGTTCGTGGGCGCCCGGAGGGAGTCTTACCACCGGGATTCCCGCAAGCCCATCGTGGAGGACGGGACGCTGGAGGAAGACCAGCTTCGCCGGGATTTTACCATCAACGCCATGGCCTTCAGCCTCCAGAAAGAGGACTACGGTTCCCTGGTAGACCCCTTCGGGGGCATCCGGGACCTGGCGGCCGGGATTATCCGCACGCCGTTGGAACCTCAGCAGACCTACAGCGACGACCCCCTGCGCATGCTCCGGGCCATCCGCTTCGCCGCCCGGCTGAGCACGCCGGAGCATCCCTTCACCATCGTTCCCGAAAGCCTGGAAGCCATGAAGGAAATGGCCGGGCGTATGCAGATTCTCTCCAAGGAACGCATTGTGGAGGAACTGAACAAGATGCTCTTGACCCGGAACCCTGCCATGGCCTTCGAACTCATGGAGGACACCGGCCTGCTGAAGGAATTCCTGCCGGAGCTGAGCCGTCTCAAAGGCGTGGAGACGGTGGACGGGAAAGGCCACAAGGAGAATTTCTCCCACACGCTCCAGGTGCTTCAAAACGTGCTTTTGTTTGAGGCCGAAGAGGGGAGGGAGCCCAATCTGTGGCTTCACTGGGCGGCCCTGCTGCACGATATCGGCAAGCCTGTAAGCAAGCGCTATGTTCCCGGGCAGGGCTGGACCTTCCACGGGCACGAAGTTACGGGAGCCCGCATGGTCCCCAAGATTTTCGAGAAGCTCAAGATGCCCCTCAACGAGAAGATGAAATATGTCCAGAAGCTGGTGAGCCTGCATCTGCGGCCCATCGCCTTGGTGGACGATGAGGTGACGGACAGCGCCGTGCGCCGCCTGCTGTTCGACGCCGGGGAGGACATAGACGACCTCATGCTCCTGTGCAACGCGGACATCACCTCCAAGAATCCCGCCAAGGTGGCCCGTCTGCGCCGGAACTTCGAGGCGGTGAAGGAGAAGATGGCCCAGGTGGAGGCCAAGGACGAGATTCGCAATTGGAAAAACCCCATCACCGGAGACTATGTGATGGAACTCTTCGGCCTGGAGCCGTGCAATATCATCGGCCAGCTCAAGGAAATGGTGAAAAACGCCGTCCTGGACGGGGAAATTCCCTATACTTTCGAGGCGGCCGATGCCTACATGCGGGCCAAGGCCCGGGAGGTGTTCGGCCTGGAAGCGAAAGATTCTTCCCTTCGTTCAGAATGACAATCGACCGTTATATAGCCTATATCCGGGATGTGCGCAGGTATTCCCCGCGCACGCAGGAACTCTACCGCGAGGCCCTGGAGGACTTCGAGGCCTGGGGCGGAGACCTGATCCCTTCGCGTATCCGGGAGTATGAGGCGCATCTGATGGAACGGGGGCTCAAGCCGCGCACCGTCCACCTGCACATGAGCGCCCTTAGCGGGTATTGCAACTTCCTGATGAAGGAGGGTGTGCTCTCCTCCAACCCCGTCCGCGGGGTCAAGCGCCCCAAGATGGAAAAGCGCCTGCCGGAGTACTACACGGAAAAGTCCCTGGCGGAATACCTGGAAGCATCGGCCCATAGTGCCGGGAAGGAGGAACTGGAGGTGCTGGAGAGCCTGAAACCCGGGGAAAAGCTGGCCGATGAACTTTATAACCGGCGGCTCAGGCGGCTCATCGTCAGCCTTTTGTATGCTACGGGAATCCGGCGGGCCGAGCTGATCGGCCTGCAAATGAAGAGCGTGGACAGCGCCCGGCAAACCCTCCGCGTAAGGGGAAAGGGTGATAAAATGAGAGAAATTCCGCTCATTCCTTCCGTACTTGAAGAAATTTCACTATATTTACAAGCAGCTAAGTCAATGGAACTGGACTGTACACCGGAAAGTCCGCTCCTCAGGACGGAGAAAGGGAATCCCCTTTACCCTGCCTTCGTGGACCGGGCGGTGAAAACGGAACTGGACGGCTACGGCATCACCGGGAGGAAATCCCCCCATGTGCTCAGGCACTCGCTGGCTACGGCCCTTCTGGATGAAGGAGCAGACCTGAACGCCATCAAGCAGATGCTGGGCCACTCCTCTCTCGCGGCCACGGAGGTGTATACCCACAATTCCATTGAAAGGCTCAAGGCACAATACATGAACGCCCATCCCAGGGCAAAAAACGCTGGCAAACATGATTAACGTTAAGTCCCTTAAGTTCAATGCAGACGAGAAGCTGCTGGACTTCATTGACAAGAAAGTTGGAAAAGTAGAGAAGTTCTTCGACAACATGGGAGACATCGATGTCACCCTTTCCCTTCTCCCGGACGCGGAAAACAAGAGTGTCAAGCTGCAGACCCACATCCCCGGTGAGGATCTGGTGATAGAGCGCCAGGCCCGTACCTTCGAGGAAGCCGTTACGGATGCCGCAGACGCCCTCAAGGAGAAGATCGTGCGTGCCAAGGAAAAGAAATTTGCCAAGTAAGTGGCCGCACAGAAAGCTTATATCGAGCTGGACCGTCAGGTCAAAAGCATTCTTGAAGATGTCCGTAGCGGCATCTTCAAGTCTGTTTATCTGCTCATGGGCGAGGAGCCCTATTACCCGGACCTGGTGGCGGGCGCCATCCTGGACAATTGCCTCCAGGAGTGGGAAAAGGACTTCAACGAGACCGTCTTTTACGGGGCCGATGTCACGGCCGACACGGTGATTACCGCCGCCCGCCGCTTCCCCATGATGGCGGAGCGCCAGCTGGTGGTGGTGAAGGAAGCCCAGCAGATGAAATCTTTAGAAGAATTGTCCATCTACTGCCAACAGCCCTTGGAGAGCACCGTGCTGGTGATTCTGATGCATGGCGCATCGGCCGACAAACGCCGCGCCCTCTACAAGAGCGTGCTCAAGACGGGCGTGATTGTGGAGTCGGGGGCCCTTCGGGATTACGAGGTTCCGCAGTGGATTCAGTCCTACTACGAGGGCCGGGGGCTGCGCATTCATCCGGAAGCCGCCCAGCTGCTGGCGGAGAGCGCCGGTACGGAGCTGGGAAAGATAGCCGTAGAGACGGACAAGCTTCTGAAGAACCTTCCCGAAGGCGTGAAGGAGGTGAGTGTGGCCGATATCGAAAAGAACGTGGGTGTGAGCCGCCAGTTCAGCGTATTCGAGCTCACCAAATGCTTGAGTTTCCGCCAGTCGGCCCAGGCCCTGAAGATTGCCGCCCGCATGGGGGAGGCGCCGCGTTTTGCCCTTCCCATGGTGGTGGCGCCGCTCTTTACGCACTTCAGCCGCATTCTAAAGTACCACGCCATGCTGCCCACACGCCCTTCACAGGGGGATGTGGCCCGGGTACTGGGTGTGAATCCGTATTTCATCAAGGAGTACGACTCGGCTGTCCGCAGTTACTCCCTGCAGCAATGCATGCGGGTCATCTCCCTTCTGACGGATTATGACTACAAGGGCAAGGGAGGAGACGCCGGCGAGGCCACCCCGTCGGACCTCTTCACGGAATTGGTTGTAAAAATATTGAATATTTAGTAAAATTTATTGTAATTCAATAAATAATTATTATATTTGCCCACAAAACAAAAGGATATGGCAATAGTAGAAGTCAAGAACGTTTCAAAGACCTTCGGCCCCAAGGTGGCACTGGACAATGTGTCGCTGGACATTCCCGAGGGCAAGATTTTCGGCCTGCTGGGGCCCAACGGGGCGGGCAAGAGCACGCTCATCCGCATCATCAACCGGATTACCATCGCATCGGCCGGCCAAATCCTCTTTCAGGGACATCCCATTACGGAGGAGGACGTCTCCCATATCGGCTATCTGCCGGAGGAGCGCGGCCTGTACCGCAAGATGAAGGTGGGAGACCAGGCCATGTACCTGGCCCAGCTCAAGGGAATGAGCGCCCATGATGCCGCCGTAGAGCTGAAAAAGTGGTTCGTCCGCTTCGACATTGCCGACTGGTGGGGAAAGAAGGTGGAGGAACTCTCCAAAGGTATGGCCCAGAAGGTGCAGTTCATCACCACGGTGGTGCACAAGCCTTCCCTGATGATTCTGGACGAGCCCTTCTCCGGCTTCGACCCGGTGAACGTGGACCTGATTCGCAAGGAAATCCTGCGGCTCAAGGACGAGGGCGCCACCATCATCCTCTCTACGCACAACATGGAATCCGTGGAGGAACTCTGCGAGAACATCGCCCTCATCAACAAGGGCAAGCTGGTGGTCACCGGTGAAACCGACGAAATCCGCCGCCGCTACGGCCGGGACAACGTGGAACTGGAGTACACGGACGACACCCTGGACCGCAAAACCCTGGTGGTGGCCCGGGAAGAGGTGAACGCCCGCCTGCACGAGCTGTTGGAAAAAGATTTCACCATCAACTCCTTCAAGGAGCTGATTCCCCGCATGAACGACATCTTTATCAAATTGGTAACGGAGGAGGAATAAGGTATGAATTTCAAGAAATTAGGCATTATTATCCAGCGCGAGTATCTTAACAAGGTTAAGAAAAAGAGCTTCCTGCTGATAACATTCCTGGCTCCGGTGCTGTTTGCCGGCATCGCCATCCTTCCTTCCGTCATCATGCTGGGCGCCAAGGAAGAAGCCAAGCAGGTGGGCGTCATAGACCGTTCCGGCATCGTGATGCCCTTCCTGACGGACAACGAGGTCACGCATTTCCAGGATATGGGCCCGGATGCCTCGCCCGAGGCCATTAAGGCCGATTTCTCCGCCTCTGGTGTGGATATCCTCCTCACCATCTCCGAGCTGGACACCGTGGGACGCACCGTATCGGCCGACTGCTACTCTGAAAAGCCCTTGGGCATGGATACCGGGGAGATGATAGAGAGCCGCATCAACGATGCCGTGGAGGCCTACCGCATCGAGTCTTATGGAATCGACAATCTGGAAGAGATTATGGCGGGCGTGAAGTCCGACGTGAAACTGCGCAGCTACACCATTGATGAAAGCGGCAAGGAAAGCATCTCCGAAAGCGGCATCTACATGGCCCTGTCCATGATTCTGGGCATGGCGCTGTACATGTTCATCGCGCTGTTCTCCGGCATGGTGATGAGTTCCGTGATTGAGGAAAAGAGCTCCCGCGTGGTGGAAGTGCTCATGTCTTCCGTCAAGGCTACGGAACTGATGTTCGGCAAGATTATCGGCGTGGCCCTGGTAGCCCTCACGCAGTTCCTGCTGTGGATACTCCTGACGCTGATGCTCATCGGCGTGGCCGGAGGCATCCTGGGCAAGGACAAACTGATGGGTATGCTGGGTGACGACCCTGCCACCGAGATGGTGGGCCAGATGAACGAAGACGTGAACCTTCCCGCCGGCATGGACCTGAACGGCGCCCTGGCCGCGGCCACGGATACCACCGGTGTGGCCGCCGGAGAGCCTTCCGGCATGGAGGTGGTGATGAGCACCCTCGGCAACATCAACCTGGGGCAGATTCTCTTCGCCTTCCTCTTCTTCTTCGTGTTCGGCTATCTGCTGTATGCCTCGCTGTTTGCGGCCATCGGGTCGGCCGTGGAGAACGAGGGGGACAGCTCCCAGCTGCAGATTCCGGTCACCATTCCGCTGCTGCTGGCTTTCTTTATTGCCATTTACGCTTTCAAGGCACCGGACAGTTCGCTGGTGTTCTGGGGCTCCATGATTCCCTTCACTTCGCCCATCGTGATGCTGGCCCGCATTCCCTTCGGCGTGGCCACTTGGGAGCTGGTGCTTTCCATGGCCCTGCTGGTACTCACCTTTGTGGTGTGCGCCTGGGCATCGGCCAAGATTTACAAGGTGGGTATCCTGATGTATGGCAAGAAGAGTACCTTTAAGGATTTGTGGAAATGGCTCAGGCAAAACTAAATAATAACAAAAACCTTTGGTACCTGGGCTGGGCGCTGATTCTGGTGGGAGCCGTCTTCGCCGGGGCGCAGGCCATGCAGGACAAGGGCCCCGTGGTACGCTGGAAGCGGGTGGCCATGGACGGCCACCGGACGGGAGCCAAGCCGGTGACGGCGGAGAATCTGTCCGAATCCCTGGGCAGCTTTGACGACGAAGGTTACCTGACACCCTCCGGCGTCCGCTATGAGGAGAGCTCCTGCGTGGCGCAGGTGGCCCGGGAACTGATGGACGTGCAGCCGCAGCTGAGCCACCTCAAGCAGGTGATCGGCCATTCGGCGGGCATGTATATGAATCTCCGTACCCAGCCGGACCTGCCGCTGGGCAATCTGGTGGCCGATGCCATCCGGGATTACGGCAGCCGCTATTTCCGCGTGTCCATGGATTTTGCCCTCACCAATTATGGCGGCATCCGGACGCCCATGCCGGAAGGCCCCGTTACCCTGGACGACATTTCTTCCATGTTCCCCTTCAAGAACTACCTCTGCCATGTGAAGATGAAGGGCTCCTCCCTTCAGAAGCTGCTGGAGCAACTCTCCGGCACCAAGGCCTTCCAGGCCGTTTCCGGCTGCGAGGTAAAGGTGAAGGGCGGAAAGCTGGAAAGCGCCCTGGTGGGAGGAAAGCCCATCGAGCCGGAGCGGATATACAACGTTTGCTCCATCGACTTCCTCCTGGACGGGGGAGACAAGATTAACCTGGGCGCCCTGGCAGAGAACGTCACGCTCTCACACGTGCTTATCAGGGAGGCCATGTTGGATTATGTGAAACGGACGGAGGCCGAAGGCAAGCTAATTGAGGCCAAGGCCGACGGCCGCGTTGTCATGGAGGAGTAGTCTATGGATAAAATTTACAAGTATATTCTGATAGCGGCGGGTGTGCTCACCCTGGGCTTCTGCTTCTATGTGGGTTACAAGCAGGGCTCCCGGGAAGTTCACAAACTCACCATCCTGCATGTGAACGACACGCACAGCCACATGGAGCCTGTCCGTTTCGGAGAATACGCGGGCATGGGCGGCGCCTTGGAGCGGGCTGCCTACATAGAGTCCGTCCGCAAGGCCGATGGTCCTGAAAACGTGCTTCTGCTGCATGCCGGAGACTTCTGCCAGGGCACGTCCTACTTCTCCGAGCTGGGTGGCCAGGTGGAAACCCGCATCCTGAATGCCATCGGCTATGATGTCATTACGCTGGGAAACCATGAATTCGACAACGGCATAGAGGCACTCGGGCAGGTCCTCTCCGGCGTGAACATGCCGGTGGTGTGCTGCAATTATGATTTCTCGCCCTTCGAGGCGGGAAAATACATCCGCCCTTATGCGATAGTCCAAAAGGCCGGTCTCAAGATTGGCGTTATCGGCGTCCTGTGCGGCCTCAAGGAGATGGTGGCCGGAGATATTGCAGGCCGCATCCCCGCCTTTGACACCGTTCCTACCGTCCAGAAGTATGCCGATGAGCTCCGTCCCCAGTGTGACCTGGTGATAGCCCTCACGCATATCGGCTACGAGGCGCACAATCCCGGAGACCTGCTGGACAAGGACCTGGCCGCCGCCACGCGGAACATAGACATCATTGTGGGCGGTCATTCCCATACCTTCCTGGAAGAGGCCGTAAAGGTGAAGAACCTGGACGGCAAGGATGTCCCCATCGTACAGGTGGGCTGGATGGGCACTTACATGGGCGAATTCAAGGTGACACGGTAATCAGGTCCCGGATTCCGTCCAGTTTTTCCTGATCGAAGCGGTATATTTCCAGTAGCTGGTCTACGGAAGTGTACCCTTTGATTTTTTGGCGGTAGCGCACAATCTTCCCGGCAAAATAGGGGCCGATGCCCGGCAGGGCCAGCAGCTGGGCGCTGTCGGCCCGGTTGAGGTCGATAAGCGGGATGTCTATGTAGGGTTCCAGGCGGGCATAGACGGAATCGGCCACTACAAAACTTTTGGCGAAGTCTTTCTTGCGGGCGAAGCGGCCGCCCTTGAGGCGGTAGTTTTCAATCACCTGGGCCTGTTTCCGGGAGAAGCCCAGCCGCTGCAAGTCTTCCACGCTTGCGGTATTGGGGTTGAAGCGGAAGTTTTCCACCTTCCGGGGCACCGCCTTCTCCCTCACTTCCACTACGGCCTCCTGCCGCGGCGGCTCTTTCCGGACCACGCTCCGCTCTTTTGCCGTTTTGTGCTCTGCCTCTGTCTTTTGGGGTAAAGGGGAAGAATCTCTTTCCGGCCCGGAAGGCACCAGTATATACACCGTATCCGGCCGGTCCCGGTTGGCTGCCAGATGCAGAACGGCCGCCCTGTGCATGAACAGGGCCGCTTCATAACCGATAATCAGGAATAGCAGGGCGATGGCGCCGGCAACGAAGCTGCTAGTCGGTTGCTGTTTCTTCTTCCCCTCCATTGAAACGCCTCTCTTTAGCGGGTTTCGCCGGATGGGCCCCGGCTACAACTAATACAATCTCACCTTTGGGTTCATGTTCCCGGAACCAGGCGGCCACTTCCTCCAGGGTGCCGCGACGGTGTTCTTCGTGAACTTTGGAGATTTCCCGGGCCACGGAGCACTGACGCTCCGGCCCGAAGGCATCGGCCATCTGTTCCAGCGTTTTTACCAGGCGGTAGGGGGATTCGTAGAAAATCAGGGTGCGGGTTTCTTGGCTGAGGGCTTTGAGCAGGGTCTGACGCCCTTTTTTCTGCGGAAGAAAACCTTCAAAGGCAAACTTGTCGCAGGGGAGGCCGCTGGAAACCAGGGCCGGGATGCAGGCGGTGGCTCCGGGAAGGGTCTGCACCTCGATTCCCTCCTGGGCACAGGTGCGGGCCAGCAGGAAGCCCGGGTCCGAGATGCCGGGGGTGCCGGCGTCCGAGATGAGCGCCACGTTGAGGCCGGCGAGGATGCGTTCCTTCACCAGCCGGACCGTCTGGTGCTCGTTGAATTTATGATGGCTCTGAAGGGGCCGATGGATGTCGTAGTGCTTCAGGAGTACGGAACTGGTGCGGGTGTCTTCGGCCAGGATGAGGTCTGCCTCCCGGAGCACCTGGACGGCCCGGAAGGTCATGTCTGACAGATTGCCCACGGGGGTGGGGACGATATAAAGGATACCCGCCACTATCCCAGTTTCTTACGGACGCACATCATGAAGTGATAGACCACGTCGCTTTTGAGGTTCCAGGCGGGGAAGTGCTCCCGGATATAGCTCACGGCCTGGTCCAGGGTGGACATGCCGTTGAGCTCCGCGATGGTTTTGTCATACAGGGCGAAGTCTTCCTTGAAGAGAGTGCCGATAAACAGGGCCCGGTCCAGCAGGCTGATGCCGCTGCGGATGTTCTTCACCTGCAGGCCCGGCTTGTCCTTCCTCCAGGGCAGGCCGATGGTGTCGTCCGCCACAGGCTCCGCCTGGGCCGCGGGCTCCGGTTCAGGAACAGGCTCCGGTTCGGGAAGGGGCTCCGGTTCCGGCATGGGTACGGGCTCCACGTCATCTATGCCGATGGCGATATCCGTGAAATCCACCTCGGCCGCTTCCTCTGCGGGGAAGGCCTCTATGGCGGAAATCTTTTCTTCCAGGGCGCTGATGCGCTCTTTGAGGGCGGCTACTTCTTCCCGGAATTCTTGCAGCAATTCGGTTTGACTTTTCTCCATAAATGACTAAATTTGTAGTCAACAACAAATATACGGAAATGTTTTTGGAAAATTCAAAAAAATCGGGCTGCATTGAAGTAATTTGCGGTTCCATGTTCTCGGGAAAGACGGAAGAACTCATCAGAAGGCTCAAAAGAGCCCAGTTCGCCAAGCAGAAAATAGCCACTTTCAAACCCACGGTAGACAAGCGCTATTCAGACCTGGACGTTGTTTCCCACGATTCCCACAGCATTTCCTGTACGCCCATCAAGTCGCCCTCCCGCATGTTGCAGATAGACCCCGATGTGCAGGTGGTGGGCATTGACGAGGCCCAGTTCTTCGATGACAGCATCGTTGAGGTTTGCCAGACCCTGGCAAACCGGGGCATCCGCGTCATCATCGCCGGCCTGGACACGGACTACCTGGGCAAGCCCTTCGGCCCCATGCCCGGCCTCATGGCCATTGCCGAGGACGTACAGAAGGTCCATGCCATCTGCGTGAACTGCGGCGCCCTTGCCAACCACTCCCACCGGCTGTCGGCCTCCAAAAAGCTGGTGGTGCTGGGAGAGAAAGACACTTACGAGCCCCTGTGCCGGGAGTGTTACCAAAAAGCGCTGTCCGAAGACAACGCTTAATCCGAACGTATTTTCCTGACTTTTAGTCCTGGACGTTGGAGAGGGCCTCGCGAATCTTGGCCTCAATCTCCTGCGCCAGTTCTTCGTTGTCCTGGAGGAGTTTCTTGACGGCCTCGCGTCCCTGGGCCAGTTTGGTCTCGTTGTAGGAGAACCAGGAGCCGGCCTTCTGGATGATGTTCATCTCCACGCCCAGGTCCACGATTTCTCCGCTGCGGGAAATGCCTTCTCCGAAGACAATGTCGAATTCGGCCTTCTTGAAAGGCGGGGCCATCTTGTTTTTGACCACCTTCACCTTCACGTGGTTGCCCAGGGCTTCCTCGCCGTCCTTGATTTGGGTGGTGCGGCGGATATCCAGGCGCACGGAGGCGTAAAACTTGAGGGCGTTGCCGCCGGTGGTGGTTTCCGGATTGCCGAACATGATGCCTATCTTCTCTCGCAGCTGGTTGATGAAGATGCAGCAGGTATTGGTTTTGGAGATGTTGGCCGTGAGTTTGCGGAGGGCCTGGGACATCAGGCGGGCCTGCAGGCCCACTTTGTTGTCTCCCATTTCCCCTTCAATCTCTGCGCGGGGGGTGAGGGCGGCCACGGAGTCAATCACCACAATGTCCACGGCGCCGCTGCGGATGAGGTTGTCGGCAATTTCGAGGGCCTGTTCTCCGTTGTCCGGCTGGGAAATCAGGAGGGTGTCCAAATCTACTCCCAGGGCCTTGGCATAACTGCGGTCGAAGGCATGTTCCGCGTCTATGATGGCGGCGATGCCCCCGGTTTTCTGGGCCTGGGCTATAGCGTGGATGGCCAGGGTGGTTTTACCGGAGCTCTCCGGTCCGTAGATTTCTATGATTCTTCCCTTGGGATAGCCGCCGATGCCCAGGGCGTGGTCAAGGGCGATGGAACCGCTGGGGATAACTTGGGCGGCGTCCCATTCCGGCTGGTCTCCCAGTTTCATGATGGTACCCTTGCCGTAGTCTTTCTCAATCTTGTCAATGGTGGCCTGGAGCGCCTTGAGTTTGGCTGCATTGATTCCAGTTTCTTCTGCTTGATTTGCCATACAAATAAAAAAGTTTAAAGGTTGCGCTCATCCTGAACCGCATCTACAAAGATAACGAAAACTCCTTAAAATAATACAAGAATATTTAGTAATTTTGCAGAAATAATATTAGACCATGATTCAGTCCATGACCGGCTACGGCAAGGCCGATGCCCAGCTCAAAAGCGGTAAACTTACCATCGAAATCCGTGCGCTCAATGCCAAGAGTGCCGATATCAATATCAAAAGCAGCCTCCTTCCAAAAGAGAAGGAGCTGGAAGTGAGAAAACGCCTGGCAGAGCGCCTGGTAAGGGGAACCATAGACCTGTATCTCACTTACGAGGCCGGTGCCCAGGACGGCGCCCATACCATCAATCCGGAAGTCTTTCATTCCTATTGGAAGAGTGCCGTGAAGGCCCTGGATGAGGAAACGGTCTTTACCAAGACCTTCCTCAAGGACCCGGGCGTGGGCAGCATCCTGGCTAATGCCGTCCTCCGCCTGCCGGACGTGGTGGACAGCCGCAAGGGAGATGTAGTCACAGAGGAGGACTGGCCCGCCGTATCGGCCGCCCTGGACAGCGCCCTGGAACGGCTTTGCTCCTACCGTGCCACGGAAGGAGAGGCTCTATATAAGGATGTTACCTCCCGTGTGGCGCTTATCGGCCAGTTGTATGACCAGGTGGAAGCCCTGGAAGGGGAGCGCATATCGGCCGTGCGGGAAAAGCTTCTCAAGGCCCTGGAAGAACTGAGTGCCAAACCCAATCCGGAGCGTTTTGAGCAGGAGCTTATCTTCTATTTGGAGAAGTACGATATCAATGAGGAAAAAGTGCGCCTGCGCCAGCACTGCAAATACTTCATGGAAGTGATTGATGCCGAGCCCTATCCCGGGAAGAAGCTGGGCTTTATCCTGCAGGAGATGGGCCGCGAAATCAATACCACGGGCTCCAAGGCCAACCATGCCGGTATCCAGCAGCTGGTGGTGCGCATGAAGGACGAGCTGGAGAAAATCCGGGAACAAAGCATGAACATCCTGTAGCCTATGAAAGAGCGCCTACTAGGAAAAACGCCTTCGGAGCTGTCCGAAATAGCCCTCTCCTCCGGCCTCCCCGCCTTTGCGGGAAAGCAGATGGCCCAGTGGCTGTATCAGAAAAGGGTGGGGGATATAGAACAGATGACCAACCTTTCCAAGGCGGGCCGGCAGGCGCTCATGGAAAAATATGAGGTGGGGCTGGTGGCTCCCATCGACGTCCAGACCTCCCGGGACGGTACCCGGAAATACCTTTTTCCCTTCGGGGAGGGCTCCGGAGTGGAGGCGGTGATGATTCCCGACCAGGAGCGCAAGACGCTCTGCGTCAGTTCCCAGGCCGGCTGCAAGATGAACTGCCGCTTCTGCATGACGGGCCGCCAGGGTTTCCACGGCAATCTGTCGGCGGCCGATATTCTGAACCAGTTCTTCGCCGTGGACGAGGCGGCGCAGCTCACCAATGCCGTGTTCATGGGCATGGGAGAGCCCCTGGACAACTGGGAGAACGTCAAACGCGCCATCGAGGTGCTTACGGCCCCCTGGGGCCTGGCCTGGAGCCCCAAACGCATCACCCTGAGCACCATTGGCGTACTCCCCAAGCTCAAGCAGTTCCTGGACGAGAGCCGCTGCCACCTGGCCGTGAGCCTGCATAATCCCTTCCCGGAAGAGCGGGCCCGGATGATGCCCGTGCAGAAGGCCTGGTCCATTACGGAGGTGGTGCGCCTTGTCAGACAATATGACTTTACCGGCCAGCGACGCGTGAGCTTTGAATACACGGTCTTCGAGGGATGGAACGACAGCCCGCGCCATGCCGACGAACTGCTGAGGCTGCTGAGGGGCCTGGAGTGCCGGGTGAACCTGATTCGCTTCCACAAAATTCCGGATTTCCCTTACGGGACGGCTCCGGACAAGGTGATGGAAGCCTTCCGGGACCGTCTGAATGCAGGCGGGCTCACGGCCACCATCCGTGCCTCCCGTGGAGAAGACATCTATGCTGCCTGTGGCCTTCTGGCCGGAAAACATGCCGAAAACAAAAACGAGCTATGAAAAAAATTCTGACTCTGCTCATGTTGCTGCTGCCGCTTGCTTCCTATGCCCAGGAGGACGAGTATTCTTCCTTCGGCCTGGATGTGCGGGACCAGCGGGCCGTAAGGGAAATCCGCCAGCGGATGGCCCGGATTCGCCAGACGCGCCCCACCGTGGGCCTGGTGCTCTCCGGCGGCGGTGCCAAGGGCGCGGCCACCGTGGGCGTGCTCAAGTATCTGGAAGAGTACGATATCCCCATTGATTTGGTGGTGGGCACCAGTGTGGGCGGCCTGCTGGGCTCCCTGTACTCTCTGGGATATGACGCGGCCTATCTGGACAGCCTTATCCGCCATATCAACTGGGATTTGGCCCTGAGCGACAAGCTGGACCAGAAGTACATTCCGTATTCGCGCCGCCGCTACAATGAGAAGTACATGCTCTCTTTCCCCTTCTATTACAGGGATGAAGATTACAAGAACTTCCTGGCCGGTGACGCGCCCTTCGCCCAGGGCCGCAGCCGGCAGCTGGAGCTGGGTGCCGAGGGCGAGAAGGGCCGCCGGAACTTTTCGGAGCTGGCCCGGGGCAACCTGCTGGGCAGCCTTCCCTCCGGCTTTGTCTTCGGCCAGAACGTGAACCAGATTATCACCAGCCGCACCGTGGGCTATTCGGATTCCACAGACTTCTTCAAGTTCCCCATTCCCTTTGCCTGCGTGGCAACGGATGTGGCTTCCGGCAAGGCCAAGGTCTGGAGAAACGGCTCCGTGAACCTGGCCATGCGCTCCACCATGAGCATCCCCGGCCTCTTCGCACCCGTCCGCACGGGCGGCATGGTGCTGGTGGACGGCGGCATGCGCAACAACTTTCCGGTTAACATAGCCAAGGAGATGGGGGCCGATATCATCATCGGCGTCAATCTGGCCCAGAGCAGCCTGACGGCCAATGAAATCCAGAACCTGGCCGACGTTCTCACTTCCAGCATGGACCTCCTGTCCAACGATGTCTATGAGCGGAACGTAGAACAGGTGGACATTCACATCCACCCCGATCTGGGCAGCTACAACATGCTCAGCTTCAGCTCCGAGGCGGTGGACACCATGCTGGTCATGGGCTACAACGCCGCCGTACAGAAAGCCCCGCAGCTCCAGGCCCTGCGCAAACGCCTGGGCGCTTCCAAATTCAAACTCCATGGCAGGAAGGCCGTGGATATCGGCCGGCAGGATGTTTTCATCCGCGAGGTGGTGGTGGACGGAGTGTCTTCCAAAGAGGCCGATTACGTGCGCGAACACATGACCTGCCAGGCCGGCATGAAGGTGAGCAAGCAGATGATTGAGGACGATGTGGCCACCATCTTTGGGAAGGGCTCCTACGATTATGTGAACTACGAGCTCCGGGGAAAGGCCGAGCCCTACACGCTCAGAATCTACTGCAAGCGCGGCCCCATGCACCAGCTTGGCTTCAGCGCCCGCATGGACACGGAAGACATCGTGTCCCTGCTGGTGAACGTGGGGCTGAACACCCGCGCCATGAGCGGCCATTCCCTGGACCTGTCGGCCCGGATCAGCGCCAATCCCTATATCGATGCGGTGTACTCCTATTCGGCCCACCATTTCGGTACCATCAACGTGCGTTCCATGTTCCGCTACACGGACCGCATGAACATGTATTACAACGCTGGGCGTTTCAATACCTCCTTCATGCTGGCCACCCAGGAGGTTTATCTGTCCAACATCCACTGGTCTACGCTGGATGTGAACCTGGGCCTGAGAAACCAGTATTTCCAGCTCAGGAGCCTTCTTACCGATGTCGATGTCCGTTACAACAAGACGCAGAAGATAGATATTCCCAGCCTCTTCCTCACCGCCCGCCTGGAAACCCTGGACAACGGTTATTTCCCCTCCAAGGGCGTTTCGGTGGGCTTCCGGACCGACGGCATGTACCGCCTCTTCGAGAGCGGCCTTCCGGCACGCTGGATGGCCGCTGCCAGCGCGGACGGCCGTTTCCCCGTGAGTTTCGGCTCCTTTACGCTAATTCCCAGCTTCGCCGCCCGTTTCGTGTTCGGTCCTCAGACGCCGCTGATGTATTCCAATGTCATCGGCGGAGACATCGGGGGCAACTATATCGAGCAGCAGATTCCCTTCGTGGGCGTTACCTCGGCGGCTCTCTGCCGCGACCACCTGGGCATGGTGCGCCTGGACGCCCGTTACGAGGTGGCCTCCAACCACTTTGTCTCCCTGATGAACAATGTGGCGTATGAGTTTGACGGCTTCGACGCCTCCGCCCTCCAGTCTGGCCGGTGGCTGTACGGCGTGGGCCTCGGATATGGCTTCAATACCATCGTGGGACCGCTCAAGGCCCAGCTGTCCTGGTCCAATATCACCAAGAAGGTGGGAATCTACCTGTCCTTCGGCTATTCATTTTAGGGTATGGATGCCGCGCATTGCCTGAGCCGTCTGCAGAAGCTCTGCTCCAAGGCGGAATACTGCGAGGCCGATATCTACCGGAAGGCCCTCAAAGACCTTGAGGGAGATGCCGATGCCGCCCGGAAGGTGGTGGAGGCTCTCACCCGGGAGAGGTATGTGGAAAATGCGCGTTATGCATCGGCCTTTGCGCGGGAAAAGGCCACCATCCAGGGCTGGGGCCCCGTGAAAATTCGTTTCCAGCTGAAGGCCAAGGGCGTTTCGGAGGAAAATATCCGGGCAGCCCTGGAAGAGGTGGATGAGGGAAAACAGGCCGACAAGCTCCGGAAAGTGCTTCTGGCCAAGGCCCGCAGCCTGGCCGGGGACCCCCAGTTCCGCCTCAAGCTGCTGCGCTTCGGCCTTACGCGCGGCTACGATTACGATGCCGTGGAAGCGGAGGTTTCCAAAATTATTGCTACCTTTGCAGCGGAAAAATAAATGGTAGAGCGATCTGTCGCGGCCCCTCGGGGCCGAGGAAAGTCCGCACAGGGAAGGGCACCCGGCTGTGGAAAGCACAGTGGGGAGTAATCTTCAAACAGCGTAACAGAAAAGTACCGCCGGAGTTTTTGTTTTTTTCTCCGGTAAGGGTGAAAACGCGGGGTAAGAGCCCACGACGCTGCATGGCGACATGCCGCGGGTACGTTGTCCGGGCCTGCAAGACCAAATATACCGGCAGTCGAGGGCTGCCCGCCTGATGCCGGGGGGTAGGTTGCGAAGATAAATGACAGATTCAAAAACAGAAAGCGGCTTACGGCTTTGCCATTGAAAAAAGACATCGGCCTTGTGCGGGCCGATGTCTTTCGTTTTATGCCGAAGTGCTTTACAGGCGCTCCTTGATGGCCTTGGTGGCTTCTTCGTAGCCGGGTTTCTCCAGCAGGGCGAACATGTTTTTCTTGTAGGCCTCTACGCCGGGCTGGTTGAAGGGGTTCACGCCCAGGATGTAGGCGCTGATGCCGCAGGCAAACTCGAAGAAGTACAGCAGGCCGCCCAGGTTGAAGGCATCCACTTTGTCCAGGGTGACGGACATCTGGGGTACGCCGCCGTCGATATGGGCAATGCGGGTTCCCAGTTCGGCCATGTGGTTGCAATGTTCCACATGCTTGCCGGAGAGGAAGTTGAGCTGGTCCAGGTTCTGGGGGTCCGACTCGATGACCACGCTCCTCTGGGCATTCTCCACATGCAGGACGGTCTCGAACATGATGCGGGAGCCTTCCTGGATGAACTGGCCCATGGAGTGGAGGTCGGCCGTGTTGTTCACGCTGGCGGGATAGATGCCCTTCCCGTCCTTTCCTTCAGATTCTCCGTAAAGCTGTTTCCACCATTCGGCCACATAAGTGAGCTTGGGGTTGTAGTTCACCAGGATTTCCGTGCTCTTGCCCAGTTCCGTATGCAGGCAGTTGCGCATGGCGGCGTACTGGATGGCGGGGTTCTTCTCACTCTTGATTTCCAGGCCCCTGAGGGCATCCACTGCACCGGCCACCAGGGCGCGGATATCGAAACCGGCCACGCAGATGGGAAGAAGGCCCACGGGGGTGAGGACGCTGAAGCGGCCGCCCACGTTGTCCGGAACCACAAAGCTGGCGTAGTTCTCCTGGGTGGCAAGGGTCTTGAGGGCGCCCTTCCTGGCATCCGTGATGGCCACAATCCGGTCGGCGGCTTCCTGCTTGCCATAGTGGCTCTCCAGGTACTGCTTCACGATGCGGAAGGCCACGGCGGGTTCGGTGGTGGTGCCGCTCTTGGAGATGACGATGCAGGCCACGTTGCGCTCGGCGGCCAGGTCCATGAGTTCGGCCAGGTATTCCTCGGAGAGGTTGTTGCCGGCGAAGACCACCTCGGCGGCGTCTTTTCTCTTGAGCTGCTTGGCAAAGTTGTGGCTCAGGGCCTCCATTACGCACTTGGCGCCCAGGTAGCTGCCGCCGATGCCGATGGCAATCACCAGGTCTACGCCTTTGCGGGCCCATTTGTCGCGGATGGCTTCGTACTCGGACAGTTCACGGTCCGTAATCTGGCGGGGGAGTTTCTTCCAGCCCAGGAAATCGTTGCCGGCACCGGTCTCTTCTTTGAGGACATCGAAGGCATCCAGGGCCTTGGCTACATAAGCTTCATACTTGGCGGAATCTACGAAAGACTCGCAGCCTTTGGTTTCTACTCTGATCATATAGGATTCTTTGTTTTGTTTCTCAATTTACAAATGTACGCATTTTCCGCAAATAATCCTTATCTTTGAGCTATGAATCCTATGCTTACCGTTCTTTTGAGTCTTTTATGGACCCTCCAGCTGCCCCTTCCCAAGATGGTGGAGATTCCCGGAGGGCGTTCCTACATGGGCACCCTGAATCCTTCTGTGGAAAACAGGGATGAAACGTATCGGGAGGTGTGCCTTCCGGCCTTTCTGATGAGCGAGACGGAGATTACCAACGCTCAGTATGAGGCCTTTGACCCTGCTCACAAGGCCCTTCGTGGGTACAAAGGTTTTTCGAACGATGACGATGAGGCTGTGGTGATGGTGAGCTGGGAGGATGCCCAGGCCTATTGCCGATGGCTTTCCAATCGGACGGGCCGGCATTTCCGGCTTCCCACGGAGGAGGAGTGGGAGTATGCTTGCCGGGCCGGTACCACAACGGCCTACAATACCGGAGAAACATATCCGGAAGCGTTCTGGAAGGTGCAGCGCAATACCCGGAACAAGATTCCGGTATCCCTCCGGGTGGCACAGTTTCCGCCCAATGCGTGGGGTCTTTACGACATGCACGGTAATGTGGAGGAGTGGTGCCAGAATGAGTATGATTCGGACTGCCGGGCGGTCCGTGGCGGCAGCCACAATACGCCTGTTGAGTTTCTCCGCAGCGCCAACCGCAGTGCTTCCATTCCCCAGGACCGTTCCGTCTTGCTGGGTTTCCGGGTGGTGGAGTGCGGCCCGGTATTCTTGGAGCCGATTCCCTATGTGATAGCACCGGAGGACGGTACTCCGTTCTATGCCCATAATCACCAGCCGGCCGTTACCTGGCTGCCGGAAGGAGGTCTGTTGGCCATCTGGTTCTCCACCAATGCCGAAGCCGGCAGGGAAATGGTGGTGCTGCAGTCCCTTTTTGACGGAGAAAAATGGTCTCCCGCCACTTTGTTCTGCAAGGTGCCGGACCGGAATATGACGGGCAGTGCGCTCCTCACATTGGAAAACGGGGAAATCCTGCATTTCCAGGGCGTAGGGGATGCCGGTGAATGGAAAGACCTGGCCTTGGCCATGCGCTCCTTCAAGGAAGGCCGATGGACTCCGCTCCGCTATATTGAGCCGGAGCACGGGGTGAGGCATCAGGTCATTGCTGGGCCCATCGTCACCCGGGACGGCCGCATCCTTCTGTGCTGCGACGCCGGGCCCGACGGGGAAGCCGGCACCTCGCTTCATGTTTCCAAGGACGGAGGAAAAAGCTGGGAAGATACGGGCAGTCTCATCAAGGGCATCCACGCCGGTATCGTGGAACTCTCCGACGGTCGCCTGATGGCCTACGGACGGGGCAATTCCATCAAGGGGAAGATGCCTTGCAGCCTGTCGGCCGATGGAGGATATACCTGGGAGTACGGTCCCACCGAGTTTCCGCCCATCGGGAGCGGGCAACGGCTTGTTCTGAGGCGCTTGCAGGAAGGTCCCCTGATGCTGTGCTCTTTTGGGAAGAACGGCCTGGAAGTTGCATTGAGCTACGACGAAGGGAAGAGCTGGCCGGTGAAAAAGCTTCTCACCGACGGGGTGGAGCGTGAACTGGACGGAGGCGCCTGGACGGGGAAGTTCACCCTGGATGCCACGCATGCGGAACCCAAGGGATACCTGGCCTGCACCCAGAGTCCGGACGGCCTCATCCACCTGCTCAGCAGCCGGGTGCATTATCGCTTCAACCTTCCTTGGATAGAACGGAAATAATGTATAAATTTGCGTCCCTATGAAACGCATTGGTGTATTTGTTTTGGCTTTGATGCTGTGCGCCTGTTCCAACGCACAGGTGACGCGCTATAAACTGAAGGTGGTGAAGGATTATCCTCACGACATGGCCGCCTATACGCAGGGGCTGTTTTTCCATGAAGGCAAACTCTATGAGACCACGGGACAGTATGGCACCAGTTCCATCCGTACCGTAGACCTGGCAAGCGGCAAGCCCATTCTGAACAAGAAACTGAATGCCAAGTATTTTGCCGAGGGCAGCGTGGTGCTGGACGGCACGCTGTACGTCCTCACCTGGACCAACAAGGTGGCCTTCCTCTACGACGCCGCCACGCTGGAGTACCTGAGGACGGTGGGCTATCCCCGCGAGGGATGGGGCCTTACTACGGACGGCAGGCAGCTCATTGCCAGCGACGGCAGCGCCAGCCTGTACTTCATGGACAAGAACCTGAAGCTGCAGCGCAAGCAGACGGTCACCCTGGACGGCCGTCCGCTGAAAAACCTGAACGAACTGGAGTGGATTGGGGGGAAGGTATGGGCCAACGTGTACCTCACGGACATGATAGCCATCATAGACCCCCGTTCCGGCAAGGTGGAAGGCACCGTGGACTGCGCCGGCCTCCTTCCGGACGAACTCTGGACGTCGGCCACCGATGTTCTGAACGGCATCGCCTTGGACGCTGCGGGTAGGATTTACCTTACCGGCAAGAACTGGCCTAAACTCTATCAGATTGAACTTGTTAAATTGAATTGATTTCCCTCCGGAGGGGAAACATATTAGGGGTATCCGGAAGGTCCGGATTGAGAATATACCCTCATAACTTGATACGGTTGATACCGTCGTAAGGAAATGAAAAAAACAATTTTATTTTCAGCACTGATCGTGCTGTCTTTCTGCGCCGTTGCGCAGGAAAAGACCGAGCGTCTGGACTCGGTGGTTGTGTCGGCCTCACGTGCCGGCCGCAACACGCCTGTTACCTATGAGAATGTGGGGAAAGGGGCCCTGGAGGCCACCAATCCCTTGAATTCCCTTCCTATGACCCTGAACCTGCTGCCTTCGGTGGTTACCTACAATGAGGGTGGCACGGGCTTAGGGGCATCGGCCATGACCATCCGCGGCTCCAAGGGCTCGCAGATTAACGTGACGCTGAACGGCATCACCCTCAATGATGCGGAGTCGCAGGAGGTGTTCTGGATGAACATCCCGGCGCTGACCTCCCTGCTTTCTTCCGTGCAGGTGCAGCGGGGGCTGGGTACGTCGGCCTCCGGTGCGGGCGCCTTCGGGGCCAGCATCAACATGAACACCGCCTTCGTGACGCCGGACCCATGGGCCGACGTAAGCTTTTCCGCAGGCTCATACAATACCTTTATCACTACGCTGGCGGCTTCTACCGGGCGCACGCAGAAGGGTTTCTACGCATCGGGAGCCTATTCCTACAATACCACCGACGGCTATATCCGCAATGCCTTTGTCCGTTCCCAAAGCGCCTTTGCCGCCCTGGGCTGGCTGGGGCACAGGAATTCCGTACGGCTCACCTATCTTATGGGCCGGCAGCGCAGCGGCATCACCTGGGACGGCATAGACTTGGAGCAGTATGCCAAGGACCGGACCTACAATCCGGCAGGGGAGTACTACGACGAACTGGGAAACGTCTATTACTATCCCAACCAGACGGACAACTATGCCCAGCATCACCTGCAGCTCCAGTTCACCCACGCCTTCACCGATGCGCTCACCGTGTCCGCCACGGCCGATTACACCCGCGGAGACGGCTATGACGAGTACTACAAGATGAACCGGAAGCTCCGGAATTTTGGAATAGACCCCGGCCAGGCCGATCCCCGCAGCGACATGACCTACCGCAAGAAGATGGACAATGACCTCTTTGTGGGGCAGGCTACGCTGCGCTACAAGACGGAAAGGCTGAACGTCACGGGCGGCCTGAACCTCTCCCATTATATAGGAGGCCATTGGGGAGAAGTCCTCTGGGTGAAAACCCTGGACAGTTTCGAGAAGGAGAACTGGTACCGCAACACGGGCTGGAAAACGGACGGCAGCGCCTTCGTGCGGGCCGAATATACCCCGCTTCCCTGGCTCACCGCCTATGCCGACCTCCAGTACCGCGGCATCCGTTACCGGATTGACGGAACGGACGATGACTTTCTGGAAAACGGCGCCGCCCCCGCAGATCGCCTGGACTATGACCAGACCTGGCATTTCTTCAATCCCCGCGCGGGCGTGTCGGCCTCCTGGGGCCGGCATACCTTGTATGCGTCGGCTGCCGTTGGGCACCGGGAACCGGGCAGGGGAGACATCAAGGAGAACGTGAAGGGGGAGGGAGCTCCCATCCGCCCGGAGGCCATGCTGGATGTGGAGCTGGGCTGGCGCTTCGAGGGGAAGACGCTGCATGCATCGGCCAATCTGTATGCGATGGAATACAAGGACATGCTCCTGGAAACGGGCCGATTGTCTTCCGGCGGCTATGCCATCAAGGAGAATGTGGACCGTTCCTGGCGCCGGGGCCTGGAGCTTTCTGCCGCCTGGATGCCGCTCCGCTGGCTCAAGGCCGACGGCAACCTCACCCTCTCCTTGAACCAAATCAAGGATTATACGGCCTACGTGCCCTATGAGGACTATTCCCGCACCCATCCCGTCCACTATGGCAAGACCACCATGCTCATGTCGCCTTCCGTGATTGGGATGCTGCGCCTGAGCTTCTTCCCATGGCGTGAGATGGCTTTCTCCGTAGACGGAAAATACGTGGGGAAGCAGTACATAGACAATTCCATGCGGGAAGAGATGGCCATTCCGGCCTATTTTGTGATGGACGCCCAGTTGAGCAAGGTCTTTTCCGTGGGGGGAGGGAAGCTCAGTATCGGCCTTTTTGTGCATAACCTTTTGAATCACATGTATTATGCCTCCGGCTGGAGATGGGAAAGCTATTCTGAGGCCGATGCAAACGTTTACACGGGAATTGGGGTATATCCCCAGGCGCCAAGAAATTTCTCAATAAAAGTACGATTTAATTTTTAAAAATATTTATTTAGTGAAGAAAAGATAAATAAATTTTGGAGAAATAAAAATAAGTCGTACCTTTGTATTGGAAAACGGGTGAACGCTCCTTTTCCAGACGTAAAACGCTTTTTCTAACCAACTTAATTAACCTTCTTCTTTAAGGTAAGAATACACTACTAACTAACCAAACAAACCCTCGCAGTGATGCGAGGGTTTGTTTGCTATTTTTTCAGGTAGTTGAGGGCCAGGCCGCCGGCTGACGTTTCCTTGTACAGCGAGGGGAGGTCTTTTCCCGTCTGTTTCATCACTTCCACCACATGGTCGAAGGAGATGCGGTGGCGTCCGTCGGAGAAGGTGGAGTAGATGTTGGAGTCCAGTGCGCGGGTGGCGGCGAAGGCGTTTCGCTCGATGCAGGGAATCTGCACCAGGCCGCAGACAGGGTCGCAGGTCATGCCCAGATGGTGCTCCAGGCCCATTTCGGCCGCATATTCAATCTGGTAGGGACTGCCGCCAAAGAGCTGGCAGGCTGCGGCCGAAGCCATGGCGCAGGCCACGCCCACTTCTCCCTGGCAGCCCACTTCGGCCCCGGAGATGGAGGCGTTGTGCTTGACCACGTTGCCGATGAGTCCGGCCGTGGCCAGCGCGTGCAGAATCTTGGTGTCGGAGAAGGCATGGCCTTTGGCCAGGTGGTACAGCACGCCGGGAAGCACGCCGGAGGAGCCGCAGGTGGGCGCCGTGACAATGGTTCCGCCGGAGGCATTCTCCTCGCTCACGGCCAGGGCGTAGGCAAACACCAGGCCGCGGGAGCGCAGGTTGGGCTGGTAGCCCAGGGCCTTCACATGGTACACGCCTGCCTTGCGGGAGAGGTTCA
>Ga0247608_10002270_pt1 | contig 24516 bp, 18 predicted proteins | sample 176DNAGHGlowgp2_FD_193490 | JGI IMG/M metagenome (GOLD analysis project Ga0247608, IMG submission 193490) | Sheep rumen microbial communities from Palmerston North, Manawatu-Wanganui, New Zealand - 1766 DNA GHGlow gp2 | ecosystem: Host-associated > Mammals > Digestive system > Stomach > Rumen ... | reverse complement strand
TTTCTCTTCTTTCGTGCTATATTCTCCATTAGGTTTTCTTCCTCCTGTTTTTTGGTCTGTGCAATTTCCATTATAACAGAAGGTTGAAAACCTTTTTATTTTGGGGAATTATATTTTACAGCTTACCCTGTTAAAACTTTTTTCCATAATTCTCTCTGATATATTGAATTGTAAGTCCGGCAGGCAAATTTGTCAAGATTTTATTAAGGAACATTTGTCTGCACAAAGAAACACGAGCAGCCTACGCGGGATTGGAGGGGCGGCGCAGCCGTTCGCGAAAGCGAATTGAGCCGGAAGGCGGAACCCCGGAAAGCCCGTAAAAAATGGCAAGATGTCGAGTTAGCCAAGGAATAGCCTGGTAGAACAAAAAAAAGCACCGTCCAAAAAATAACCATGCAAAATGCCAAGTTATAATAGATTTTTCTCTAGGCATTTGACTTGTTTGAATAAATGTCTTATAGTTTAAATATGTCAAATGGTATCAATTTTTTTCAGGCTCTACTTTCTTCGATTTTTGGAGGCAACGATCCTGATGCAGTAAAGCGCAGACTTTTGAAGAGCGTCGCGAAGTCACTTTCCAGGACCAAATTCCATTTTTACAAAATCAGCTCCAAAGAAGTGGAACCGGCTTTCGCAAAGTTTTTCTACGACATATACAAGGCTATTTCCCCGGCCCAGGCCATGTTCCAGAACATGAGCCTTGCAAGCCTCAAGCAAGTTGTTATCTCCTCTTCCCTTTCGGACAAGCAGCACTCCCTGCTTGCAGACCTTTCCGAGGAATCCATCCGCGAGCTTGCCAACAGCGTAAGCGCCAAGGACTTGCAGAAACAGGTTTCGGCAACATATTCGGCCTTTGCACAGGGCTTCACATCGCAGAAGACTGCCGCCATAGACGTGCTCTACTCAAAGCTGGTAGCCTTCTACAACTTCTGCATGTACGATTTCTACGTCATGATCAGGAAATTTGACCCGTCCCTGCACGAGCGCAACTTTAGCATCCTGCCCAAATTCCGCGCCACCGATGGCGACCGGGTGGAAGAAGAGCTCAAGAACTTTACGTCCGTTGCCTGGGCAATCCCCATGGATGCCACCTGGGAGGAAATGTTTGAGCTCCTAAAGAAGATAAAGGGCGTTGAACCAATTGCCCCCAACATCTGGAAGAAAATCATAGCCCGCCTGCGCTCCGTAAAGGACGAAAACGTATTCGAGATGATGATTCAGCTCATAACTGAAGACCCCCTCTACCGCGAAAAGGTAAAGGTGGAGAACCAGCACATCATGGACGGCTACCTGCAGGAAATCAAGCGGCAGATGGAAAGCGTCCTTGAAGACGTAAAAGAGCAGGAAGAAAAATTCAACACGGAAAAGCTTGTCCAGCAGGTCTTTGGCACGCTCAACGTAGAGCCGCTCAAGAACTACAACGAAGAAATAAACGAAGTGCTCGACAAAAAGAGCTTCAAAGGCTACAAATACGCCGAACCTGTAAAATACCTTAAGCTGTTTCTTCTGGACTACGCAAAAAAGGAAATCCGCGACCTTAGCGACATTATCTTGGTCCGCGGCGAATGGACCAACCAGCAGATGTCAACTCCCATGAGCGAGGCCCTGCACCGCCTGCTCAACATATCCGACGCAATCCTAAAGTTTGACGAAAAGCTTGCGGAAAACGGCGAATGGGGCATGAAGATTAAGACTTTGCTTCCACGCTGCGAGAGGGACAAGGAAGCCCGCAACATAATCAACATGGTAATAGGCGATGCAAACGATGAGGCTGCCCAGTTAATCAGCGGGGCGGTAAAATACATGGTAATCTACGACAGGAACCTCAAGACCGTACTGGAAGACTTTATGAAGGCCCCGCACAGCCAGCTGATTGTAAACTGGAGCGACCTTGACAGGTTCAGCGAGGGTACGCTAAAGAACAAGGCTGTCTCTATCTACAAGACAATCTACACCTTCGTTCAGCTGATGCAGCTCTTCAACGTGCAGCTAAAGACATCGCCGCGCTACTAAAAACTTGGATTTTCTTAAATTTTAATATGGACGGCAGTTCCAAATGCGGACTGCCTTTTTTTTGCTAAGAGAAAATTAACGTGTAACGGCTTTACAGGGTTCCGCGGGAACATTTTGTAAAACTAATAGCGCCATGGACGGCGCGTCATATCTTAGCTAAAAAAACTTGTGAGTTTTCTAACAGAAAACTCAGTAGAAAAAATTGCAAGGAGGCATTTTTTTTCCACTGGGCCCTTCCAATCCGGCATCATGCCTTTGCCATTGGCACTTTACAGAAGGCACCACGGAAATCAATTTTCATAAATATGGCGGCAGGTAACAAAAAAAATGTGCAGTGAAAATCGGTTTCTTTTATTTTTCCTATGTTAACGAGACCGGAAATCAATTTGGTGTGCAGCGGAAGGCTAAGCCGGCTGAAAACACGCATTGGAGCGGAACGAACGTAGTGAGTTTAATTTCCTATTCCGCGACACCGCGGGTTTTCAGACGGATTTGCCTGGGAGCGGAGCACCAAATTGATTTCCGTGATAAGGCATTCTTCCCCTTCACCGCATATCTTTCGTATATTCCCATCCTGAATAAGATATGCCTCACCGCAAATTCTTTCTGACATTCCGTCTGAATAAAGATAGCTTCCATCGCATATAGCTACAAACTTTCTGCCATAGCTATCCGGGTAGGTTACTTCCTCAAAAAGCTTTTTTCCGTCCAAAACATTGTCTTTCGTATCCTGATAATGAGGGAGCAGCATAACATCCGTAAGCCCAAGGCCATCCAAAAACCGCCTGAACTTTGGATCAGAAGCCTCCCCTTGCTCTTCCGGCTGGGCATAAACAATATTTGCCGCGTTCATGCTTCCCGCACTTATTCCAAGCACAGTCCCGTCAAAGTCCTTCATCAAGCCTTTCAGGCCAATCTCTGCAAAAAAGGCATTCTGTGTAGGCACATGCCCGCCGCCAAGAATTACAAAGTCACTTGCGCAGACAAGTTCTTTTGCATGCGCCTTATTCCTGCCGTCCAAGATTTTATATTCCCCAAAGGTAATTCCAGACAACTCCATCGTATACTTTACGGCATTAGAAAAACCCTCCGTAAAGCCTATATCATCCGGAGCAGAAGTAACCATCAGGGCAGACTTGTGTTCACACTTTAAAAGCCGTTCAACAAATTTATTCTTTCCGTTCAACGGTTTTCCCGGCTCTGTAAATGGGGAACTTACCAAAAATAACTGTTTTGCCATTAAGCTTGCTTAGCGTAAAATTGAATCCACAAGGGCCTTAAGGGCTGGGTCCTGCTTTACTGAACTGGTCTCCAAATCCTGGGAAATCGTGAATATGCCGTTTTTTACAATAATTGCCTTTCCTTCTGACTTTGAATCCGAACCGTTCATAAAACCATTTTCTCCTTGTACATTTAAAATGCCTTCAGCTTTTTTTAAAAGTCCGCCAATCTGCTGCAACTCATGAGAAGAATATTCCTTTTTGTTACCGCCGTCATTTCCTAGCATCTTTACCAAAGCCTTTGCATGGGTTCTATAGTTATCGGAATTTTCATTCCGGGAATTTACAATGCAATCCCTAAAATTTAATTTTTAGCGTCTTGCCCTCACGCCTTTCCCTCTTCACCCTTAAGCGGATTAAAGGAAACCGTCTCAAAAGAGGAAAGTTCATTCTTTTCCTGCTCAGACATGGGTTGCTCCTCTTTTTCTGGAACCGGGGAAACGTCATCAAATGCCTGGGCCGCTTCTTCCGCAGAAATTTCCTGAACCTTCTTTTTTTCCTGCCCAGAAGCCTCTTTTTCATCCTTTACAGCCACATCAGGAAGGTATTCTTCAACATCCAAAACTTCCTCAAGTTCCTCTACATCTTCAGCCTGGGAAAGCTCCTCCACTTCTTCAACAGCCTCCGCTTCGGGAATTTCCTCTACATCATCAGCTGCCTCTGCCTCGGGAATCTCTTCCACATCATCAGCTGCCTCTGCCTCGGGAATCTCTTCCACTTCATCAACCGCCTCTGCTTCAGGAACCTCTTCAAGCTCGTCCAGTTCTTCAAGTTTCTCAACTTCATCCGCAGCATCAGACTGGGGAACTTCATCCGCACGGGAAGGCTTTTCCACAAACGGCTTCTCTTCTAGGGATGCTTCTTTCTCCCTATCCGCAGAATGATCATAATCTATAGAATAAAGTTCCTTTTCCGGCTTTGGCTCAAGGTTTTCATTCTTGTAAGAGCTTATAACCTCCGCCATACGCCTGCCGCCGCTCATTGCAGACATAAGCTCGCTCCAAGACTGGTCAAGGAAGAGGTTAACCTCTTTGCGGTGCTTTTTGCCCCTCTTTCCAAGGCTGCTTATTATCTCCGAGTTAACATCCTGCCTGCGCAAAGAAAATTCCTTCTCCAAAGCGCGCCAGTCAGCGGTGTCCTTTCTTTCCAAATACTGCCTGAACAAAGAAAGCTCAAATTTGCGGATTCTGGAACTGATAATGACCATGTCGTCATGCTTAAGGTTAAAGAGTGTAAATACAATCAGGAAAAGCGTTATAAAGAGGCAAGAAAGTATTACAGCCCGCTCCAGCTCGGAAAAAGTAAAGACATTTTCGTTGCAGACCCAGCCTGCCTTGCAGTACTTGGAAGAAGATGCGGTAACAAGAACCATAAGCGACTCTTCCTCCTGCCCCTTCATAATCACAAGCCGCTCTGCATTACCGTTTTCAACTTTTCCGGCAGCCGCCCACTTCTGCTCTATGGAATCCACCATAAAAGCCCTGTCCTGGTAGGCAAGATACGGCATACCAAAAACAATGCCAACATTCTCCGGAGTCTCAAGATTAGCTTCCGTATTGCGGGGTGCAACAACCTTGCTCTTAGTGTTAAGCGGCAAAAGATCCTGTGTTATAAGCTCATCTGTAAAATCACCCGCCTTTACATAAAAAACAATCGTTCCACGCCAGGCAGTGTACTTGTCAAAATAAGGCATGGAAAAAATAAGGCGGTCACCGTCGCTGTCAAAATAAAGGCTGGCACGCCTGATTATCTTCTCTGCGGTAGAGGCAAATTCACCGTTGTCGCTGGAGGCAAGGTTTGCAAATTCAATCTCGTTAAGGGCAGTATAGTCCTTCCAGGCAAGATATTCCTTGCTCTGCTGAAAAATATCGCTGTCATAAGTGGAAAAATGAATGTGAATGGAATCGTTTTCTACAATGCGGATTCCTTCAAGCCCCTTTACTTCCTCAAAAAGCATTCCTGCAGCCCGTCCGCGCTTGTCCACCTCTTCCTGGGAAGCTTCCCTTTCTATATAGCTTGCATTCTCCGGCAAAAGGGCATAAGCCGCAAATTTTTCAAGCAGGGCATCTGCATAGCGGTCAAAGGACTGGCCTATCTTTTCAAGAGTTTCCCCCTTGTTCCTGACCATCCTGGGAGCATAAAATTTTACTTCTATATATTCAAACCCGCCAAGAAAGGCAAAACAGCAAAAACCTGCAAACAAGAGAAGGGTTATAAGTAAACTTACCAACGTTTTTTGAGTCTGGGACACAATTTACCTCAAGGACATTGCCGGAAAAACGGCAGAATTCCCTTTGATTTTCGGCATATTGCATTTTAAATTTAAATTTTCTTGCGGCGCTTTTATATGCAAAGGGCTTTCCGGGGTTCCGCGGGTCCCTTCCCGCTCCATTCCTTCGGAACGGCAAAGCCGCCCCTCCAATCCCTGCCGTGCCTACTCTTTCATCTTGTATTCTTTATCCTCATCAATCATTTCCAGCATTATCTTTGCGTAGAGAGGATCAAACTGAGTCCCCAGCCCCTTCTCTATCTCCCTGCGGACATCCTGCTGGGCCATTGTATAGCGGTAACTGCGGTTGCTGGTCATAGCGTCATAGGCATCCGCAACAGAAATAATGCGGGCAAGATCCGGAATATCCTCTCCACAAAGCCCCTCCGGGTAACCGTGGCCGTCATATTTCTCGTGATGGTAGTGGGCACCAATGTTAAGGTAGGGAGAACGCGTTATATTGGAAAGAATCTCCCAGCCCCAGACAGTATGCTTCTTAATCTCGTCAAATTCATCCGGCGTAAGCTTACCCTTCTTGTTGATTATAGTTCCGCTAACACCAATCTTCCCAACATCATGAAGAAGAGCCGCAAAATAAACCTCTTGAATTTCCCTCTCGCTTTTACCAGCCCGCCTTGCAATCTCCTTTGAATAGTCAGCAACCCGGTTTGAATGTCCGTGGGTATAGCGGTCCTTGGCATCAATAGCCGTAGCCAAAGCCCTGGCCGTCTCCGTAAACAACTGGCTCAAATGCTCCTGCTCAGCCTTCATCAGTGCAAGCTTCTCGTCCTGCATGCGGTCCAAGGACTGGTTCTTTCTGTAAATAAGAATCACCGCAATTATAGACGTAAGGGCAATAAAAGTTCCCGGCAAACTTGGAATATTGTGCCTAATAAAAATCCCCTGGGCAAGCCGAATAAACCTTACAACGGTAATCCCCATACAGGTGCAAAAACCAAGCTTACCAAAAAAAACCACAAGAAAAATAAGAACTATATTCGAAATAGAAGACAAAACCCCCGCAAAGGCAGAAAGAGGAATCCTGCCATTCAAAACCACAACCATCTCGCGGGAATGGGCAAAATGAGTTGTATAAGGAACAGTTATAAAATAGAGAGCAAGAGTAATCAAAAGCATTACCCAAGTAAGAGGACGCATAGCCTTTACTTCTGCCACAAGTGAACCAAAAAAACTGCGGAGTCTTCTCATACCCCAAAATTATACCACACTTTTCAAATTTTCATAATATTTTTTTCTTTCTTTTCTTGGAGCAGCCTTCTTGGTCAAACTGAGCCTTGCGGCAATCCTCTCCTATTACCCGCTTTCCAGGGCTCCGCTTACGCTCCGACCCGCCTTACGGCGGTTTGGCTCCGCCACCCTTCCAATCGGGGCTAAACCCGCACCGCCCCCTAACCCCGCACCGTCACCCTGAACTAGCACCGTCACCCTGCTCGACCATAATGTCATTGCCGGGCTCGACCCGGCAATCCACTTATGAAAAAACTTTCAGCGCACCAGCCACATTTGGCTAAGGGGGTTACTGAGCGGTACCGCACTTCCGCGAATGCGGAAGTTTATAATAATTTCCTTGCAGGTCCAGCCGGCTTTAGTCGGCTGAGCGAACCACGCGGAAGCCAAGATTGATGGCGCCTCTGATGTACGGGCATTCGTAAGTCCGGTACGCAACAGAACATCTGTCAGCGTCATCGTAGCTGCCGCCACGGCAGACGCGGTAAGAGCCGGACTCAGCGCCGGTAGACAGTGTGCTTGTGCTTATGCTGCCGTACCAGTCCCAGCACCATTCCCATACGTTTCCGCTCATGTCGCAGAGGCCTCTTGCATTGGGAGACTTTTTCTTTACTTCGTGGGTTTTGTTATCGCTGTTTGAAGAATACCACGCTACGTTTCCTATTATGTCGCTTCCGCTGTAGGTGGTCTGCCCCACGTTGCTCTTGTTGCCGCCCCGTGCAAGGTACTCCCACTCGGCTTCTGTTGGCAGGCGGTAGCCGTTGGCACTAAAGTTGCAGGTTACGGCATCCCATGTTGCGTTGCTGCTTGTCGGAACTGCTCCCCAGCTGCTTGGATTGGTGCTTCCGCTTATTGTGTAGCAGGGGGTAAGGTCTTCCGCCATGCTCCTCTTGTTGCAGTACACGAGTGCATCGTACCAGCTTACTCTTTCTACAGGCCTGTTTGCCAGTGTCTCTCCGCTTGCAGGGCTTAAAGAGAAATAGCTCGGATTGTTTTCCGTTACCGCCTGGTATTCCCCGTATTCCCCCTGCGTTACCTCGTGGTCGCAAGCCCATCTTACATAAAGCTCAACCGTGCGCCCGTCAATGAACACTTCGGAGCCAGTAATTGCACCGCTTACCGATGAGGCAGAGACAGAAGCAACGTCATCGTCATCGCTTCCACCACCGCCGCCCCCTCCGCAGCCTGTAGCTACAAGTGCAAGGCTCAGCCCAAGAAATGACGTAATGGCAAAGAAAACTTTTTTCATATTATCCTCCATTTTGTTTGTTTTCCTAAACATTCATAGATTCCGAATCGAGTTCGGAATGACAGTCACCGACTGGTTTTAAAACAAAAAGCCCGGACTCTTCCGCAAAGGGAAAATTCCGGGTATGTTTAAAATTTATGTAGAGAAAATTTATGCTTGAGTTGCGAATTGCGAATTGCGAATTGCGAATTGCGAATTGCGAATTGCGAATTGCGAATTTTGCACCGCAAGGCAATTCTTGTCAAGAGGCATCTTTCTGTTAAAACTTTTTTCCATAATTCTCTCTGATGCATTGCATTATAAGAAAAAAGAGGGAACGTGTCAACCTTTCGCCTTTTGTTAAGTTTCTTAAAACTCTTCTAATGGTTCATCAAAATTTGGTACCATTTTACACGGGATATCTTTTAAGCAACCAAATCCTTTTTTTTTAGATTTTTTCTACTGCAAATCAACGGCACATTGGCTAGGAGGTTTCCCTCCCCTCCAAGACCGGGGTCCAAGGGCCCACCCTTGAAAATTCAACTCTTTTTTGCTAGACTTTCTCCCATGGAAGAAGAAAACACAGAAGTAAAGCCGGTCGGACCAAAGACCGCACTTGTAAGCATAATCGGAAGACCTTCAGCGGGAAAATCCACATTCCTCAACACTGCAAGCGGAGAAAAAATCAGCATAGTGTCCGCAGTACCGCAGACAACAAGAAACGCAATCCGCGGAATCGTAAACACATCGCTTGGCCAGCTTGTCTTTGTAGACACCCCGGGCCTTCACCTAAGCGAAAAAAAACTTAACCTAAAGCTTACAAAAATAGCGGCAGACCAGATAAAAGACAGCGACGCAATTCTGTACATTCTAGACTCCACCCGCGACCACGGCGAAGAAGAAGAGCTAATCAGCTCCATGGTAAAGCCCTTTGCCCAAAAGCTGGTAATCGCAATCAACAAGACAGACTCACCAGAATCATCTGCATCAATCACAAAGCTTTTCCTGGACAAGCAGTTCCCCGACTTTCCAAAGGAACGCATTGTAGAAATTAGCGCCCAGGAAGACAAAAATGTAAACGAAGTGCTAAAGGCCCTCTACGACCTAGCACCAGTTGCCCCCCACCTTTACCCAGAAGAATACTACACAGACCAGGAAGTTGAATTCCGCATAAGCGAAATAATCCGCGGAAAGGCAATAGAGCGCCTTGAACAGGAACTTCCCCACGCCATCTACATCAGCATAGAAGACATGAAGATGGAAAAGCAGAACCTTCTAAAAGTCCGTGCCAACATCTGCGTAGAGCGCGAAAGCCAAAAGGGAATCGTAATCGGAAAGGGAGCCGCAATGATAAAGGCCATCCGTGTAGAAAGCATCAAGGAATGCAGAAAGATTTTCCCCTACCGCGTAGACCTAGACCTTCAGGTAAAAGTAGACAAAAACTGGCGCCAAAAAGACGCAGTACTGAACAAAATCCTAAAGTAAGCGCCTTAACCGGCATCCCAAGTGCCAACAGTCATCCCGTGTGCCAACAGTCATTCCGGGCTAGACCCGAAATCTGTAAAAAAAAAGACTTGTCTGGTGCACAGACCCTGAATCCAGTTCAGGGTGACGGCATTTCTTAACTTTCAGATTTTCTTTGCTAACATATACCAATTTTGGGGCGTTGCGGGGCTTTGCAAAGGGGGTGCCCCGCAGAGGGGGTAGCGGAAGACACGACAAAGCGGAGAAAATGGCGGAAGTGGCTTGTTGAAAAAAAATGTATTTTGGTATTGGCACAGCCCCTGAAACTAGTTCATGGTGACGGTCGTTCGCTTAATGGACTTGCCACTTACGGCATTTTTGGAGCGACTCGTGGCTGGAGCGAGGGGTATTCGCAGCAAGCCTGCAAGGCGCAGCTTCAAGCGGACTTCCCCCCCTTGATTACCCTGCCCCACTTGTATAAATCACACCTTAAACTGGTTAATCTGGTTACCAATATTGTTTATGGAAGACTCAATGCTGGAAGAAACCTGGGAAAGCGAGTTGCCCATGGAGTTGATTTTTTCCGCGCCAGAAGCCATCTCCTCCATACTGTCCCTCATGCTAATCGTAGAATCCTGAAGTTCCTTTACGGAGCCAAGGATAATCTTATTGCCGTTTGACATTTCCTTTGCGGAAGCACGAACGTCTGCTGTACTGTTGTTCATGGAAGAAAGAGCCTCACCTATCGAGTTGGAGCCGTTGGTCTGCTCGTCCATAGCACTCTTAATCTGCTGAACAAGAGTGTCCGTCCTCTTTATCTCGTCAAAAACGTTGTCAAAAGCCTCCTTGGACATGGTGGAAGCACTAACCACGTTGTCTATGGACTTACGGATTTTGCCCAGCTGCTCGCGGATGGACTTTGACTGCATGGAGGAAGTCTCGGAAAGCTTACGGATTTCGTCAGCAACAACCGCAAAGCCCTGGCCAGCAGTTCCAGCATGGGCAGCCTCAATTGCCGCGTTCATTGCCAAAAGGTTTGTCTGGCTTGCAATGTTGGAGATGGCCTGGTTTGCAACCTGCAGCATCTTGGACTGGTCTTCAATCTCCACAACCGTCTGGTTAACAAGCATCTGCTTCTTGGAACCTGCCTCAACGTTGCCCAAAAGCGACTCAAAGGATTCTGCAAGGATGCTCACAGTCTGGTCAACCTGCTCAATGCTCTTAATCATCTGCTCTACGGAAGCAGAGGCATTCTGAACTTCTGCAGACTGGGTTTCTACCATGTGCTCAAGTGAGGTTATGTTGGAGGCAATCTCGTTAACAGCACTGGCCGTCTGGTTTACGTTTTCAGACTGCTTAAGAATCTGGCTGTCAACATTGCGTATATTGGAAAGTATTTCGTTTATGGAGTCGGACGTAAGCTGGGTTCCCTCCTGTAGGTTGCGCCCCGCCTGGGAAAGTTCCCCTTCAGAATCCTTGATGTCCTTTACGATTGAATGCAGCTTTTCCGTAAACTTGTTAAAGCCCGCAACAACGTCTCCTATTTCATCCTTTGTAGTAACTGCAATGCGCTGGGTAAGGTCAGCATTTCCTGTCGCAATGCTGCCAATGTTGGCCTTTAGCTTCTGCAGAGGCTTCATGGAGCGCACGATTACAAAGCTTATGAAGAGAATCGTTATGACCGTGGACAGCACAAACACTACCACGAGAATCCTTATCATAAAGTTCAGGCCGCCAAAAAAGTCGTCAATCGGAACGCGGATAATTACAGCCCAGTCGCATGAGCCTTCCACAGGCCGGTAAACGCAGACAAGCTTCTTCTTTGTAACGGAATCCGTATAGATTACGCTGTCAGTCCTGCCGCTGCACACCTTATCAATCACCTCAAGGAATTCTGGGGAGGCATCATCACGTATGTTCTTCTGGTCCTGAACTTCCTTTATATCCGGCGAGGCAACTATTGCACCGCTGTGCATCTCTACAATAACAGGATGAGAGTCCTTGCCAACCTTTATTCCGCTCACAATGTAGCTCAGGTTAAGACCGTTCAAAACGGAAACAAGAACACCCTTCATCTTGTAGCCGTCAAAGTAGGGCTGGGCATAGAAAGTGGAAACGTTGCCGTTGATGGGGCTCCAGTTTGGCTTCATTATATATGGCTTCTGGGTCTTTATTGACTGGGCAAGATACTCTCGGTCGGAAAGGTCCTTCCATTTTTCGGTGGTAGTCCAGCCAACGCCCTTCTCGTTGTAGATTGCCATGCCAAGGTATTCAGTGTTGGACTTTGCTATGGAATTCATCATGCGCCACTTTTCGTGCATGTCAATGTTGTCGTCAATAATTTCTGGCAACTGGCTCAATGACTTTAGCAGCCTGAACTCCTGCTCATTAATGGCCCTAATTTCCGACGCGACGAAGTCCACCTTGCTTTTCATCTCTCCGCCAATAACGTCGGTCAACTCCTTTTTGGACATATTGCCCGCAACAAAAAGAAAAATTGCATTTGTAATGGAAACAATAACAAGAACAGTTAAGATTAATTTATGAGATATACTTTTCATTTTAAGAAGCCCTCCAAAAGCGACACCCCCTATTTCAAGTATACCCCATTATCTCCAAAATAGCAAATCCTATTTTTTAAGGCTTATAATCTTTCGGACGGAACCTTTTACCGGCTCTACCACTTTACTCTTCGGCTAATCCGACCGCCCATGCCCCTCGTCACCGCCCTTCCACCCTTCGCTAGCGCTCATTGCCGCTGCGCGGCAACTAAAGGGGTTCCACGGCGGCGTAGGTCGCATAAAAAAATCCCTTCCTCCAAAACGCAGCCCGTCACCCTGAGCTTGACTCAGGGTCTGTATAAGTCCAACCCCTACCTTCCACAGATTCCGGGTCAAGCCCGGAATGACGGATTTTGGCTTTTACAAGATTCCAGATTGTAGCTCAGAACGGCTGATTTGCTTACGCTCCGTTCTGTCGCGCCCCTTAGGGCGCTCTTTACACGGAGCGTAATTTTCCTTTATTCAGACCTGGAACACACAACGCGAAAGCCGTAGCTGTTGTAGCGGAGGTACGGGCCGTAGTTGCTCTCCCGGAAGGAGACAGTGCAGAAGAAGTCAAAGTAGTGCCAGCAGCCACCGCGAAAGACGCGGCTGGAACCCGACGCGGCACCAGTGGGCGGTGTGCTAGCGCTTATGCCGCCGAAGTTGTCCCAGCACCATTCCCATACGTTCCCGCTCATGTCGTAAAGGGTCTTCCCGTTTGGATCCTTTGTCTTTACCGGGTGGGTCGTGGACCCGCTGTTAGAGCCACTCCATGCAACATCGCCTATTGCGTTGCTTCCGCTGTAGGTTGTCTGCCCATTGTTGGTAAGGTTCCCCCCGCGCGCAAGGTATTCCCACTCAGCTTCCGTGGGCAGGCGGTAGCCGTTTGCATTAAAGTTGCAGGTTGCCGCATTCCACGTTGCGTTGCTGCTTGAGGGAACTGTACCCCATTCAGACGGGTTGACCTTTCCTCCTATCGTATAGCAGGGGGTCTTGCCTTCCTTAATGCTCCTCTTGTTGCAGTAGACCAGCGCATCGTACCAGCTTACCATTTCCACCGGCTTGTTTGTACCGGAAAAGGAACTTGGGTTGCTTTCCATAACAGACTGGTATTCTGCCTGCGTTACCTCGTGGTCACAAACAAGGAGGTTTGGTATGGTAATAGTGCGTCCTGAAATGAATACTTCGGAGCCTGTTACGGCTGTTGTTCCGTTGAATGTAGCCCCCTGTACAAGGACAAAACCTTCAGGTACGTTTGGGCTCGTGCTTCCGCCACCAGAGCCGCCTGCACCTCCGTTTTCCGCAACAGGTGTAGCGTCATCGTCATCAGAACCTCCGCCACCTCCTCCGCCGCAGCCTGTGGCAAGCAGGGCCAATGTGGCAAGGGCTAAAAATGCCATCTTCATCTTTTTCATTGTGATTCCTCCGTTTTATTTGCTTTAAAAACAAAAAACCCGGGCACTTCTGCAAGGGAAATGCTCCGGGTGTATTTAAAATTTAAATATGGACGTACTACGCCATGACGTGAGACGTGAGATGTGAGAATTTTGCACAACGCTAAAATTATTGTCAAGATGGAGTCGCTTAATATCTTTCACACTTTTTATCATAAAAATTCTCTTCCGTATTTCTATGTATAAGGGCATACATGTAATACGTCAAGCAAAAGAATAGCCGCACAAGGACAAAACCAAATGCCCCCTAACCGAAGCTCACCACCCAAAACGCAATACTCCCCCAAAACACAGTCCGTCACCCAAAGACGCAGCCCGTCACCCTGAACTTGATTCAGGGTCTGTATAAGTCCACCCCTACCTTCCTCAGATTCCGGGTCAAGCCCGGAATGACATCCACCATGGTTGGTGAGCCTGTCGAACCATGGTTGGTGCTCTCGCAGCGAAGCTTCCAGCGGCACAGCCGAACCACGGATAATCACCACCTATCCCGCAAAAGAAAATCCGCTATATTAACGATCTCTATCCCATTATCGTTTCCAGATGCAAGACTGTCATAGCAGACAACATACTTGTGGTAGTGATCCTTTATCTCCATAAGATTGGCGGTCTCCCTGTCGGAATCTTCCGGGAGCTTTACACATACTTGGGCGTATATCCTTTCCCCCCGTCTTTGAGCTATAAAGCCAACTTCCTTATCCTTGTTCTTGCCTATAAAAACATCATACCCCCTGCGCTTCATTTCCAGAAAGACCACATTCTCCAACATAGCAGAAAGCATTTTACTGTCAAAACCCATCTGACTGTATTTGAGGGAAATATCAGAAAGGTAGTATTTTTCGAATGTTTTAAGCACAGCCTTTCCTTGCATATCATAACGCTGGCACGGATAGATGATGAATGCCTCTTCAAGCCATTTGATATAATTATACACTGTTTCGACTGATAGCTCTCTCTTTTCGCTTTTCAGGAATTTAACAATGGTATTTGCAGAAAAGGTTTTACCAACATTTTCTATAATATATTTTACGACTCTGTCAAAAAGATCCTTGTTCCTTATCTTATGGCGTTTTGAAATATCCCTTGTGATGACCGATGAATAAATTCCCTCAACCACCTGATAGGCTGTTTTTTCTTCAAAGCTACTTATTGCAATGATTGGGAAGCCGCCGTGTTTGATATACTCATCAAACATATTCCTGGCAACCGAGATGTCCTTGCCCTTAAAATCAAGATACTCCCCAAGAGAAAGCGTATAGGCTGGTATTAAAACATAACGTCCTGTCAAATATGTGGAAATTTCACCAGACATAAGCTTTGAATTTGATCCGGTTACATAAATGTCAACATCATCATTTTCAAGAAGGTCGTTGAGCACCTTTTCCCACCCATCTATCTCCTGCACCTCGTCAAGCATCAGATAACACTTGCCCATGCCAGATATTGCCGCCTTGATATCATTGTGCATATCCTTTGCGGACATATCATCATATTCTATTTCACTGTACCTGCGGACAATTATATTGTCACCAGAAATACCTTTGATCAGCAGCTTATCCCTGAACATTTCGAGTATAGTCGATTTTCCGCAGCGCCGTACACCAGAAATAATTTTTACAAGAGGCGTGTCTATGAATTTTAGTATTTCATTTACATAACCCGGACGAAGTATCATATTATCATCCTTAAAAAGTTTTTCCTATTATACCAAATAACTATCACAAAGTCAAAAGTTTTTACGATATAGAAGAAAAAACTAAATATGCACTCGTGCCCAGTGGCCACTCCTTACTTCCACCAGAGGAAGCTCCCGGTCTTCCGGGCTAGGGCTGTAAACGATTCGCTTCCGGCTTCTCTCGTAGTCCGGGTCCGGAAGGGGAATGGCGCTCAATAGGGACTTGGTGTATGGATGCAGGGGATTTTCAAACAGTTCCTGGGAAGATGCAAGCTCCACAATTTTTCCAAAGTACATAACCGCAATCCTGTCGGAAAAATATTTTACAACGCTAAGGTCGTGGGAAATAAATAACACTGTAAGCCCCATGTCGTGCCTAAGGTCGTTGAGCAGGTTTGTAACCTGGGCCTTAATGCTAACGTCCAGTGCGCTAACAGGTTCGTCGGCAATGATAAGTTCAGGCTCCATTATTATGGCGCGGGCAATTCCAATGCGTTGCCTCTGGCCACCGGAAAATTCATGGGGGTAGCGGTCGGCGTACTCGGGGACAAGGCCTACCCTTTTTAGAACATTGCTCACCTTTTGCTCAATTTCTTTTTTGTCGCGCACGCCCCGGATTCTAAGGCCTTCTGCAATAATTTCGCGGACTGTCATTCTTGGGTCAAGGGAAGTTACCGGGTCCTGAAAAATCATCTGCATTTTTGTAAGCTCGTCGCGCTTAATTTTTTTTGTCTCGCCAAGTTTTTCCCTGTAGATTTTTTTCTGCTCGGAAATTATTTTGGCACATTCGCTTTTGCTTATTTTTTTTGCCGCAAAGTCGCTTTTTGCCTGCTGAATATTTTCTTCAAAGTCAAGCTTTCCAACAGAAATAAGCTTTCCGTTAAAAAATATTTGGCCGCCTGTAATATTGTAGAGCTTTATTATTGCCCTTCCGGTTGTAGTTTTTCCGCAGCCACTCTCCCCTACTATGGAAAACACTTCGCCTTTTTTTATGTCAAAGCTTACTCCGTCCAGGGCACGGAAAGTTCCACGGTTAAAATACTGGCGCAAATTTTCAACGCGCAGCAAAGATTCTTTTTCTTCCATTATCTTTTACCTCCGTCCGCATTGCGTCTTTCCTTCATTCTGGCAATTCTTTTTGCAAGGGCTTCCGGCAGCTCCACCTTTGGGGCATTGGGGTGCAAAAGCCAGGTGGCGGCAGAATGACTTTCGCTTATCCTAAAAAGAGGAGGCTCCCTTTCAAAGTCTATCTGCATGGCATACTTGTTGCGAGCAGCAAAGGCATCTCCTTCCGGCGGGTAAATCATGTTGGGGGGAGTACCGGGTATTGCTTCCAGTCTTCCGCTTGAATCCAAGTCCGGCATTGAACCAAGCAGAGCCCAAGTATAGGGATGGGCCGGGCTGTAGAAAACATCGTCTACGCTTCCTGTTTCTACAATTTTTCCCGCATACATTACGGCTATTCTGTCTGCAACGTTTGCAACAACACCCAAGTCGTGGGTAATAAAAATTACGCTCATTCCACGCTTCTTTTTTAGCGAATTAATCAGCTCAAGAATCTGCGCCTGAATGGTAACGTCCAAGGCTGTGGTTGGCTCGTCGCAAATAAGAAGGTCGGGGTTTGCGGCAATGGCAATGGCAATCACTATGCGCTGCCTCATTCCGCCTGAGAATTCAAATGGGTACTGGTTGAACCTTTTCTTTCCGTCGCTAATGCCAACTTCCGCCATTATCTTTAGGGCCTTTTCGTAAGCCATTTTTTTTGTAACGCAAAAGACCGAACGGCAAATGGCATCGTTAAGCTCTTCAAATTCTTTTTGCAAAAGAAGATTTTTTGCAGGACTTAAGCATTCAGGAATTTTTACCTGCGGCTTGGCTTCTTCAAAATCATAGGCAGAAGAAAGATTTTTGAACTGAAGGGAATAATCTTTTTTTGCAAGCTTTACCGCTTTTTTTATTCCGGCAAGTTCTTTTTTGTAAGAATCATTTTTAGAAAGATTCTTTATGATAAGGCAAAGTTTTTTTTCCGCAAGTTTCTGCTTTCGCCTTCCGTTAAGAATTGCGGCTTCCGTCATCTGTGGGCCAATCTTTACGATAGGGTCAAGGGAAGACATGGGGTCCTGGAAAATCATTGTAATCTTGTTTCCGCGGATTTGATTAAAATCTTCCTCCGTAAATTTTAGAAGGTCACGCCCCTCGTAAAAAATGCTTCCGCTTTCTATTATAGCATTGGGCGCTTCTATTCCAAGCATGGCTTTTGCTGTTACAGATTTTCCTGAACCGCTTTCTCCAACCAGGGCAAGTGTTTCGCCTTTTTTTAGGTCAAAGGAAATTCCCCGGACTGCGTGAACAATTCCCTTGTTGGTTCTAAAAGAAACCGTCAGATTCCTTACGCTAAGGGCTACGTCGCCTGCATTAATGGATTCACTCATTTTCTGCCCCCCTCAAAGACGGATTAAAGGCATCGCGCAAACCGTTTCCAAATTCGTTAAAGCAGACAAGCAGAATGGAAATGAATGCAGCCGGAAAGAAAACCGTATGCGGATATGTGCTAAGGGCATTCGTTGCACCGTTAAGCATTGCGCCAACACTCGTTATCTTGTCCGAATCCAAATTAACAATGCCAAGGTATGTAAGTGACGCTTCGGAAAAGATTACGCCCGGTATGCTAAGTATGCTAACAGTAATTATAAATCCTATAGCGTTGGGAAGTATGTGGCGGAAGATAAGACGCGCATCACTTGCTCCCAAAGTGCGGCTTGCGTTAACATAGTCCTGTCCCTTAAAGCGGTAGAACTGGGCGCGCACCGTAGAAGAAATTCCTATCCAGCCGTAAAAGATAAAGGCAAAGAAAAGTGCCGCTATTGGCCCAAGTTTTTTTGCAAGGTAGAGCTGGAAGAGAACCATCGTTACCTGGGTGGGCACCTGGTAAATAATGTCCTTAACGCGCTCAAAGATTATGTCAAAACTTCCGCCGTAGTAGCCTTCAAGTGCGCCAACTATTATTCCTAAAAAAAGGTTTATCGCAGAAACAACAATTCCAAGAACAAGCGAAAGACGCGCACCGTATGCAAGACGGGTAAAAATGTCGTAACCCGAATTGTCCGTTCCAAAAAGGTAAGAAGCGTAGCGGTTGTTTTTGTAGTAGAACCATTCGCTGTAGAGGACACGGGTCTCGTACTGCTCCCCGTTCATGCGGCTTGTGTAGTAGGAAAAACCGTCTGCTGAATTTTCATCTTCCATAAAAATTGCCTTGGGCTTTCCTGTGGCGGCATTATTGTTTGCAATTCCCTTGGGGTCGCTTTCAAACCAGGCGTTCATGTCATTCTTGTAGGCAGGATTTTTTACAAGCTTCTGGTTTATCATTGGATAGAAAAGTTTTCTCTGGGTCTTCTTTTCCCATTCGCGGGCAGCCTCGTATTCATCTTTGGAAAGCAGCATCTTTACCCAGCCAACCTTGGCGTATGAGTCGAGTCTTATTGAATACCACTTCTGCTTTCTCTTTGCAACATTGTGGATTTTCTCTCCGTAGAATTTTTTTACCGCTCCGGGAATATTGGAATAGTATTGGTATGTTGCAAGATTCACTTCCGTCTTTTTGCAGCCGTCCCAAAAGCCAAGCTTTGCAAACAAAGGATTTTTTGGCAGGGCGTAAGAATAATATGGATCCTTGCTGTTAATTTTATATGGCGAAAGCAGGGGGCCAAAAATTGCGTACAAAAAAAGGCAGACTATTATAAAGAAGCACACGACTGAACCCTTGTTGGTAACAAAGCGAAGCATGGCATCCTTAAAGTAACCGGTGGGCTTTGTCTTTAGCGCAGTGTCTGTAAGCCTTTCTTCTTTTTGAACAAAAACAAATTTTTCCTTGGGAACGGATTTGTATTCATCAGAATTAACGTCACAGTTCATTAGACTTGTTTCCTCCCATGCGGATTCTAGGATCAATAAAACCGTAGCTAAGGTCGCTCACAATTCCTGCTGCAAGGCCAATTGCAACGTAGAACATGCTTATTGCCATAAAGACGCTGTAGTCGCGTACTGCAATTGACTGAACGTAAGTCTTTCCAATTCCCGGAACCGCAAAGATTTGTTCTATTATCATGGAGCCGCCAAGTATTCCAATAAAGTCTCCCAAGAAAGAGGGCATAAGGGGAACAAGTGAATTCCTTAGTGCATGGCGTACGGTTGCCTGTCTTTTGGTAAGCCCTTTTGTGCGCGCAAGAAGCATGTACTCGCTTGTAAGCTGCTCGGTAAGCTCTGCACGGATAAGCCTCATGTCTCCTGCAATCGGCCCAAAGGAAAGCGAAAGAACCGGAAGAATTGCGCTGTGGAACATTGCCCAGGTAAAATAATCATCGCCGCCCTTAAAAATAAGCGGACACCAGCCCAGCTTGTAGCCAATAAAATACTGGAGGATAAAGGCGTAGATAAAAGACGGAACAGAAATAAAAAACATAATCACAACCTGAATCACGTGGTCAGGCCATTTATTTTTGTTAACAGCCGCAACAATTCCAAAGGTAATGCCAACAGGAAGCGAAAGCAGCACGGAAAAAACATTCACGTAAATTGTTGCCGGAAGTTTTGATGCAAGGTAGTGGGTAACAGGCTGCAAAAAAGTTCCCATGCTGGTGCAAAAGCCCCAGTCCCACTTGGTAAAGACATTCCTAAGGAATATGCCGTACTGAACCATTATGGGCTTGTTGTAGCCCCAGGCTTCCCTCATGTCCCGCAAGGCCTTGTCAAAGCCACCGGGAACTGCGGTTATGGGATTGGGCAAGAGGCGCACAAGCACAAAGAGCATGGTCATGATTATAAAAAGACTCACGAGCATGAGTATGATTCGCTTTATTACATATTTTAACATGGCCTTTTCCCGCTAATACTTAAGCTGATAGTTGTTTTCCTTGCAATAGGAATCCCACTCTTCGTCATCCATGGTGTAGGTCATAAAGCGGATTCCGCCAAATCCAACCAGCTGGTTTACGTAATGGTCGCAACCCTGAACTATGCGCTGGGAATCAAGCGAGGCTGAATTCATGTAGCGGACAGGAATCATATTGTAGTAGCCAAGCAATGCCTTTTCCACGGATGCAAGAATTGTATTCTTAACGGCAATCGGGGCAGCAGTATATTCTCCATTGCACAAGGCCATGTACCATTCGTTGTAGGTCTTGGTATAATCTTTTCCTTCTATATTAATGGTAAGTGTCTCGCGCTCAGGATGGAAGCCGTATTCGTTCAGGGCAGCCGTATCGCAGTAGCACCAAAGGATTCCGTAGGGGTCAAAGGCACCGCCTCCCCAGCCAGTCATTGCAAGGTCTACCTTTCCGCTCTTCATGTTGGCATAATAGTTTTCATCAACAACGGCATTTATTGTAACCTTGCCTTCAAGCGACGTTCCCTGTGCGGCAGAATTTATTGCTTCCTGAAGGAATGCAACCGTACGCTTGTTTATGTCGCTCTCTGAATAGATGTGGTAGTCAATCTGAATTTTATCCGTAGCCTTTAGGTCACCTGCCGCAAGAGCCGCATCGTATGCCTTTTGAAAGCATGATGCAGCCTCTTCCCTATTGTAACCGGTTATGTCTTCCACAGAAGATGTGCCGTAGAATTCGCAGAGTGCTTTTTTTGCCTGTGGCGTGTCGCGGTAAAGAAGACCAGATTCAGGCTCTGCAACATACATGTAGTTTATAAGACCAAAGCCCGGGTCACTTCCTATGGAAATTGTGTCCACGTATTTTTGCCTGTCTATGCAAAGGGATATTCCCTTGCGGAAGTCCAGGTAAGAAAGAATTGAGCGGTTAACGCCAGCCGTCTCTTCTGCCTTTAATGCCCTCTTGTCAATGTTAAAGCTGAATTTCCATGTGTAAGACTGGGGTGCATCTTTTCTGTATTCACTGTTGCCGAATTTTTCCATGCGCACGGCATCAAGAGAAAGAACATCAAGCTTTCCCTGCAGGAAGAGGTTTGTAAGCGTTTCCAAGTCCGTAATGAACTGAATGTCGTAACCCGTAGTCTGGTACTGTTCCTTGTGCCTGCCGTCCGTCCAGCCGTACCAGTTTTCGTTCTTTTCCAGATGAATGTATTTGTCCGCCTGGAATTCGGTAATCTTGTATGGACCGCATGATGCAGACTTTTCTGCGGAAGTGCAGTAGGAAGTTTTTACAATGTCGCCTGTCTTCTGCTTGTTTGCCTCGTACAAATCCTCGCGCACAAGGGATATGGAAGAAACTGCGTAATAGAACATAAAGGGTGTAAGCTGCCTGTTAAGAATAAGCGTAAATGTGTAGTCGTCATTCTTTACAAAGCCAACTTTTTCCCAAGGCATGGGTGGATTTTCCTTTCTTACAAAACAAAATTCCTTGTAGGCAACAGGACGCTTGTCCCCGCAATTTGCAGCAACCTTCTGCAAGACTTTCTTAACTTCGGGAGTAAGCTTTGCGTAGGATGAATTTCCTGCTGCAGAAGAAAGCTTGGGATACAGGTCACTTACTCCGTCTGCAAAATATTCTGGATTGGTTGAATAGACGTTGGCAAGAGCAGAGTTAAAAAATACGCACTTGGCGGTAAGGCTTATGTACATTTCTGAATCATCACAAGGAAGATAGGTCTGATTTTTTGCATCGGTGCAAACATTTTCCCAAGAAACAGTGCCGTCGTAATAGGCCTTTGCATTGGCAAGGGGAAGCCCGTCCTGGTAAAAAGAATTTGCCCTGTAGTTTTTCATTTCGGGATTAAGGAACTGCTTTAAGGTGTATTCGTAAGTTCCAGCGTCAATGGGACTTCCATTGTCCCACTTGGCATTTTTTATAAGGGAAATCTTCCAAGCCCAGCCGGAAGTCGCATCTGCCGGAACTCCATAAGGCTCCTTGCCTGCATATTCAGCGGTTACGTCCACAGGGGAAGATTCCGCCATCTCAGGAACAATATCGTAACCGTTCTGGGCTTCGTTCATCACAAAATCGTAGAGCGAAGAATTCGTAAGAGAAATTATCGTAGCCTCATCGCCAAGGCTATAGTCTGTAGGGTTCCAGGTCTGGGGAACGCTACTGTAGTCATGGTAGGTGTACCTCTTTCCAGATGCACCCTTCCCCTTTCCCGAGCAGCCCAAAAGCGCAAGAGAAAAAATCACGGCAAAGGCAAGGCAAAACAGCTTGCTGCCACTTGGAAAATTCATTTTTGAATTCATAAAATCCTCCCGATAAGAATTCATTTCCTTAATATTCCTAATTTTAAATCACTTTCAGCGCGTTCCATAAGAGCGTGGTGAATCTTCTTCCCTGTTGCAGTATAGGGAAGGGAATCAACAATCGCAAAGTAACGCGGCCTTTTGTATTTAGAAAGCATTGGACTTTTCAAGCAAAAAAGCCCAAGTTCATCCGTAGAAAGAGAGGGGTCTTTTGGCACAACATAAGCACAAACAGCCTGCCCCCTTAGCCTGTCAGAAACGGCGGTAACCGCGCAGTCCTTTACCTTGGGGTTCTGCATAATGGCTTCCTCTATCTGGGAAGGATAGATGTTCTCTCCGGAAACAATAATCATGTTGTCCTTGCGCCCCTTTACGCTAACATGGAAGTTTTCGTCCCAAGTGCCAACGTCTCCTGTATACATCCAGCCCTTGTAGAATTTTTCCCTTTCCATCTCTGGGTTATTGTAATACGAATAGGTTGTTTTTTCCGGGCAAAAAATAATTATCTCGCCTTCAGATGAATTGTCATGCAAAACCGTATCGTCTGGTTCTGCCTTGCGGCCGTCATAAATCTTTACCACCCTCACTTCATCGTCTATGCAGCTTCCACCGGCAGAACCTGCGGCTTGGGGCAAATCGCATGGCCTAAGAAATGAATTCCAGAAGGTCTCGGTTGTGCCGTAGCCGTTAAAGATGTTTTTGGTAAGCACATCCATAAAGCGCCTGCATCCCGTCTTGGAAAGAGGAGCCCCCATTGCAATGATTCCCTTTAGCAAAGAAAGGTTTCTTGGGTTTCTTTCCTGAACCCGGCAAAGCATCTCCAGGTTGGCAGGAGCACCCATCAAAAAAGTAATGCCGTATTTTTCCACCCAGTCAAGAACATTGGCCGGCTGGAACCTTCGCATAACAACAAGCGCCGCCCCGCAATACAAGGAAGGGCAAAGGCCACCGCTGTGGCAGCCGCCCCTGTGGAACCAGGGAGTCATGTTAAGGGTAACGTCGCTAAAAGACATGGGGTACTGCATTATAACGTCGTGGGCAGAAAGAACCTCGTTTATGTCATTCAGGGGAACAAATTTTGGCATTGCGGTAGTTCCGCTGGTGCAAAGGCGCAAAACCTCATCGTAAATATGGGGACGGAAAGTTACCTTTGGCTCAGAAGAAGGCTTTCCCCTTACAAAATCCTCGTAGCTGGCATGGCCCAGCGGAAGAGCAATTCCTTCTATATTATCTGCCAGAATAAAAAGCTTTGGCTTATGCTTGCACAGGCTAAGAACGTCCAAAATTACCTGGCAAACATTCGCAGAATATATTATGGACTTGGGCTTGTTCTGGTCTATTACAAGGGCCATCTCCCCCGCGGCAAGGTTAAAGTTTGCGGCAAGAAGAATGCAGCCAATCTTTCTGGGTGCAAGGTATGACAAAACAAAGGCAGGGGAATTTCTAAGGGCAGCCATTACAAGGTCATCTTTACCAAGTCCAAAGTCTAAAAGGGCATTTGCAAAGCGGTTTGATTCTGCCTCAAGCTCTCCGTATGTCCAAGTAAGGTTCTGCTCCGGGTCTATAAGGGCAGTCCTCTGCGAAAACCTTCTTGCGTTGCGGCGGAATCCATTCAGCCAGGTGTATTCGTGTTCAAAAGCATCTATAAACCTTGAATCGTCATAAGTGCGTGCCATTCTTAAATTTATATCAAAACGTAGCCTTATTTTCAAGACAGAATTTCTGGACGGAAGCCTACTTTGCTCTACCATTTTGCTTTTTGGCTAATCCGACAGTCCAGGCCTTTGCGCCACCGCCGTTCCGGGGTTCCGGGGGCCCCACCCCCCTCCATTGCCTGAGGCAACGCTACGGGGTGCGAGCACCCACTTGCGCCCCTCCATGGCGGCGTAGGCTCATCGGCAAAACCCATCCATGGCATGGGCTTTCTAACTGTTTTCAAGTATGCAGACCGTCACCCTGCGCTGCTACGCCACATTCGCACGTACTTGCTACGAATGTGGACTCAGGGTCTGTACAGATTGGGGGATTTTAAGGGGGCTTGCCCCCTTAGGCGAGGGGGTAGGCGAAAATGAGCGAAGCGAATTGAAGCCGAGGGGGAGGCTTCCCCCCCCCCTTGAGTTAATAAATTCAGGGGTATTTTTTTTGTC
>Ga0247608_10002269_pt1 | contig 24528 bp, 22 predicted proteins | sample 176DNAGHGlowgp2_FD_193490 | JGI IMG/M metagenome (GOLD analysis project Ga0247608, IMG submission 193490) | Sheep rumen microbial communities from Palmerston North, Manawatu-Wanganui, New Zealand - 1766 DNA GHGlow gp2 | ecosystem: Host-associated > Mammals > Digestive system > Stomach > Rumen ... | reverse complement strand
AGGTTTAAAGTTTATTGTTTACGTTTTGTTACTTTTTCCAAAGCGAAATAACGTGCAAATATAGTAAATTTTTCTGAAATACCCCATATTTTGCCCAAAACTACGCATCCTTGCTCAGCCGGTTCCAAATCCTGAGCCCGTTGATGGAGTTAATCAGATAGAAGCTGTACTTGACAATGTATACCGGGGCGAAAGACTGGTCTGAGTTTATCCAGAGGGCTATGGAGAACACATTCACCGCCATCCAGAAAATCCACTGTTCCATATAGGCGGTGGACATCAGAAGCTGGCCGATGATATTGCACACCAGGGGAATTACATCCAGCACCACGGCCACTTTCAGGAAGCCCGTGGCGGCCGAGCGGTCAAAGCGGGCGATAATCAGGTACAGCACCACCGTGGCCACCAGGGAAATGCCCAGCCAGGTCCAGCGCATGACAGGGCTCAGCCGACGTGCCTTCACCTGGGTAGCGGCCTTGGCTCCCCGGCGCTTCCACTGCAGGAAGCCCACCAGCTGCATGGGAACAAAGTAGGCGAAGTGCAGCAGGGCGTTGCCCAGGCCCGAGCCGCCCTCCCGCCAGTTCATCCAGCATGCCACGCCATAGATGCTCACGTCCAGAAAACCGAACAGGAAGGTGATAATCCAGCCGTTGGCCGAACAAACCGTCGCCAGCACGCCCATCAGGGACCCAAAGGCGCTGAGCAACAGCCACAGATGCTCACCGTCCCCGGCATCACCCAGCTTGATGCCCGTCACAATGCACGTAACCACCGTCATCCCTATCAGGATAAAGGCATTGAAATACTTATTGAACTGTTTTTCTGTCATTCTGAGCGAAGCGAAGAATCTATTGTAAATAATCATGAATCCTTACGGCCAAATCTGCGCCAACCAGGGCGCTGAGCTCCTCCAGGGGCGCAGCGGCAATGCGCGCCACGGAGCCGTAGTGCATGAGCAGACGCTGCTCCGTCTTCTCTCCCACCCCCTTGATTTCCCTGAGGGCGCTCTGGATGGCAGCCTTGGAGCGGAGGTTGCGGTGAAAGGTGATGCCAAAGCGGTGGGCCTCGTCACGGATATGCTGCAGCACCTTGAGGGCCTGCGAATTGCGGTCTATGAACAGCGGATAAGGGTCTCCCACCCGAATCACCTCTTCCAGGCGCTTGGCCAGGCCCACCACGGTAACGCGGTCCAGGATACCCAGCTCGGCCAGGGCCTGATGGGCAAAATCCAGCTGCCCCTTGCCGCCGTCTATCACGATAAGCTGCGGAAGGTCGTCGGGAGCCTCCTCCAGCATGCGGGAATAACGCCGGTTCACCACTTCCTTCATGGAGGCAAAGTCATTGGCGCCCACCACCGTCTTAATCTTGAAACGCCGGTAATCGGCCTTGGAGGGCTGCGCATCGCGGAAAACCACGCAGCTGGCCACCGGATTGGTGCCCTGCACGTTGGAGTTGTCAAAGCACTCCATGTGGCGGGGCAGCACGCTCATGCCCAGGGCCTTCTGCAGTTCCGTCATCACGCTCATGCGGAAGGCGTCCGGGTCTGTATGCTCCCGCTGCTTGATGCTGTTAAAGTGGAATTCCTTGGCATTTTTGGCACTTAATTCCAGCAGCGCCAACTTGTCTCCCCGCTGGGGAATCCGGAATTCCACCCCTTCAATTTCCACGTCCGGCAGGAAGGGCACAATCACCTCCTTGGAAAGTTCCCCGAATTTGTCCTCAATCTCGCCGATAAAGGTGGACAGCACAGAGGCCTGCTCTTCCTCAATCTGGCTGCGGAAGCCCAGGTTCAAGCTCTGCACAATGGCACCGCCCCGGATGCGGAGGAAATTACCGAAAGCCTCGGTGCCGTCAAAGATCAGGGTGAAGACATCGGCCTCGATGTCGGAGGCCTGGGTGATGATGCTCTTGGCATAATGTTTCTCCAGGGTGCGGAGCTTGTCCTTGAAGGCCTGCGCCTCCTCGAAGGCCAGGCGCCCGGCGGCATCGGCCATCAGGGCCTTGTAATGGCGGATTACCTCGGAGCCGCGCCCGCTCAGGATATGCACAATTTCCTCGATATAGGCGCTGTACTCTTCCTTGGAAATTTTGCCCACGCAGGGGGCGTCGCATTTGCCGATATGGAATTTGAGACAGGGCCGATACTTCCCCCTCAGGATGGCGTCGGAGGTGATTTTGAGGGTGCAGGTGCGCAGTTTGTACGTTTCCGAGAAGAAATCCACCAGGTTGCGCGCATGCATCACGGAACTGTAGGGGCCGAAGTACCGGTTCCCCTTGCCCTTCTCGATGCGCCGGGTAATGAACACCCGGGGGAACTCCTCGCCGGTGACGCAAATCCAGGGGTACGTCTTGGAGTCTTTAAGCAGAATGTTGTACTTGGGCTTGTACTGCTTGATGAGGTTGTTCTCCAGCAGGAGGGCATCGGCCTCGGAATCCACTACGGAGAACTGGGCGTCGGCAATCTTGGATACCAGGATGCGGGTTTTGGTGTTCAGGCGCTCCGGCGGCACAAAATACTGCGCCACCCGCTTGTGGAGGTCCTTGGCCTTTCCCACATAAATAACCTTTCCCTCGGCGTCATAGTATCTATAAACGCCGGGGGAATGGGGAAATAAGGCTATTTTTTCTCTGACGGTCAATTACTTGCCCAGGGCTTCTGCAACGGCTTCACGAATCTGCTCACCACGCAGGTTGCGCCTCAGGATGGTGCCGTCGGGGCCGAAGAGGATGATGTGCGGAATGCCCTCGATGCCGTAGATGTCCGTGGGGACCTTCTGGGCGTTCTGAATCTGGTTCCAGGTAATGTTCTCTTCCTCGGCAGCCTTGATGGTGTCTTCCAGCTTGTCCCAGACGGCCACGGAAAGCATGTCAAACTGCTCACCCTTGAACTCCTCGTACACGGCGCGGAGGTTGGGCATCTCGCGGCGGCAGGGGCCGCACCAGGAGGCCCAGAAGTCTACCAGCACGTACTTGCCCTTGCCCACGAAGTCGGACAGCTTTACGCCGTCAATCTCGAAGTCCGTGAACATCTGGCCCTCGGCCGTGCCCTTGCGGGACTTCAGGCCTTCTTTGAGGCTGGCCACAAAGGCGGAATCCTGACCGGTGACGGGAGCGGTGAATTTGCCCAGGAGCTTCTCCAGCTCTTCGTCCTCCAGGTCGGAGTACACTTCCTTGAGAGCGGCTACGCCCACGGCATTGTTCAGGTTCTGCTCCAGGGCCTTCTTGTTGTAGTCCAGATAGGCGTTGTAGGCGGAATCCGCAAATTCCTCGGCGGCCTGGGCGTCGTCCTGAAGGGCCACCAGACGGGCGCGGTAATTCTCTACGAAGGCCTGGTTCCAGGCGTTGAATTCGGCCAGTTTTTCTTCTTCGGTCTTGCCTTTGCAGCTAACCATGCAGGCCAGCACCACGGCGGCCAGCAGCAATAAATTCTTTTTCATACAGTTCGTTGTTTTTTCCAAAGTACAAAGATAAGAAAAAGCGGCCGATTCCGGTCGCTTTTCCTAAAATATTGCGTAATCGCTTATCGGCGCTCTCCGCGTCCGCCTTCGCGACGGCCGCCACGGCCTCCACGACGCTCTCCGCGGTCACGACCGCCTTCACGGCGACCGGCGGCGGGGGCGGCGGAATTGCCGGCGAAACCGGCGTTGGGGCTCAGATCCTGCTTGCCGTACTTCTCGCCATTGCAAATCCACACCTTGATACCCATGGTACCCATCTGGGTGTGAGCCACGGCAAGGGCGTAGTCGATGTCGGCACGGAAGGTGTGCAGCGGGGTGCGGCCTTCCTTGAACATCTCGGAGCGGGCGATTTCGGCGCCGCCCACACGGCCGCTGATCTGGACCTTGATGCCTTCGGCACCCACGCGCATGGCGGTGGCGATGGCCATCTTGATGGCGCGGCGATAGCTCACGCGGCCTTCGATCTGGCGGGCGATGGAATCGGCCACGATGGTGGCGTCAACCTCAGGGCGCTTTACCTCGAAGATGTTGATCTGAACATCCTTGCTGGTCACCTTCTTGAGCTCTTCCTTCAGTTTGTCCACTTCCTGACCACCTTTGCCGATGATCACGCCCGGACGGGCGGCGTGGATGGTGACGGTGATGAGCTTCAGGGTGCGCTCGATGATGATGCGGGAGAGGCTGGCCTTGGCCAGGCGGCTTCCCAGGTATTTGCGAATCTCGTAGTCTTCGGCGATTTTCTCGGCGTAGTTACCGCCTACCCAGTTGGAGTCCCAACCACGGGTGATACCGATACGGTTGCTGATTGGATTGGTTTTCTGTCCCATAGTTTATTCCTCCACTGCTTTTTTGGTGTCCAGGATGATGGTAACGTGGTTGGAACGCTTGCGGATACGTCCGGCGCGGCCCTGCGGGCAGGGACGGATGCGCTTGAGCGTACGGCCTTCGTCTACCATGATGGTTTTGACAATCACCTTGCCCTCTTCCAAATCTTTGGTCTGCTCCGGGTTCTTGGCTTCCCAGTTGGCAATAGCGCTCTTGAGGAGTTTCTCCAGATATGCGGAAGCGTCCCTCTTGGAGTAGTGCAGAAGATCCAGGGCGTGGTTTACTTCCACTCCGCGGACGGTGTCTGCCACCAGGCGCATTTTCTGCGGGGAGGTAGGAACGTCGTTAAGTTTTGCGATAGCGGTCTGCTTCTTGGTCTCTTTCAGGCGCTCGGCCATCAGTCTTTTTCTCTTTCCCATAATGTCAATCCTTTAAACATTATTTCTTATTGTTGCCTGCGTGGCCTCTGAAAGTTCTCGTGGGAGCAAACTCACCGAGCTTGTGACCTACCATATTCTCAGTAACATATACCGGAACAAACTTGTTGCCGTTATGGACGGCGATGGTGTGGCCGACAAAGTCAGGGGAAATCATGCTGGCACGGGACCAAGTCTTGACAACCTCTTTCTTCTTGCTACCGTCATTCATAGCAAGAATTCTGTTCTCCAGGGCTTCCTGGATGTACGGTCCTTTTTTAAGTGAACGACTCATAATATGTTAGTTTATTCCGTTATTTCTTACGTCTTTCAATAATGAACTTATTGGACACGGCCTTCGGGTTACGGGTCTTGTAGCCCTTTGCAGGCAGACCCTTACGGGAACGCGGATGTCCACCGGAGGCGCGGCCTTCACCACCACCCATCGGGTGATCGTGAGGGTTCATCACAACACCACGGTTGTGAGGACGACGACCCTGGTGACGGGTACGTCCGGCCTTACCGTCGGATTCCAGATTATGATCCGGGTTGGAAACAGTACCTACAGTAGCGCGGCAGGCCACGGGAACCATGCGGGTTTCTCCGGAAGGGAGGCGCAGGATGGCGTAGTTGCCTTCGCGGGCGGCGAGCTGGGCGTAGGTGCCGGCGGAACGTGCCATAGCGGCACCCTGGCCGGGACGGAGCTCGATAGCGTGTACGAGGGTACCCACGGGGATGTTGGCCAGCGGCAGACAGTTACCCATATCCGGGGAAGCCTGAGGGCCGCTTTCCACTACCTGACCCACCTTGAGGCCGTTGGGAGCGATGATGTAGCTCTTCTTGCCGTCTTCGTACTGAATGAGGGCGATACGGGCGCTGCGGTTAGGGTCGTACTCTATGGTGAGAACGGTGGCCTTGAATTCGTCGCGGCTGCGGACGAAGTCAATGAGGCGGTACATTCTCTTGTGTCCACCGCCACGGTAACGCACGGTCATCTGACCGGTGTTGTTACGTCCACCCGTGCTCTTGAGCGGGGTGAGGAGCGGTTTGTAGGGCTTCTTCGCGGTAATCTCATCGAAGGAGCTGATAGCTTTGTTGCGCTGACCGGGAGTTACCGGCTTGTACTTCTTGATTGCCATAACTTATTCTCCTTCTTAGATATTGTCGTAGAAATTAATCTTGTCTTCACCTGCAAGCGTGACATAAGCCTTCTTGAAGTGATTCATGCGGCCGCGCAGAAGGCCGGCCTTGGTGTAACGCTGCTTGCGTTTTCCGTGGTAATTGAGGGTGTTCACGTCTGCGACGGAAACGCCGTACATCTGCTCCACAGCGGCCTTAATCTGAATCTTGTTGGCCTTGCGGTCCACGATGAAACCGTAACGGTTGAGCTTTTCGCCCTCAGCCGTCATTTTCTCGGTTACGATTGGCTTAATTAAAATACCCATTTTTCTTTCTCCTTTACTTTACTCTTGCTGCGAGGATGTCCTGCACGCCGTCCACAAGCACCAGAGAATGGGCATTCATGATAGCGTAGGTATTGATCTCGTCAACGGTGATTACCTGCACGGAAGGCAGGTTGCGGGATGACAGGAAAATATTGTTGGAGTTCTCCGGGAGAACGAAGAGAACCTTGCGGTCTCCGGCCTTGATGTTGCTCAGGATGTTCTTGAACTCCTTGGTCTTGGGGGCGTCCATGGCAAAGGGCTCCACGAGCACAATCTTGCCTTCGGCAGCCTTGTAAGAGAGGGCGCTCACGCGGGCCAGCTGCTTCACCTTCTTGTTGAGCTTGAAGCGGTAGTCGCGGGGCTTGGGGCCGAACACATTGCCGCCGCCCACGAAGATGCCGGCCTTCAGGGAGCCGTGACGGGCACCGCCGCCGCCCTTCTGGCGACCGAGTTTCTTGGTGGAATAGGCAACTTCGCTGCGGTCCTTGGTCTTGGCCGTGCCCTGACGCTGGGCAGCGAGATAATTGAGGACGTCCAGATAGATGACGTGGTCGTTGGGCTGTACGCCGAAGACCTTCTCGTCAAGGACAACCTTCTTTCCGGATTCAGTTCCGTCAATCTTATATACAGAAAGTTCCATAGCTTAAGCCTCCAGAATAATGTAAGAACCTTTGGCTCCGGGGACGGAACCCTTGATAACGAGCAGATTGTTCTCCGGAATAACCTTGAGAACTTCCAGGTTGAATACCTTCACACGCTCTGCGCCCATGTGGCCTGCCATACGCATGCCGGGGAAAACGCGGGAAGGCCAGGAGCTTGCGCCCATGGAACCGGGGTGACGCAGACGGTTGTGCTGACCGTGGGTCTCACCGCCTACACCGGCGAATCCGTGACGCTTCACGACGCCCTGGAAACCTTTACCTTTAGAAGTACCGACAACATCGACGAATTTGACGTCTTCCGTGAAGACATCGGCCACGGTGATGGTGTCTCCGAGCTTGAGCTCTCTGTCGAAGTCTGCCTCGAATTCCACGAGTTTCTTCTTGGGAGTAGTTCCAGCCTTTTCGAAATGGCCCTTCAGAGCCTTGCTGGTGCGTTTCTCTTTCTTTTCGTCATAGGCAAGCTGCACGGCGGAGTAACCGTCGGTTTCTACAGTGCGAACCTGCGTGACAACACACGGACCAGCCTCAACGACAGTGCACGGGATATTCTTCCCGTCGGCACCGAAGACGGAAATCATTCCGACTTTCTTTCCAATTAAACCAGGCATTGGTGTTTGTTAATTAATTGTTTATAAATGCTTTAACCGTAAAAAATTACGGCCCGCACACTTTTGCGGACCGCAAAGATAGGGATAATTCCCTGATTTTCCAAAACTTTTATTACTTATGAACAGGTTTTTTCACAGCCGCTCAATATCGGCCCAACCGAAGCGGGCGGGGTAAAGCCAGGCCCGGGAGGTGTGCTCCATGACACCGTAGTCCAAGGACACCTTGGGGCACTCCGCATAGGCGCTTTCCACGAAGGCGCGCTCCCCGATATGCTCTTCCCAGCCGCGGAAAAGCTCCGTCACCTCCGGGAGGTATTTTTCCATCTCAGCACAGATGGTGGAGGCCTTCCAGATGAAGATACCGCTGTTCCAGAAGAACTCTCCGGTGCGCACGAAAACCTCGGCCAGTTCCCGGGAAGGCTTCTCCGTAAAGGTTTTCACCTGCAGCGGACCGGCCATCAGATGGGCGTCGCGGCCTTCCTTCACCTGGATATAGCCGAAGTTGGTGTCAGGCGCCTTGGGAACGATGCCCAGCGTCATGAGGACGTCGTTTTCCTCCACATAGCGGAAGGCCTCGTCGATGGTTTGGGCAAAGAGGGCTTCGTCCCGGATATAAAGGTCCCAGGGGGTGGCCACAATGACCGCCTGAGGGTCCCGGGTGAGGAGGGTATAGGCCGCGTAGGCCATACAGGGGGCCGTCTTGCGGGCAAAGGGCTCCACAAGAAGATTCTCCTGAGGAAGCTGGGGCAGGGTTTCCCGCGCCAGGGAGGCGAAACCCTCCAGAGTGACAATCAGAATGCGCTCAGAAGGGAAAAAACGCGCGAAACGCTCATAGGTTCTCCTGAGCTGGTCCGGGGTTCCGGAGCCGTCGGCCATGATTACACAATAACGATGCTTGTCCATAGGCTAAACATACATGGGTATCCACGCCTGGGGGAAATAGCGGACAACCGTCTGGCTGCCGTCAAAAAGCACGGAAACAATGTCGAAGAATACTTCTTTCCCGCCCAGGTTCTTTTTGTTGAGATACTGGACGGCTGCGGCCGATATCCTTTTCTGCTTCACTTTGTTCACCTGGTCTGTCAGCGTGGTGGTAACGGGGGCCGTCCGGGCTTTCACCTCTATGAAATGCAGGCCGTCCGGGGCTTCGGACACAATGTCCAGCTCCAGGTGGCCGGCCCTCCAATTGCGGTCCAGGATCTGGTGGCCACGGCTTTGCAGGAAATCACAGGCCATTTGTTCTCCAACTTGCCCTATCCTGCTGGTTTTAAGAACGTTCATGGTTATGGTTTTAGTCAAATTTCACTACCGTCACGCCGGAGCCACCCATTTGGATATGCTCGTCTGCGACAGAGCTGACGCCGGGCACGGTGCGCACGTACTTCTGGATTTCCTCACGCAGGGCGCCCGTTCCCTTTCCATGCAAAATCCGCACCGAAGGAACACCCAGCATGATGGCATCGTCAATATAGCGCATCACAATTTCCAGCGCATCGTTCACCCGCTCCCCTCTTACATCCAGCTCCAGCTTGAACTGCGCCTTGCGCTCGCTGATGGCGGCATCGTACACCTGACGGGGCCTCTCGGCCGGTTTTCCGGCCACCGCCTTGTATTCGCCCGCCGTAATTCTCTCCACCCGGTCCAGCGGCAGCTTGGTGGTTATGCTGCCCACAATCACGCTCACGGCCTTGGTGCTTATCTTGGAAACCTCTCCCACCATCCCGTTGTCTTTGATACGGACCTTCTCCCCCACTTTAAGCGGAGCGCTGCGGAAGGCAGCCAGGGCGGCCTCCTGAGTCTCTTTCTCCTCCAACTGCCGGAGCGTCTGACCGTCGGCGCGACGTTTTTTCCGAGCCTGCTCCCGTTCCTTGCGCTCCCGGACGGCCTGGAGTTTCTTGTCGATATAGGCGTCCCGGCGGCCTCTTTCTTCGGCCAGTGCGCCCAAAAAGCCTTGCAGCTCCGAGCGGGCCTCCTTGGTCTGGTCTTTGGCAGCCTGCGACTCCCGGATGGTGCGGATGGTATTTTCCACCTGCCTGTTGGCATCCTTGATAATCTTCTGCGCCTCCTCGTGGGCTTCTTCCAGGATGCGTCGGCGCATCCCCTTGATGTCTTCGAGCTCTTTTTCGTACCGGTCCGTAAGGCCTTCCAAGGTCTTGTCCGTCGCCCGGATTTTGGTAAGCTTCTCGTCCAAGGCCCGGCGGCTGCGGGCAATTTTGCGAAGATTCCGCTCTATGCCCACGAACTGCTCTCCGGCACGCTGCTCGGCATCTTGCACAATGGCCTCCGGCAGGCCCATCTTGCGGGCCAGCTCAAAGGCGAAGGAAGAGCCCGGCAGGCCCTGCTCCAGCACAAAGAGCGGCGCCACGGTGGCCGCATCAAACTGCATGGCTCCGTTGACAACGCCGGTCTCCTCTCCGGAGGCATATAGTTTAAGGTTGGTATAGTGGGTGGTGATAACACCATACGCACCGCGGGTATCCAGCTGGTGCAAAATGGCTTCCGCAATGGCTCCACCGGCGGCAGGCTCCGTTCCGGAACCGAATTCGTCAATAAGGACAAGGGTCTTGGAACCGGCCACTTCCAGCATGGCCTTCATATCCGTAAGGAAGGAGCTGTAGGTGGAAAGGTCGTTCTCCAGGGACTGGTCGTCTCCGATGGAGACCATGATGCGGTCAAACACCGGCAGTTCGGAAGCCTCTGAAGTAGGCACAAGCATGCCCCACTGGAACATATACTGCAACAGGCCCACCGTCTTGAGGCACACGCTTTTGCCGCCGGCGTTGGGGCCGGAAATAAGGAGGATACGCTTTTGCGGCGTAAGGCTTACCGTCAGCGGCACAATCTGCCGCCCTTCCTTCTTGAGGCTCTTTTCCAGCAGCGGATGCCGGGCCTTCCGGAGCCGCAGTTCACCCTCTTCCGACACCACCGGCATGCCGGCAATGTAGTCCAGGGATACCTGCGCCTTGGCCATGATGAAATCCAGCTCTCCCACATAGCGGGCACCGTCTATGAGCTCCGGCACAAAGGGACGCAGGAATTCCGCAAATTCGTAGAGGATGCGGGCAATCTCCCTTGTCTGGGCAAAATGAAGCTCGGCAATCTCGTTCTGCAGGGCTACAATCTCTGCCGGCTCCATGAAAGTGGTCTTTCCCGTGGCGCTCTCGTCATACACGAAGCCCTGGAAGGCCCGTTTTTTTGCCGATGCCACCGGAATGAGCATCTTTCCGTCGCGGATGGAGACGCTGGCGTCGGCCTCCACCAGCCCTTCCTGCTGGGCCTGGCGAAGGATAGCGTTCATCCGTTTGGAAACGCTGAGCTCTTTGTCCCGGATGCTCCGGCGAATCTTGTACAGCTCATCGGAGGCCGTATCCTTGATTTCTCCGTGGCGGTCCAGGATGGCGTCTATCTGGCTCATCACCTGGGCCGGGGCGCTGATACCCGAAGCCATGTGCTGCAGGTTGGGGTAAATGCCCTCCTTCACGGTATGGAAAAAATGCAGCGCTTTGCGCAGGGTTTCCAGCAAAGTCCGGAGTTTTCCCAGCGACAGCACATCGATGGACGCCTTCTGGCCGATGGGCTCTATGAACGAAAGGGCGTCGATATATCCGGAAGTGGGGAAATTTTCCTCGAACATGAGGATAAGACGCATCTCGTCCGTCAACAGATGCCGGTGGTGGATTTCCCGGGGGTCTGCCACGAACTCTTCCTTCTGAACCCGCTCGGAAGCGTATTCCGTAGAGCAGCGGGCCGATATGGCTTCCCGCACCTTGTCAAACCCCAGCTTGGCCTCCAGTCTCGCGTCCATTTACTTTCCTCCCTCCGTAGCCATTATGGAACCCAGCAGCTGCCGCAGTTCCTTCATGTCCTGCACCGTGCGGATTTCTCCGCCCCGCACAAAACTCACGTTGCCCGTTTCCTCAGACACCACCAGGATATCGGCATCCGTATCCTCGCTGAGGCCGATGGCCGCGCGGTGGCGCATCCCGTAATGGGCGGGGATATCTGTCCGGTTGGTCATGGGAAGCTGGCAGCGGGCGGCGGCGATATGGTCTCCCACAATAATCATGGCCCCGTCGTGCAAGGGTGAATTCTTGAAAAAGATATTCATGATGAGCCGACGGTTGATATCGGCCTCGAAACGGTCTCCCGTTTCCATGTATTCTTCCATGGAAGACTTGTGCTGGAGCACGATGAGTGCGCCCGTTTTTTCGGCCGACATGGCCCTCACGGCCTCTCCCAGCTCCTCCACGCTGTGGCTTCCCATCTTGTCCTCCTGGATTCCGAGGATGCGGTTGAACAGCTCTCCGGTTCGGCGGGTAAGGCCGGACTGTACGGCAAAACGGTTGAGCATGTGGCGGATTTCCGGCTGGAACAGGATGATTACCGCCAGCACACCCACATCCAACAGGGCGTTCAGAAGGGCCGTCATCATCCGCATGCCCAGGGCCGACACAACGGCCTGCAACAGCAGGAGCGCCACCAGCACAATCACGATATTAAAGACGGTGGAGTCTCCCCGGATGCTTCTGATCAGCAGAAAGATAAGCAGACCCACCATGAAGATATCCAGGAGGTCTACCCAGCCGAAGCTCAGAAAGCCGAATATGCCCAGCACATTTGTCATAGTCTGCAAATATACGCAATTTTCGCGTTAATCCATATATCAGCGTTTTTTGTAACAGTACCCCTCCCGGTCCCACAAGGGCATCTCACGGGCATTTATTATGCTGTAGAAGCGGTCGAAATCGGCCCGGAAAGCCTCTTCCGCGGGCCAGGACGGACGGCTGTTCCAGGCGCGTTCCCAAATGCCCAGGGCTTTGGGCAGCATCTGGTAGGTGGCGTTGTCAAAACAGCGCAGGTTCTCCGACCACAGCAGAGCCTCGGCCCCCACGATGTTCTCCGGGTGCTCCAGCGCCACCTCCTCGCAGATATTCCAGGGCTGGAGGGAGAAACTGCTGATTTCGTTCACATACCCGCCCCAATGCAGGCCGATGTCCTTGGGGTCGTCGGAATAGGCCAAGTCTACATAGGCATGCTGAACGTTGGAAAGCAGCATCGGAATGCCGTCGTTGGCCAGCTGGTAGGTAAGTTTGGCATTTTCTCCCAATGTGCTCCAGGCATTTACGAAAAGCAGCTGGGGCCTGAGGGCCTCCAGCGTTTCCGGACGGATGCCCTGCACCAGCTCCTGCCAGCCGGCCAGTTTCACACCCTTTTCGATGGCCAGGTCCAGCATGCGCCGGGTAAACCGGTCCTTGAGGGCCATCTTGTCCTGCCCCGCCCAGGCGCCGTCCGGCACCTCGTCTCCGCCAATGTGGATGGCGGGGAGCGGCACGCCGGCTTCCGCGTGCATGCGCTTCACCTCATCAAAAACCAGCCCGTAGAACTTGTAAACGCCCGGCAGGCCGATACTCAGCACGTTGTCCTTGAAATCCTGAGCGCTCCAGTAGCGGGAAGTGTCGGCAGGGTCTTGCAGGCGATAGCTTTCGTCTCCGCTGCGGCGGATATAGGCCTCCACCGACCGGATGGCCGCCCGGGAGTGGCCGGGGGCGTCGAACTCCGGCACCACGACAATGCCCTTGGACCAGGCGTAGCGCAGGATTTCCTTGTATTCCTCCTGCGTATAATAAGTATCCACGCCAATCCGGCCGCCGGCCTGCGGTTTGAGACCCCGCGTCTCCTTCAGGTCCCAGTCCGGGAGCTCATGATGGGCGCCAAATGAGGTAAGTTCCGGAATCTGAGGGATTTCCAGGCACCAGGACTCGTCATCTCCCAAGTGGAAGTGAAAGAGGTTCAGCTTGTAGGAGGCCATGATGTCCAGCACCTTCAGAACCTCTTCCTTGGGGCGGAAGTCCCGCACCACATCCAGCATGAAGCCCCTCAGGCCCAAATCCGGCCAATCTTCGATGACTACGTCCCGCGTTCCTTCCGGAAGCTTGGCCAGGGTGACGGCGGCATAGCGGGCTCCGTCTTCATCGGCCGATTCCACGGAAGGCTTTCCCTCGGCATCGAGGGTGAGCCGATACCAGCCCGCCGGGCGCTTTTGAGGCGCCGGCGCTGCGGGTGCCTCTCCGTAGCTTACCCGCTTGGGGACGGGAATGAGGTCTGCGGCCTGTACGGGATAGCTTTTGGCAAAGAAGGCAGGGTCCGGCTGCGTTCCTTCCCAGTCGCGGAAGGTATAGCTGGCGGCTATCGGCCGGTCTTCACGGCCTTTCACCTGCAGCACAAAGCCATCGGGAGCCCAGGAGCGGCGGGGCAGCGGGCGGCCTTTGTATTGGACGGTGAATTCTCTTCCGGCACCCTCGGGAACGTCGAACCAGAAGGTGGTGCCCTGGAAATGGTGGATTTCGCTCACGGGACCTTCCACCATCTCGTGGTTGTCAAACAGTTCCTGGAACCAGATGCGGCCCCCAGCAGGCATGTTTTTCAAGGTCAGGCTCTGGACGGCCCGCCCGTCGGCCCCGGTGGGACCTTCCGTCCAGGAAATTTCAGGAGAGCATGCGGCAAGGAGGGAAAGGGTGGCCGCAAGGGCCCAAATTTTTTTCATGGTCAGAGTCTATTTTCACAAACTTACGCATATTTTTTGTATCTTGCACAAGTTTTTAAGAAGAAACTTTTATGTTAGTTGCAGTAGTGGGTGCCACCGGCCTGGTGGGGACCAAGATGCTCCGGGTTTTGGAGGAGCGTAACTTTCCTGTTACAAAACTGCTTCCAGTGGCCTCTGAGCGCTCCTGGGGCAAGAAAGTGAGTTTCCGAGGGAAGGAATGGACGGTAATGAGTGCCGACGAGGCCATTGCCCGCAAGCCCGCCCTGGCCCTTTTCAGTGCGGGCGGCGCTGCGTCCGGAGAACTGGCCCCGCGCTTTGCGGCGGCCGGATGCCGCGTAGTGGACAATTCCTCTTTCTGGCGCATGGACCCGGAGGTGCCGCTGGTGGTGCCGGAGATTAACCCGGACGCCATCGGCCCGGAAAATTATATCATTGCCAACCCCAACTGCTCCACCATCCAGATGGTGCTGCCCCTGGCCCCGCTGCACAAGGCCTATGGCATCAAACGGATTGTGGTGAGCACCTACCAGAGCGTAACGGGTGCCGGGCAGCGCGGCATCGAGCAGCTGGAGGCCGAAAGGGCCGGCGGCAGCGGCACCAAGTTTCCCCACCCCATTGACCTCAACATTCTGCCGCACATCGACTCCTTCCTCCCCGATGGTTATACCAAGGAGGAGATGAAGATGGTGAATGAAACCCGCAAGATTCTGGGAGACAGCAGTATAGCCGTATCGGCCACCACCGTGCGGGTGCCGGTGAAAGGCGGCCATTCGGAGAGCGTGAACGTGGAATTCCTCAAGCCCTTCCAACTTGGGGACGCGGTTCAGCTGATGGCCGATATGCCCGGGGTGGTGATTCAGGACAAGCCCGAAGAGAATCTTTACCCCATGCCCCTGACGGCCTGGGAGAAAGACGAGGTGTTTGTGGGGCGCATCCGCCGGGACCCTTCCGTGGAAAACGGACTCAACCTTTGGTGCGTGAGCGACAATATCCGCAAAGGCGCCGCCACCAACGCCGTCCAGATTGCGCAGGTACTGCTGGAAAAGGGCTGGATTGCTTAATCCAATAAATTGGTGAGGGCCACGAAGTCCTCTACGGAAAGCTGCTCCGGGCGCTGAGAAAAGATGTCCTGAGAAAGGATATCGGCCTTGCCGCGGGCCAGGGCCAGAGGCTTCAGGGGATTGCGCATCATCTTGCGGCGCTGTCCGAAGGCCGTTTTCACCACCGTCTTGAACAGATTCTCGTCACAGCCCAACTCCGTGCGGGAATTGCGGGTGAGCCGAATCACGGCGCTCTCCACCTTGGGCGGCGGGGCAAAGCAGCCGGAGCCCACCGTAAAGAGGTATTCGATATTGTACCAGGCCTGCAGCAGCACGCTCAGGATGCCGTAGGTCTTGCTGCCAGGCTTTTCCGCAATGCGCTCCGCCACCTCCTTCTGCACCATGCCCACCACTTCCGGAATACGGTCTTTGTAGTCCAGCACCTTGAAGAAAATCTGCGAAGAGATGTTGTAGGGGAAATTGCCGATGATGGCAAACTGCTCCGGGAACAGCTTTTCCAGTTTCAGCTGCAGGAAGTCTCCCTCCATCAATCGGCCCTGCATGCCCTGAAAGTGCGTCAGGAGGTATTCCACGCTTTCCGTGTCTATCTCGATGAGCCGAAGGTCGATGTCTTCCCGCTCCAGCAGGTACTGCGTCAGCACCCCCATCCCAGGACCTACCTCCAATACAGGGAAATTGCGGGGGGCAGCGCCCCCCTCTAAGGCATTAACGATATTACGGGCCACTTTCTGGTCCGTCAGGAAATGCTGCCCGAGGGCTTTTTTGGCTCTTACTTGCACGCTATCTGAAGCTCGTCCAGCTGGGCCTGGTCAATCTGGGACGGGGAGTCAATCATCACGTCGCGGCCCTGGTTGTTCTTGGGGAAGGCAATGTAGTCGCGGATGGTGTCCTGCCCACCCATGAGGGCGCAGACGCGGTCAAAACCGAAGGCCAGGCCTCCGTGCGGCGGAGCGCCGAACTTGAAGGCGTTGATGATGAAGCCGAACTTGTACTCGGCCTCTTCGGGGCCGATTCCCAGCACCTCGAACATGCGTTTCTGCATGTCGGCGTTGTGGATACGGATGGAGCCGCCGCCCAGCTCGTTGCCATTGAGCACAAAGTCGTAGGCATTGGCGCAGACACGCTCCAGGTCTTCCTTCTTGTCGGAATAGAACCACTTCTCGTGCTCCGGCTTGGGAGCGGTGAAGGGATGGTGCATGGCGTAGAAGCGCTGGGTTTCGTCGTCCCATTCCAGCAGCGGGAAATCCACAATCCACAGCGGGGCGAACTCCTTGGGGTTGCGAAGGCCCAGCCGGCCGCCCATCTCCAGACGGAGGACGCCCAGCATGGTCTGCACCTTGCGCTTGCCTGCGCCGCTCATCACCAGCACGAGGTCTCCGGGCTTGGCTTCGGCGGCGGCGGCCAGTTTGGCCAGGTCGTCGGCCCCGTAGAATTTGTCGATGGAGCTCTTGAAGCTGCCGTCGCTGTTTACCTTTATATAAATGAGGCCCTTGGCACCCACCTGCGGGCGTTTTACCCATTCGGTGAGCTCGTCAATCTGCTTGCGGGTATAGTCGGCCGCGCCGGGCACGCAGATGGCGCCTACATAGGCGGCATCGTCCAGTACGGAGAAGCCTTTGCCCTTGGCGACATCGGTGATTTCGTGGATGGTCATGCCAAAACGGACGTCCGGCTTGTCGGAGCCGTATTGGTCCATGGCGTCGTACCAGCTCATGCGGGGCATGGGATTGGGGATGTCCACGTTCAGCACGTTCTTGAAGATGGTGCGCATCATGCCTTCAAAGGTGTTCAGGACGTCTTCCTGCTCCACAAAGGACATCTCGCAGTCTATCTGGGTGAATTCCGGCTGGCGGTCGGCCCGGAGGTCTTCGTCGCGGAAGCAGCGGACAATCTGGAAGTAACGGTCGTAACCGGCCACCATCAGGAGCTGCTTGAAGGTCTGGGGGCTCTGCGGCAGGGCGTAGAACTGGCCGGGATTCATGCGGGAAGGAACCACGAAGTCGCGGGCGCCTTCCGGGGTGGACTTAATCAGATAAGGGGTTTCAATTTCCATGAAGCCGTTGGCGTCCAGGTAGTTGCGCACTTCATGGGCCACTTTGTGACGCAGGGCCAGGGCACGCTGCAGCGGACCGCGGCGAAGGTCCAGGTAGCGGTACTTCATGCGGAGGTCTTCTCCGCCGTCGCTCTCTTCCTCGATGGTGAAGGGAGGTGTTACGCTCTTGTTGAGAACGGTGATGGCTTCCAGCTTGATTTCGATGTCTCCGGTGGGCATCTTGGCGTTCTTGGCCTGGCGCTCCACCACCTCTCCGGTGGCCTGAATCACGAATTCGCGGCCCAGGGAGGTGGCCACCTCCACCAGGGCCTGGGGGGCATCGGCCTCCACCACCAGCTGGGTGATGCCATAACGGTCCCTGAGGTCGATAAACGTCATTCCGCCCAGTTTACGGGCCTTCTGCACCCATCCGGCCAGCGTTACCTGCTGTCCCTTGTTCTCAATGCGGAGCTCTCCGCATGTGTGTGTTCTGTACATAGTTTATGCTATTTTTGTCTATTGCATGGAAACAATTTACAAAAATAGCAAAAAAAGCTGAAATATGCGCCAGGCAGCCGCTCTATCGGATATTGAAACAGGAACCTGCTAGAACGGTTTGAAGGCGTAAACGGAACTGAACGGGCTGTAATTGCTGTTGTAGATACCTCCGGCAACCATTACCCGGCCGTCCGGCATGAGCACGATACCGGACTGGCCTGCGGGGAATGATGCGATCGGATCCGTGTAGTACATCTTCAACTTGGCCTTGCCGCCGGAGAGCGCATCGGCATAGTCGATTTTCAGGATAAAGCAGACCACGTCAGAAGCAGTTCCGGTGCAGCCGAAGGCATAGGCGACTTTCTTGCTCCTGTCCGTCAGGACGGGGCCGGCGAAATTGATTTTGCCATACTCGCTGTCGGCGGGGATCACGCAATCGGCAGGAAGGAGCGAAATGTCCTCGCCGTTAACCAGCGCAACGGCTCCGCCCTGATTGTTCGGAGCATCCTTCTTGGTTACCATAATCAGATACTGGTAATCGCCGATGGAACAGTCGGCCGGACGCCAGTTGGTTCCGACATACATCGGCCTCCAGGTCTCGAACAGGGCGGGCGTAAAGGAATCTCCATTGTAACGGTCGACGGTGACTGTCGAGAACTGATTGCCGCGAGTGTCATTCGGGGCAAAGACCATCGCATTGTCTGCAGCGGTCTGGAAAATATACGGATGGCATCGGGTCTGGGAAACGCCCTTGACAGAGCTGAAAGCATCGTTGTCGTCCACTCCCCATGCCTCGATGCCGTCGGAGTTGTACCAGTTTCCTGACACGACGATTTTATTGCCGACAGCGGCAGCATGCGGCATGGCTCGCGAAGTGGACAAAGAAGAGAAAGCGGCGAAGGTTTTCGCGGAGGAATCATAGACGTCTACCTCTTCGCTCTGGCCGCTGCCACCCGAGGACGGGCAACCGCCGCCGATCAGGAAACGGCCGTCCGCAAGGGCTACTGAAAAAGCCATGTCGTGTGCAGCATTCATGTTCGGCAGGTCATGCCATTCGCCGTCTTTGTAATACTCCGCGTGGCTCAGAACATTGAAGCTGTTCCCATGACCGCCGGCTGCGACAATTTCACCGTTTGCGGTCACAAAGAGCGCGTGATCCGCACGGGCCCGGCTCATGCTCTTCAGTTCCTCTGCCTCCATCTTCACGAAGGAAATGGCTCCGGGGGCCGGCTCGGTCACGGTGACGGCGCAGGAAGCGGTCTTCCCGCCATCAACCGTCGTGGCGGTAATGGTCGCGGTGCCGACGCCGACGGCCGATACCTTGCCGTCCGAAACGGTGGCGACATCCGTATTGTCACTGTTCCAAGTGACGCTCCTGTCGTCCGCATCGGCCGGCTCGACGGTAGCGGTAAGCGTCGCTTCGTCGCCGACAAGCATTTCGAGCGAGGTGTTGTCCAGGCTGACGGATACGACTGCAATGGCCCGGCGGTTCACCGTGACCGCGCAGGAAGCGCTGACCTGGCCTTCCACCGTTTTCACCGTAATGGTCGCGGATCCGGGCGCCACGGCATGCACTTTCCCGTTGCTTACCGTAGCGACCTTGGCGTCGGATGTGGACCAGGTGACACTTTTGTCGGACGCATCTTCCGGGACGACCGTCACCGTGAGAGAGACCTCTTCCCCCTCCGTCATCGAAAGCGAAGTCCGGGAAAGCGTAAGACGTGAGACAGGAACTGTCTTGTTGCAGGATACGGCTGCAAGGGTCATGGCAGCCAAGACTAACGCACAAAGTGCATGGGTAAATGGTTTCATGGTTGAACGTTCTTGCTAATTCTATGTAAAGATATTCAGAATTCTGGCTAACCCCGCTACTATAAGCGGAAATCAATACTCCCATTTCAGGAAATAGAATAAAAACACTTCCATTCCGGGAAAAGTTTCTTTTAATTCAGGAATTGGAACGGAGGGTGTAAAATTCCATAAAGAAAAGGCTTATCTTTGCAGGTAATGAAAAAATGGAGCTTTATCGGCCTTGCCCTCCTGCTGTGCCTGATGCAGGGCCGGGCGCAGGAGTTGGCCTGGGAGCGGCTGCCGGACCTGGCGGTTCCGCGATCGGGGCATGCCCTGCTGTACCTGAACGGGGAGCTTACCGTCATCGGCGGCCATACTACCGGCTTCGTGCCCGCCGCTACGGCGGAGTATTACAAAGACGGCAAGTGGCTCATCATCAATTCCCTATACCACCACGACTACAGTTTCTTCCTTCCGCTCAGGGACGGAAGCGTCCTGGTGGGCGGCGGCATGAGCGAACCCTTCGGCGTTGGGCAGAGCCTTTCCGTAGAACGCTACCAACCTCTCACCCATTCCTTCGAGCCGGTCTCCATCCTGGACCGGAAACGGGCGGGAGCCACCGCCGCAGAACTCGGCAGCGGCACCATCCTGGTCTCCGGAAACTGGTACGCCGACGATGCGCTGGAGCAGTATTCGGCCCAAAGAGGCCGGCGTTTGTACCCCACTTCCCTGAAGGGAAGGTGACGCCGGCGGAGTGTCATTCGCCGTAACCGCCCTCGTAGTAGCCGTCCGGCTCTTTCAGGCTGGACGGGGTGCCCACGGGATACTTGCTGTCTTTGTAAGCGTACGGCATCTCGACACGGATGAAATACGGCCCAGCCGGCGATTCCGGCCAGTAGGTTGCAAACGGGGTTCCTTTGTTGATGAACTCCCCATCAGATCCATATTCCGCCCCAAGAGTCTGTCCGGTCGCGTTGTTGACCAGGACATAGCGCAGGGAACGTACCTGACCGTTCGGAAAATCCGCCTTGCCTCCCACCTTTCCTTTATTCTCATGGTCCGTCGAGCCCGCCGGAATCATCATCGCTTCGTGGCGGGCAATCGTCTGTACGCCCGTGTAATGCCATTTCTCAGTTATCGCCCCCGTCTCGGGGTCCACTCCATCCATAGACGAGAGCAGCCAGTATCTCATTCCTCCCTCAACGCCGCCGTGCTGAAGGGCCAGGGTCCCCCAGGGCATATCCGTCGTGCCCGTCATGACCTCGATCCAGACAGACCAGGGATCCAGGGTGGGCTTTGTCGAAACAAGATGATAATAAACCCCTTCCACCTGGGTGCAGATCGTCTGCGTAGAAGAGAAGAACTGCGGACGCATCTCGTAGGCTGTGGAAACGTCTTCGCCGTACTCGTTCGTGTCCCATTCAAGAAACTTGATTCCCTCCATGGAGCGGGTAGGCCCGATCGGTTCCATCGCCCCGAGCTCTTTCACCACCGGGGTGAGGTAGCGCTCCCAGATGGGATCGAATTCAACATTGGTCGTCAGGTCCGTGAACTTATGGGTAAAATATCCTATCGCGCTGATATGCGGCGTAATTTCCAGATCCGGGGACAGGAACAGCTTGTAGGCCAGCGGAAAAGCTATCGCATCCTGATTCGTCTCGCTGCCAAGGCCGAATCTTAGTTTGAAATCCATGTCAGCTCCCATGCCGAACACACCGTACAGCAACAGGTTCGGAGAGGCGGTAATGCCGGCGGAGGCGTACAAAGACCCGGAGAAGCCGCCCAGGCTGGGGGTCAATTCCGTCTTGGCGGGCTTAGGAGGCTGATGGCGTGCGGTGAACCCGTCTCCCTTGTTGTACGAAATGCCATACACGCCCATATCATAGGTATAGGAGACAGAGGACGTGAACGTGATGGAGCCTCCAAGTTCGACCTTTCCGCTCAGCTTGAGCTGCGGAACCAGGACGAAACCCGGAGCCACGACGATCGGAACGAATTCCAGCGTGATCAGGTGGAACGGCCAGTCTTTGGTCATCTCGCCTTTCAGCGTGAAATCAGCGCCCAGCGTAAACACCGGATTGGCCGTAAAATGGACATATTGCATCTCTCCCTGCATAATTCCGACGGCAAACTTCGTATTGACGGTCAACTGGGCACTGAAGGCGACTTCCGCGTTTTTCTCAGCATGCTTGAAGAACATTTTGGGCAAGGCCCAGGTTTTATTCATCGGGGCCTTCGTTTCCGCTTCACCGAGATACAGCTGCCCCGCGGGTCCGACGCTGAACGGAATCGCATTGCCGTCCTGGTCTTTGATGGATTTCAGGTGGGAAGAGAGATCCAGCTCGATGCCGCCGTCTTCCAGCAAAGTACCGGCTTCATCGAAAATCGGCGTCCCCACCGTCAGTTCCTCAAAGGGCGCGGCGAAGTTGGCCTCCGGATAGGCCGTCACGTCATATTGGCCGCCACCCAAATCCTTGCATGAGATAATCTTATAGACCCCGCCCTCCGGGAGGTCACTTGTAGGCTGGTCGAAAATCAGATAGCCTCCCTCCTCCGGATGCATCCCCTCATGAACAATCATGTTGAATACGGGGCGATGCAGGGCCGCGCCATGCTCGTTGTACAGAACCTCGCCGTCGGGTCCCCGCAGCCATGCCTCATCGGTCTGGATGAGCGTGACCTTGTCCAGCAGTTCCGGCGTCATGATTGTGGCGCCATCTTTCAGGACCGTCTTGGATTCCACCGGGTAGGAATGGCCACTGATATCACCAATCAGGTACACCACACTGCGCTCCAGGGTTTTTCCCCTCGTCGTGCCCACCGTCCGCACCGTCTTTCCGCCATTCGCGTCAATGAAGGTAATCTCAAAGCCCTTCGCGTAGTCCCGGGCCGGGACAATCAGGAACAGCGGACACATGGAACCGGCCGGGAACTCCAGCCCGTCGCCCAAGTCCAACGTCAGGACCTTGCCGCTGCCGGTGATTTCGGCCTTGGGATGGCTCCCGCCCGTCAGTTTCATCGTACCGGAAACCGCCGCGCCTGAAAGGTCCCGGAATTCCACGGTCTTTACGAGCGTTTCCGTCTCGAAAACCTGCCCGATTTTCAGCACGGCCGTCATGTTCCGGAAACGCAGGCCGGAACCTTTGCTCCCTTCTCCCAGCAGGATGTTTGCCGCCGGATCAGGCTGGACCACGCCGTTATAGGTCACGTAGTGCTGTTTCGCCGGGAAATCGATGACAATCGACTCACCGTCACTCCCGGCTCCTTTCTGATAGGGCGAATAGCCCGTCAGCCGGCCGGCAGGGATGCTTCCGCCCGTCGTGAAATCCGCCGTCTTCCGGTCATAGGACAGGTCTTCGGCCTTCAGGGTGAACAAAATGTTTCCGCTGTTGCCGCCGAATACGCCAATCTGCTCACCGGCTTCCCAGAACGATTCCAGTTTTACGCCCGGATTATCGACAAGGATGGATTTGGTGACGGCCACATCGGCGTCGAAGGTGGCGCGAAGGCGCGCAGGCTCGCTCCCGTTCTCGGGGCTGAGGCTGTCGTTGGTACAGGCGGACAAAACAAGAAGCACCGCCGGAATTATGTGGATGGAATAGCTAGTTTTCATCTTTCCTGCATTTTTTTGTTAGTCCCAGTCGGTATGGTCGCCGTAGCCGAAATCCTGGCCTTCCACATTTGCAGGGGCGTCCTGAACCGTGAATGTGGCATAGACCAGTTCATCATTTTTATCGTAAACCCTGACCGTTGCGCTGCGGGCCGATGTTTCCGTCTCCGCACGGGCGGTCGAAGTCAGCCGGAGTGTCGAACCGTTTACATACTCGGCCTTCAACCAACCGGCGTCCGTTTCCGGAACCCATCGCCAGGTGTTGGACGATACCAAAATCTCGCGCATGTCCCCGTCCGACGACAGCAGTACCGTCATTCCACTGGGGCCGTCCTGAATCCAGTCGTATTTTGCACTCATGGCCTGCTGCGGGAAAGTGATAATGGTGTATGTTTGCTGGACAATCCGGATTGTCTTGCTGAAAACCGTTCCCGCCTTCACGCTTACCGTACAGGTACGCGGCTGTGCATATTCCCAGCCGTTGTCATACGCGTTGCGGACCTTATAGTCCTCTACGTCCAGGCGAAGTTCCGTGGCCGACGTGGCTGTCTTGCACCAGGATTCGCTGGATTCGGCCGTCCAGTCCTTGATGTCCGTTTCCACCGGCCAGATAACGACTCCCGTATCCAGATTCAGGACGATTTCGTCCGGTAAGTTCGCCTTGAAATAGGGACCCGTAGTGCCGGGATCGGTCCCAGGGTCAGTGCCTGGATTCGTGCCCGGGTTGGTTCCCGGATTTGTGCCCGGGTTGGTTCCCGGATTTGTGCCGGGGTTGTTGCCCGGGTTGGATGGTTTTCCGCAGCCGCTCACAACTGCCGCACAAAGCAGGAAGACCAGAATGCCGTAAATTTTTCTGAAGGGATTCATCGCGCTATTTTTTACAAATGTATCGCGATATGCCGGATGACGGCTACCATCGGCAGAAAATCTTGCTCTCATTTCGGGAAATGCAAGAAAAATTCTCCCGTTGTCGGAAAATAAAGCTGCCAATTCAGGAATTGAAACCGCCCGGACAAGCATACTTCCCGGAAAAAACGTATCTTTGTATATCATGAGGAAAGATATTTTCATAGGCCTTGCCGTAGTCCTGTCCCTGGCGTCCGCCCGGGCGCAGGAGATGGCCTGGGAGCGGCTGCCGGACCTGACAGTTCCGCGCGCGGGCCATGCCCTGCTGCAGCTGAACGGCGAGCTCACCGTCATCGGCGGGCACACCACCGGTTTCATTCCCACCCCCACGGCAGAATACTTCAAGGACGGCAAGTGGAACACGCTTTCCTCCCTATACACCCACGACAACGGCTTCTGCCTCAGGCGGAAAGACGGAACCATCCTGCTGGGCGGCGGGCTGCAGGAAGCGTTCGGCATCGGGCAGAGTTTCTCCGCAGAGCGTTACCTGCCCGCAAGCCATTCCTTTGAACCCGTCTCCATCCTGGACCGCCGGCGTGCCGCTTCCTCCGCCCTGGAAATGGAAGACGGCTCCATTCTGGTTTCCGGAAACTGGTATGCCGAAGATGCGCTGGAGATGTATTCGGCCAAAGACGGCTTTGCTACGGTAAAGGAAACGGCTGAGAACCGGGG
>Ga0247608_10002268_pt1 | contig 24529 bp, 19 predicted proteins | sample 176DNAGHGlowgp2_FD_193490 | JGI IMG/M metagenome (GOLD analysis project Ga0247608, IMG submission 193490) | Sheep rumen microbial communities from Palmerston North, Manawatu-Wanganui, New Zealand - 1766 DNA GHGlow gp2 | ecosystem: Host-associated > Mammals > Digestive system > Stomach > Rumen ... | reverse complement strand
CTGCCCATCACACCAGGTACCGACATCGAGGTAGCACCAAAGATGACACCATTATTGCAAACCAGTCGGTTGTCAAATTCTGTGGAAGGAAGGTTGATAAGCGTACCCATTGCAGAAAGCGCACGTCCGTTGTCAATGAAGGTTGGATAGCACATGTAGTTCTGGTATCTGCTGCCGTCGCCATTGACATCGCTTACCATCAGGCATTCGTTGAGCAGAATCAGCTGAATAAGCGGATTGAGTGTTTCGACAGAAGAGTATCCGCAACCAGGTTCCCAATATTCGCTGAACATCTTGTTCATGGCAGCATCGGTGGGAGCTATGATGTTGTACGAAACCCAACTATTCTGTGTGTAGTCCTGGAAGGAGGACGATGCCCACTCGTTAGCAATATCAGGCAACGAATTGAAATGTGTACTATAGACGGGGAAACCACGTTTCTCTGACTCGGTGATGTCTTGAGAATAATATTTATATTGATTGAAGAGCTTGCTGAACATCTGATAGTCAGGTCGGCTCGACAATTCGTCATAAATTGTGCTGACAGGTTCGATCACTTGGTCGATATGGTAGAGGTAGCCGTTGTCGGTTACCACAGCTTCCGTGTCGAGCACGGCCGCATTCATCACGTTGAAACCATTGCTAAGATGGTTGGGATTCCATGTACTGCCAGGGAAGAAATAGTTGTAGTTGGTGGCTGCATCGAGTCCTAAGGTAGCAAACAGTTTCTCGCTAAATACGGTCAGATAGCGGTCGTAATGCACAACCTGTACATTGTCGCGAACTGAGGCAGCTGAGTTATACTCCGTGGTCATGTCCTTTTGGCAACGAGTCCGGAAACGGTTGTACATGCCTGCGTTAATGGTTTTGTCTGCCTCGGTGGCTCCATCGCCATCGGAAGGACGGAAATTGACCATCTTGTCCCAATCCATGGCAAAATAGATGAGATGGTAGGTGATCAACTCCTTGACGAACACGGGATCGGCGGCATAAAGGTCGTCAATCGACGAATAGCCTCGGGCCGACAGGAAACGCTGGAACGCTTCGTCGGTGGGAGCCAGGACTGTGAGCAGCTGCGTACTGACGACATCATTATAGCCAATCAGTTCGATGCCTCGCAGAAAGGTGGAATAGTTTCCATCATTCTGCAACACTTCGATGGCATTGCCCACAAGGAAGTCGGGTGCCTTGTAATGGTCGCTATCCGCCAGATCCTGTTGACACGAGGTCAGCAGAAACATCGGCATCGCTACCATCGCGAGGAGGGCTCCTTTCCGTTGTAACAATGATTTCTTCATGTTTGATTATATTTTGGTTTTAATTATTTGGTCGAATAAACAGCGCGACTGCCCTTAATAATGACACGGCCTTTCTGTTCCCCGTTTACCAATCGTCCCTGCAAATCATAGCAAGGAACCGCAATTGGGTCAGCTTGTAATTTTGAGATGCCTTCTTCGGGATTATGCTTCTGCATATAGCTCAAGGCAATGCCACAAAGGTAAGTGGGTGCAGCTCCATTCGGTTGGGTGATACGGATGTATCGATAATCCGACTTGTACATCTTTTCGGTGGTCAAATCGAGGTAATTCGTTTGACGTAAGGTAAGATCGGAGGTCAATGAGGCGAGTAAAGTCCAATCCTCGGCATCATAACTGCCATAGACATATCCCCAATCGGTACCCGAAGCACGATAAAGTGCTAACTTCAAACTGTTCACAGCACCATCCAAAGCAAAGGTTAATTCAGCCGATTTGCTGAGTTTGATAGCGCCTGTTTGTATGTCTGTCGTATAGTTGTCGGCAACCGATGCCTTGCCGGCTTCGTCGAAACGAATTACTCCGTTGTCGATATATTGTTGAGACGTTTCGTTGTTTTCGGCAGTGAAATAATAATAACCGTCTTCTGCTACTTTACCAGTGGTGCCGAAGAGTTGTTCTTCGGTATAGGTCGGCTGATGTTGCGAATAGCCTTGTTCGCGCACATAAATAATACCATCGGTATAAAATTCGGAAAGGTCCCATTCCTGACCTTCGCCTGGAGTAGCGGGCAAGATGGAATCGAAGGTGCCATTGATGGAAGAAAGTCCAGAGAATGCAATAAACTTCGTATCGTTGGGCATACCAGCACTGCTAACCTGCATATCAAGTTGTAAGATAGCACCAGCTTCGATATTCATTGTTCCAACCTTAAAGTTGTTGCTGCGTGCGACTCCGTTTTCATAGGCAAGAGGAATGCAAAGAAGAGATCCCGACTTCAAGGTTACAGTAGCTCCGCTGATGTCGAAAGTTTTCTTGGCAATAAGGTCTTCGCCTGCACGCAGAGTGCCACCCGACTGAACATTGATGGTAGAAGCCTTGGTGATGGAACCAGTACCGCAAAGCGTAGCATCGGCGAAAACGTTATATTCGGTAGCACCCGTCGCATGCGACTGAGCATAACGGTTAGTATCATCGATGTGCTGACCATTTACTGCCAAAGTACCTTCCTTGACATTCGTCGTACCCGCATAGACATTCTTGCCGGTGAGACGCCATGTGCCAGTTCCGACCTTGTTGATGTTATTGCTCTTGGCATAATGGTTGGCCGCACAGCAGCGGTTGTTGATGATGCCCGCAAATGTTTCGTCAGAATTGGCAGAACCAATGGTCCAAGTACTTGATGTGCCATCGGTTTGTTTTGAAGTTGACATCAGGTAGGTTCCTACGTCTCCCGAAAGACCTCCCAGATAATTGTCGGAAGTGGTTGACCAGCAGCACAGTTTGGCATTGCCTTTAAGGGTGACTATGGTAGTTGGGATGTTGTAACTACTCTCTTTGAGCATCAACGCGCCATCGGAATCTGTACTTACTCCATTGGCTACCAGACGACCTGTGAAACCACCAGTCTTGAAATTGAAATATTCGCGAAGATAAGGGATTTGCACTTCCAAAGTACCAGCTCCTGTCAAAGTGTTGTTCATGTAGCAGTTTCGATTAGGAGCGAAAATGCTGTAAGTGTTCTCAAGGACTTCGATAGGGAAGGAGTAGGTCTCATAGTTCGACGATTCACCCTTTGTCTTCAAGGTGCCACCTGCAAGAATGAGTTTCGATGATGAGCCGATACCTGCTTTTGCGATGTCGGTGGTCGAAAGATAGAGCGTACCTCCCTTAATGGTGGTTGTACCAGGGTATTTGAAGAATGATGTAGTGCCTACATTAAGTTGTCCGTTGCCGTCGAGGATGAAATCTGCATTGTCGCCCGAGCCCTCGATACTGCCGTTCATGGTCAAAGTAGCGGATTCAATCTCCAAAGTGGTAGGATTGGTGAGTCGTGCCGATCGATTGGTGGCATTGTTAGCACCAGTATAGCGATAGGTGCCACCATCCATTATCCAGTTTTGAGCAAATTCCTGGCTTGCACCAATAGACGATTTCTCACCGCCATTGGCAATTGAATTGAAGGAAAGGACGCCCTCGTGGAGCACGGTTGCACCTGTATAGGAATTCTTGTTAGAAAGTATCAGTGTTCCTTCATCACCTTTGTTGACAGAGGTTCCTTCTCCACTGATCTCACCGTTTCCTGAAATGGTAATCGTTCCTTTTCCGGTTGCCACTACGCTTTCGGGGGAAATGTTGGACGAAAGAGTTAAGTCAAGCAGGTCGTCGGTGTGTAGCAGAAGTTTCTTGCCATCAACACCATCAACCGTGTTGGTCACATCGGGCGTATATGTATCAATGTCAATGATACCCACTTCTACAGGCTTCGTCTTATAGGTTCCCGAAGTATAATCTGAATATTCTTCTGCGCCATCATTAAGTCCAAAAGCACGAACACGTACTTCGTATCCTGTGCCAGGTTCAAGACCTGTGAGTGTGTAGGAGGTTGCATCAGGTTGGGTGCGACCAACTTCTGCCCATAAATCATCTCTTTTCACTTCGATGGCGAATCCTTCCTCATCATAGGTATAGTCGCGCCAAGTGATTGTCAAAGTGGTCGTAGTGGAAGTTGCACCCAGCGTGATTGGTTTGCGCAAGAAGTATTGACGATCGGCTACGGTAATCGAATTGATGTAATTCTCGATATTCAGGTATCCATTGGCAGCCTTCACAGTAGCATCATTCGCATTGGGATCGGTTCCATTCGCGTTCTCCCATGCATCAGGCATACCATCGTTATCGGTATCTGTTGGCTTAGTACAAGCAAACCAATCCCATGTATCAGGTGCGCCGATGGGTAATGTCTCTTCGTTCGAAATGAGCGCACCTTTGAGACCGAACGACATCAGTTCGTCAATCAGATAGCAATCGCTTTGATCGCGATATGGTAGAGATGCGCCTACAGTAGGAATATTCTTTGTGATGAGTTCGTTGCCCGGATAAAGTTCAAGGACGGGATAATCGTAAGGATCGGTCGTACGATGATCCGAAGCCGAGTAATTAGTCACTTCAGTAGGATTGAGCACACCATCGCGATTAGCATCCTGCCAGTTATCGACGCCATAGCAGTGGAAGTCCAGGTTTGCGCCTCCAAAGCAATTTCCACCACCTGAAGGACCATTGATGAAGAGATTGGATTCGATATTGACGTAAGAAGACCCTTCCGAATCACCGCCCATAATGTAGCAACCGTTTGACCAGTTATACACAACATTGTTGGCATATTGGTTGGTGCCCTTTACCTTGTTATTGCGAGTGGAATTGTCGATGTAAAGGTTTCGATAGAGCGTGATCGAATCGGCTTGCATCAATCCACCGGCTGAGTGGGTCATAAGTCCTTGACCAAAGATACAGTTCTGCAAAGTGATGTTCCAAGCTGAGCCAAAACCATTGATGGAGAAAGACTCGTCCAAGCCCCAAGAGAAAGAGCAATGGTCGAATATCATGTTTGTTCCATTGGCCACTCCAGCGCAGTCCTTGCCGTTCGAACCATTATGTCCCATGCGGACACGGAGGTATCGGCAGATGATATTCGAAGCACCCGAGAATGAGACGCCATCGCCATAAATCGTAACACCTTCGCCTGGTGCAGTTTGTCCTGCAACATAAAGATTATTTGAAAAGACGATGCGGCTTGACAACTTGATGACACCGCTGACGTCAAAAACGACGATGCGATTCGGTTGGCTTACTGCATCGCGCAAACTGCCAGTTCCCGAATCATTCAAATTCGTGACATGATAAACAGTAGGATTTGCAGAGTTTCGAGCACCATTCGCAAATCTTCCCCAGCCTTGTGCTCCTGGGAAAGCGAGTTGTTGGGCATCAATATTACCACATGCCATCAACATGGATGCCAAGAGCAAGAGAGTTTTTATGGGCTTCATTATGTTCGGTTAGTGTTAAAATTATTCGCGTCTAAACGCCAATGTGTGTATTATTCGGTGCAAAGATATAATATTTTATTATATAAAGCAAATTTTACTGCAATTTTCATTCAAAAAAATTTAACTATTACATAAATTATGTGTAAATTTGCATTTATCTATAATAAATAGCAGTATGACCTTTCTTGGCCAAGAATGGTTATACTTCGATTGGATAATGACCAATCTTGGCCAGGAAAGGGTATGCTTCTATCGAATAAAGCATTTTGTCGGCCGAGATAGTGCAATTTCTTATCGGAGAATGACCAATCCTGGCCAAAAAAGGGTATGCGCAAAACGGAGGATAACCAATCTTGGCCGAAAAAGGGAATGCGACATACGGAGAATAACCAGTCTTGGCCACGAAAGGGTATGCGTCGATCGGAAAATAACCAATCTTGGCCAAAAAAGGGTATGCTTCTATCGGATAAAGCACTCTGTCGGCCGTGAGAATACTTTCGACTACGGAAGTATAACCAATTTGCGCCAAGAAAGGTTATGCGGAGATAAGAGAATAACCAATCTTAGCCAAGAATGGTCATAGTGCATTTGGAATAAGTTTGATAATAGTTATTAAGCGTTTTTCATGCTTATAGATAACGTCTTTAATTAGATTTTTGTAAGATTTTCGAAAAAATATTTGGAGCATTGCTAAAATGTATTTATATTTGCGGCGTAAATTCTATCTACTATGAAAAAAAGAACCTATTCATTCTTGTCTTTTGCAGCACTACTTTTGGGTTGTTCGGTACCCAAACCAGAGTATGTGTCTGTCAATGATTATCCAGTACCTATGGAAGAAATCAACGAATTAACCTATTCTGCTGAGAAATCCACCTTCAAATTGTGGAGCCCAAATGCTGATAGTGTCCTACTACGCATCTATGCAGCTGGTGAAGGTGGTGACGCTCTCAAAACCTTGAAGATGAAACGTCAGCCCGAGGGACTATGGAAAACTGTGGTCAAAGAGGATTTGAAGGGACGTTTCTATACATTTAGCATCAAGGAAAGTGGAACTTGGCGCGCCGAATGTCCAGGTATCTTTGCCAAAGCTGTCGGCATTAATGGTCATCGAGCTGCTGTCATAGACATGAAGAAGACCGACCCTGCCGGTTGGGAAGATGACGCACGTCCAGAGTTGAAGAGCATTGCCGATGCTATCATTTACGAAATGCATTGGCGTGACTTCACTGCCGATCCTTCCAGTGGATTGAAGAATCTGGGCAAATATCTTTCGTTGACCGAAGATACCGGTATTTCCGGCATCAATCACTTGAAGGAACTGGGCATCACACATATTCATATTATGCCGAGTTATGACTATGCTTCCGTCGATGAGACAACGCTCGAACAACATCAGTACAACTGGGGCTACGACCCCTTGAACTACAATGTGCCTGATGGAAGTTATAGCACCAATCCTTACGACCCTGCCGTCAGAATCAACGAATTCAAGCAGATGGTGATGGCTTGCCACAAGGCTGGTATTCGTGTGATAATGGATGTGGTTTATAATCATGTGATGGATGCAGCCACCTCCAATTTCGAACTGACCGCTCCTGGTTATTTCTTCCGCAAGAAGGAAGATGGAAGTCTGGCAAATGGTTCGGGTTGTGGTAACGAGACAGCTTCCGATCGCCCGATGATGCAAACCTATATGGTACAGAGTATCCAGTATTGGATGACTGAATACCACATCGACGGATTCCGCTTCGACCTGATGGGTATCCACGACATCGAGACCATGAATGAGATTCGTGATGCTGCCGTTGCCATCGATCCTATGGCTTTGCTCTATGGAGAAGGATGGGCAGCCGAAGCGCCCGCTTATCCCGAAGAGAAACTGGCGATGAAGGCGAATATGTCGCACATTCCTGGTGTGGCAGCATTTAGCGACGAACTTCGTGATGCACTTCGTGGTCCGTTCTGGAGTGACGAAAAGGGAGCATTCCTCATTGGCGAGGCTGGACATGAAGAGAACATCAAGTTCGGAATCCTTGGCGCTATCGATGGTTGGGCCAAGGAACCCACACAGATGATCGCCTACGTAAGTTGCCACGATGACATGTGCCTGGTGGATCGTCTTCATGCTACGGCACCCAACGCTACGGAAGCTGAGGTTATAGCCCTTGACAAACTTGCGCAGACTGCCGTATTTACAAGCCAGGGTATTCCCTTCATTTTCAATGGGGAAGAGGTGCTGCGTGACAAGAAAGGTGTGCACAACAGTTACAAGAGTCCCGATAGTGTGAATGCCATCGATTGGACCCACAAGACCAAGTATCGAGATGTCTTCGATTACTATTGCGGCCTGATTGCTATGCGCAAAGCACACCCTGCCTTCCGTCAAGGTTCGGCAGACTTGGTTCGCAAGAACGTTGAATTCCTTGTAGCCAAGGATTGCGTTGTCGCCTATAAGATTTCAGGCAAGGATGTGGATGACGAATGGAAGAATATCATTGTCATCTTGAACAGCAACAAGAAGCCTATTTCGGTAGATATTCCACAAAACGACTATACCATTGTATGTAGTGCAGGAAAGATCAATTTGAATGGACTCGACAAAGTCAACGTCAATAAGATTAATGTGGCTCCGCAAAGTGCCACGATAATGTGGGGAAATTAGTCTTCTCAAAGAGATATTAAGGGATTATTAAGGATATGAAGGGATATTAAAGGACGTTTGTTTTTTGAGCCAATGAGTAAAGGCTAGTGTAACGTCCCTTAATATCCCTTATAATCCCTTCAAATCCTTGAATATTCCTACAAAGAAAGCATCCCATGTGAAAGTTTCAGTTCTTCATTTTCAACCATTTGATGAAGAACTTCGCCGACGTGTTTGGGATTCATGTCAATTTGCATCAACAACTGTTGGACTAGCATAGTTTTATTTGCCTTCAACTTGTCAATGATGAGTTGATGAATCATGTCATACTCTTCGTGGATGTTTCCTTTTAGATTTTCGCTCAGGCAGACATCGCATTTTCCGCAGCGATGGTCCAACTCTTCTCCGAAATAATTCAGGAGTTGCACCAAACGACAGTCCTTGTAGTTATCGACGTATTTGATGATTGCCTCCATACGTCCCTCCTGACGTGCACGGCGTTCCTCGTAAACTGAGCGAGGAATCTTTACTTCCTCATCTTCCAGTCGTGGCGTCATATAGATGATTGCCGGTTTTTGACGCGCAGGAATATAATGCAGCACATGGAAGCGGGAGAGGAGCAACAGCTTCTCATAGAGTGTATTCCGATCGAGACCCGTGACGTTCATAATTTGCTGTTCGGAGATATATACGTAATCTGCAAATAGTCCCGTATAGAGGCGCAACACGGCTTGGATGATGCGCTGACATTCGTTGTCGAACTGGTTCAGATGGTATAACGATTCGCGCGACGTGACAAACATCAGTCGCGAATGACGGTCTGGCTCTTCAATATATTTGATGTATTCCGCCTGATCGAGCAATTTCAAAGCATAATGAACCTGTATCGTCGAAAGATGATAGGCCGAACAGAATCGGAAAATGTCGAACTCGAACATGTTATAAAGTCCGGCAGCAATGGCTATCTGAAAGAAAGACGCAAGACGACCATAGACGTGTCGAATGAAATCGCGTTCGGGATATTCCTCGACCAGGTGCTTGCGTAGTTTGTACTTGTCGTATTCCGAAACGATCAGTACGGCATCGGCAGGCAAACCGTCACGTCCTGCACGACCAGCCTCTTGGAAATACTCCTCGATGGATGGCGGAAGGTCGAGATGAATCACCTTGCGGACATTCGCCTTGTCGATACCCATTCCAAAGGCATTGGTGGCCACGATGACCGAGGGATTACCTGCCATCCAAGCCTCTTGTTTCTTTACTTTGACATCAGAACTCAATCCTGCATGATAATAATCTGCTGGTATCCCATGTTCGTTCAAATGTTCTGCTACTTCGGCTGTCTTAATGCGGCTTCGCAGATAGATAATTGCCGAACATCCAGCATCTTTCCCGCTAAGCATACGTCGAAGATTGCCCAGCTTGTCTTCGGCATAAATTACGGAATATGTTAGGTTTGGACGTTCGAAGGAAGTCTTCAAGACTTTTGATGACCGACGGAAATGCAGTTTGTCCTGTATGTCTTCTATTACCTCTTTGGTAGCTGTGGCTGTCAGCGCCAGGCATGGGACATGGTACGAAGATTCTGAGGCAAGATTCGCATAAGGTTTCAGCGAAACCCAAGGCTCCTTGTTCCGTTCCCTGATCTCATATATTAGCTTTCGGAGATTGGCAATCTTGAGATAGGGCGGACGGAAATCATATCCCCATTGCGAGATGCAATGTGCTTCATCGACAACCAGCAGACGAACATCCATATATTGGAGTTTCGCTTGGAAAAGGCGTGTTTCCAGTCTTTCGGGAGAAATATACAGGAAACGATAGTCCTCGGAGATTACTCTTTCGAACGTCTCGAGTATTTCCTGCTGCGTCATTCCCATATATACTGCGGCAGCCTTTATTCCTCTTTCGGTAAGGTGGTCGCATTGGTCCTTCATCAGCGAAATAAGTGGAGTGACGACAAGTGTCAAACCGCCAAGAGCGATTGCCGGAACCTGGAATGTGATGCTCTTTCCTCCGCCGGTAGGCATCAATCCCAAAGTATCATGACCCTCTAATACAGACATGATGATTTCAGACTGTAACGGTCTGAAATCATCATAGCCCCAATATTGCTTGAGAATGTCTTTGATCATGAAAAAACTACATTTCCGGATTTGTAGTCATTCCGCCTATCACATCGGCGTCATCCTTGGTGTTGCGGATAAGGAGTGAGAGGACTGCTGCAATGTTGTTCGATTCGCTCTCACGAATGTCCTTGACAAGCAGTTGGATATTGTTCTTGCTGAAAGTATTTTCTTCGATGGTGAAGACAATGTCGAAAGGTTTGCCACTTTTTACCAACTCGAACTTCGAAGCCTGATTGAAGGCAATACCGTTGTGGGTAAAGTTGGTAACGGGATCGATAAGTTCAAGGCGGATATGTTCCTGTTCCTTGCCGACCAAGCGGCTTCTACCCTGATCCTTGATGCGACGAACCACAAACATTGGTTTCTGGTTTCCAGGTCCGTAAGGAGAAAGGACACGAAGTGACTTGTAGAGACGGGGAGTTACATCGTTGAACTTCACTTCCATATCGATATCGAGATGCTGACGTTGCTGCACATCGGTGATATGTTCTTCTACCCAATGTTCAATACGTTCAGTCAATTCCGGTATCTTTTCTTCCTTCAAGGTCAGACCGGCAGCATAAGTGTGTCCTCCAAAGTTCTCGATGATATCACGACAGGAATTGATGGCAGAATATACGTCGAAACCTTGGATGGAACGTGCCGAACCACTGGCAAAGCCCAGAGCAGAAGTGAGCACGATGGCCGGACGATAATAATGTTCTGTCAATCGACTGGCAACGATTCCGATCACACCCTTGTGCCAAGAGGAATTATAGACGAGGATGGACTTCTTGTCCTTGATGTCCATCTTGTCAACCATCTGAATCGCCTCCTCGGTGACACGCTTGTCAAGTTCCTTACGCGTTTCGTTGTATTCCGAAATGCGTTCGGCACATTCGCGAGCAGTAGCGAGGTCACGGGCAACAAGCAGATCGACGGCCTCCTTGCCGTTCATCATTCGTCCCGAGGCATTGATGCGCGGACCAATCTTGAAGACGATGTCCGAATTAGTCAGTTCCTTCTTGTCCTTGAGGCCGCATAGTTCAATGATGGCCTTCAGGCCATTGCATGGATTGTCGTTCATTCGACGCAAACCATTGTACGAGAGCACTCGGTTCTCGCCGGTGATCGGGACAATATCCGTAGCGATGCTGATGGCGCAAAGGTCGAGTAGCGGATAAAGCATACCCAGCTCATTCATACCATTGTTGCGAGCAAAGGCCTGCATGAACTTAAAGCCTACACCACAAGCCGAGAGGTGGGGGTAGGGATATTCGTCATCTAAACGTTTGGGATCGAGTATGGCTACAGCCTCAGGCAATTCGTCATCCGGTTTATGATGATCGCAGATGATGAAGTCGATGCCCTTCTCTTTGGCGTAGCGCACCATATTGATTGCTTTGATGCCGCAATCGAGCGTTATAATAAGTTTTACGCCTATGCTGTAGGCGTAATCCACACCCTTCTCCGAAATACCATATCCATCGTCGTAACGGTCTGGGATATAGTAATCCAACGAAGAATATATACCGCGTAAGAATCGATAGACCAATGCCACCGAGCTGGTGCCATCGACATCATAGTCGCCATAGATTAGGATACGTTCCTTGCGTCCTATGGCTTCGTTCAGACGGGCCACTGCCTTGTCCATATCCTTCATCAGGAATGGGTCATGCAGTCCTGTAGACAATTGCGGACGAAAGAAGCGATGGGCTTCTTCGACCGTTGTCACACCACGCTGAACGAGCAGAGTGGCGACGATTGGATTGAGGTTGAGTTCAGCAATTAATTCATCCTTGATCTCTTTCTGTTCGTTGGTGAGGGTGCGACAATTCCATTGATAATTGGTTGTCATTATATATATTTTTTATAATATACGGAGAAAGAGATCCGTTGTTTTCGAATGGCAGCAACCAAGTCTTCTTGAGCTTGTCATTCTCCTTACGGACGTCGAAAAGGTAGGCACGAGCCTCGTCCTTGTCGGCAAATTTATCGACAAAGACACGATAGAGATCCTTGGTGACGAGGATACCAGCGTTCTTGTAACCGTAACTCTTGTAACGGTTGAGAACATCATTGGCATAACTCTCGGTCCAAGTGCAGAAGCCTACGATGAAATAAGTTGTACCTTCAGCTACTTCCTCAAAGGGATCCTCTTGGATATCTACTGGCGAAACGGGTACAGTGGCAACCATCTCGGGATGACGTACGCTGGATGCAGCCACAGCATCAGCTATGGCCGACTCGATCAGCGCATTGTCCTTTTCAGAAAGGGCTTCCTGTGAAGCAAGATCGAAGAGTTCATCCTCTTCGTCCCAAGTCTGATGAATGATACTGTTCCTTTGAATGGCATTCATATCGATGACGCTCGCCATTTGCGTGGTGCCGTGGTTCAAACCGATAAAATTGGTGAAGAAGAAGACACCGATAAGCGCAGCAACAGCAGCACGTTTGAGCCAATATTTCGGAATCTCAATGATATCGTCGCGCTTGGCATTTCCAATGGTTGCAACACCAGCCTTCTTCTCAGCCTCAGTCTGAATCCTTGCCAGACGTGCCTCCATATCGGCCCAGGTCTCAACATTCAGATGCTCGAAACCGTAGTTTTCGAAGTCGATATGAATAGTGGCCGATTGAAGGAAATCTTCGGCCAGCAAAGGTGCCTGACGCTCAATGTAACGACAAGCCTCGTCGAAGGTCATTCCTTCGGCTTCCATCAGGAGGCTGGCAAGCATTCCATCGTCATGCGATAGGAGAGGACTGAATCGGACAATACGATGAGGGGCTGAAATAGTATGCAGAACCTGGCTATCGTAGCCGATGCGGGGGGTATTGGCCAGCGATGATGGCTCATCGACCAGCATATAAGCACCACGTCCCGGCACATAGCAGTAGTGTCGGGTCATGAGAAGGTATTCTATATATGTTGCAAAAGTGCGCATTGCCATAAGTACAAATTACGCGGCAAAGATAGTAAAAATTTCAATACGATGAACAAAAATAATCGAAAAAATGAAAAATTATTTTAGTTTTTCTATCAAATCTCTTACTTCTTCCTTATTGAGGCCTAATTCGAGTGCCTGATTGAGGTCTCTTCGGGCAAACTCCTTGTCGCCTTTTGCATATCTGATTTGTGCCCTCAACAGGTAACTGTAAGGGTCGCGAGGATCAAAATCAATACTCTTGTTGACGTCATCCAAAGCTGCTCCCATACGATTGGAGAAATAGAAAACCTCGGCTCGTTCGCGCAGCAGACTGGCATTTCTTGGATTCCGCTCGATCAGCGCATCGTAAAGCTCCGAAGCCTCGCGCCACATTTGTTGAGCCTTGTAGACGTAAGCCATTCCGAGGCGTGATTTTGCGCTGTTCGGATTGAATCGGTCGATTTGTTCGAGGTCCAGTCTGGCTCCAAGCGTATCCTGGTTCATTAGTTTGCAAAGAGCCCTTTCATAGTAGGCATCCTCATTCTCGGGTTCGTGATAGATTACTTCGGTATAGTCGTTGATGGCCTCGGGATATTTTTCCATCTCGGCAAAGAGTTGTGCACGACTGTTGAGCAATGTGAGGTTGTTCGGAAGGAAGGCAAGACCGATGGTGTATGACTCTTCTGCCTCTTTCAGTTTGCCTTGACGTCGTTGAATTGTTCCAAGATTGAGAAGAAGCATCCCATTTCCAGGGTTACCGGGTTCGATGCGAAGAGCCTCACGAAGTGCCTCTTCTGCCTCTGGCAGACTATCGGCATCCAGATAATCAAAACTCCTTGTTATCAGTTCGTCATAGTTCTGTGCCGAAGAAATTGAACAATCTAATGCACAAATTGCAACGATAACTATAAAAAATATACTTTTCTTCATGAAATTTCAATTTTTCGGTGCAAAGATAGTGTATTTTTCGGAAAAAAGATATATCTTTGCATCGATTTTATATTTAATTAAATAATGAAAGGCTTTTTTACAGCTATTCTCGGCATTCTTCTGCTTGGCAGTATGGTGTCTTGCGAACGTAAGGCACCCACGGTTGAGCATGTTGATTTCGACACACTCACTGTCGATACGATTTGTCCTCTTTTCCATTCTTACGAAAAACCTCACTGTCATCTTGTCATCAGGATGGCAAAACCAGTAGCAAAGACACCACTTGAAACCTTGCAGGCGGTCGAAAGCTTCATCTCTATCCTTCCCAAGGATGGTTCTTTCGTGGCTGACGCCAACGGTTCAGTCGAATCGATGGTAAATGCCTATGTGCGTTCCTATGTCATGCAGTATTTAAGTGAAGGACATGATGCAATAGGTCAGCATGAAAGTGATCTGGCAGAAACGGAAGCTGCCTCGACATGGATGAATTATGAAGAGAATGTTGTAGGAGATGTCCTTTACAATGCCGACGGTATAATAAGCTACCAAGTGGTTGCCGATAGTTACACGGGTGGCGCTCATGGCAACAAGACTGTTGACAATGGCGTTTTTGACCTCAATACCTTGCAGCAACTTTCCATTGCCAATGTCTTCAATGATGCTACCTTGCCCGACCTTCACGCTGCTTTGCGTAATAAACTGATGACACAAAATGGTTACACGACCATCGATGAACTTGCCGAAAAAGGACAGTTCACCGCTCCCAACGAAATAGTCGCCACCGACAATTTCTACGTGAATGAAGAAGGTATCACCTGGACATACGATCCCTACGAGATTGCCCCCTATAGTGTGGGTGTCGTTCAGATTACCCTTTCATGGGATGAGGTCCTTCCTTTCCTGATGGACGATTCATCTATAAAGACTCTTGCCCACAATTTTGTTAGTCAAAGTTAATTGCCGATGGCTCAACTTGATTTCTTGAGATATTTTCCCGACCTGACTGATGTACAAGTCTCGCAATTTGGTATGCTCCAATCTCTTTATGAAGAGTGGAATGCCAAGATAAACGTGATTAGTCGCAAGGACATCGACAACCTCTACGAACATCACGTGCAGCATTCATTGGCCATAGCAAAGTATGTGGACGAACATCAGCTCTGGCCAGCAGGAACCCGTATTGTCGATGTTGGATGTGGAGGAGGATTTCCCGGCGTTCCCTTGGCCATCCGTTATCCCGAATGTCATTTCCTTTTGGTCGATCGTATCGGTAAGAAGGTTCGTGTGGCTCAGGAAGTGGCGAATGCCATTGGCTTGACGAATGTGGAGTTTCGCCATGCTGGCATCGAGGAAATCAAGGAAACGTTTGATTATTCTGTCTCGCGTGCCGTGATGGTTCTTCCCGACTTGGTAAAATTGGTGCGTCGTTGTACCACCAAGGCCCTGATTACCTTGAAAGGTGGTGACCTTGCCGAAGAACTGAAACCTCGTCAATGCGCTGGAACGATTGTCATCCCCATCTCGACCTATTTCACGGAAGAGTTCTTCGAAACGAAGAATATCACTTATACTCCCATCAAAACCATTAATCCAAGCAAGAAATGAAAGTCGAAACCTTTCAATGCAATCCTTTTCAGGAACAATGTTATGTGATTTGGGACGAAACGTCTCGAAGATGTCTTGTCGTCGATCCTGGTATGTGCACAGAGTGGGAGTGGGGAAGAGTTCATCATTTTCTTCAGTTCAACCAACTGATGCCCGATGCCGTGCTCATCACTCATAATCATTCCGATCATGTGCTGGGTACAGGTTATCTGACCAAGGCCTATCCGGTACTTCCTGTCTATGGTTCGATGGAGGACCAGAATCATCTGCCGCCGATTCAGATACAAAACCGATTCTTTGGCGTCGATGCCGAGGTTCAATATTCGCCTATCACCAATAATCTCATCGAAGGTGATACCCTCTCTTTCCCGTTTGAGGCTGCTGATGGCGTAAAAAAACATCCTATCAAGGTTATCGATTGTCCAGGTCATAGTCATCACGGTCTTTGCTATTATTTCCCTGATGATAATATGCTGTTTAGCGGTGATGTCCTGTTCTATTGTTCCATCGGACGAACCGATTTCGGACAAGCTATGGGTGGAAATGGTCCGTTGCTGGTCAAAAGCATAGAAGAAAAACTTTTGACGCTGCCTGCTCCCACCAAGGTTTATCCCGGTCATGGCCCTATGACAACCATCGAGACTGAGGCAAATTATAATCCCTACCTTTTCTATTAATGGTTACCTTTAATTGTTAATTATTAATTGTTAATTGTTAATTGAATAATGTATATTCCCAAAGATAACGACATGCTGTATAGCATGGTAAATATGAAACTTCGCGACCAGTACGATTCGTTGGAAGACTTCTGCGAATGCGAAGACGTCGATCCCGCACGATTGATTGCACGTCTTAATGGTGCTGGTTATGAATATGACGAAGTACATAACAAGTTCACACCCATCCTCGACCCGCTTTTATCTTCCGACAATTCTGATTCTGGCTCTTCTTTTGAATTCTTCGATAACTCCGAATATTCCGATAATTCAGAGTGCTCCGATAACTCCGACAATTCTTCTCAAAAAATATCTCAAAAATGATCGAACATCTTATTGAACAAGCCCGTCGTGCCAGCCTTTCGCTCCTCGAACTCGACGAAAGGCAAATCAACGATGTGCTCAACAAGCTCGCCGATGCCTTAGAGGCTAACGCCGATGCCATCATCGCTGCCAATGCCAAAGACCTTTCTCGAATGGACCCGGCTGATTACCGCTACGACCGCCTGTTGCTCAATGCCAGTCGTATTTCCGGTATTGCATCCGACACCCGCAATGTTGCTTCTCTTCCTTCTCCTTTGAATATTCAATTGAGTGAGGCTGTTCGTCCCAATGGTATGGTCATCCGCAAGGTTTCTGTGCCTTTCGGCGTAATTGGTGTGATTTACGAAGCCCGTCCAAATGTGACCATCGACGTTTTCAGTCTATGTTTCAAGGCAGGAAGTGTCGTAATCCTGAAAGGTGGCAAGGAGGCGGCTGATTCCAACGATTGTGAAGTAGCCATCATCCATAAGGTATTGCGTGAGGCGGGTCTTCCCGAAGGTCTCTGCATTTTGCTGCCAAACGATCACGCCGCTACTGCCGAGTTGCTCAATGCAGTAGGTAAAGTTGATCTCATCATCCCTCGTGGATCGCGTCGCCTGATCGATTTCGTTCGCGATACCGCCAAGGTACCTGTCATCGAAACAGGTGCAGGCGTATGTCATACCTATATCGACAAGGATGCCGACACTGCAAAAGCTGCCGCCATCGTCAACAATGGCAAGACACGCCGCATCAGCGTCTGCAACGCACTAGATTGTGTGGTGGTTCATAAAGACAAACTTGCCGAACTCCCGACAATCTGTACCCCGCTTTGCACCAATCCCGACAAAGCCAAGCGGGTGATCATCTATGCCGACGAACCCGCCTACAAGGCGCTCGAAGGCCATTATCCTGCCGAACTTCTTCAGCATGCGCTACCCGAACACTTCGGTTATGAGTTCCAGGCCTACAAGCTTTCCATCAAAACCGTCAATGACCTGGATGAAGCCATTCAATTTGTTTCGTCAATGACCAGCAAGCATTCCGAAAGCATTGTAAGTGAAAATCAGCAGGCCCTCGACCGCTATGCCCGTGTCATAGACGCAGCTTGTGTCTATCAGAATCTGCCAACCTCGTGGACCGATGGCGCCCAGTTCGGCCTCGGTGCTGAGATAGGTATCTCCACTCAAAAGCTTCACGCGCGTGGCCCCATGGCTCTTCGCGAAATCACCACCTATAAATATATTATAATAGGTGATGGGCAAACTAGATCATATTAATCAGACCCCCTCTAATCCCCCTGCTTAGGGGGAAGAACTAAGTAATGCCAAGCATAACCTTTTTTAAAAAAAGTACTGAACGGCAAGTCCTCCCCCTAAGCTGAAGGAATGAGGTGGCCCTAACCCCAATATCCTATGAAAACCTACGTAATGTTAGCCCCTGGCTTCGAAATTGCCGAAGCAACCGTACCCATCGACATTATGCGTCGTGCAGGTATTGATGTACAAATCGTCAGCATCACTCCATTCAACGATGTGGAAGCATCCAATGGAGTAGTGGTTGTAGCCGATGCGCTTCTTGAAGACACCGACCTTTCCGATGGCGATCTCATTTTCCTTCCCGGTGGTATGCCTGGCGCAACCAATCTGAGTGACTGCGAACCTCTTCGCGAATCGATTCTCCAATATAATGCTGCCGGCAAATGGTTGGCTGCCATCTGTGCTGCACCTTTGGTTTATGGCCGCCTGGGCTTACTCAACGGCAAGAATGCAACGTGCTATCCTGGCTTCGAACACGAGCTTAAAGGCGCCAATTGCCTCAAGAAGACGGTCGTTTGCGACAAGAACTTCATCACTGGCTGTGGTCCAGGCGCTGCTTTTGCCCTTGGACACGCCATCGTTACAGCCCTAATCAGCAGGGAAAAGGCCGATACAATCCTCCAGCAGATGATGTTCCAGGTATACGATTAAGGCTAAAAACTACGAATTAATACTTCTTATTTGCCTACCAAAAATAGCAAATCCATAGTATTTTACCCTAATTTTGACTGACAAAAGCGATTTTAGTGCAAACGTTTGCGCAAATCGGAAAAATGCCGTATCTTTGCAGCGTCAAAAAGAACAAAACCCCTGGCAAGGTCAAGGTTCAAAACCGGCCGAAAGGTTTTAGTAAGTAGATAGCTTTTATAAATTGCTTTTGTTTTTTATATATTAATTTAAGGTATTAGTATTATGGAAAGTATTTTTAAGAACAAGTATTTGCAGATTGCCGCTACTGTGGCTTATTTCACAACTATGTGCTGCATTGCTTTGGAAGTGCTTCATTAAACACTTACCACTTTTAATTTGATTATTAAATATTTTTGGTTATAACGGTCGTGTGAAGTATTGATTACTTTACACGACTTTTTTTATTCAAAACTATGTTCAATCTCACCTTTGTCGATGTCATCGACTATCTTGGCACTTTCGCCTTTGCCATTTCCGGTCTTCGGTTGGCATCCGAAAAGCAGTTCGACCTCTTTGGCGCCTTCATCGTTGGACTTGCCACAGCCGTTGGAGGTGGCACAATGCGCGATGTAATGATTGGTGTCAGTCCCTTCTGGATGACGCAGTGGATCTATCTCTTAATCGTTATGGTGGCCGTACTTGCCTTTCTTTTTCTGCACAAGTTTATCAGTGAGATTGCTCAGACGATCTTCCTGTTCGACACCATCGGCTTGGGCTTGTTCACCATTGTAGGAATTCAAAAGACCTACGATGCCGGCTTCCCGCTCTATGCCTGCATCATCATGGGCGTATGCACGGGTGCGGCAGGCGGTGTGATTCGCGACATTCTCATCAATGAGGTTCCGCTTATCTTCCGTCGCGACATCTATGCCATGGCGTGTCTGGTGGGAGGGTTGTTCTACACAGCCGCCATACGATATGGCGCACCCACGATCATTGCTCAATCGGGATGCGCCTTGGTGGTGATTCTAATCCGTCTGTTTGCCGTCAAATACCATTGGCAGCTGCCTCTGCTACACGCATATCGTTTCAATCGATTCAATGCGCAGAAGATGCATACCGGGTTCATTAAAAATAATAACCTCCACTGACGAAGAACTTGAACTTATCCGACACGTTGTTCCAATAGACTTTCGCTGTCAATGGACCGATAGGTGTCTTGTAGTTGTAACTGGCTTCAACACCCCAGTTCAATGCGTCGTGATTGAATGCGTACTTGATGTTGTTGGTATGTGACATCACATCGCCAGCAACCTTGATGTATTGGTTCCTGAATATCATATACTGAACTTCTGTGCCAGCTACGCCCAGTCCGTCTTCGCTGATCATCTCCTTGTCATACAGGCCGGCCATCGTTCTCTGTTGCCTGAAGTCCATCTCGTTCATGAATCCGCCCACGAAGTTGAACAATGCAAATGGCTTGTCGGCACTCTCTTCCTTGAATATGGCGCGTACATACAAATGTGGTTGGAGCGTGAATCGACTTGAGAATGGAAGAGCTGCCATCCAATGGAAACTAACAATTGGAAGCATCGTCTTGTCCTTATATGTTGCCATATTGTCGGTGATGAAGTCGGCATTCAATATCATCTGTTGTCCTCGAGTGGGGAAGTTCTGGCTGTTCAACGAATTGATCTCTCCCGAGAAATAATAAGAGAAATGCCTTTCCTTGTATCTGTCACTTGGCAGATATTCAACAAACTTTGGATCAACGAGAATATCCCGATAACCATAACTATTGTACGAAAGGCCGAAGAGGAATTGTATCGAACGCCATTCCTGTGTCAAATACAGATTGGCTCCATTTTGACGCAATTCGCAGTCCACAGATTTCCTTTTGCCAAACAGGTATTTCAAGTCATGTCGCCTGAACTTAAGGCTCATGCCCAATCGTTGTTTGCCTACGGTTTTCATGCTTATGTCGCCACTTATGTCAAAACGATCTCCCAGACGTGTCTGTAGTTTGAATAAAGTGGCGTGTTTGTGCGAAAGGACCCAGTTCAACCTTACCTTTACCGATGCAAATTCTGAATTGTCGAAACGGGCACCCAGATTGATTGAACTATACAACGAACCATCATTCACTTTGCTGAGTGAAGCATCGGGCGAATCTGTCCATGAGGTGCCTTTGCCAGCGTTTGCGAAGGAATATTCTCCCACGCGAATGCGCTTGGGCTCTTCCTTTAGATTAAGCGACTTGGCCAAAGAGTCGAGCGAAGCCTTCTTCAGTCCAACGTAATACTCTCCACGCTGCATGAGTGTATCGAGTGCCGTGGCTCCAAAGGATGCCGCACTATAACCGGTCACGTCGATGGGAATATAGACGTCGGAGTCTTCGATATTTTGTTTGTACTGTTCTCGGCTATACAGGTCAATGCAGTTCAAGAGCATATCGATGGCCGAATTGGTGAGTTGTTCGTTGGTCATATTCACAACAAGATCCACACCAATTACAATATCAGCTCCCAACTCCCTGGCAACATCCACGGGAAAATTATCTACAACGCCACCATCAACATATACTACCGAATCGATGGTGACAGGCGTGAACGCCGTGGGTATTGCCATCGAAGCACGAATGCAAGTTGGAAGATTTCCGCTTGTAAACACCTTTTTCTCGCCGTTGATGGCTTCAGTACCTACACAGGCAAAAGGCACGGGCATATCTTCGAAATGTAGCGTATCAGGCAGGAATCGGGTGATATCCTGGAAGAAATGCATCACATTGGTGCCACCAAGTATTCCTCCCAATCCTGTTGAAGAAAACTTTCGTGAGGGATCAAGCAGATAACGTAGCAGGTAGCTTTCGTTATCCTTCTTCATGCTCAATGTCTTTTCTATTTTGTAGTCAGGATTATCGGTGATGAGTTTTACCCAATCGGTGCCCTTGATGATCTGCTTCATCGTATCGGGCGAATAGCCTGTGCAATAGAATCCTCCAATGATGGAGCCGATCGAAGTGCCCACCACAAGGTCAATGGGGATACCTGCATCTTCGATGGCTTTTAAGGCGGCAACATGCGCCACGCCTTTGGCTCCACCGCCCGCCAGCACGACAGCCACCGTGGGTCTGTCGTGTTTGGGCAAATTGTATTTCTCTATGGCCTTTGCCGGAATGACCTGGCCACAAAGGAATACAAACAGCAACAACAACGAAGAAAAACTATATTTCATATTTTTCTATTGTTTTTTACTGGATTGCTTCAACGCGATTGATGAATTCTTCGCAGCGCTCGCAATATTCGTCCCAGTTCTCGTGAATCGAACGCGCATGGGCAGCACCGGGCACTATCCAAAGCTCCTTGTAGCCGTCCTTTTTTGCCTCATAGCACTTGAACACCATGTCCGTGGGCACAAAGTCATCGGCATCTCCATGGATGAACAGCATAGGTTTCTTGCACTTGGCAACCTGCTTCACGGCATCGCTGCCCTTGAAGTCCCAGCCAAATCTGAAAAATGAGAACCAGTCGGCGATATTCAGGATAGGGAAGGAGGGCATTCCATAATCAGCCTTCAACTGATAGACGAGTTCGTCCCAGGTGGAACTGTATCCGCAATCCTCGATGAAGGCTTTCACACGCAGCGAGTCGGCAAATTCCTCACCCGAAGTGAACATCGTGATGGCGCCGCCCATCGAAAGACCATGCACCACAATATCCTGCTTTGGCCAAAGCTGGTGCGCCAGCGGTATCCAGAGATTCTTGATGTCCAGTCGGTCGAGCCAGCCGAAACGGATATGGTCGCCATCACTCAGTCCGTGGTTGAAATGTTCGGGCACGATCACATTGCGTCCCAGCACCTCATAATGCATATAGAAATATCGCATCATGATGACTGCATTGTCGTCGTAGCCGTGAAGCACGAGCGAAGTGCCGTTCGATAGGCTGTCGTGACACAGAATCAGACCATGACGTTTCGTGCCGTCATCTGCCAGAAGGAAGGTGTCGCGCAGATTGCCTTTTGCCACCAGCGAATCGTGCCATATCTGCAATTCAGGATATTTGTTATAGACACGGGCATAGCAGCTATCCAACTGGTGGCGACGGTCGCTCTCAGGTCTGACGGCTACATTCAACATATAGTGGCCGAAATATACGGCAATGCCACATATTATAATAATAACAATAATAACTGAACGAAGAAAGTCTTTCATTTTTGTCAATAAGATAAATCATTTTCGGTGCAAATATACACATTTTTTGCAAATAAAAAGAATTTTTCCTGAAATATTTTTGTTTTTATGGAAATTTATCGTAATTTTGCAGCCAAATATGGTTATGTTAAAGGTTTTTGTACCAACCAAAGAACTTTAATTGTTATTCGTTAATTGTTATTTTATAATGTTTAAGATCGTAAGCAAGAAAATGTTCAGCGAGAAGGTGGCCTGTTTTGAGGTCGAGGCTCCGCTGATTGCCCAAAGTCGCAAAGCCGGACATTTCGTCATTGTCCGTCTCGATGAGAAAGGCGAAAGAATTCCTCTTACCATTGCTGATGCTGACACCGAGAAGGGTACCATCACCCTCGTGGTTCAGGCCGTTGGAGCCAGCTCTACCCGTATCAATGCGTTGAATGTGGGTGATGAGTTGGCCGATGTTGTTGGTCCTCTCGGTCACGCTACCGACATTCAGAAGTATGGCACCGTGATTTGTTGCGGCGGTGGTGTCGGCGTTGCTCCACTTCTTCCCATTGTGAAGGCTATGCACGAGGCAGGCAACCGTGTCATCGTGGTTTTGGCTGCCCGTACCAAGGATCTCATCATCCTCGAGGACGAGATGCGCGCCAACTCCGACGAGGTTCTCATCATGACCGACGATGGTTCCTATGGCCAGAAGGGTGTCATCACAGTGGGTGTTGAGCAGGTCATCCAGCGCGAACATGTCGACAAGTGTGTCTGCATCGGTCCTACAATTATGATGAAGTTTGTTGCTCTGCTCACCAAGAAGTACGAAGTGCCGACCATCGTCAGCCTCAATACCATTATGGTCGATGGAACGGGTATGTGCGGTGCTTGTCGTGTCACCGTAGGTGGAAAGACCAAGTTCGTTTGTGTCGATGGTCCCGAGTTCGATGCTGCCGAAGTGAACTTCGACGAGATGATGTCGCGTATGCGCGCCTATCGTGCCGAAGAGACTGAGGCAATGAATAAGGTTCTGAATGGTTAAGAATTGTTCTGAAATGTTCTGAAAAGATCTGAAATGGATTGAAGGTACCGTTACCTTTCGAACCTCTCAAAACCCTTCGAACCTTTCAGAACCCAAAATAAATTGATTATGACACTTGAAGAAATAAAGGCTCTTCGCAATGAGCCATGGCGTGAAGAATTGCGCAAGTCAATGTCTCCAAAGGATCGTGGAGCCATCGAGCGCGTCAAGATGCCCGAATTGACTCCCGAATATCGTGTTACGACCTTCACCGAAGAAGTTCAGCAGGGTCTAAGCCGCGAGCAGGCTGTGCTCGAAGCAAAGCGTTGTCTCGACTGTGCCGATCCAAGCTGTATGAAAGGCTGTCCCGTTGGCATCAATATTCCAACATTCATCAAGAACATCGAACGCGAAAACTTCGACGAGGCCATCAAGACCATCAAGAAGACCAGCAGCCTTCCGGCAGTTTGTGGACGTGTCTGCCCACAGGAAAAGCAATGCGAAGGCGTGTGCATCAAGGTCAAGATGAAGCAGAAGCCCGTTGCCATCGGTTATCTCGAGCGTTTTGCTGCCGACTACGAGCGCGAATCGGGCCAGATGAAGGCTCCCGAGTGTGCTCCAAAGAACGGCAAGAAGGTTTGTGCCGTTGGTTCTGGTCCATCCAGCCTTGCTTTCGCTGCCGATATGGCAAAGTTCGGCTACGAGGTTACCGTCTTCGAGGCACTCCACGACATCGGTGGTGTGCTCAAGTATGGTATCCCAGAGTTCCGTCTGCCCAACAGCGTGGTCGAAGCCGAGATCAATACGCTCCGCGACATGGGCGTCAACTTCGTGCCCGATGTGA
>Ga0247608_10002266_pt1 | contig 24541 bp, 21 predicted proteins | sample 176DNAGHGlowgp2_FD_193490 | JGI IMG/M metagenome (GOLD analysis project Ga0247608, IMG submission 193490) | Sheep rumen microbial communities from Palmerston North, Manawatu-Wanganui, New Zealand - 1766 DNA GHGlow gp2 | ecosystem: Host-associated > Mammals > Digestive system > Stomach > Rumen ... | reverse complement strand
CTTCTACGCCGAGCACGACTGGGCGGCAGGAGCTTTCTTCTGGACGGGATTCGACTACCGCGGCGAACCCAACCCGCTATCCTTCCCTGCCCACGACTCGGAGTTTGGAATACTCGACTACTGCGGCTTCCCCAAGGACGAGGCCTGGTACCTTAAGGCCTGGTGGACCGACGAACCCACCCTCCACATCTTCCCCCACTGGAACCTGCAAGGCCATGAGGGCGAGGAGGTGACGCTCTGGGCCTACAGCAACTGCGACGAAGTGGAGCTCAGCGTCAACGGCAAGAACCTGGGCCGCAAGAAGATGCCCAAGTATGGGCACCTCACGTGGAAAGCCGTATACAAGCCAGGCAAGGTGGTGGCCACAGGCTATAAGAACGGACACCGCACAATGACCCACGTGGTGGAAACCACCAAGCCCGCCACGCGCCTGGCTGTCAAGCCCGACCGCCAGCAACTGACAGCCGACGGGCTTGACGTGGCCGTAGTAACCATCGAAGTGCTCGACGCCAACGGCAGGGTGGTGCCCAACGCCTGCCCCAACCTCACCTTCACCCTTGAAGGCGATGGACGCATACTGGGTGCCGGCAACGGCGACCCAGCCTACTCTGGCCCCGACAACCCCGACGACCAGCAGTGCCAGGCCTTCAGTATTCCGGCTTTCAATGGCTATGCCCAGCTGCTCATACAGAGCGGGCACACGCCTTCGCAGCTGACGCTGACCTGCGCCACAGCCGACGGACTCAACGCCACCCAGCAGACAACCATCACCACCCAACTGCCATGATCAGCAAGAGCCAGATAAGGCGCGTCCGCCAGCTCGAACAGAAGAAGCACCGCCAGCGCGAGGCTCTCTTCGTGGCCGAAGGCCCCAAGGTGGTGGGCGACATGTTGCGTGCCGGCTGGCAACCCGTGGAGGTCTTTGCCACCAGTCCCCTCGAAGCAGTGCCCTCCCCTACCCTCGTCACCCCCGACGAGCTGAGCCGCCTGAGCTTCCTCCAGCACCCACAGCAGGTGCTCGCCCTCTTCCCCCTGCCTGCCAACCAGCCTCACATGCCCGACACCACAGCACTGACACTGGCCCTCGACGGCGTGCAAGACCCCGGCAACCTGGGCACCATCATCCGCATTGCCGACTGGTTTGCCATCGACACCATCTACTGCAGCCCCGACACTGTCGACGCCTTCAGCCCCAAGGTGGTGCAGGCCACCATGGGAAGCATAGCACGCGTGAACATGGTCTACACCCCCCTGCAGCCCCTGCTCAGCCAGGCCACGGTGCCCGTCTACGGCACTCTGCTCGATGGCTGCAACATCTACACCGAGAAACTCACCACCAGCGGCATCATCGTCATGGGGAATGAAGGGCGCGGCATCACCCAGCCCATACGCCAGCTGGTAGGCCACCCCCTGCTCATACCCACCTTCCGCCAGGGCGACAGCGCCGACTCGCTCAACGTGGCCACAGCCACAGCCATCACCCTGTCGGAATTTCGGCGGAGAGGATAGACTTGGAGGGCAAAGACAATATTTTTGGCCGTGCCATCAACATTTTTCGCCACAGCGTTTGCAAGGTTGCCAAAAAATGATTACTTTTGCACTTGAAAAGAAAAAACACTCTCGATGAAGCTTATCATCATGACCAAAGCCACGTTCTTCGTGGAAGAAGACAAGATACTGGCCACCCTTTTCGAAGAGGGGATGGAAAGCCTGCACCTATATAAGCCCAACACCGAGCCTGTGTATTCCGAAAGGCTACTCACGCTGCTGCCCGAAGAGTGCAGAAGCAAAATCACCGTCCACGAGCACTACTACCTGAAGGAGGAGTTCCACCTGAAAGGCATTCACCTTGACCAGGCCACCACCCCCCTGCCAGCAGGCTACCGAGGAGTGGTGAGCCGCACCTGCCGAGACATAGCCACGCTGAAAGAAATGAAGAAGCGCTCCAACTACGTGTTCCTACAGGTGGGTGCCATGGCTCCAGCTGCCGACAGCACCGACAACAGCCTACGGCCCATCAGTGCCGAAGAGCTGAGCCAGGCCTCAAGGAGCGGCCTCATCGACCGCCACGTCTACGCCCTCGGGGCGCAGAGCCTCGACACCATACGCCAGGCACGCGACCTGGGCTTCGGAGGCATTGTCGTGGGCGACGACCTGTGGCAACGCTTCAACATCCACAACCAGCTCGACTTCAAGGAGCTGCTCACCCACTTCGAGAAGCTGCGCAAGGCAGTGCAGTAGCAGCCCGGCGTGAACAACAAAGGCAACGACCACAAAAGACAGAAGCAGAAAAAAACAAACCATACAACCAAACACGATGGACAATTCCTACATGGTATTCTCGGGCAACGCCACAAAGTATCTGGCAGAGAAGATCTGCCTGAGCCTGGGCTGCCCACTGGGGCAACTACAAATAACCCGATTCTCCGACGGCGAGTTTGCCGTAAGCTACGAAGAGAGCATCCGCGGACGCGACATCTTCCTGGTGCAAAGCACCTTTCCCAACTCCGACAACCTCATGGAGCTGCTGCTCATGATTGATGCTGCCAAGCGCGCCTCGGCACGCACCATCAACGCCGTGATACCCTACTTCGGCTGGGCGCGGCAGGACCGCAAGGACAAGCCTCGCGTGTCGATAGGGGCCAAGCTCGTGGCCGACCTGCTCAGCGTGGCCGGGGTGAACCGTGTCATCACCATGGACCTGCACGCCGACCAGATACAGGGATTCTTCGACGTGCCCGTCGACCACCTCTACGCCTCACAGGTCATACTGCCCTACCTGCAGAGCCTGCACCTCGACAACCTGGTCATCGCCTCGCCCGACGTGGGCGGCTCCAAGCGCGCCAACACCTACGCCAAGTACCTGGGATGCCCCCTCGTGCTGTGCAACAAGACCCGCGCCAGGGCCAACGTGGTGGCATCGATGCAGATCATAGGCGACGTGGAAGGCAAGAACGTGGTCATCGTCGACGACATGGTCGACACGGCAGGCACCATCACCAAGGCGGCCGACCTGATGAAGGCCTCCGGCGCCACCACCATCAGGGCCTGCGCCAGCCACTGCGTAATGAGCGGCCCGGCCAGCGACCGCGTACAGGAGTCGGCCCTCGAAGAGATTGTCTTCACCGACTCCATACCCTACACCCAGCGCTGCGCCAAGGTGAAGCAGCTCAGCGTGGCCGACATGTTTGCCGAGACCATACGCCGCGTCATCAACAACGAGAGCATCTCCAGCCAGTACATCGTATAGGTGGCCAGACAGCCGCCAGGCCACCTCCCCTGCTACGACACACGCGTTCGGGGCTGCGACAATCGTCGCAGCCCCGAACGCGTGTGTGATGTGGCCAACCCGCCCGCGCGAGAGCAGCACAGGCCATGGGCGCTACTTGCGGATAACCTCCACCTCGCCTCCCAGCCCGATGCGAATAATCGACGAGGGGCGGTGAGGCTTGTGCTCCTGGCGTCGGCTCCAGCACACGTAGTCCACGGCCTGGAGCAGCTGCGGGTCAATGTCACGGTAGTTCTGGGCGGGCGGCTGCCCGCTGATGTTGGCCGAGGTCGACACCAGCGCGCGCTGGAAGCGGAAGCACAGCTCACGGGAGAAGGGTTCCTTGGTGATGCGGAGCCCGATGCTCCCGTCGGCGGCGACGAGGTTGGGGGCCAGGTTGACTGCGCCGTCGAGTATGAGCGTCGTGGGATGGTCGCAGCAGTCGATGAGCTGCCACGCCACGTCGGGCACCTGGCGCACATAGCGCTGCAGGCGCGCGTCGGAGTCGACCAGGCAGATGAGCGCCTTGGAGTCGCTGCGCTGCTTGATGTCGTACACACGCTGCACGGCCTCGACGTTGGTGGCGTCGCACCCTATGCCCCACACCGTGTCGGTGGGGTAAAGAATGACGCCGCCGCCGCGCAAGGCGGCAACGGCGTTCTTGATGTCTTGTTCCTGAGTCATCGCTGTAGGGACTTTGTAGGAAAGGAGCAAAGGCTTACTGGCCGAAATAGCGCTTGAGCAAGCCAGCAAAGCCGGCACCGTGGCGAGCCTCGTCCTTGGCTGCCTCGTGAACCATGTCGTGGATGGCATCGAAGCCCATGGCCTTGGCCTGCTTGGCCAGCTCGAACTTGTCGGAGCAGGCACCAGCCTCGGCAGCGGCGCGCTTCTCGAGATTGGTCTTCGTGTCGAACACCACCTCGCCCAGCAGCTCGGCAAACTGTGCAGCATGGACAGCCTCCTCCATACCGTAGCGCTTGAAGGCCTCGGCTATCTCGGGATAGCCCTCACGGTCAGCCTGGCGAGCCATGGCCAGATACATGCCAACCTCACCGCACTCGCCGTTGAAGTTGTTGCGAAGCTCGTTAATCATCTCCTCGGGCACACCCTCTATCTTGCCGTCGCCAAGGCGATGGACGGTGGCATAGCTCACCTCGCCCTCCTCCTTCAGCTCGGAGAACTTAGAGGCGGGAGCCTTACAGATGGGACACTTCTCAGGGGCGGCGTCGCCTTCGTAGATATATCCACAAACGGCGCAAATAAACTTTTTCTTCATAATCGTAAATTGGTTTGGATTAGTTTTGTCTTTTTCTATATTACCTTTGCAAAGATAGCGAGAAAAAACCAAACCAACAAACATTTGCGCCCGATTGTGGGATATTTATACGACGTCTAAAAAAAAACTAAAGACACTACGGAAGAAATCCAGCCTGCCATGCGCTAATGTCGAAAGAATTTACTACCTTTGCAGCCGATTCTGGGAACGCGGGCGCCCTCGCCCGCCACAGATGCGGGCGAGGACGCCCGCGTTCCCAGGCAAAACAGTTAAATAACCGTTAGTTATAAAGAAGTTAAATAACCGTTAGTTACATAGAAGCCGATTATCAAACAACAACAACCAGCATCCAACAATGAACATATTCAAGAAACTATTTGGAAAGAAGGAAGAACAGGAACAGAAAAGCGGCGGACTGGAAGACTTTATGATGCTCGTCAGAGTCTACTTCCAGGCTGTCATAGCTGCCGACCTGGGCATCACCAACCTGGCCGCACTGCCCGACCTGCGCATGTTTAAGACCACGCTCAAGGTGGCCACCGTGAACAACAAGCTTGGCGTGGGCGAGAAGGCACGATGCAAGAAAATGTTGAAAGACATCTACCAGATGGACGACAACTTCACCAAGGAGATAGAGCAGAGCATCAGGCGCAGGTGCAAGCGCCCACAGGACGTGCAGACCTACATGCTGCAGTTCCAGGGCTTCTCCCAGGACCTGATGATGCTCACCTCAAACCTGATGAAGCTCAAGCTGCGCGTGCCGGGATTCTTCAAGAAAGCCATCTACCAGATGACCGAGAAGACCGTCACCGACATCTTCCAGAAGAACGACTTCACCGACCCGGGCGTGATGAAGACCGTGGTGGCCGTCAGGCAGTACAACCAGAAGCTGGGCTTCTCGCTGCCGTGGACCGTCAATTTCGTCTACCGCGTGGTGATGCTGGCCAAGAAAGAGCCAAGGCAGGCACAGCAGTAAACGGTCCACAGGCCGCAGGCCGACAGCTGCCAGAACAGGCTCATGGAACAATTCTAAACTTAAATAATATTAAATAAACGGCAAACAGGCAGGCCATTACACAGATTTTGCCTAACTTTGCCGAAAGAATGTAGTACCATGAGTCAGAAGGAGCAAAAGATAAACCTCTTCACCACACGCGTCAGGCAGATGATTCTCCGCTTCAATGAGCTGAAACAGGAGAACCAGGAGCTGTACTCCATGGTGGAGAAGTGCGAGCAGGACATCAAGCTCCTGCAAGCCAAGTGCGACCAGCAGACCCGTGACTACAACTCACTGAAGATGGCCAAGATGATTGAAATCACCGACCAGGACCTGCAAGGGGCCAAGGACCGGCTGGCCAGCCTCATCAGAGACGTCAACAAATGCATTGCAATCTTAAGCGACAAGTGAAGCCCGGCCCTTAACCACCGGCCAGGGCACCTTGGCGACCAAGACTAAGGACAAAAGGCAATGGCAGAAGCAAGACAAGAGAAACAACACATAAGCCTACTGGTATACGACGAGAAAATCGACGTGTACGTCAAGCCAGACGAAGAGGAGTACTATCGCCGGGCGCGCGACCTTGTGACCAACACCTACAACAAGTATGCGCAGGTGTTCAAGGGAAGGCGTAGCGACCACACCATAGCCCTGCTCACACTCGTCGACGTAGGCCTTAAATATATTAAGGAGAGCGAGAAAAACAACACCGCTCCGTATGATGATGTTCTCGACAAGCTTACTTCTGAGATTGAAGACGCGCTCAACAGTAAGTAAGAACAGAGAACTTAAGCATTATCATACAACAAAACAAGCATTTATGGAAATCATAAGCATCATTGTAGCCGCAGCCTGCCTTGTCGTGGGTGTCATTTGCGGGTACCTTATTTTCCGGCATGTCATTAAAGGAAAATATAACGAGATGGTAGAGGCGGCCGAGAAGGAAGCCGAAGTAGTGAAGAAGAAGAAGCTGCTCGAGGTAGAGGAGAAATTCCTCAACAAGAAAAGCGAGCTTCAGAAAGAGGTGCAGCAGCGCAACCAGCACATACAGCAGAGCGAGAACAAGCTCAAGCAGCGCGAGCTCTCCCTCAACCAGCGCCAGGACGAGCTGTCGCGCCGCAAGGGCGAGCTCGACCAGCAGCAGCAGCGCATCGACAACGAGAAGAAACTCATGGTGGCCAAGCAGGAGGAGCTGGAGAAAATGCAGCTCAAGGAGCGCGAGAAGCTCGAAGAGCTGTCGGGGCTGAGCGCCGAGGAGGCCAAGAGCCGCCTGGTGGAGGCCATGAAGGACGAGGCCCGCACCGACGCTGCTGCCTACATCAACGAGATTATGGACGAGGCTAAGCTCAACGCCAACGCCCAGGCCAAGAAGATTGTCATACAGACCATACAGCGCGTGGCAACGGAAACAGCCGTTGAGAACTCGGTGTCGGTGTTCCACATCGACAACGACGACGTCAAGGGTCGCGTCATAGGCCGCGAGGGCCGCAACATACGCGCCTTGGAGGCAGCCTGCGGCGTGGAGATAGTGGTCGACGACACGCCAGAGGCCATCGTCATCTCTGCCTTCGACCCCATACGGCGTGAGACCTGCCGCCTGGCACTGCACCAGCTCGTGAGCGACGGGCGCATACACCCCGCACGCATCGAGGAGGTGGTCACCAAGGTGAAGAAGCAGCTCGAAAACGAAATCATCGAGACCGGAAAGCGCACTGCCATAGACCTCGGCATACATGGCCTGCACCCCGAGCTCATACGCATCATTGGCAAGATGAAATACCGCTCCAGCTACGGACAGAACCTGCTCCAGCACGCCCGCGAGACCGCCAACCTGTGCGCCGTCATGGCCTCCGAACTCGGCCTCAACCCCAAGAAAGCCAAGCGCGCCGGACTGCTGCACGACATAGGCAAGGTGCCCGACGAGGAGAGCGAGATGCCCCACGCACTCTACGGGGCCAAGATAGCCGAGAAGTACAAGGAGAAGCCCGATATATGCAACGCCATCGGTGCCCACCACGACGAAATGGAGATGCAGACCCTGCTCGCACCCATCGTGCAGGTGTGCGACGCCATCAGCGGTGCACGCCCCGGCGCACGCCGCGAAATAGTGGAGGCCTACATCAAGCGACTCAACGACCTCGAAGCCATAGCCATGAGCTATCCCGGAGTGACCAAGACCTACGCCATACAGGCCGGACGCGAGCTGCGCGTCATCGTGGGTGCCGACAAGCTCGACGACGCATCGACAGAGGCACTCAGCGGGCAGATTGCCTCGAAGATACAAAACGAGATGACCTATCCCGGACAGGTCAAGATCACCGTCATACGCGAGACACGAAGCGTGGCCTACGCCAAGTAAGGCAACAGCGGCAACAACACGACGCACAACGCGCAGAAAGGAAAAAGTGAGAGAAACGGAAAGAAAATCGCAATTTTCTTTCCGTTTCTCTCACCTTTTTAGTAACTTTGCAACCTAAACCTATAAAACGAAAACACATTACTCACAAAAAACACCGTTATGAACGACAACAAGACAATGAACAAGGCAGCCGACAACATACGCATACTGGCTGCAGCAATGGTTGAAAAAGCTAAGTCGGGCCACCCGGGAGGTGCCATGGGAGGCGCTGACTTCATCAACACCCTCTACAGTGAATTCCTTGTCTACGACCCCGAGAACCCCAGCTGGGAGGGCCGCGACCGCTTCTTCCTCGACCCCGGACACATGGCCCCCATGCTCTACTCACAGCTCGCACTCATCGGCAAGTACACCCTCGACGACCTAAAGCAGCTCCGTCAGTGGGGAAGCGTCACTCCCGGACATCCCGAGAGAGAGCTGGCACGAGGCATCGAGAACACCAGCGGCCCCCTGGGCCAGGGACACACCTTCGCCGTGGGCGCAGCCATAGCAGCCAAGTTTCTTAAGGCACGCCTGGGCGAGGTGATGAACCAAACCATCTACGCCTACATCTCAGACGGTGGCGTGCAGGAGGAAATCTCGCAGGGTGCAGGCCGCATAGCCGGCAACCTGGGGCTGGACAACCTCATCATGTTCTACGACGCCAACGACATACAGCTATCCACGAAGACCGAGGTGGTGACCTGCGAGGACACGGCCAAGAAGTATGAGGCCTGGGGATGGTTCGTGCAGAAAATCGACGGCAACGACGTCGACCAGATACGCCAGGCCATCCGCAAGGCACAGGCCGAGCAGCAGCGCCCCAGCCTCATCATAGGCCACTGCATCATGGGCAAGGGCGCCCGCAAGGCCGACGGCAGCAGCTACGAGAGCAACTGCGCCACCCACGGCGCCCCCCTCGGCGGCGACAACTTCGTTGAGACCATGAAGAACCTGGGCGCCGACCCGGACAACCCATTCGTCATCTTCCCCGAGGTGCAGCAGCTCTACGCCAAGCGCGCCGAGGAACTCAAGGCCATAGTGGCCGACCGCTATGCCAAGAAGGCCGCCTGGGCCAAGGCCAACCCCGACAAGGCCAAGCTCATGGACGAGTGGTTCAGCGGCAAGGCTCCCCAGATAGACTGGACCAAGATTGAGCAGAAAGCCGGTGCCGCCACCCGTGGCGCCTCGGCCACCGTGCTCAGCGCCCTGGCCGAGCAAGTGCCCAACATGATCTGCGCCTCGGCCGACCTGTCCAACTCCGACAAGACCGACGGCTTCCTCAAGAAGACCCACAACCTGGTGCGCGGCGACTTCAGCGGGGCCTTCTTCCAGGCTGGCGTGGCCGAGCTCACCATGGCCTGCTGCTGCATAGGCATGGCCCTGCATGGGGGCGTGATACCCGCCTGCGGCACATTCTTCGTCTTCTCCGACTACATGAAGCCCGCAGTGCGCATGGCAGCACTCATGGAGCTGCCGGTGAAGTTCATCTGGACCCACGACGCCTTCCGCGTAGGCGAGGACGGCCCCACCCACGAGCCCGTGGAGCAGGAGGCACAGATACGCCTGATGGAGAAGCTCAAGAACCACCACGGCAAGAACAGCGTGCTCGTGGTGCGTCCGGCCGATGCCGAGGAGACCACCGTGTGCTGGCGCATGGCCATGGAGAACACCGACACGCCCACGGCGCTCATCTTCTCCAGGCAGAACATCGACATGCTGCCCCAGGGCAACGACTACAGCCAGGCCATGAAGGGTGCCTACGTGGTGGCCGGCAGCGACGCCGACTACGACGTGATACTCCTGGCCAGCGGCTCCGAAGTGTCGACACTCGAGGCCGGTGCAGCCCTGCTGCGCCAGGACGGCGTGAAGGTGCGCGTAGTGAGCGTGCCCTCCGAGGGGCTGTTCCGCTCGCAGCCCAAGGACTACCAGGAGAGCGTGCTGCCCGCAGGCAAGAAGAAGTTCGGCCTCACCGCCGGACTGCCCGTCACCCTCGAGGGGCTGGTAGGTGCCGACGGATGCGTATGGGGCCTGCAGAGCTTCGGATTCTCTGCTCCCTACAAGGTGCTCGACGAGAAGCTGGGCTACACCGGGCAGAATGTCTATGAACAGGTAAAGAAACTCCTCGCATAAATATGGAAGTAAAGACAGTAGGCATAGCCAGCGACCACGCTGGCTATGCTCTTAAGCAGTTTGTAAAGCAATACCTGGACGAAAAGGGATTGCCCTACAAGGACTATGGCACCCTGACCGAAGAGTCGTGCGACTACTCCGACTTCGGCCACGCGCTGGCGCGCGGTATAGAGCAGGGCGAGGTCTATCCCGGCATCGCCATCTGCGGCTCGGGCGAGGGCATCAACATGACGCTCAACAAGCACCAGGCCATCCGCGCCGGCCTGTGCTGGATTCCTGAGATAGCCCACCTCATACGCCAGCACAACAACGCCAACGTGCTGGTGATGCCTGGGCGCTTCATCGACGAGGACATGGCACGCCGCATCATGGACGAATACTTCGCCACCGACTTTGAGGGCGGCCGCCACCAGAGGCGCATCGACAAGATTCCCGTCAGCCAATAGGCTCTCAGGACAGCCCAGGGATGGCGCCCGGCAGCACAAGGGCCGCACAGCAGCAGCGAGCACTCGCCCGTGCCGCCAGCAACTTAGATGCCGTCAAAACAAGGCGCCACATAGGCTAACACTAACCCGCTGTCGGCCAGAGCATTGCCCCTGGCACACAAAAAGCACTGACTTTCGCGCGAAAGTCAGTGCTTTTTGCTAAATAGTCAGTGCTTTTCGCGCGAAAGTCAGTGCTTTTTGAGAGAGAGCCAATACTTTTCGAAGTAGGTTGTTCCATCTGTTCCGTTATTTAAGTTCTTACTATTGGCAAGCCAGCTGAAAAGATGTTCTGTCGGCTGCAAGTAATTTTATTCTTGCACAACTACTGGGTAAACGCATTGAACAGCCTATTTCGAAGTTACGATGTCCAGTAACTCAGCACCCCTCTCTTTACGAGGTCGCTTCGCTAAAAATGATAAAAAAACTATTCGGGAAATTATATAAAAAAGCAGTATCTGGATGGCTCTTATAATTTTTGGATTTCATTTTCTTATAATTTTGAGGCCGATAGGCCGACCAACGAGGAATGGCTGAGCAGCTACGATGTCCAGGGTATTAGGTTAAAAAAGCTTAACCCACGTGTCTTTATGAGCGTTAGGCAAAGCCTTTCAGAGATTTTTTCGTACCTTTGCAGCCCAAAATGAGTCCGTGGAGGCAGAAACAAGCGTGCACGACCGTGTACCGCCTTGCGGAAAAACCCCTTATAATACAAACAAAAAGCAAAATGTACGCAATTGTAGAAATCCAGGGTCAGCAGTTCAAGGCCGAGCAGGGCAAGAAGCTCTTCGTCCACCACATCAAGGACGTGGAAGCCGGCAAGACTGTTGAATTCGACCGCGTGCTGCTCGTAGATGCTGACGGTGCAGTGACGGTTGGCGCCCCCACGGTGGCGGGTGCAAAGGTAGTATGTGAAGTTGTCAATCCGCTCGTCAAGGGCGACAAGGTGATTGTCTTCAAGATGAAGCGCCGCAAGGACTCCCGCAAGCGCAACGGTCACCGCGAGCAGTTCACAGAGTTAGAAATCAAATCAGTAACCGCTTAACACGTAGGAGGACACATTATGGCACATAAAAAAGGTGTAGGTAGTTCCAAGAACGGCCGCGAGTCAGCTTCCCAGCGACTTGGCATTAAGATTTTCGGTGGCCAGCAGTGCATAGCAGGCAACATCATCGTTCGCCAGCGTGGTACGAAGCACAACCCCGGCAACAACGTAGCCATAGGCAAGGACGACACGCTCTATGCCCTGGTTGACGGCACAGTACAGTTCCACAAGGGAAAGCGCGACAAGAGCGTTGTCTCCGTTATACCCAACGCCGAGGCATAGCCCTGGGAACACCCAAACAACTTATTCCAAACAACACAGCAAACCCCACGCCCCCTGGGCCGTGGGGTTTCTGCTGTCCAGGCGCCTGCACTTCGCGGCCTACGAGCCATGGACGAGAAATCAAAATGCCCGCTACCTACCAAAGGCGGCGGACATTATGGCTATCCTTATCTTTTTACTAACTCATACCAAATGAAAGGCACGCTTGCCTGTAAAAAACACTATGTTAACCTAAATCACTATGATTCTTATGATGCATAAAAAGTACAATACGAGCTTATTGCTGTCTGTCACGGCGCGGACCACGCTGGCCGCCACCCTGGCGGAACCGCTGTTGGTCGGCCTGATACTGCTGGAACTGCTCGGGAGTCATAATCTTCTGCAGCTCCTCGTTGTAGGCCTTGAGGTTGGCCTCCATCTCCTGGCGCATGGTCTCCATCCGGGCACGCTGTTCCTCGGTGGGCTGACCCTGAGGCCCACGGCCCAGGGAGTCGGGGCGCATCTGCCCGCCACGGCCACCTCTGCCGCCACGCTGGCCACGGCTGCCGTCGCCGCCAGGGCGGCCCATGAACCCTCTCATGCCCATCCGGCCACCTATCTTGCCGGCATATTTCTCGTTAAGCGCCAAGAGCTGCTTGGCCTGCTCGTCGTTGAGCTTGTAGCGCTCCACGGTCATGTCGGTGCGACGCTTGGTCATCTCAGTCTGATCGAACTGGCGCCCCGGGCGCCTGCCCTGCGACTGACTATCTTGTGCCTCTGCGGCCACGTTTACTAACAGTGCTGCCATTACGGCCACGATAAACTTCTTCATTGGTTGATCCTTTCTTTATTAAAGTTACACTTTGTTCGTTTTCGTTAGTTGCAACTGTTAGTTTGATGCAAAATTACGGAAAAAGTTTAAGATAACGCAAAAAAAAAAAATTCTTTTCGCCAAACTGACATTTTTTTCGTACCTTTGAGGCCGATTTAAGTTTTATTCAGACACAAAACGCTGACAAACCATGCAAAATCGACCACTCCCAGCCCTGCTGGCAGCCTTTCTACTTGCACTGCTCGCCTCGTGCAGCCGAAAGGCTTCCGAGCCAGAGCCGTCGGCCCAGTACCAGAGCATAGACACCGTGCCGATGCTCATCATGCAAATACAGAAATGCTCGCGGCTCTACACAGCCGAATACCACATACACAAGATAGTGACCCACGACGACGTGGTGCAGCTCAAGGGCAGCCTGCTCAAGCAGGACATCAACATACGCCTGCCTCTGGGCGAGCGCAAGATAGCCATACCCATGGACGCCACGCTGAAGGCCTACATAGACTTCGCCGGCTTCAGCGAGGGCAACATAGAGCGGCGAGGCGACAAGATTACCGTCTACCTGCCCGACCCGAAGGTGGTGCTCACCAGCTCGAAGATCGACCAGGAGGCCATCAAGTCGTATGTGGGCCTGGCGCGCTCCCACTTCTCCGATGCCGAGATGACCACCTACGAGCAGCAGGGCCGCGAGGCCATACTGCGCAACATTGGCAACACGGGCATCATTGAGCTGGCACAGGCCAACGCCGCACGCACGCTGGTGCCCATGCTGAGCCAGCTGGGCTACCAGGAGCAGAACATCACCATAGCCTTCCGCAAGGAGCTGCGCCAGGGCGACCTGATGCGGCTCATCGAGCGCTAACCCCCACAACCAACCGTCAGACCTATGAGCGAGAAAGACAAACTGAAGCGCCGACAGCTGACGCTGTCCATCTGGAAACAGATGTTCCGCATAGTGCTCACGGTGGCACTGGCCATCGTGTTCGTATGGCTGGTGTGGGCCAGGAAAGACAACCACCTGAGCCTCGACACCGACCAGACCATCAACATCACCCCCGAGCAGATACAGTCCATACGCAACATCGGCGAATGGGAGTTTCTCGCCGTGAGCGACGAGGAGCTGGTGGACACCGTGCGCCGAGGGCTGCTGCGCAACGACGAGCTGGTGCGCATCTACTATGGCACGCTGCGCCTGGGCATCAACCTGCACCAGGCCAAGCCCGGCTGGCTCACCGCCCACGGCGACACCCTCATGGCAAGGCTGCCAGCCATAGGGCTGCTCGACCAAGACTTCATCGACGAGGCGCGCACACGCTCCTTCTACGAGACAGGGCGATGGAGCGCCGCCGACCGCGAAGCCCTATACCGCAAGGCCTACCGCATGATGCTCAGCCACTGCCTCACACCCGCCAACCTGCGCTCGGCCCAGGACAACGCCGACGCCCAGCTGCGCAGCATGTTCAGCGCCATGGGCTACAAGAACATCGTCATACGCTTCGAAAACGAATAAGCCACCAACACACATACCACCTAACTATACATGGACAAGCTCAACGAACTACTGACCACGGTCAGCGACCTGATGTGGGGCTGGCCAATGATTGTCCTCCTCTTAGGCACCCACATCTACCTCACGCTGCTGCTGCGATTCCCACAGCGACACATCTTAATGGCCATACGCCTGACGCTGACCCGCGACCCGTCGGCCTCCGGCGACGTGTCGCAGTTCCATTCGCTGGCCACGGCGCTGGCAGCCACCATCGGCACAGGCAACATAGTGGGCGTGGCCACGGCCATAGCACTCGGAGGGCCGGGAGCGGTGATGTGGTGCTGGCTTACGGGACTCTTCGGCATCGCAACGAAGTATGCCGAGGGGCTGCTGGCCATCAAGTACCGCGTGAAGACCAGCGACGGGCGCATGCAGGGCGGACCCATGTACGCCCTGGAGCGCGGGCTGGGATGGAAGTGGCTGGCAGTGCTCTTTGCCATATTCACCGCCACGGCTGCCTTCGGCCTGGGCAACACCGTGCAGGCCAACGCCATAGCCACCGTGCTCAGCAGCAGCTACGGCGTGTCGCCCTACGTCACCGGACTGGTCATTTCCGCGCTCACGGCAGCCGTCATCCTGGGCGGAGTGAAGAGCATTGCCCGCGTGTGCGGCATGTTCGTGCCCGTGATGAGCATACTCTACATCGTAGGCTGCGTAGCCATACTCATCATCAACAGCCAATACCTGTGGCCCGCAATCAAGCTCATCGTCACATCGGCCTTCAATCCACAGGCCGTGGGAGGAGGATTCGCCGGCACAACAGTCATCGTGGCGGCCCGCTTCGGAATAGCGCGCGGACTGTTCTCCAACGAGTCGGGCATGGGCTCGGCACCCATCGCGGCAGCAGCAGCACAGACGCGCAACCCCGTGCGCCAGGCTCTGGTGTCGAGCAGCGGCACATTCTGGGACACCGTGGTCATCTGCGCGCTCACCGGACTGGTCATCGTAAGCAGCATAATAGCCTACCCCGACATAGACTTCTCACAGGGAGCCACACTCACCAAGGCGGCCTTCGACAAGATACCCTACATAGGCGAGCCACTGCTATCCTTCGGACTGCTCACCTTCACCTTCTCCACCATCCTGGGATGGGGCTACTACGGAGAGCGAGCCATAGAGTACCTCTGCGGACAGCGACTCATCGTGGCCTACCGCACGATGTGGATCGTGGCCACATTCGCTGGCAGCATAGTCAGCCTCAACCTGGTATGGAGCCTGGCCGACCTGATGAATGGACTCATGGCCATACCCAACCTCATATCACTGCTATGCCTGAGCGGCATACTGGTGAGCGAAACACGAAAATACTTGTGGAACAACCGCCTCGACGAACAAATGGACGAGACGTAAAGCTCACAAGGGGACATACCCCCTGTGAGCAATAAATAACTAAAAAGCTAAGACCGAACGAACGTAGCGGTCGTTCTCGTACTTTGTTCCTAAGCCCATGAAACCGCCATTCGCGTTGAAGCTCCAAGCGTAACTACCACCGTAATCCGTACTCGGCCAATAGCTGCCAGTCGCTCTTGTGCGTCACCTCGGGCGAAATCAGTACGCTGTCACCTGTTTTCATGTTACAACTACGTATTTAGGATGAATATTCGGTGGCAAAGTTCCAAAAAGTTTGCGAAATACGAGAGGTTTAAGTATAAAAAGTGACGAAGGCTCACAGGGGAGTCCCCTGTGAGCCTGTGAGCATGGCTTAGTCTGCCTGCTCAGTCGCCAATGCCGAAGCCGGGCGTGCTTCTGTCGTTGAGCTGGTCGAGCTTATCTTTCAGCTCCTTTATCAGGCGGGCGTCGCGAGCCTGCTGCGCCTCCTTGGCCTTAAGCTCGGCACGCAGCTCGTTCACCTGCTGGTTGAGCTGGTCTATCTCCTGCTGGCTGCGCAGGCGCCCGCAGCGCTGATGACGGCTCCCGTCGCTGTTGGGCAGCTTGTAGTTCACGCCAGCCATGAGGCCTATGCACGAGCGGTTGATATTGAACATCACATCGCCGTCGGCGTCGAGGTGGTAGGCCAAGGTAGGTTCTATATAGACCTGCCACTGGCGCTCACGCCCCAGGTTGAGGGCCACGTCGAGGGCCACGCGCCCCATGAAGGCGTTGCGGTCCATCTGCGAGGCCAGCACGGTGGCCTCCTCGCCCTCGCCCGACCTGGCTTTGAGTCCGAAGAGGTGTCCCCACCCCATTCCGCCGAGCACGATGAACTCCAGCCTGCGGGGCTGCCCGTGGTAGCGGCCCATGAGGTTGCTCATGTTGACCGTGGCCAGCAGGTCGATGTTGGTGGCCTTGAGAAAGCCCTTGGAGCCTGGGAAGGGCTTGTTGCGGAAGCTGCCAGTGCCCTGCAGGGCCACGCCCAGCACAGGTGTCAGGCTGCGGCTGAGACGCACGCCACCCTTAGGGTTGAGGTTGTACAGTACCTGGGTGTGGGTGGTGAGTGCCTCCACGCCGCCGGTGAGGCCCACCTGCCAGTTGTCGGTAAACCGCCCAAGCGTAAAGGCCGTCTGCTGGGCATACATGGTGCCACAGGTCAGCAGCAAGCTTGCCATGGTTGTCAATAATTTCTTCATTGTCTGTCTGTTGTTACTTTTACCTGGGAATGTGGACACCCTCGCCCACATCAGTGGCGGGCGAGGACGACCGCGCTCCCAGAGTCGGCTGCAAATTTAGACAAAAAAAACGAGAACACATGCCTGTCACGGGGAAAAATGTGCAAGCAGCATGAAAAAACAAGAGAAATAGGCCCCGTGCTTCTATCAACTCTTCGTTGGGGAACTCTGCATTCGATGTCACGATGCCACGCGATAGCCGTCGGGTAATCGTTCACAGTCTCTCCCTTCTCTCCATCTACGGCACGGGCATGTTTCTCTGTGCATTGCAGGCTGCTATGGCCTAACAGGATGGTCACCACAAAAGAAAAGCGTGTACTGTTTATCACAAACACCACGCTTTATTTACATAAATAATCCAAATAAAATAACTTCTTTATTCGCTTTTTCACAAAGCTACTCGGTTGATTATAAATTATGAAAAAAAATCACAAATTGTAGTCTTTTGCCTTACCCTTCTTCTATCACTAACGGTAATTTCACTGCTTTGCCTGGTAACGCGGGCGTCCTCGCCCGCGTTACCAGAGTCGGCTGCAAAATTACAACATTTCAGCGAAAAAGTAAGCAGTCTGTTTCGTCCATTTTAGCCCATTTGCTTTTCATTTTGCTTTTTCCCTGTTGCGTCGTGGCGTTTCTCAACAAAAAAAACTACCTTTGCAGCCGATTCGGGGAACGCGGGCGCCCTCGCCCGCAACCCTGGCGGGCGACAGATGCGGGCGAGGACGCCCGCGTTCCCAGGCAAAACAATTAAATAACCGTTAGTTATATAGAATCAAACGGAATTACAACTATAGTTGCATAGAAACATGAACACGACAAAAGAAGATATTGACAGACTCTGCAAGAGCGTAGAGCAGTCGATAGGTCATAGCCTTCATACGACCAAGGACTTCCATCAGCTGAGTGACCGTATCTGGGAGCACAACGGCGAGCTGCTCAGCATAAACACGCTGCGCCGCCTCTGGGGTGTGCTGAGCGACACCAGCGCGCCGCGCATCTCCACGTTGTCTATCCTGGCGCGCTTTATTGGCTATTGCGACTTCGCCGCCTTCTGCGGCATCGGCAACAGCGGCGGCGAGGCCAGCCTACCCTTCCTTGGGCGGCGGCTGAGCGTGCTCGACGGGCTGATGCCCGGCGACCGTCTGCGGCTGACCTGGCATCCGGGGCGCGTGTGCGACGTGGTGTACAATGGCAGCCTCCACTTCCGTGTGGAGGCGTCGCAGCAGACACGGCTCAAGCCTGGCGACACCTTCCTCTGCTCAATCATCATCGAGGGTCTTCCCCTCTACCTCGACCAGCTGCAACAGAACGGTAGTTCGCCCACCACCTACATCTGCGGACGGCAGGGCGGCGTGTTCTTCGTGTGCTTAGAGCCGTAAGGAGTAGCAGCAGTGGGAATCCCCACAGCAAAAGCGCTGAACGCAGAGTCGGCCACCAAAGATGAGGCAGCCCTTGTGGGCACTTAGAAATACTCGGATATGTATTTGAAGTTGCGCCACACAGGCGCCTTGCGATAAGCTTCGAGCGAGCCAGAGGGCACATAGAGTATGGCGTTCTTCATCGCGTAGTCGCTGAAGGCCCCTTCCTCAGCCACGGGCGGCGTGGCTGCCTGGACGAGGATGGTGCGCAGGCTTGCAGGGATGAAGAAGGCCTCACGCCCTATGAACGTTAGCATGGAAGGCAGCGTGACATACTGTATGGACTCGCAGTTGGCGAAGGCCTGACGGCCTACGGTGCGACACCCACCGTTGACCACCACCTCCCTCATATTCTTACACCAGGCGAAGGCCAGCTCGGGTATGGTGTCCACGGTGCCGGGTATGCTGATGCGCTCCAGCTCCTCGCAGTGGTAGAAGCAGGCCTTGCGCAGCACGTGGAGCGTCTTGGGAAGCCTGACTTGCTTTATGTTTATGCACGACCAGAAAGCTTTCTCGCCTATGGTGTCCACGCTTGCTGGAATCGTCACCGACGACATTCTATAACAGTCGGAGAAGGCCTTGTCGCCAATGCTCCTCAGGCCAGTGAAGTGTTGCAGCTCGTCGAAGGAGAACTGCTTGCGAAGCAAGTTGCTGAAGGTCGTGTCGAGGTCGGTCACGGCCGCCGCCTCGCTCAGGCTCAGCTCACCGTCGCCGTTGCGGTCCCAGTGGGCGACGCATATCTGCCTGACCGTGTCAGAAGCAAAGACGATGTTCTGTGCCACGGCCGGCGTCAGGCAAGCCAGCAGCACGAAGGCCATCGTGAGTTTACGCGCAAGAGTGTTCATAATTGGCAATATAACTAATGGTTACCGCTTTGCAGTAGGAGGCGACGTGCCTCACGTCGCAATCCTGCAGATTGTTGCGACGTGAGACACGTCGCCTCCTACTTGTGCGATGCCATATAACTAACGGTTATTTCACTGCTTTTGCCTGGGAGCGCGGGCGTCCTCGCCCGCTCTGTGGCGGGCGAGGACGCCCGCGCTCCCAGAATCGGCTGCAAAGGTAACAAAAAAACGAGTAACGACACAACTATTTCAGAAAAATAGTGTAATTTTGCATCCATTATGAGCAACTACTCAGGTTATCTTGGTAACGAGGCAGAAACCTTCAGCCCGCTTTTCACCGCCTTGAGCCTTGTCCACACGTCGACCTACAGCACGCTGTGGAAGGCTTGCCGCTATGGCCGCTGGCACGCCCTGAAGGGGCTAAACCCCGAGAACAGCAACAGCACACTTTGCCGCCAGATGCTCCACAAGGAGTTTGCCATCCTCATACAGATGCAACATCCCCACGTGGTGCAGGCCATGAGCATAGAGGAGGTAGCTGGCGTGGGCGAGTGTATCGTCATGGAGTGGGTCGACGGTGTCACGCTCTCAGAATGGCTTGCCCCAGGGCGCAGCAACGAGGAGAGGCGCCGTGCGGCCTTCGAGCTGCTCTCTGCCCTGGCCTACGTACACTCCATGGGCGTGGTACACCGCGACCTAAAGCCAGAGAACATCATGGTGACGCACAATGGCAGCAGCGTGAAGCTCATAGACTTCTCTCTGGCCGACACGGCCAGCTATGCCGTGCTGAAACAGCCTGGCGGCACGCCCGGCTACATGGCACGCGAGCAGATGGTTGGCAAGCATTGCGACGTGCGCAACGACATCTACAGCCTGGGCATGGTGCTCAAGGAGATGGAGCCACCTCGCAACTACTACAGGATAGTGGAGCGATGCCTGCTGCCCATCGGGGAGCGCTATGAGAACATGGACGCCCTGATGCGCGACTTCCACTCCACAGAGCAAAAGGGCAGGGGAAGCAAGGGCAGGTTGCTCGTCAACGTCGTAATACAGACAGCACTGCTGGCTGCACTGGCCTTTCTACTGCTTGAGCGAAAAGCCGACAAGAGCCGCCCCGACAGCGTGCCCACGGCGTTCCCGGCTGCAGAGCCGCCTGGCACGGTGGCTGAGCATGGAGCCAGCCTCCCCCTGCCACAGATAGACTCGCTGCGCCAGGAGCTGGCACAGAAGGATCGCCTGATAGAGCAATATGCCTCGGAACACCAGCAAGCCGCCCCTGCCGATCAAGCCATCGACGAGAGCCGCCGCCAGCTGGACTACGCCATAGCGGTGGGGAAAAAGAAGGTGGACGAGAGCGCGAACCATTGGCAGGTGAACCAGACGCTCGACACGCTCACACGGTGGGAGTATCGCTCACGCTTCCTTACCGCCTACGTACGAAACGTGAGCAAGGATGTATACGACTACCTCGATGCCATCGCCCCACTCTACTCCGAGGAGGACATGGCGCAGATACGCGCCGCAGTGCTCGACTACTGGAGTAGCTGGAACGAAGGCGTGAGCAAGAAGATGAGACGCCTGAAGGCTACTCAGTAATGTCGGCCTCGACAATGCGCAGCTCGGTCTTGCCCTGCTCCGTGCGCGCGCGGTCGAGTTCGTTGGCCACGCCACCAGCCAGCTCCTTCACCTGGCCGAAGCGCGTGCTCTGCTGCACAGGGCCTACCATGCGTATGGTAATCTCCGAGGCGGCCACGGGCTGGGCTATGGTCAGGTGTACATAGCCGAGCGTGGCTGGTGTCACTCCTTCCCAAACCTTTTTCTTTCCAGCATAGACCTCAATGGGGTAGCACTTCTGCCTCCATCCGGTGAGCTTAAGGGCTATGTCGCTCACGCGCGCCTTTCTCTCCAGCCGGTAGGTTATCCAGGCATTGTCGCGCTCTCCGTCGCTGCGCCACTCGGTAAGCTCGTTGTCGTCGCAGGTGGCCGTGGCCTGACTGGCGTTGCTGCCAGCCACGACGCTGGCTATGGCAACGCTCCGCCTCACATCGGCATACGATGGGGTGAGCGGTGTCTCTCCCCTGTCGAGGCGGGGCTTGAGAGTGAGCTGCGGCAGGTAGTGGGCAGCGTCGACGGGCTGCGTGGCCATGGCGACGTAGGCGGGTTTGAGTCCCTCGGCGTAGGCCGAGAGCATGATGTCGCCGGCATTGGTCGTCGAGCGCAGGAGCACCCTGTTCACGCCACACTCCACGGGCAGGTCCGTCAGTCCGACGTAGTTGTCGGAGGTTTTCCCGGCGGCTATACCGCCAGGCACAGTGGTGGCTGACGCAGCGGCGGCGGAACCACCAGACACGGCGGCGGCGCTGTTGCTGCGCGAGGCGATGCCGCCGAGCCACTTCACCTCGCCCCAGGCTTCGAAGTGTACCGTGCGGTTGTCGAGCACGCAGCGCCGCCCTTCGCGGTCTACCACTTCCACCTCTACGAGAGCCATGTCGGCCCCGTCGGCCTTGAAGCCCTCGGGGTTCTGCACGACGCTGAGTCGCAGCTCGTAGGGCTGTCCGGCAGTGTTGAGGCTGTGGCGGCTGGTTTCCACCTTGTTTATATATGACACAGCCGTGAGCGTTCCCGGCTCATAGGCCACGCTGTCCCAGGTGAAGAGCCACTGGTGGCTGCGCTGGCCCATGCCCAGCGAGCGCCCGTTGAGCAGCAGCTCCACCTCGTCGCCAGTAGAGACCACGCTCACAGGCTTCGTAAACCGTGAGCCAGCCAGAGTCGCCCTGTCTGCAGCTTCCCCGTAGTTCCAGTGGCCAATGATGTAGGTGCGGTCTTTCTCGGGGCTAACCCATCCGTCCCACATCACCTGATGGGCGAAGTAGGCATCCTTGGGCAGTCGCATGGCGTCGACCACGCCGCTGGTGCGATAGTTGGACTCGCCGCGGTGGTGGGTGTTGGTGTCGCTGAACACTATCTTCACCCCGCCGCTACTCACGCGGCTGCCCGTGCCGGGTCTCTCGAGCCAGTACTCGTGCCAGCGCTCCACCATCTGGCGTGCAAAGGCGTCCATGTTGTGGTTGTAGTCGTTGGCGGGCTGTCCGCGGTAGAGCGGCCCGTCGCCCTCCTTGTGGTAGGGATAGGAGTATTGGTCCCAGTACTTGCGCAGCCCCTCGTCCCTACAGTACTCCATGGCCCAGAGTGGCTTGGAGGCGCTCTTGTTGATGTAGAGCATCTCGCCTCCGTACTCCGCCTCTGGGCGGTCGAGCATTTCGCGCGAGCCTATGGCCCGCCCTCCGTGGGGGTCGTACTGGTCGCGTATGGCTTTCATCTCTTCCATGTGCTCCTTGGATATGCGGTAGTTGCCACACTCGTAGAAGAGTATCGAGGGGTTGTTGCGGTTGTAGACTATGGCGTCGCGCATGAGCTGCGTGCGCTGCTGCCACCGCGCCCCGTCCACATCCTTCTCGGCATCGCCGGCGGGCATGGCCTGTATGAGCCCCACGCGGTCGCACGACTCCACGTCCTGCTTCCACGGGGTGACGTGCATCCACCGCACTACGTTGCCCCCGCCTTCTACGATGAGGTTGTTGCTGTAGTCGCTCAGCCAGGCCGGCACGCTCAGCCCCGTGGCTGGCCACTCGTTGCTGGTACGCTGGGCGTAGCCGTGCACCATCAGGCAGCGGTCGTTCAGGTAGACCTTGCCGTCGCGGAAGGCTGTCTTGCGGAAGCCTGTGCGCGTGGCCACGGCGTCGATGCTGCCCTCGTCGTCGGTCTTGAGGAAGGTCTTCACGGTGTAGAGATAGCCATAGCCCCACGACCAGAAGTGGAGTCCGGCCAGCTGGCGGCTGATGGCCACCGTGCGTGTCTCGCCCGCCTTGAGGGTCACAGGTTTGCCCTTGACTATGCCGGTGAGACTGCTGTCGGGGCCTATGACGTGGGCCATGAGCCTGAAGGTGCGCTCGCGGCTGTCGTCGTTTCTCACCTGGGCCTCCACGTGTACCGTGGCCAAGTGGTTGGCCACGTCGAAGTCGGTGGCATAGACATAGGTGCCCGTCGTGCCGAGGCTTGAGTAGAGTGGCAGCGTCTGGTAGAGCTTTCCCGTGAGATGGAGGAACACGTTTTTGGGCAGTCCGCCGTAGTTGGCATTGAAGTTCTTGTCGTTCCACTGGTAGCGGCTGTCGAGCGTGCGGTCGCGATAGCTCCATGAGTTGTCGCAGCGCACGGCCACCACGTTGTCTCCTATATTAATATAAGGTGTGATGTCGAAGCCAAAGGCCATCACGCCGTTGTCAGAGAATCCGGCCTTCTTCCCGTTGACCCACACGTCGGCTCCCTGTCGCGCTCCCTCAAACTCTATGAACGCCCTGCCCTTGATGTCGTCGTGGCTGAGTGTGAAGTGCTTGCGATACCAGCACACGGTGTCGGTAAGGTCGACGATGTCGCGCTTGAAGGCCTCGTCGCCGTTGAAGGCGTAGGGCAGGGTTACGCGCTGCCATTGAGAGTCGTCGTAGGCCGTGGCCTCGGCACCAGCCATGTCGCCCACGGCTAAGAGCCAGCCACCGTTGAAGTTCAGTTTCTCGCGTCCAGTGACCACGGTGGCCGTCAGGGCCAGCAGCAGGGGGAGCAGGAGTCGTTTCATAGTTTGTAAGGTTGTGAGGTTGTAAGTTTGTGAGTTTGTGAGGTCGCTTTGCTCTCAGGCAGCGAGGTCACTTTATGTTCACGTTGTTGGTCTTGCAGTTGTCGATCAGCGTGGCGTCGAAGGCCTTCTTCTCGTCCACAACGTTGATGTTCTCGAAGGTGAAGTCGTTGAGCTTGTACTTGTCAGATAGACCTACGTCGAAGAAGTTCTTCGTCGTCATGTCAATGTTGCGTATCGAGATGTTGTTACACTGCGACAAGGGCATGTCCTTGCGGTCGCCCGGCTTGAAGAACTGCGTCCAAGGCCTCACCACGAGGAACGAGCCACACTGCCCGCTGATGTCCTCCACCGTGACGTACTCATAGTGTTGGGGCGTGTCGGGGCGCATCTTGAGCCAGAGCACGCGCGTAGCCGACTTCACCTTGATGCGGCGGAGCACCACGTTGCGGTCGTGCACCGACTCGGAGCCGAGCGTCAGGCAACCGTGCACCTTGCCGTAGACGCAGTCCTGGACGAGTATGTTGGTGCAGGGGCCGTTGTCGGGGTCCTTGTCGGCCCATGTGCCCTTGCCGCCCTTGAGCACCACGGCATCGTCGTTGACGTGCATGTAGCATCCGCTCACCAGCACGTCCTTGCACACGTCTATGTCGATGGCGTCGGTGCTTGGGCCTCCGCGCTTGGGGTCGACAGGCGTCACGCCCTCGGTGGGAGCGAAGATGAAGCAGCCTAAGTAGCGCACGCGCTCGCAGCGGTAGAGGTGGTTGGTCCAGAAGGGCGAGTTGATGATTTTCACGTCCTGCA
>Ga0247608_10002265_pt1 | contig 24542 bp, 24 predicted proteins | sample 176DNAGHGlowgp2_FD_193490 | JGI IMG/M metagenome (GOLD analysis project Ga0247608, IMG submission 193490) | Sheep rumen microbial communities from Palmerston North, Manawatu-Wanganui, New Zealand - 1766 DNA GHGlow gp2 | ecosystem: Host-associated > Mammals > Digestive system > Stomach > Rumen ... | reverse complement strand
CCTCAACTGCAGCAGCAAGTGCTGTAGCAGGAACGCCGAGAGCGATTCTGTGCTCAGCATTCTTTACGAGGGGCTTGAGCTCTTCGATGAGCTTAACTGCATCTGCAGGAATACCGCAGTTCATCTTCCAGTTGCCTGCAGCAAAGATTCTGCCTGTCTTCTTATCGTTGAGACAGTCGATACCGGGGAGAACCTTACCCTCGATGTACTCGAGAGAAGCGCCGCCGCCTGTAGAGATGTGAGAAACCTTATCAGCATAGCCGAGCTTCTCGATAGCAGCTGCGGAGTCACCGCCGCCGATGATTGATGTGCAGTCTGCATCAGCGATTGCCTGTGCGATAGCCTTTGTACCAACTGCGAACTTCTCGAACTCGAAAACGCCAGCAGGGCCATTCCAGATAACTGTCTTAGCACCCTTGATAGCCTCAGAGAACTTAGCGATTGTTTCAGGTCCGATATCGAGGCCCTGCCATCCGTCAGGGATCTCCATTGTAGGAACTACCTTGCTGTTAGCGTTTGCATCGAAAGCATCAGCAACAACTGTATCTGTAGGAAGAAGGAGCTTAACGCCCTTCTCTTCAGCCTTAGCGAGGATCTCCTTAGCGAGGTCAACCTTGTCAGCCTCGAAGAGGGAATCACCGATCTTGCCGCCCTGAGCGCCGATGAATGTATAAGCCATACCACCACCGATGATGATAGTGTCAGCCTTGTCGAGGAGGTTTGTGATAACACCAATCTTGTCGGAAACCTTAGCACCGCCGAGGATAGCAACGAAAGGTCTTGCAGGGTTATCAAGTGCACCACCGATGAAGTCTATTTCCTTCTTGATGAGGTAACCGCAAGCGGAAGGAAGGAAGTTTGCAAGACCGGCTGTGGATGCATGAGCACGGTGAGCTGTACCGAAAGCATCGTTAACATAGAGATCAGCCATGGAAGCGAGCTCTGCAGCGAACTTAGGATCGTTCTTTGTCTCTTCCTTGTGGAAACGGACGTTCTCGAGCATAAGGATCTCGCCGTCCTTGAGAGCAGCTGCCTTAGCCTTTGCATCTTCGCCGATAACGTCAGCAGCTAGAGTAACGGGCTTGCCGATGAGCTCAGCAAGACGGTCTGCTGCGGGCTTCATGGAGAACTTAGCCTCAGGACCGTTCTTCGGACGGCCGAGGTGAGATACGAGGATAACCTTCGCATTGTGGTCTACGAGGTACTTGATTGTAGGGAGAGCACCCTTGATACGCTTGTCGTCTGTGATCTTTGTGCCTGTCTCTTTGTCGAGCGGTACGTTAAAGTCAACACGGACAATAACTCTCTTGCCGGCTACGTCTAAATCTTCGACGCTTTTCTTGTCATACATTGCCATGGATTGTCACACTCCTGATTCATATTTTGTGTTTTGGGAAGCACCATAAACAGTGCCTCTTATTTACTGACTTGAAAATTATACTATCTTCGGGCGATATATAAAAGCAAGAAAAAAGGCGAGTTTGGCGTTATTTTTGCCAAACCCGCTCTTATTTGTCATTAAAACAAGCTAGTGAAAATTATTTCTTGCCCAGGAGCTCTACGATCTCGTGGATCTTGAATACCTTCTGGCCGTCTACATAGAACCTGTAAAGTTCTCCGTCCTTGTCGTAGATCTCGAAATGCTTGCCGTAAGATGCCACAAGTCCTCTCATCGTATCGATCTCGAAAACCTTGGTCTCGAACGGTGCGTTCGGGTCGAGCTTTCTGTCCTTGTACTTTCTCATCGGCTTGCCCTTCTTGTAAGGTATGCCTTCTTCAGCGGGACAGTCGGTTCCGACATAGGTGATCTCCTTGTCGGTGATGGTGATCCTGCCCTTACCTGTTTTCGCAAAAGTGAATCTGTCGAAAACCTTGAACAGATCGGCATTCATCTCCATCTTGAATCCGCCTGCATCGAGCTGATCCTTTATGAGACCCCTCTCCCACTCTGTCCACTTGTGGAGGTCGTCGAAAACGACACACTGGGGATCGGCCTTTTCGATAAGGCCCGTAGGGAGATATCTTGCAGCGTTACCGCAGTTGGAGCACTGGATCATGTCGCCCTTGCCGGAATTCATGAACTGCATAGTATATTCGGAACCGCACTTGGGGCACGCATAAGCGATGTTCTGGAGACCTGATGCAAGCTTCTTGCCCTTGTAGGTTCTGGGATTCTCGCGGATCCAGTCGTTCTCGTTGTAATCGACACCCTCAAGGATCTTCTGCTGAAGTTCCTCAATGGACAGCTGCTTGACCTCGTCAGAATAGATCTTCCTGACGAACTCTGCGCTGATCCTGCCCTTACGCATACCGGACTTTGACCATCTCGGCCATGCCATGTAAGCACCGTGGATATGCGCAATATAGACTGAAGCGCCTGCCTTCTTTGCAAGTCTTGCGACACCGTCATCGAAGCCTACGGACTTGCCGTCAACGTGCCTTGTAGCTTCAGGGTAAACGATGATGACGCCGTTACGCTTCATGACACGCATCATGGCCTTAACAGCTGCCGTGTCAACGACGAACTGCTTCTTCGGGATCGCGCCGCCGAGCTTGAACCAGTGGCCCCAGCCCTTTGCCCTGAATACGAACTCGCCTGTTACGAAGTTCGCGGGTCTTGCCTTTGTAAGTCTGTTTATGACCATCGGGTCGAGATAAGACTCGTGGTTTGAGATAACGATGATCGGACCCTCATGGTTTACAAACTCCATATCGGGTTTGACCTTGATGTGGGTAAAAGCACAAACCAAAGGCACGATGATATGGGAACCGACAAATCCAAACCAGAATTTGCTCGGCACACAACCTATGTCGTAATCACGCGGCGCCTTTGAACGGGAAGCCGCATTGCTGGGTTTTTCCTGTGTTTTTAACTCTGACATCTCTATATTGCTCCGACAATTATTTTGATAACCGAAGTAATTGTTTGAGTATTATACATTATTTTGCAAGACGATGCCTTATGTTTCTTCAATTACAGGCTCGTTTGCCATCTCAAGCTCGCCGCCGTCCCTGATCACGATGACCTTTCCGTCCTCTGCAGCGCTTCCCTGTGCCAGGAGCGCGTCAGGATCCGTCGTCTCAACAGCGTCGATGATCGCAAGGTGTCCGGGCTTGACGATTCCGTCGAGCATAGCTTCGGAGAAGCGGTCCTCGACCATCGATGTGATGACTCTTCTGAGCGGTCTTGCACCGTACTGAGGATCGTAACCCTTCTTTGCGAGAAGTTCTTTGGCACTCTCGGTAAGTTCGATGTCCATGCCGAGATCCTTGATCCTCTTGCCGACCTGCTTCATGAGGATGTCTACGATGCGGATGAGTGAATCCTTGCCGAGCATACGGAAGAAGATGATGTCATCAACACGGTTAACGAATTCAGGAGTGAACGTCTTCTTGAGCTCATCGATTACGACCTTCTTAGCCTCATCGTAAGACTTGCCGCCGTAAAGACCTTCTCTGGAGAGCTCGTCCTTATCGCTTTCATCAGCCATCGCAAAGCCGATCTTGCGGCCTTCGCTGCCAACGAGCATTCTTGCACCGATGTTGGATGTCATGATGATGATCGTATTTCTGAAGTCGACCGTTCTGCCGTGGCCGTCCGTGAGACGTCCGTCATCAAGAACCTGGAGCATCGAGTTGAAGATCTCAGGGTGTGCCTTCTCGATCTCATCGAAAAGAACAACCGAGTAAGGATGTCTTCTTACGGCTTCAGTGAGCTGGCCGCCCTCATCGTATCCAACATATCCCGGAGGCGCACCGATGAGTCTTGAGACATCGTGCTTTTCCATGTATTCGGACATATCGATCCTTACAAGAGCGCTCTCATTGCCGAACATTACCTCGGCAAGGGCCTTAGCAAGCTCAGTCTTACCGACACCTGTCGTACCTAAGAAGATGAACGAACCAGAAGGTCTCTTCTCGTCCTTGAGGCCGAGTCTTCCTCTGCGTATTGCCTTGGCGATGGCGTGAACTGCTTCGTCCTGGCCTACGACTCTTCTTGCAAGTTCAGATTCGAGATTCTTAAGTTTATCTGCATCAGATTCTGTAATCTTTGTTGTAGGGATGCCTGTCCACTTCGCAAGAACTACTGCAACGTCATCAACGGTGAGGGTTCCTGTAAATCCGTCCGCATCAGGCTTAACCTTGTCCTGAAGAAGCGAGAGTCTTTCATTAAGCTTTTCTTCTTCCTCTTTAAGTGTCTGTGCAGCTTCGAAATCCTGTGCATCTACGGCAGCCTTCTTCTTATCTTTGATCTCTGCGATCTTCTTCTCGAGATCGTTCTTGACCTTGGAATCTGCATAGTTGATACGCTTTGCGGCAGCTGCCTCATCGACAAGGTCGATGGCCTTATCAGGCAGGAATCTGTCCGAAACATATCTTGCCGACAATCTTACGGACTGCTCAAGGACATCATCGGGAATATGGATCTTGTGATGGTCTTCGTACTTGGATCGGAGACCTTTCATGATGGCGATCGCATCTTCGATGGAGGGCTCTTCGACGAGGACCTTCTGGAAACGTCTCTCGAGGGCGTGATCCTTTTCGATGAACTTGGAATATTCATCTAAAGTCGTTGCGCCGATAATCTGGAGCTCGTTCTTTGTAAGGAGCGGCTTCATGATGTTAGCTGCATCCATTGAACCGCCGGAAGACTCGCCTGCGCCTACAAGAGTATGGATCTCATCGATGAAAAGAATGATGTTAGGATCTGCGACTGCCTCGTCGAGCATGTTCTTGATACGCTCTTCGAATTCACCTCTGTACTTGGAGCCGGCTACCATAGAGCCCATCTCCATGCTGTAAACGATCTTGCCCTTGATGACGTCAGGAACGTTATTCTCTGCGATCTTCAATGCAAGGCCTTCTGCTATTGCAGTCTTACCAACACCCGGGTCACCTACGAGACAGGGGTTGTTCTTTGTGCGGCGGATAAGGATCTGCATAACACGTGAGATCTCTTCCTCACGGCCGATAACGGGATCGATCTTGCCCTGCTTAGCAAGCTCAGTCAGGTTCTTGCCGAACTTATCGAGAGTCTTGTGCCCCTTCTTTCCCGTACTCTTTTCAGAAGACCTGCTAGCTCTGGGTGCTGGCTCACCTGCAGGAAACTCATCATCGTCGCCGCTGTTCTCAGCAAATGTTCCTTCTCTTGCAGCCTCAGCCTGCTCGTTAAATACGTTGATGATGGCGCTTCTAATGCCCTCGACATCGCATCCTGCAGCTTCAAGACTGCCGAAGATCTCAGGATGGTTGGATATCTTACGTGAGATGATCACGAACAGAAGGTGCTCAGGATTTACTGCGCCCTTAAAGCCTGTTCTTCTTGAGAGATCAGCAGCATTTGCAAAGATCCTTCTCACGTCGATCCTGAGGCTCGAAAAAGCCCTGTCTGCAAGCATCTTGAGAGCGGAATCGTCCATCTCGTACTCGCCCTCGACACCCAGGCGCTCAAGCACGAGTGAGAGGTCCGGAATGTTCTCGTTTAAGATATCTCTTGCAGGTGTATCCGTTACGCACAATGCCGCGAAAAGTATGGTGTCACGGATAAGTGATGTATGTTTTTCTTCTGCTATAAGGCTCGATACCGCAAGCACCTTAGCTGTATCTTCTGTGATTCTCATAATAGGTCATCCCCTTTCAAAATCTTTCTTATTCCATTTGCCCTGAATTTCTGCGATTCCGCACTCTGGCTGCTCTTTCTTGACGGAGCACCGGGCTCCCAGAGTATATCCATCGTTAACTTATCTAGAGTGTTCCAGGAGAGCTTTATCTCACCGGAATCATCGTAATCGTGATAGAGCCTCAGCCACCCTAAAGCCTGAAGCGCTTCGCTTCTGGAGATCATGCCGGCATATCTTAATGTACCGTAAGATCTGCCGTAGATGTCTGCCGACTGCTCTTTCTTGTTTGAAGCGATCTCATCCCTGCATGCTCTTTCAGCCTTGATGACATCAGCGATGAGCATCTCGCCTCTCTTAAGGACTTCATCCTCAGTAATGCCGAGAGTATTTACGCTCGCAATGATGTAAACACCGGAATCGGCGCTCTCGCCTCTTTCAGCGAAAGGATAGATCTGCCATTCGTACTGGCCTACACGCTGTGTGAGTGCAGCGATACCACCCTCGGTCTTTGAGATCGCGGGAAGCGCGACTGTGTAAAGGATCTTAAGTCCCGTACCTGCAAGCTTTATGTTTGAAGTAAGGAATCCGTATGTCTCTGAGAAAGCAACATCAAGTTTGCTCTCTAGATCTAAAGCTACCTTTTCGGCTTTCTTGTAAACGCTGATGTCATGGCCCTGTGCCATGGCTTTTACGGTAAGATGTTCGCCGCTTCCTACACCGATCGAGAGGCTTGCATCGTCGTTATAGTAGAAAGCCTTTCTGTCGGGATCTGCCATCATGCTGGCTTCGCGTCCGAGTATCTGGAGTCTTGTAAGTCTTAAAGTTGTTTCCTTATCAAAACCTGAAGCAACTCCGCCCATAAATTCATCTTTATCTATAACGCCATCGATGGTCTCAAGGAGGCTCTTGCACTCCTTGTCGTCCAGACGCGGCATGAAATTATATCCCTTGATGTTACGGACGATGCACGCTTTTGTGGAGAGAACAACATCGTTGTCCTTACCCTCGTTAACATACCACTCAGCCATTGTTGCCACCGTCCTTTCTGCCCTTGAGTTCGTCTCTGAGTCTTGATGCGAGCTTGTATTCCTCGGCATCTGCAGCGACCTTGATACCCTTTTCGAGTTCTTCGTCAGAGAGCATACCGAGGTCAGCCTTCATGAGCTGGTCAAGAGTAAGACCGTCCTTTGAATTCTTCTTTGCAGCAGCGGGAGCGCTCTCCTTAGCATCAGCCTTCGGAGCCTCTGCCTTTGCAGCATCCGGATTGGGCTTTGCGATCTTCTTTATCTGCGGAACATCTTCCGTCTTTGCATCAGTATCAGCAGACTGCGCGGGAATTCGTCCTGCATATTCGCTGTTGCCCTGCTGCTTGAACATCTCTCTTACGATGTTGTCGTTGAAGGTGTTGTAGCACTCGATACATCCTACGCGGCCCTCATTCTCGAATTCCCTTAAAGTCATTCCGCACTTGGGACATGTAAGTGTGCTGTTGCCGAAATCGAGCTCACTCATCTGCATCAGCGAAGTCGCAAGCTGATCCAACGGTGAAAACGGATTGCTCATAAGATCTGCCGGGTCTCTTAGGAACCTGTCGTAGCCCATAAGCCTCGCGCAGTTCTCACAGTAAGTGATGCCGTTTATCTTTATTATCCTGTTGGTAAGTTCTTTACCGCATCTTTCACATCTCATTAATTATTGTCTCCTTCCGGGTTCTATCCTCTTAAGTAACCATCAGTCCCAAAAGCGCATGCTTGAAAATATCCGCTCTTAAGACCGCCCTTATATCCGAGTCAACTCTTGCCAGAGCCCTGTCTGATACCGCTGCCATGATCGCAGTACCTTCCTTTGAAGTCATCGCGCCGACAGTAACCGCATTTGTTAAAAGGTTCTTTGCCTGCTGCTGCGACAGGTCATCACCGACACCGTCGATAATCGCCTTCAGATACTCGGCAGGTCCGACATGATTTACACGTGTGATCGTGATCTGTCCGCCGCCGCCTCTTCTGCTCTCGACAATATATCCGCTTCCGCCCGAAAATCTTGTAGACAGTACATATGTGATCTGGGACGGCACGCAGTTCGCCTGCTCCGCCAACTGGCTTCTGCAGATCGTCGCCGTTCCGTCATTCTCATCGACCATCTCTTTGATCATCTGTTCTATGACATCAACCAGTCTAGCCACAAGATCGTCCTCCTTCCGCTTAATCGTTTTTGACTTTGTTCTTTTCTGACTTTGACTTTGACTTTCTTTGACTAATCGAATTATCTGACTTTTCTTGTCTTTTGTCAACACTCGAAAACGTTTGCTTCAAAAAATCAGGGCAATAATACGGCGCTGCCGAATTTTTTGCCGTATTTTCCGTCAGATAAGGGGCAATAATACGGCTAAAAGTACGGCTATAGCCGGAGTATTGCCGTACTTGGGGTATACAAAACAAAAAAGCCCGGTGCAATGAAGACCGGGCTTTAAAGTCAAAAAGAATAATCAGAAACTTATCTGTGATAAAGCTTCTTTGTCTCGTAGACAGGCTCACAAGTAAGGTTGATCCCAAGCTTGTGGAACATGTTTACGTCAACGGAACTCATCATGGTTGTTGAGTGCGCATCACTGTTAGCGAGATTGCTGATCTGCTGCATGGCGAGCTCTGCAACCGGGTTGGTGGCAGCACTGATCGCAAGCGCAATGAGGACTTCGTCTGTATGAAGTCTCGGATTGTGGTTGCCCATGTGATTGATCTTGAGATCGGAGATAGGCTCGATAACATTGGGTGAGATGAGCGGGATATCATGTGAGATTCCTGCGAGGACCTTAAGAGCGTTAAGAAGCGCTGCAGATGCAGGTCCAAGGAGAGGTGTCGTCTTACCTGTAACGATCTGTCCGTCAGGGAGCTCTAATGCTACAGCAGGACCGCCTGTGGATTCTGCGCGTACGGCAGCTGCTCCGATAACGCGGCGGTCGGAAATGTCGATGCCGCTCTTCTTCATGAGGAACTCGATCTTAGTAACGTCAGAACCATCGGAATTGCCGGCGCGTGCAGCCATCTTAGCTTCGTAGTATCTTCTTACGATCTCCTGTCTTGAAGCTGCCTGGCATGCCTCATCATCGATGATTGCAAATCCTGCCATGTTTACACCCATGTCCGTAGGTGACTTGTAAGGACTCTCGCCGTAGATCTTCTCGAAAATAGCGTTTACAACGGGGAAGATCTCAACGTCTCTGTTGTAATTAACTGTTGTCTTTCCATATGCTTCAAGGTGGAAAGGATCGATCATGTTAACGTCAGCCAAGTCTGCCGTTGCCGCCTCATAAGCAACGTTAACGGGATGCTGGAGCGGGATGGACCAGATAGGGAATGTCTCGAACTTTGCGTAGCCTGCCTTGATGCCGCGCTTATTCTCGTGATAGAGCTGTGAAAGGCATGTAGCCATCTTTCCCGAACCCGGACCCGGAGCCGTAACGACAACGAGCTTACGTGAAGTCTCGATATAATCGTTCTTGCCGTAGCCGTCTTCACTTACGATGAGCGGAATATCTGAAGGGTATCCTTCGATGGGATAGTGTCTGTAGGACTTAACTCCGAGGCCGCGGAGTCTTGTCTCAAACTTCTCTGCAAGAGGCTGGCCTGCAAACTGCGTGATTACTACGCTTCCGACAAAGAGTCCGAACTCCGTGAAAGCATCGATCAAGCGGAGAACTTCCTGGTCATAAGTAATGCCGAGATCTCCTCTTCTCTTATTTTTCTCAATAGCATCAGCATTGATCGCGATAACGATCTCAGCATCTTCCGAAAGAGCCTTGAGCATTCTGATCTTGCTGTCAGGTTCAAAGCCGGGAAGAACTCTTGATGCGTGATAGTCGTCGAACAACTTGCCGCCGAACTCAAGATAAAGCTTGCCGCCGAACTTCTCGACGCGCTCTCTGATATGCTCGCTCTGGAGCTCTACATACTTATCATTGGAAAAACCGAGCTTAAACATAGGATTGGACCCCCTTCAACGAAAAGATTATATCGTAAAGAAGTCCAATCTTGTGTTACAAAATTCGAAGCGGTTCTAATAATAGAAGAGATTTTTCTTCAGGAAGAGTATCTACACTGTTTCCGCCGTTTACTATGGCGCGTCCGCCGGCATTTTTGACCAGCTCAACAAATTCTTCTCTTCCGGAGATCACATCATATCCGAATGTCTCTCCCCTGTAATGCATTGGGACAACGACCTTCGGATCTATCTTCTGACAAAGGTCAAAAGCTTCCTTGCAGCCGATCGTGAAAAAACCTCCGACGGGGATCAGGAGAAGATCGCATCCTTTTAACTTTCCGATCTGGTCATCAGTAAGCTCACATCCGATGTCGCCCATGTGGACAACGGACTCGCTGCCTGATCTTACGATGGTGATATTGTTGGGGCCGCGCTTTGCTCCCTGAACTTCATCGTGATATGACGCGATAAACTCTACTTCGGGTGCGGGACCGGAATATGGAACATCGGGAGATCCGACCGAAGCACGGTCATTGTGGTCTTCGTGCTCATGTGAGCAGAACACTTCATCAGCAGCAACATTGCAGTCGGAAAGTCCGGGAACGTATCCGTGCACATAAGGATCAAAGCAGACTGAAAGGCCTGTGGAGAATTTGATCAGGAAGCATGCGTGGCCGATGAATGTAACTTTCATGATTAGTCGTCCTCCGGGATGTTTTCGTGCTGACCGGAATCAGGAAATATCAGAACTTTGTGCTGTCGTCATCTGATTTGTTATCAGATTCTGTCGTTGTGGAATCTACCGTAAATGAAGCATCGTCAAGGATCTTGGAATTAGCTTTGAATTCCTTCTTGGCCTGTGATGCGAGCATGGCATTTGCGATACCGCCGATGGCGCCGACAACAAGAGTGATGCCGATAACAACAGTAAGCGTCTTGGTTGCAAAATTAAAGAAAATGATCACTGCTCCGAGTGCAAGGGCAATAACGCCGAAAAGAACTGAGAACCACCAGTATTTCGCGCCGGAGATCCTTAATGTTCCGATTGCCGAAACAATGATGACGATCGCATAAACTGCGATGATTATTCCGAAGATAAAGTTAAATACCGTGATGACTGGAAGCGGATTAACGATGAACACGATTCCGACAACGGCAATCGATAAGCCGATAATGAGCACGATCCAGTCAAAAACGGTCTTTTCCTTGATCCTCAAGAAGTTGATCAGGGCAAATACTCCTACCACAATGAGCGCGGCGCCGATGATCCTGACAAATCCTGCTGCAATGTCATCGCCTTTACCTGCAATGGTTCCGATGATGAATATGAGTCCCAGGAACAACATGATAATGTCGATCACTATTCTGCCGGCATTGTAATTGACAGCCTTATCTTTTTTCTTACCCATATGATTAATCCTCGCTTTCGCCTGAAGCCATTATTATATTCTTACCTGAACTTTTCGCTGAAGACAAAGCCTTCTCAACCTCATCCAGAGCACTCTTCAGATCCATGGTAACATCAAACCATGAATATCCACCGCTTATTGTAACGGGTTCTTTTGTAAATGAATACTTTTTCTTCGAAAAGTCTTTGCGGATCTGATTCAGTGCATCGATGTTTTCTTCCCTGACACCGTTCTCGAAAATAACAACGAATGTATCTCCGCCGTATCTTCCGACAATCGTATCCTCATCGATATAATCCTGAAGGACAGAACCCAGTGTGCGGAGGACATCGTCTCCCTTGTCATTGCCCATCTCATCATTGATCTTTTTGAAGTCATCGACATCAATTATTGCAACACCGCACGGATCGAGCTCATTGGTCTTAGCAAGGATCTTCTCTGCTTCTTCCGTAAGATATTTCTTGCTGTAAACTCCGGTAACGGAGTCGGTCTCAAAACCGTTTTCGAACTTATCTGCACCTGCAAAATTTCTCTCGCGCACCATAAGCATTCTGATATTGAATATCTCAAGCCTGTAAGAAATGATGCTCAGGGCGATTACAATGACTTCAGAAAATATGATGCAGAGGATCGTAAATGCCCTCTGGTCCGGGTAATCGTACAAATGGAGAATACCCGCATAAAGAACAAACACAAAACTTAAGCCCGCCTGGATCATAAGGATAAATCGGTCATGGAAGATCGTGCAGATTACGACCGTAAACAGCGGCAAAAGCCAAAGCGGAATGAAGTAGCTGTGCGCGAGTGCGATAACGCCCGTCATTACGAGACCGGCAAATGATACAACTCTGTTTTTCGTGCTGTCGGTACTTGTATCAGACCTGTTCGAAAACCTGGCAATAATATAAACCAGAATGTTTACGCCTAAAGGAACCAGTATTCTGAAAGCAATATAATTGATCAGCGGCTGGCCTAAATCCTGAATGAAATAATAATAGAATGTAAGACCGATCTCAGTCAAAAGACATATGATCGTTACTATGAGAATAAGCTTCTCAAACTCAAACCTAATCGTTCTTTCCAGATTCCGCAACGCGGGATCGCTCGCAGGCTTGCTTTCCATAGTATTGTCCCTCTTCAGTTATTGCCGTTAAGCCGGTACCCTTCCTTAAGTAGCTGTTCCTTCCCCCGTCGGTTCAGCCGGTGTGTCCCCTGTAGTCGGATCTGTTCCGCCTTCAGGATCCGTTGATTCACCTGTCGGTTCAGGCGTAGGCTCCGTGGACTCCGTGGGGTCCGTTTGATCCGTGACATCCGGCGTCGTATCACTCGGGACCGTCGGCTCAACACTCGGTGTGGCAGTATCCGGCGGTGCCGTTACCTCCCATTCTGCCGTCGCAGTCATGACATTTGCAGGATCGGTAACTGTAGTCTTGCCGATTACCCTGATGTTAAGGTCGCAGTCTTCGTAAATGCCTGCAACATCTCCACGCCATGAATACTGCCAGTATTCAAAGTAGAAGCTTCTCGGCGGGATCATGTCGCCATCCTGGTAAAAACTTCCGTCGCTGTAGCAGCTGTAAGGATATGCATACCAGAGTTTATATCTGGACAGGATGTCTCCTGAATAACCGCCAAGTCTGTTGTTGATATCTGAAGTATTGAGATAAACACAAGGTGTGTATCCGTTCTGTGCAATGGTGCTGCAGAAAGCCTTAATTACATTGGCAAAATCCTGACCATACAGATCCCACGTTCTGTATCCGCCGCCGGTCGCCTAGACCATAACGACAGGCATGTCGATTCCAAGACCGCTGATCTTATCGAGCGTGATGGAAGCTTCTTCGAGTGCCTCATAAGGAGTTATAGCCTGTGAGAAGAAATATACGCCAACCTTGACGCCGGCAGCTTTGGCACCCTGAACATTCTCATAGAATCTTGTATCGTCGTAGATACCGCCCTTGGTGTAGCCTCGTCCGCCGCATCTGATGAAAGCAAAATCGATTCCGTCTGCTTTTACAGCATCCCAGTCAATTGAACCCTGGAACTGTGAGACATCGATACCGAGCTCATAGTCCACGATCTCTCTGGGCTCTGATTCGGGCACGAGTTCATATGAATAAGTGATCGTATATTTTCCTGCGGTGTTCTTGGCTGTATCCAGAGATACCGTATCACCGTTTGAATCCTTTATTACATATGATATTCCGTTGGTCTCATTTTCAACCGTATACGTTCTTGCACTTACATCTTTAAGAGGATCAAAATCCTGGCCTGCAACAGTAGTGAAAGAAGTGCCGGGGAGCTTGATCTCAGGACCCGTGTTGGCAATGGGTTCAGGCGTCGGAGTAGGCGGATCGGTAGGTGTAGCATCACCGCCTGATGCTGTGTGCCCAGCATCTTCGTTCTGTGACTGGTCTGTCTCAATGTCGCTTCTGTCGATGACACCGGCCTGACCTGAAAGGATCGCATCAACGAGTTCTTCATCTGAAAGTGACTGGAGATCTCCGACATCAACGACATGGTCGCCTGTAAGGCTGCCGCGCTTGGCAGCTCTGGTCTCAGCCGAAGAAGTCTCAGCAGGAACTTCAGGTGATGTTGTATTCTCGGAATTCTGCTTCTCCGAAGCCTCGATTGCAGCCTGTGCAAGATATTGTTCGGCAGCGTTGAGCTCCATGTTTTCGGAGGGTACGGAATTACCGGAATTGCTTCTGATCGCAGCAGCACAAACAGAACCGATCGTTGCGACGACCACAACCGCAGCAAGGATCAGACTGACCTTTGCCTTGCCTTCCTGAGCAATACAGAACTTATCGATAAAGCCCCTGTTTCTGCTGTTTTCTGCTTTTTTCTTCAAAACAATACCACCTATGTAAATTCATAAATATTCATGATAATGATGCTTTAGGATACTTGTGAAGTCAAGGAAATGCACCTTACATATAAGTTACCGTTTCGCGACAAAATCACGCTCACACACGCACAAAAAGCCGTGTTTACTGTGCCTTGGGATACTCGTTGCAAAGGAGTCTGTAAGGGGGTTCATCCTCTTCGATCTCAGGAAATCTTCCAACGGGCGGATTAAACCTGTTATCCGCATTGTCGTCATTTACCTGGGAAACTTCACCCAGGAGCACTGCTCCCGTTCCCTCTTCGACTTCGAAATCATGATACATGCGCGGCTGTATCGAGATACTCTCACCGGGAGTGAGCCTGATCTGTGTGCCGGCCTTTACCTGATATGTCCTGCCGTCCGTATGAACAGTGACGTCGCTTTCCTTATCGATCTGTTCATCCGGCAGCGAATTATAGACTCTGATCAGGAGATTTCCGCCGCCTTTGTTGATGATGTCTTCCATCTTGTACCAGTGGAAATGATTCGGAGAATACTGGCCTTCTTCAATGAACAGAAGCTTTTCCGCATATGGCTTGGGATACCTGTCCTTAAGTTTCAGGTTGCCGTTGCGGATAGTGATCATCGAGAATCCGACCTTGCCGAAATTGCCCAGGCCGTAATCGGTTATGTCCCAGCCAAGCATATTGTCTCTGATCTCATCATACTCATGACCTTTGTTAAGCCACTCTTCCGGCGTGAAATTACAGAACGGCGGAAGGCTGATCTTCAGGTCATTGATAACGCTTTCCATGCGCTTTAAAGCTTTATTGATCTCGGATCTTTTCATAATTGTCTCCTTTTGTCCCCTGCCTATCTTAACATTGAGTCAGGAATTAAATCCGCTCAAAAAGGGGCAAAATTGAGCACTCTCTATCGTGCTCTCTTATTGCTGATAGTTCTGAAAATGCAGGCAACACCGAATGCCGACAGCGTAATGACAGCGAAAATAGCTATCCCGACCGGCCATCCCCAGCTCAAAAAAGCATAGAAATCATTGGTATCAGGCCATGGCCCGCCAACGCCGTTTATAAGGATATTCGTCATGTATCCGATGCCGTAAAGAAGCGTCGGGACCGCTGATATGACTGTATATTTAAACGGGATCTTCTTTCTTCTGATAAAGATGAATTCAGCCATTGCCGCAAGAGGTTCCAGCAGGTGGAAGAACAGATTGCCCCTTTTATAGAACTGCGGAAAACCATAAAGCGGACCGAACATGAAAGCAACCACCGCAAAGGTTATCGCGACCCCGCACACAGCTGCAAGCTTAAGCACACGGATCTTATCCGTATCTTTCTTAAGAAGGATGAATACAAGATAAACTACTGCGACAAGGCCGCAGAAAACATTGGACAGGACAGTGTAAAACTTGAAATTGCCTATGCCGCTTGTCTGCAGCGCTCCCTCTTCGGAATTGCCCGTGAGCATCAGTACAATTCCCACTATCGTCAGTCCGGCAATAATGAGATTAAGTATAAGTTCAAATGAAGACTTTTTGCTGTTGCTCATAAGCTCATTATAAATCGGTCTTTACTCTATTTATGCCTGAATCCGTGATTCTTGGCACAAATCTGTGCGCATTTTCGCAAAATTTCATGAAAAGGGCTGCCCTTCAAGGACAGCCCCTGATAAATAACTTTTTTCGAGCGACAATTACATATTGCCCTTTTCGAGAGCGAGTGTAACTGTTGTGCGGTCGCAAACTTCTGAAGGTCCGAAGTACTGGATTGCACCGGGGAATGTGAATGCAGTCTCAACTGCCCACTTCTCACGGTTAGCTTCGAAATACTTGAACGGCTTGCCGTCGAGCTCAACGAGAGCCTTACGGATAACCGGCTTGTCTGCACCGTTTCTTCTCTCCATGTTCATCATCTTTGTGATAGGCATACCGCCTGCAACCCACTCGTCAGCAGGCTTGGAGATGTTGGAAACCTTTGAGAGGTATCCTGTGTAACCATACTGGATGAGCATGAAAGCGTTGAAGCCCAAAGAGTAGCAGTAGTCTGCATCGAAGTTGGAAGGGAATGCGCAACGGCCTTCATAACCGAAGAAGTGGTGCTGAGCGCTGAACTTGCCCTTGTATGTGCCAGCTTCCTTTCTCTTTGCGAGCTCGTTCTTAACCATCTCGGAGAAGAGCTTCTCGGACTCGATGAGGGATACCTGAACGTTGCCGTGAGGGTCTCTCTCGAGGAAGAGCTGCTGCTGGATGCCCTGAGGAAGGATATCGAAAACCTTGAAAGCATCAGCGGAAAGGCCTGCCTTGATGAACTCATACTTAGCGTTCCAGTCAGGAAGTGCGTTGAACTGAGCTGTCTTCTCGCCTGCGAGGAGCTCGTTGATCTCAGCAATGAGAGCTGAGAACTCAGGAACGAACTCTACGATACCCTCAGGGATGATAGCAACACCGAAGTTGTCGCCGTTAGCTGCTCTCTTCTCAACAGAGTCAGCGATCTGGTTTGTGATGTCAGCAAGAGACATCTTCTTAGCTGCAACTTCCTCACCGATGAGGCAGATGTTAGGCTGTGTCTCGAGAGCGCACTCAAGAGCAACGTGGGAAGCAGAACGTCCCATAACCTTGATGAAGTGCCAATACTTCTTTGCGGAGTTAGCATCTCTCTCAATGTTGCCGATGAGCTCGGAATATGTCTTTGTAGCTGTATCGAAACCGAAAGATGCCTCGATGTCCTCATTCTTGAGGTCGCCGTCGATCGTCTTAGGGCAGCCGATAACCTGGATGCCTGTGTTATTTGCAGCCATGTACTCAGCGAGAGTAGCTGCGTTTGTGTTGGAGTCATCACCACCGATGATTACGATAGCTGTAAGACCGTTCTCTTTTGCATAATTTGCAACTGTCTGGAACTGCTCAACTGTCTCGAGCTTTGTTCTTCCGGAACCGATGATATCGAAACCGCCTGTGTTTCTGTATGCGTCGATGAACTTGTCGTCGAACTCAACATAGTCATTCTTAAGAAGTCCGTCAGGTCCTTTCTTGAAGCCGAGGAGCTTGTTTTCAGGGTTTGTAGCCTTCAAAGCGTCATAGAGACCGGAGATAACGTTGTGTCCGCCGGGAGCCTGACCGCCTGAGAGGATAACGCCTACAACCTGCTTCTTGGCAGCTGATGTATTAGCGCCCTTTACGAATGTGATCTCGGGCTTACCATATGTGTTGGGGAAGAGAGCCTTGATCTTTTCCTGATCTGCAACAGACTGTGTTGCTGCGCCTTCCTGTACTGAGATTTCTGCAATACCGTTTCTAAGCATGCCCGGAAGCTTGGGCTTATACTCATATCTGGCTTTCTGAAGTGGTGAAATATCCATAGCTGTACTCCTTATAAAAATAAAATACACAAGAATAATAATTAATCGGCAGACAAAAGTAAATGATAGATTTAGGGCTTTGTGTATGATTATCAGCACTAAACTGCCAAACCAGTCAAATCAATTTGTCAATTACCACTAAAAAAGTAATTTGATTGTCAAACAATTTGTCTGAAACTCTATTAACATTCGCATTTTGATTTGATAAAATCCAATCCGTATGGGGTAGAACTTAATGCGAAATCCCAGGAATAAAATTTCTAGGAGGGTCATATATTATGGCAGAAAACACACCGGCTCAGGGTCAGTCAAAGGGTAAGTCAATCGCTTGCATGGCATGCGGTATCGCTTCCATCGTTCTTTCATGGTCTTATGGCTGCGGTCTCATCCCCGCAATTGTATCTCTCGTTCTTGGAAGCCAGTGCGCTAAGGAAGGCGTTCAGAACACATTCACAAAGGTTGGTAAGATCACAGGTATCATCGGTCTCATCTTGTCAATCGTACTTGGTGTTATCATGATCATCGCTGTTGCTGCAGCAGCTGCTTCAGGCGTATCAAGCTACTAATACCGATTAGCCAAAAAAATTAAAGCCGTCTGGATTTCCAGGCGGCTTTTTTAATGCTTATTTTGTTTTCTTATTCTTAAGCAGGCTTTGCTTCTCCCTTGTTCTTTTTGAGAAGATCGGAGATCGTAACTATCACGGCAAACGTAAACAGCAATATGCTTATTATCTGTGATGTCGAGAGCCCGAAAAGGAATCCTCTGATCTCATCTCCTCTGAAGAATTCATCTATAAATCTGATGACCGGATAGATATAAAAATACACGATCAGCATCCTGTGCTGGAACTTCTGCTTTTTGTAAAGCACAAGCAAAACGAAAAACAGGATCAGGTTAAGTCCTGATTCAATAAGCTGTATAGGAAGCCTGTTAACATCATTTAAGGCCGGATATAGCGTGTTCCCGTGTGCCGTGAAGCCCACATCACATGCTACGCCATAGCAGCATCCGCCCAGAAAGCATCCGATACGGCCGAATGTATGGAAAAGCGGAATGGCAACGGCTACGGCATCAAACATGACATCTCCCCTGAAATACTTCTGGGATACCTTGTTTGAAATAACAAGCGCAATCAGGCCGCCGATAAGACCGCCGTAAAATACCATGCCGCCTAAATAGTTTCCGAACAGTGTTTGAACAAAACTTATGAAGGTATATTCCTTAATGTGTTTAAACAATTCGATGATCTTATCTGTATTGGTAATTCCGTAAACTATATGTGCACCGATTACGGCTCCGGCAGCGAAGATCAGACCTGTCATGGCGATATCTTCAATATCAACTTCTTTTTTTCTTAAGAGCAGATAGCAACACAAGGCACTGGCAAGCATTCCAATAGCTGCCATTATGCCGTAAGTTCCTATAGTCCTGCCGAATATCTCAATAAATGGATACATGAATAACCCTTATTATATTGAAAAAGGTCAGTTACTTAAAGATGTAAGCAACTGACCTCATAAGATTTAAATGGATTTATGCTATTACACTGAAGACGCAAATGCGCAAGCTGCACAAGCAATGCAGAGACCGCAAGAGAAGAATACGATAGCACTTTCTACTGTACCTACGATAGATGTAATAAGACCGACCGTAGCAAAGATCTGCTTCTCGCCAGCAGCCTTAGCTTCTTTTCTTGCACCTGCAGACTTGATCATACCAATAATACCAACAACGATAGCTGCCAATGTAGCAACGATAACGATGATACCATAGGTAAGTGAACCTTCATTTGTAGATGTGTCGATAGCGTTAGCAATTGATGTTCCGATGTTAGGGATAACAAGGGAAGCAATACCTAATACCATTGCAACAATTTGCTTATTCTTTGTAGTTTCCATAGTGACCCTCCTATTATTATTTGTGCGGTAAATCCGCGCGGACCTTACTAATTATTGCATTTATCACTAAAAAAGTAAATGCACAACAATTTTTGACAAGTTAATCCGGTTTAATAACAGGAATATATCCGCTGTCCTCTACTATCTTCTGGCCTTCAGGAGACAGCATAAAGTCAACCGTTTTATAGACGTTCTCGTTGGTCTCGCCCTTTCTGTAAATCGCATAGACACCGCCCGAAACAGGATAGGAACCATCTGCGATCGTCTCAACCGTGGGCTCGATGCCGTTGATCTTGAGAATCTTAACTCCGCCCTCTGCCAGCATACCGGTTACATAGTATCTGAAAGAGAAACCGATAGGGCTTCCTGTTATTGCCGTGTAGTCAGGAACGATCGGAACATCTCCCATAAGCTTTTCGAGCGCTGTCTGTGAGCCGCTCCCTTCATTACGGCGCATCGCAGCGATCGGTATGTCATTTCCTCCGAGCTCACTCCAGTTTGTTATCTGTCCCGAATAAATGCCTCTTATCTGATCGACCGTAATATCATCCACAGGATTGTTGGCATTCACGATGAAAACAAAAGCGTCAGATGCGATCTGAACCATCTCAAGCTCAACACCGTTCTCGGCCGCATAAGCGAGCTGCTCATCGGAAGGTTGTGCGCATATGATCAGATCCGCATTGCCGTCAACGATATCCTTGTATGCGCCCCTGGTATTTGTATAATGCATGGCGCTGGAAGGATCGTATCCGTCACCGTTGAAGATGACCGAGTCTTCCGGATAGATGCTTTCTACAAATCCGGCATATATGGGAAGCAGTGCTGCCGCACCGTCGATAGTCGGGATGTCGCCTTCAAGTCTTTCTGCGCCTTCTGCCGAATATACATTTTCTGAGCCTGTGAAGGGCACATAGTCTGCCACTTCAACGCTCATCTTCTGCATGCCCGGCGTATGGTGGCTTATCACTCTTTTAATGAACAGCTGGTATATCGCAAGATCAAGTCCGGCAAACAAAACTATGAGCAGAGCAATTACCGCCAGCTGTTTTCCCAGTTTTTTCTTATCCATATCAATATCCCCAATTCGCGATCATCTCAACTATTGAGATTTCTTTCCAAAGATTGTATCCGTGGATCAAAAGGGCTGTTGTGGTCGCTATTCCAACGACCATGATAACCGCCAGTATAATTACAAACGTCTTATCCTTCATGGTCTTACCTCACATGTGTGCAATTGCTGAAGCCAGCATTGCAAAGAGAACGATCTCTCCAATGATACCCAACAGGAAGTATCCCGAAAGGCAGCCGAATACTACGGCTTTAGTCTTGCCTGCGCCCTTTTTCTTCACCTGTATTACTGCAATTATGAACAAGACCAGAAAAACGAGAAATGTTACCGGTAAAATTGCCACAATTACGGTACCCAAAATGTTATTCAAGATGCGTTCGAAACTTTTTGCCGCCAACATAACAGCTAATACTTGATCCATTCTTTATTCCTCCCTATTTTTTCAGCCGCATGCTCACATGTGTGAGATGCCTTCTGCGAACCATATGATCAGTAATGCTTCTACAATGAGATATGAGAATGCGGCGCCCGCAATAACACCGTAAGTCACGGCAGCCGTCTTTTTCTCTTCACCCTTTTTATACTTGCGTGCATGTATTATCGAATTGACCAGACAGATTACGAAGAACACCGGCGGTGCTACAAACATGACGAGCGTTACAACCAAAAGCAGAAACTCTTCCATCACTGCCTCCCAAGAGAATCCCTGTATTCTTCAACTTCATTCCTGTCGAACGAAGATATCAGTCTGCAGTCATCCTTATCCAGAAGTCTGTAATGGCCTGTAACATAATTCTGCTGAAGCCTGATCCCGTCCTTCTCATCTATCACGCGCCACCAGACTTTTCCGCCCATCGTCGGCGGATATTTGATATGTCTGTCCTCAAAGGCCAGTGCATGGATAAGATCGCCCGCTTCACCGCCTACGATTCCCTGGAGTACTTCGCTCTTCTCGAAAACGGATACGACAGCAATGACTTCAGTCCAAGACAGCTCGCGTCTGCCCTTCTCGGTCTCAACAAGAGTCTTCTTGGAGATACCGAGCATCTCACTCATCGCCTCCTGGGTTATTCCGTACTCAGTCCGGATGAGCTTGAGCTTGCTGCTTACAGTCCTGATCAATTCATCGCGCTTCATGTTATCCGTGTGTTCCTTTGATAATCAAACTACGTAGTGTAATTTTACACCTTTGGTGTGAATTTGCAACTTAAAATCGAGCTATACGGCGAAAAATACGGCAAACGATACGGTTATGCCGTACTGACAGCCGTATTAAAAGCCCAAAATCCCATAAAAATACGGCAGACGATACGGCTATGCCGTACTGATAGCCATATTAAAAGCCAAAAATTCCATAAAAATACGGCAAGCGATACGGCTATGCCGTATTACTTGCCGTATTAAAACTTGATACGTTAAATACTCAAGATGCTTGCTGACAAGACTCCCATACCAATGCGTCATCGGGGATCATATCATTAAAAGCAGTCATAACCTGGCTTACGAAGTAATCTCTGTCAAAATTTGCCTTATCATACAAAAGTACATAAATGACTTCCCTGCCTGGTCTGTATTTGCCTAGAGAAAAACCATTCATTTTGGTTACAGTCTTCATGGAATAACCGACTTTATCATTCATACCAAGAATTTCAAGGTATGCACATCGGTCAATTTCATAAAAGTTCACCAGACAATCCGGATTAATTGTCTCATCTATTCCTTCCAAATATATTTCCGTTTCATATTTAAACGGGATACCCATAAACTTCAGCAAATCAGCTCCCATGAGTTCATTCTTGGACTTCAGATCCCCATGATCACTAACCGTGGGATTATCCGGTTGATATTTCCCGCAACGTTCGGCCTGTCTGTTGTAGTATTCATTATTCATTTCATGAGGATCTGAATACTGCTTTATGGGAAAGTTCACTCTTGGCGGAGCAAAACTGTATCTTGTATTCCAATCATTAAAAAGCTCATCATACTCAGTTTTTATTTTTATATATTCGCTTATTCTCTCTGAATACTTCCTGCCCAATTCAGTATCAACATTCAAGATTCGGGGATGCCTTGTATTAAATCTCGGCATAGCCGGATCCTTTGAAATTAATACATATTGTTTACCCCGCATAGTTTTGAAACGTCCTTGCAGCATTTTTTCTAATTTAAGTCTACGGTACTCAAGCTTCACTGCATGTACTTTCATTGGCAACACAATACTGTTCATAGTTCAAAGTCCTCGTGATAGGTTTGTTGATTGTATTATGAATGCCAAATACTAAAAAAGGTGGAAATAGACAAAAGTTGAGACAAGTCTTGAAATAATCTTGAGATTATTAAATGTAAATCAGTATTGTAGATACAGGGTGGTGCCTGCACCACCTTAAACACAAAACAGCACCTGCATTACGAGCTGTCAATGGTGCTGAAGGCAAGGCTAGCCGTCCATTGACAGCGAGAAAAAGCAGGTGCTATAGACCATACCTTTTAAATGCGGCGAAAAGTACGGCTAAGCCATACTGACAGCCGCATTAAGAGTCCATAGTCCCCATAAAATACGGCAAACGATACAGCTATGCCGTACTGACAGCCGTATTAAAAGCCCAAAATTCCATAAAAATACGGCAGACGATACGGTATAGCCGTATTGAATGCCGTATTGCTTGCCATATTACTTGCCGTATTGCTGCCGTACCGAAACAGATTAAAGTATCAGTCTTGGAACAATGGTGTCGAGAAATATCTTTCAGCCGTATCGGGAAGCACAGTAACAACAGTCTTGCCGGAACCGAGCTTCATTGCGAGCTTGATCGCGCAGGCAACGTTTGTGCCTGAAGAGATTCCGCACATCATGCCCTCCTCGCGTGCGAGTCTTCTTGACGTATCAAGCGCCTCGTCGTCCGTAATGATGCAGATGTCATCGTAAACCTTTGTATCAAGGATTCCGGGGATAAGGCCGTCTCCTATTCCCATCTGGACATGGGTTCCGATGCTGCCGCCGGAGAGGATCGCAGCATTCTCGGGTTCAGCAGCCCAGATAACTGTGGAAGGGTTTGCTTCCTTCAAAGCATGGCCGATACCTGTGATCGTTCCGCCCGTACCGATGCCTGAGCAGAAACCGTCGATCACGCGGCCGTCAACTGCCTCAAGGAGTTCCTTTGCCGTATATGCGTACTGTGCTTCTGTATTTGCGGGATTCTCAAACTGCTGCGGAATGAACACATTTGGATCTGATGCAGCGATCTCTTCTGCCTTGAGCCTGCAGTTTTCAATAGCCTTGCCGATATCGCCGTCATCGTGAATGAGAATTACTTCAGCGCCATAGTGCTTAACGAGCATGGATCTCTCATGGCTTACGGAGTCAGGCATGATGATTATCGTCCTGTAGCCCTTGACCGCACCGATAAGTGCGAGGCCGATTCCCTGGTTGCCGCTTGTGGGCTCAACGATGATGCTGTTCTTGTTCAGCTTTATGTCTTTCTCGGCATGCTCGATCATGTTGAGTGCCGTGCGCGTCTTGATAGAACCGCCGACATCAAGTCCTTCGTTCTTAACGAGAACGTCAGCTGCGCCCTCAGGTACTATGTGGTTGAGCTTTATGAGAGGTGTGTTGCCGACAGCCTCAAGGATGTTGTTATAAACCATTAATATGTCTCCGCGTTATAGGCTATATTTATATACGCGACATATTATACTAGGTTTTTCTTATAACTGCAGACTAATTCAGATTAAAAGTAATAGACGTATTGGAACATCTCGATGATCTCGCCTTCCGAGTTGTATCTTGTCTCAACAACGACGTCGTTATCGGAGTTGTAGCTCTTTTCGACAGTCTGGAAAACGGTTCCGTCAGACTTAAGGGATGTCTTCTTCGTCATGTTGCCTGCAGCATCGTACTCATATTCGATCCAGCTCTGGATTCCGCCGTCAGCTCTGTGGAACTTCTCGCATGTCATGTTGCCGGCAGCATCGAAAGTGAATTCAGACCAGTCAGAAAGCTCACCGCCTCTGTATGTGGTGGACTTTGTTATGTTGCCTGCTGCATCATACTCATATTCATATCCGATCTCATAAGTATCGCCACTGTTATCATTATGGGTCTGCTTTGTGTGGTTGCCGTGGTCGTCGTTCTCGAAAACAAGCCACTGTGTCTTATTGCCGGCAGCATCATATTCAGTATCCTTGATCATGAAGCCTGAAGCATCGTACTCATATACATGCCGGTCTCCGTAAGATCCGTCGGGATTTACATAGATCTTCTTGACCATGTTGCCTGCGGCATCGTATCCGTACACATTACCGCCCTGGCTTAAACTGTCATTGCCGATCTTCATCTCTGCAATGAGGTTTCC